>FTFU01001264.1_pt1 | contig 10347 bp, 9 predicted proteins | sample 1640511 | NCBI WGS metagenome assembly FTFU01 (sample SAMEA3914789, study PRJEB12502) | metagenome | biome: forest; material: soil | place: Canada | collected 2011-07-03 | depth 0.3 m | reverse complement strand
GCGCAGCCTCGGCGGCGGGGGTGTGGATGCTCATGGGGCGGGGCGATAGCCTGACGGGGGCTGTCTGTCACCACTTCCCTTCCCCCCTTGCTCCCACAGGGCGACCGTTGCGAAATTCGTGCGTGGTTCGAGACGCGGCGCTGCGCACCGCTCCTCACCATGACTATTATTGTGGAATTACAAAAGCTAAGTCATCCTGAGGAGGTCGCGTAGCGGCCGTCTCGAAGGACGCATGGCAAGGGTTGCGGTGACCCCACAGGGGGGGAAGGGCGCTACTCCACCGGCTCGACCAGGAAATGCCGCCCCTCGCCGTCCTCGATCTCGATCACCCAGAGGTCGGGGTCGATCCGGCGGGCGCGTTCGACATAGGCGTCGAGTTCGCCTTCGTCGCGGCCGGGCGCCGGCTGCATCCAGACGCGCTCGCCGTCGCCGCGCGTGGCTTCGGCGAACAGGCGCACGGAGCCGTCCCGGCGGTTCACGGCCTTGACCAGCACCGCGCCGGCGCGCGTGTCGCCCTTGCGCGCCACCACCGCAAAGGCGCCGCCCTGTTCCGCGCGCCTGATCAGAGCGCCGACCCAGATGTCCGTCGAAAGCAGCAAGGAGATGCAGGCTCCGTAACCAGAGGGAAAGGCGCGTCAACCTATCGTGGCTGACCCGAAGATCCAGAAGGGATCGAACTTACCATGCCGAGCCGCCGCGCATTCGCGCCGTGGCGGCGCAAGCGCCGCCGCCTTATCCACCGACTGATCGCGGCCGCCGTGATCGGGCTGGCGCCTGTGGCCGCCTGGGCCACGCCCGCCGACCTCTATTTCGAGCGTAGCGTGATGGCCGCCGCCAACCAGCGCTGCGGCCTGTTCAGCGCCGACCTGACCTCGGCCCTGGAATCGGCCCAGGCCCAGGCGCGTGGTGCGGCCTTGCGAGCGGGGTCCGGCGCCCAGAGCCTGGCCGGACTTCGCCAGAAAGCGTCCGCGCGAGCGGCGCAGGCCGCCTGCGGCTCCAAGGATATGGCCGAGGCCGCGGCCAGGGTGCGTAGCGCCTTCGACAGTTATGCCCGCCTGCAGCGGATGACTTTTCCGGGAGAGGCCGCCGACTGGCGCGCCGACCGCACCCTGGCGGACCGGACCCTGATCTGGCGGTTGACTCAGTCGGCGCGATTCGGCGGCGACAGCCTGGGCTTCGGTCTCGCCGGTCAGGGCGGCGCCAGCGCCTTGCTCGCCGTGGCCAGTTTCGCGGACGGCGCCGAGCCCTATTCGGCGCGGCTGGTGCTGCGGGATGTCGCGCGGGCCAGCGAACCGTGCCTGGGCCAGAGCGGCGGCGGCCTCGCTGCGCGCCTGCCGCTGCCGGGCGCCCGCAAGGCCTATCTGGCCGAGGCGCGCGACCAAGCCCCGGTCGGGTTGCTCCCCAAGGGCGCGCGCTCGGGCCTCGTTTTCCGATTCCCACGGGCGGCGGCCGACGCCCTGGCCGGCCTGGACCCGCGCGAGGCGGTGACGGTGGAGTTCCTGTTCAGCGGCCGCAGCGGCGAGAGCGTGCGGACCGCCTATATCGAGGTCGGCGACTTCGCCGCCGGCAGGGCCTTTCTGGCCTCGGCTCAGCGCTGAGGCTTGAAGGGGATCACCTGGGCCCCTGCGGCTTCCAGGGCGGCGTCGTGCTCCGGCAGGGGCGCGCCTGCGCCCATCAGTTCGCGCTCGCTTCGCGCTGTCTTGGCCGGCGTCAGCACCGGCATGCGCACGGTCACCGCCGTGCCCTCGCCGAGCCGGCTCTCGATAGCCATCTCGCCGCCATGCAGTTCGGCGAACGCTCGCACCAGCGACAGGCCCAGGCCCGTACCCTTGGCCTGCTGGCCGGCGTCGCCCGCCTGTTCGTAGGGCCGCCCCAGCCGCTCCAGGTCGGCGCGGGCGATGCCGACGCCGGAATCGGTCACCGACAGCTCCAAGGCGCCGGCCAGGCGCGATAGCGATACGGTCACTAGGCCGCCGCGCGGGGTGAACTTCAGCGCGTTGGAGATCAGGTTCAGGCCGATCTGCTTGATCGCCCGGCGGTCGGCGTCGACCTCCAGCGGCTCGCTGGGCAGGACCCCGCGCAGCTTGACCCCCACGTCGTCGGCCTGGACCCGCATCAGCCGCAGGGCCGCCGCCACCGGCTCGCGCGCGTCCAGCCGCTCGATGTGCAGCTCGTAGCGCGCGGCCTCGATCTTGGACATGTCCAGGACGTCGTTGATCAGGTCCAGAAGGTGCGAGCCGGCGTCGTGGATCAGGTCGGCGTATTCCACATATTTGCCGGGCAGGGCGCCGAACAGGCGCGCGCGCATGATGTCGGAAAAGCCCATGATCGCGTTCAAGGGCGTTCTGAGCTCGTGGCTCATATTGGCCAGGAAGCGCGACTTGCCGACATTGAGCGACTCGGCGTCCTCCTTGGCGCGCTCCAGCTCGTTGAGCTGCTCGCGCGCGGCCGTGACATCGCGCAGGACGGCGGTCAGGCCCGATCCGGCGAGACGCCGGGCCTCGAGATTCAGCCAGACGCCGTCGGCGCCGGCGAGGGGGAAGGTCACCTGTCCCCCTTGGCGCTCGGCCGCCTCGGCCAGGGCGAACCCCAGATCATGCCAGTGGGTGGCCGGAACGATGGCGGACAGGCCCTCGCGTGTCAGGCGATCGACGCCAACGCCTTTGGGCGCCTCGCCGTGGGCGGCGGCGACATGACCGGAGGCGTCGAGCCAGAGGATCATCTGCGGCTGGGCGCTGAGAATAGCTTCGAGCGTCTTTCGGCCGGCCGCCTCGGCCTCGACCTGACGGGCCATCCGCCGGCGATCCAGCATGATGCCGCCGCCCAGGGCGAACAGGGCGCTGGCGACACCGAACAGGCCCAGGCTGAAGCCGATCGAGAGGGGCGGCGCCGGGCCAGTGAAGCCCATGACTTCGGCGAGACCGGCCATGGCCAGGGTCATGACGCTGAGCGCCGCGCCCTGGGCCAGGCGGCGGGCGCCGCCCAAGGCGATGGCGGCGGCCAGAGGGGTCAGGCACCAGACGCCGAGCGGCCCGGTGAGCCCGCCGGACAGGCTGGCGGCGATCGCCGAGCCGACCGCCCACAGGATCAGAAGCGGCAGGCGCACCGGCCGCTCGGTCAGGCGCATCAGCAGCAGGGCTCCGAGGGCTGGGACGCTGCCCGCCAGAAGGGCCAGGACCAGGTCCGAAGGTGCGCGCGCGGCCACCAGCAGCACGATGGATTCCGCCGCCACCGCGCCGGTCCAGCCGGCGTGCCACCACAGGATGTCGCGCAGTTCGGCCGCGCCCAGCCGGCCAGAACCCTCGCGCCCAAGGCCCTCAGTCCCAAGGTTCTCAGAGCTGTCTCGCACTGTCTCGCCGGTCATTCGGGCGGCCTGCAGGTCATCATGGCTCCACCATGGTAGCGGTCCGCCGCCCGGGGTGCGAGCCTGCTCGCGCCCAAAGCGACGACAACAGGATGGATTGCCGGGAAAAGTGGCCGAATTATGTGAATTAACAGTGTATTAATGTATAATCTGCACCCCGGCCGCCCCTCGCGGACCAATCGCGCATTGCCCCAGGTCCCAAGGCCCCCTAAATCCGCAACGGGAGCCGGCGAAACGAGCGCGATGGACAGCATTTCACACGAACTGGACGAGTTGGCTGACGAGTTCGACATGCTGGGCTCGGCTGACGATCCGCGGGATTGGGAAGAACGCTATCGCTACGTCATCGAACTCGGGCGCACGCTCGAGCCTCTGGCTGAGCAGGAACGCACGGACGCCAACAAGGTTCGCGGTTGCGCGAGCCAGGTGTGGCTGATTTCGCGTCGTGCGCCGGACGGGCGGCTGGTGTTCCGAGGCGATTCCGACGCCCACATCGTCAGTGGGCTGATCGCGATCCTGCTGCGGCTCTATTCCGGCCGTCTCCCGACCGAGATCCTGGCTTTCGACGCCAAGGCCGCCTTCCAACGCCTGGGCCTGGCCGGCGCCCTGTCGCAACAGCGCTCCAACGGCCTGTTCTCCATGGTCGAGCGCATCCGCCGCGACGCCCAGGCCGCCGCGGGCGCTGCGGCCTGAGTTGGCCGAAGGCGCGAGCCGGCGGCTGTTGTTCCTGCCAGGTGTCGGCGCCGATCCCGATTTCTGGCGGCCGCTGGGGGATCGCCTGCCGGCGGACTGGGACAAGACCTATCTCGGCTGGCCGGGTTTGGGCGCCCAACCGGCCGATCCGGCTGTCAACAGCTATGACGATCTGATCGGCCTGGTTCTGGCGGCGATCAGGGATGGCCCGGTCGATCTCCTGGCCCAATCCATGGGCGGAGCGCTGGCGATGCGGATCGCCCTTGACTATCCGGCCAAGGTGCGCCGGCTCGTGCTGGCGGTGACCTCCGGCGGCGTGGACGTGGAAGGTCTTGGAGGCGTCGACTGGAGGCCGTCCTATCGCCAAAGCTTTCCGCAGGCGCCCGACTGGGCTCTTTCCTCGCGGTTCGATCTAACGGAGCGGATTCCGTCGCTCGGTCATCCCGTCCTGTTGCTGTTCGGCGACGCCGACCCGATAGCGCCGCTTGCGGTCGGTCGGCGGCTGGCCGGGCTGCTGCCACAGGCCGAGCTGCATATCACTCCCGGTGGGGGCCACGACCTCGTCCACACCCACGCCGCCGAGTTGGCGCACCTGGTGGAGCGGCATCTCGGTTCGGGCTTGTCGGGAAATAGCTGAATCATTGAATTTGAATCCGCTCGTCCCCGCGAAGGCGGGGATCCAGATTCATCCACGGATTTAAAGTGGGTTTCACCTGGATCCCCGCCTTCGCGGGGACGAGCGGATTGAGGGAACATGAACAGATCGACGCACTATGCGTCAACGAACCCCTAATGCCGCTCCTTGTCCCCCATGACCTCCACCAGCATGTGCTCCAGGTCCTCGGCCTGGTACGGCTTGGCCAGGGTGGGGACCTGGGCGAAGCTGGGGGCGAGGCCGGCGCGGCCGTAGCCGGTGCAGAAGATGAAGGGTACGCCGCGCTTTCGCAGGCGCTCGGCCACCGGATAGACCTGTTCGCCGCCCAGGTTGATGTCCAGGATCGCCCCGTCGATCGCCAGGTGCTCGTTGCTGACGATGGCGAGGCCCCGGGCCAGGGTCCCGGCGACGTCGACGACAACGCAGCCGAACATGTCCAGCATGTCTTCGATCATCAGAGCGATCATCGCCTCGTCCTCCACCACCAGAAGACGCAAGCCGGACAAAGAGGCGCCGTCGACCATCAGGCGGCCATCCGCAACTTAAGAGAGAGGGGCATTCGCATTCGGCAGCATACCCCTTCTGGGGCGAAATCAAGATCGACTTCGCCGTCGAACTCGCGGGCCAGGCCACGCTCGATGAAACGTGAGCCAAACCCCCGCCGTTCTGGAGAAATCACGGGCGGTCCCCCGCGCTCGCACCATTCGATGTCGAGGAAACTGGGCGTGCGCGGATTGTCGGCGCTCCATCGCACGGCCACATTTCCGGTTGTGACGGAAAGCGCGCCGTATTTGGCGGCGTTGGTCGCCAGCTCGTGAAAGGCCATGGTCAAGGTGACCGCCGCGTTGGGGCCAAGGCGGACTTCAGGGCCCCGCAGGATCATGCGCGAGGATGGATCCGTCGGGCCAAGGTACGGCGCCAGCGTCTGGCGCACCACCTCGGCCAGGGACGCGCCCTCCCATGAGATCCGGCTCAAGAGGTCGTGCACGCGGGCCAGGGCGTTCAGCCGGTCGAGGAAGGCGGCTTCGAAGGTGGCGCTGGTGTCGGTGACGCGGCGGGTCTGGATGGCGATCGACTGAACCGTCGCCAGGGTGTTCTTCACCCGGTGGTTCAACTCGTCCACCAGCAGGCGCTGGCGCCCCTCGGCCTGTTTGCGGGCGGTGACGTCGAGCGAGACGCCGGCCATCCGGCGCGGGACGCCGTGCTCGTCATAGCTCGCCTGACCGCGCATCAGGATCCAGAGGATCTCACCGTCCGGCGAGAGCGTGCGGTATTCGATCTCCATCACCTCTCCGTCGCGGATGGCCCGCTCACGCGCCTGGCGTTTACGTTCGCGGTCCTCTGGAAGGATGTAGCGCTCCAAATCCTCCTCCAGCTGCAGCAGCGCGCTGGGTCCCAGGCCGAAATTGGCGCGGAAGAATTCCGATGCGGTCAGGGCTCCGGTCTCGAGGTCGATGGTCCAACTGCCCAGCCGGCCGGCGTTCAAGGCGAACTCCAACTGCTGCTCGCTCTGGCGCAGGGCCGCACGGCTGCGCTGGTCGGCCAGTTCCAGTTGCGAGGCGGCCTCCTGTTCGCGGCTCTCCCGCAAGGCGCGTTCAGTCCGTTCCCGCTCGTCCATCTCGGTCTTCAGCTGGCGGTGCGCCTCCACTAGCGAGACGTTGGAAGTTCCCAGCACCAGCACCACTAGGGCGGCCATCATCACCAACAGGGTGGCGCCGCCATAGTGGGCCAGGCGGCGAGCGAAGGGCTCCTGGATGGTGCGCAGATAGATCGACCCCAGGACGGCGCTTTCCTGCGTCACCGGGCGAGTGACGATGATGTGGTCGTCGTCCAGCGAAGGCTTTTCGACCACGTTCACGGCCGGCGGAGGCGAGCCGTTCCGGCGATAGCCGGCCACCAGCCTGCCGTTGGCGTCATACGCGCCGGCAGCCTCGACATCGTGATCCGCAGCCAGGGCGTCGATATATTCCTTCGCCAGCTTGGCGTCGTCGAAAGCCAGGGCCGCGCTGACGCTGGCCGATAGAATGCTGGCCTGGACCGTCGCCTGTCTCAGCTTTTCGATCTTGGTCTGGTTCTCGTTGTACAGCGCCAGGGAAAGGCCGATCACCACGAACCCGACCGCCAGGGCGATCGAGGTCATGGGGCTGAGGCTCCATCTGGGCCACATCCGCGAGGGCGTCATGACGAGCCTCCTTCGCCGCTCGTGGCGGCGGCGAGGCTCAGCAGCTTGGCGCTGATGGCGACGTGGTTGGCGGCGGCGGCGGCGGCGTCGATCGTAAAGCGCACATGGCCGCCCTTGACCAGGAACTGGACGATCTGGCCCGTCACCCCCAGGCCCTGATCGGTCACAGTCAGGACAGGCGCGCCGCGCAGCTTGCTGAGCGCCGCCTCAGCTGAGTGCGCGCGGTTCTCGGCGATATAGAGGATGTGGCAGTCACCGGCGCCCTCGGTCGCGAGCAGCCGTTTGACCCTGATGGGGTGATCGCCGACCAGGTGGCCGGCCAACCGGTCCAGGCTGGAGCCGAAAGGGTCGCCGCCCAGGGTGCAGACATTGAACGGGCTTGCCGGTCCGGCGAAGGCCGAAGCCGGCCAGTCGATGAAGGGGGTGAACTTGTAGAGGTAGGCGGCCTTGACCGCGTACTCCAGCCTCCCGCCTTGGGCGCTGGCGGGAAAGCCGGCGCTCACCTGGAGCAGGGCCGAAAGCGCGACGAACGCCGAAAGCAGGGAATGCTTCAGGGCCCTCATGGCGGCCCCTCGGGCGCGTCGTCCGAGGGCGCACACGGCGGAGCCCCCGCGCCGGCGGCGCGGCGCAATGGGCAGTCCAGATACGAACCTGGGTCCATCGTCGCCTCCAAGGCCGCCGCGGCGCCATCTTAGCGCGCATTTTTCGGGGTTCGGAATAGCAAAGGACGCTGTGGCCAAGCTTTGAAGGTTAACCGCCCGCCGCGGCGGCCGGGCGATTGGCGAACTACCCTTGCGTGTAAGGGGCGGATGGTCGCGAGCAACGGTCCGGCGGACGCCCGTGACGTGTGTCGGAAAATGAAAAAGCCACAATAGGTGGTGGAAGTTGTGGCGCTCGAAGCTTTTCAGCCAGACCTCAGCCGGCGGCCTCCGGTAACCTTTCCGCGAGGTCGCGGCGATGCGCCGCACCTACCATGGCCAAGCTTAGCCCAGCCCGGCCCGCACCTTGGCGCGCAGTTCATCGATGGGGGCGAGGCCCCGGTCGGTGCGGAAGTGCCAGTAGGTCCAGCCGTTGCAGGCGGGCGCGGCCTGGGCCAGGGCGCCGACCTTGTGGATCGAGCCGGAAAGCTCGCCCAGCACCAGGCTGCCGTCGGCCCGCACCCGGGCCACGCGCTCGCCCTTGGGGCAGTAGAGCTTGTCGCCGGGCCGGAGCAGGCCGGCCTCGACGATCTGGCCGAAGGGAATGCGTGGTTCGGACCGCTTGGAACCCATCACGTCCAGTTCGGCCGGCGAGACCGGAATCACCTCCGCGATCCTCTGACGGGCCAGGGCGGCGTAGTCCGCCTCGCGCTCGATGCCGACGAACCGGCGGCCCAGGCGCTTGGCCGCCGCCCCGGTCGTGCCGACGCCGAAGAAAGGATCCAGCACCACATCGCCCGGCTTGGACGAGGCCAGGATCACCCGGTGCAGCAGCGCCTCGGGCTTCTGGGTGGGATGCGCCTTGAGGCCCTCGGCGGTCTTGATCCGCTCTTCGCCGGTGCACAGGGGCAGGGTCCAGTCCGAGCGCATCTGCAGCTCGTCATTGGCCATCTTCATGGCGTCGTAATTGAAGGTGTAGCGCTTGCCGCCCCGCGACTTGGCCGCCCAGATCAGGGTCTCGTGGGCGTTGGTGAAGCGGGTGCCCTTGAAGTTCGGCATCGGGTTGGACTTGCGCCAGATCACGTCGTTCAGGATCCAGAAGCCCAGGTCCTGCACCGCCACGCCGACGCGGAAGATGTTGTGATAGCTGCCGATCACCCACAGCGAACCGTCGTCCTTCAGGACGCGGCGGCACTCCTTCATCCAGGCGCGGGTGAATGTGTCATAGGCCTCGAACGAGGCGAACTGGTCCCAGTGGTCGTCGACCGCGTCGACCTTGGAATTGTCGGGGCGCAGCAGGTCGCCGCCCAGCTGCAGGTTATAGGGCGGGTCGGCGAACACCAGGTCGACGCTGCGGTCGGGCAGCCGGGCCAGTTCCTCCAGGCAGTCGCCTTCGATGATGGTCTCGGGTCCGAATGTCATCTGCGCCGCCAACCGGTTGAATCCTGGCCTAGATCACGATGATTTTGGATCGAATCGATCCAAAATCATCGTGATCGATTCTAAAAACTTAGAGCGGGATGCGGGCGGAAAACCGCTTCGCACTTTTCCTCATCCCGCTCTAGAATCTCGGACCCTTGCCCTCTTGTGGTTAAGAGGTTCTTAAGCCCCGCCGGCAAGCCCCTGCCGGGCCTTGTCCAACTCCTCGGCATAGCGGCGCAGGGTGTAGCCCTCGGTCAAGAGGCCGATCACCTGTTTTTGGGTCGGATCGTCGATCACCGCCAGGGCGTCGGCCTCGGCCTGCTCGAACACGGTCATGGCCTGTTTGACGTTCATTTCCGGCAGCAGGGGCATCTCGGCCCAGCGGGCGATGTCGGCGACGCTCTTCCGGGCGTCGTCGCTCTGATGCTCGGCCGAGGCGAAGGCGTCGGCGGTCAGGGCGATGCCCAGGTAGCGGCCGTCGGTGTCGACGACCACCACCCGCGAGTTGGAGCCCAGGGGGTGGCGGCGGCGGAACTCCTCGAGCTTGACGTGACCTTCGACGGTGGGCGGGCCGCGGCGCATCATGCGGCCGACGGTCAGCGCCCTGACCCAGCCGACGTCGACGGCGCTGCGGATGGTCTCGCCGCGCAGGTGCAGGCGCCAGGTCGAGAACGAATAGCCGAAGGTCTCGCGCACCAGCAGGCTCGCCACCATGCAGGCGGCGATGACCACGGTGGTGACCCCGAAATCGCCGGTGGTCTCCAGCACCAGGAACGACATGGTCAGGGGCCCGCCGACCACCGAGACCGCCAGGCTCGCCATGCCGACCAGCATGCAGATCGACGGATCCACCGGCAGGGTGGGGACCAGCACCGCGCAGACTGCGGCGAACAGCTTGCCGGCCAGGGCGCCCAGGAACAGGGCGGCGAAGAACAGGCCGCCGCGAAAGCCCGAGCCCAGCGAGATCACCGAGGCCAGGATCTTCAGCCCGATCAGGCTGGCCAGCACCGCGATGTCGAGCTGGGCCGGGATATCGATGCGCAGGGCGCCATGCCCGGCGGACAGCACCTGGGGCGTGATCAGGGCGAGGCCGCCCATGGCCACGCCGCCCAGGGCCGGGCGGATTATCGGCGGCAGGCGCAGCCCGTCCAGCAGGCGCTCCATCAGATAGACCGCGCGCATAATGGCCACGCCCAGGCCGGCGCAGAGCATGCCGAGCCCGATCATCACCACATAGTCGGACAGGCGGGTCGGCGCGGCCGGCGAGAGGGCCAGGTTGTAGGTCACCGCCCGCACCGCCCGGGCGGTCAGCACCCCGCACAGGCTGGCCGACAGGATCGGGGCTACATTGCCGATCGAATAGCTGCCGACGATCAGTTCGAAGGCGTAGAAG
>FTFU01001412.1_pt1 | contig 10348 bp, 7 predicted proteins | sample 1640511 | NCBI WGS metagenome assembly FTFU01 (sample SAMEA3914789, study PRJEB12502) | metagenome | biome: forest; material: soil | place: Canada | collected 2011-07-03 | depth 0.3 m | reverse complement strand
GTCCGCCTCGGCGACTTCTTCAAGACCAGCCCGCCGCCGGTGGATGGGATCGTCCAGGCGCGGGCCAAGCTGGCCGGCCGCGGATCCTCGGTCCACGAGGTCGCCGCCACCGCCAACGGCACGATTGCGATCATCGTGCCCCACGGCCAGGTGCGGCGGACCCTGGGCGAACTGCTGGGCATCAATGTGACCAAGGCCCTCGGGCTGCTGCTGGCCAACGACCAGAGCCAGATGGGCGTGCGCTGCGCGGTGGTCGACTTCGGGGCCCGGGACGGCGTCCTGACCGCCGACCAGATGATCTTCGACAGCGACACGGTGCTGACCACGGGCAAGGGAACCGTGAACCTGAAGGACGAGGCGCTGGACCTGACCCTGACCGGCAAACCCAAGCATTTCCGCCTGGTGCGCCTCCAGGCGCCGATCACCATCGGAGGCCATCTGAAAAGTCCGAAACTGGGCTTGAAGCCCGGGGCCGCGCCGTTGCAGGCGGGAGCGGCCGTCGCCCTCGGGGCCCTGCTGTCGCCGCTGGCCGCGGTGCTGCCCTTCGTCGATCCCGGCCTCGCCCACAACGCAGACTGCACAGGCGCCGAGGGTGCGGCCAAGACCACCGCGGCCAAGCCGGCCCCTATGCCGCCCTCATCGGCCGCATCGCATGTGAAATAGGCGCCTGCGCCCTTCGCCAAGACCTGCCGGGCGCCGATGCGCGCCGAGCGCGAACCTCCGAAATCAATCCGCCGCAATTAACTCAAATCACAGTGTTTTAGGCAAGGCTCGCCCCATGGCCCGGAGCGACCAATGACTGTCGAGAGTGAGGCGGCGCAGAGTTGGGATCAGCGCAAGCCTGGGAACGCCTGGCGCACGGCCCTGAAGGCGGCCGGCTTCGCCATGCTGATGACCGGAGTCTGCTGGACTTCGATCGTGGTTCCCCGTCTTCTGGGCCGGAACGAGGGGATCTGGCCGGCCAACGCCATCACCTTGACGCTGCTGATGCTTTCGCCGTCGCGCCGCTGGCCGGCCTGGCTGGGGGCGGCCGGTCTGGGCAACGTGCTGGCCGGCATGCTGACCGGCAAAACGGCGGGCCTGTCCAGCCTGCTGGCGGGGTGCAACCTGCTCGAAGTCGTGGTGTCCGCTCTTGCGGTCCGCCGCCTCGTGGGCGAGCGCCTCGACCTGTCGCGCGCCGGCCACCTGGCCCGTTTCACCCTGGTCGCCGGGCTGATCGCGCCCTTGGTCTCGGCCTCCCTCGCCGCCTGGGTGCTCGGAGGACCGCGGGGCGCCAATCCCTGGTTCACCTTCGGTTCGTGGGTCGCCGCGGACGGCCTCGGCGCCGTCATCCTCGTGCCGCTGATCATGACGCTGCGAGACCAGCCTCGCCATCTGGCTGCGACGCCGCTGACGCCGCGCGCCTGGCTGGCGCTGGTCGCCCTGGTCGCGACGACCGCCCTTGTGTTCAGCATTCGCCAGCCGCTGGCCTTCCTGATCCCGCCGGCCCTGCTGCTGGTGGTGTTTCAACTCGAGGTCCTTGGCGCCGCCTGGGGCGTCTTGATCATCCTCACCATCGCCGTCGCGTTCACGGTGATGGGCCTGGGCCCCACGGCCGGCTCGCAGCGTAGCGCCGCCGACACCATAGTCGCCGTGCAGCTGTTCCTGGCCGCCATCACCCTGACCAGCCTGCCGACGGCCGCGGCCCTGGCCCAGCGCCGCCGGCTGCAGGCCGCCAGCGCCGCTGGCGCGGCCCAGACCGCCGAGCTCTATCGCCGCGCCAAGCTGGCCGAGGAGGTCGCGGGCGTGGGCTATTGGCGGATGGACCTGGCCACCCGCAGGATCTCCTGGTCCGAGACCATGGCGGCCATCTTCGGCATGGACGCCACCGAACCGCCGGACACGGAAGCGGTCCTGTCGCGCCTCGATCCCGAGGATCGCCCAGGGGTCGAACGCCTGCTGCGGGAAGCCAGCGCCGGCGCCGAGGCGATCAGCCACCAGTTCCGCGTGATCCGCCCGAGCGGACAGAGCAGTCAGCTGCTCGGGAAGACCTCGGCCGAACGCGACGCCCAGGGCCAGGTGACAGCCATCTTCGGCGCCACCATCGACATCACCGAGCTGAAGCGGGCCGAGGCCGAGGTCGCCGCCAGCGAGGCGCGGTATCGCCTGGTCACCGAAGCCTCGCGAGACATCGTGCTGAAGTTCGACGCCAGCGGCGAGATCCTGTTCGCCTCCCAGGCCAGCCGCCTGTTCGGCTGCGAGCCCGGGGACCTGGTGGGGCGCAACGCCTTCGAATTGATTCATCCGGACGATCTGCAGGCGACCATGGATGGGCTGGCGGACCTGCTGGCGGACGCGCAGCCGTCGCGAACGCATAATATCAGCGAGTTTCGGGCGCAGCTTGCCGGCGGCGGCTATGTCTGGGTCGAGGGCAATCCCTCGGTGATCCGCAACGGGGCGGGCGAACCGGTCGCCTTCACCAACGCCCTGCGCGACATCACCAAACGCAAGGCCATGGAGGCCGATCTGCGCGCCGCCCGCGCCGCGGCCGAGGCCGCCGCTGCGGTCAAGAGCGACTTCCTGGCCAATATGAGCCATGAGCTGCGCACGCCGCTCACCAGCGTGATCGGCTTCACCCGCCTGGCCCTGGGACAGTCGGACCTGAGCGAGGTCAGCCGCGGCTTCATCGACAAGGCCGCCAGCGCCGGCGAGGCCCTGCTGGCGACGGTCAACGACATCCTCGATTTCTCCAAGCTGGAGTCGGGCCAGTTGCAGATCCGGCGCGAGGCGGCCGATCCGGCGGCGGTCTGCCGCGAGACCCTGGCCCTGTTCAGCGAGACCGCCGCGGCCAAGGAACTCGCCCTGCGTTTTACACCCTCCGGCCTGCCGGAGCGGCTGTCGATCGATCCCAGCCGGCTGCGCCAATTGCTGTTGAACCTGGTCGGCAACGCGGTGAAGTTCAGCGAGAAGGGCGAGATCGCGGTCGCGGCGCGTTGGGACGCGGACAATCAGCGCCTTGCGGTGTCGGTCCAGGACCAGGGCCCCGGCATCGCCGCCGAGCAGCAGGCCCTGCTGTTCCGACGCTTCTCCCAGGTCGACGGCACCAGCACCCGCCGCCATGGCGGCACGGGCCTGGGCCTGGCCATCTGCCGCGGGCTGGTGGAGGCCATGGGGGGCGCCATCGGCGTCGAGAGCGAGCCCGGGTGCGGCGCGCGCTTTCATTTCGAGATCCCGGCGGAACTGGCCGGCGCGCAGGAGGACGAGCCTGAAGCGGACGACCTGCTGTTCCCGGTGGGGGTGCGGATCCTGGTCGCCGACGATCATCCGGCCAATCGCGAACTGGTCCGGGCCGTGCTGACGCCGTTCGGCGCAGAGGTGAGGGAGGCGGCCAACGGCGCGGAGGCGGCCGAGGCGGCGGCCGAGGCGCCTTTTGATCTGATCCTGATGGACCTGAGGATGCCGGTGCTCGACGGCCTTGCGGCGATGAAGGCGATTCGCCGAGGCGAGGGTCCCAACCGCGAGACGCCGATCCTGGCCTTTTCCGCCGGCGCCGACATGCCCGGCGCCGAGGCGCGGCTCGCCGCCGGCTTCGACGGCGACCTGTCCAAGCCCGTGCTGCCGGCCGACCTGATAGCGGTCGTCTGCCATTTCGCCTCCGGCGAGAATGCTGCCGAGTCTCCCGCCGAAATGCGCCAAGGTTGATCCCGAACCGGCGACGGTTCGCGTTAACCTTTCCGCTTAACGCCGCCCTAGCCGTGCGGCGCGAGGGTGCCCTGTACTCAACCAAGGGCTTTCGGCATGCGACCAGCGATGCTTTCTGCTGCTTCAGCGGCCATAGCCATGGCTGTGCTGGCCTCCGCGGCGCGCGCCGCCGATTCCGGCGCAGACATGCCGGCGGGGCCTTTGGTTGCGCCCCCTAAGGGCTATGTCGCGATGTGCCGGGACCAGCCCCGGCTCTGCCTCGAAGCGACGCGATCAGGCGAGGCCGAGTGGTCGGAGGCGGGAGAGATCGCCTCGACCGACCAGTTCGAGCTGCTGCGCAAGGTCAACCAGCAGGTCAACAGTCGCGTGCGCCAGATGCGCGACGTCGAGGCTTTCGGGGTCCAGGGCCTGTGGACCCGCGCCGGTGAGGCCGAGTTCGGCGCCGTCGGGGACTGCAAGGCCATCGCCGTGGAAAAGCGCGTCGAACTGGAGGCGGCCGGGGTCGCGCCCGGCGCCCTCTACTACGCCATCGCCTACCGCTCCGACATAGGCCTGCACGCCGTGCTTGTGGCGCATACCAGCCGCGGCGACCTGGTGCTGGACAGCCGGACGCCGCACCTGACGCCGTGGAGCGAGGCGCCCTATACCTGGGTCCGCCGCCAGTCGCAGGGCCACGCCTTCGCCTGGGCCATGGTCGTGACGCTTCCGAAGCCGGTGGTCCTTGCTCGCGTCGACGCGACGCCTGGCGACTCCAAAAGGTTGGAGCGGGACTGACGCGAAAAAGCCGGCATCCGCTTTTCCGCATCCGCTCTTGCAGCGTCACCGTGCGCGATCCGTAACCACCTGCCCGGCGACGTCCCAGACCCGGCGCCGCAGCGGGCCAATCCCCTCGACGTCAAGCTTCTGTTCACGTTAGATGCTATACGAGCGCGACGATGTGTCTCTGTAGGAGCTTCTTCGAATGCAACTGAGAGCTTGGCTTGTGGGTCTGTTGCGTCTGGCCTGCATGGCCTTCGGCATGGCCGCCATCGCAGATCCGGCGCCCGCGACCCCGGTCCCCGCGGCCGTAGCGGCGAGCGACTACCGCCTGGGCGTGGCCGACAAGGTGCGGATCCTGGTTTACAACGAGCCGAACCTGTCCGGCGAGTTCAGCGTCAACGCCAACGGGTCGATATCCTTTCCCCTGATCGGGGAAATCCAGGCCACCGGCCGCACGTCGACCGAAATCGGCGCCGAGATCGTCAAGCGCCTGTCCGACGGCTACCTGCGCGATCCGCAGGTCAGCATCGACGTCCTGACCTTCCGGCCCTTCTACATCCTGGGCGAGGTCAACAAGCCCGGTGAATACCCCTATGAGACCGGCCTGACCGTCGGCAAGGCGGTGGCCACCGCCAACGGCTACACCTACCGCGCCGACAAGAAGCGGGTCTATTTGAAGCGCATCGGCGAGGACAAGGAAAAGGTCTATCCGATGTCGGCGGACACCCTCGTGGAGCCGGGCGACACCATCCGTATCGGCGAGCGGTTCTTCTAGGCCCCAGGCTGCGCCTTGGCGCAGCCCTGCTGCCGCGATCTGGCGCCGGACTTGCCTTTCCCGGCGCAATATCGACGCAGACAACCCCAAAATCTTGCGTTGATACATTCTCTTCGCCGGAGGAACACGCTATCGGGGTTCGCGCCACAGGAGAAATCGAGATGAAAGCTGGTCTGGTCCCGCTTGCGGCCTCGCTCCTCGTCGGAGCCCTGTTGGCGTCCGCCTCGCCTGCGCCGGCGGCTCCGGCCCTGACGGTGGCGGAGCTGGCCCAGGCCACGAGCCTCAGCGGCGGCCTGCTCGGCACGATCGGGGCCATGCCGCAAGGCGCGGCCGAAGCGGACTATGAAGGCCAGTTGGCGGTCACCATCGAGCAGGCCGGCGACGCGCCGGCCGTGGTCGCCGACGCCATTCAGCGGACCCTGGCGCGTCCGGGCCTGCCTCCGTCCTCGGTGACGGCTCTGAAGGTGTTGTTGAACCGGGCCCGCCGCGGCCGAATCAGCACCACGGCCGCTATCACCGGCGACAGGGTCACGGTCCTGGGGGCGATCTTCGCGCCCAGCGGCGCGGGCGGTTCCGATTACAGCCATTAATCAAGACCCGGCGGCGTCATCGTGGGGGATCACGGACGGCGGCGTCGCAAGAAGGAGCAAGAGATGACCTATCGGATTTCGGCCGCCGCCCTGGCGACGGCGTTGGCGGCGGCAGGCCTGGCCGGATCGGCCCATGCGCAGCAGGTCGCCCCCTTGCCGACCCTGGCCCAGGCCGTGCCGCTTCCGGCCTTGGACATCGACATCGACAACGCCTACGGGCGCGGCCGCAATGTCAGCGTGCTAGAGCGCGAACGGCCGGAATACGACGCCCTCGGCGAGCACGTCGGCGCCTTCACCCTCTATCCGCGGCTGGAAACGGCCCTGGGTTTCATCGACAACCTCACGGCGCTGAACGCTCATGGAGTGTCCGACGGACTGGCGATCGTAAAGCCCTCCATCGACCTGGTGAGCAACTGGTCGCGCCACGCCCTGGACTTCGCCGCCGGCGGCGAGTTCCACGACTATTTCTCCAAGTCCAGCCAGAACGAAGAGGGCTGGTTCACGCGCGTCAATGGCCACCTCGACGTTTACGGTGACTCGTACATCCTGGTCGGGGCCGACGCGGAGCGTACGTTCGATGAGCGCATCAACGCCGGCGCCGCCTCCAACGCCGCCAAGCCCGTTCCCCTGCAGACCGAGGGCGCCTATGCCCGCGGCATATGGCAGCTGAACCGGTTCCGGACGACCTTCGGCGTGGAGGACCGCGACTACAACTACGGCAATGTGCCGGCCCAGAACATCGATACCGGCGCCATCACCGGGACCCTGGTCAACTCCGACCGCAACCGCAACGAATGGCGGCTGATCGGCCGCGAAGAGTTCGCCATCAGCCCCGACACCGCCGTGTTCGGGCAGTTCAGCTATTCCGACAGCGGCTACAACCACCCGCTGATCGTCGTGCCGGTGAGCGCCAGCGCCAATGAGACGGTCAACCGCAACTCGACCGAATTCCGCGGCCTGGTGGGCGCCAATTTCGACTTCGCGGCCCTGATGCGCGGCGAATTCGGTGTCGGTTATGTGAACCGCACCTACACACCGGTGGGTGCGAATCGCTATCCCGATATCAGCGGCGCCATGTTCGAGGGCAAACTTGAGTATTTCCCCACGGAATTGGACACAGTGACCCTGGTCGCCTCACGCCTGGTTAAGGATGCGATCTACTCCATCACCTCCGGCGGCTATTTCGACAACAGCGTGAACCTTCGCGTTGATCACGAGTTACTGAGGAACCTGCTGATCAACGCAGCCGTCGGCTACGACCAGGACGATTATGAAGGCGCTGATCGCCACGACCACGTGTTTTCGGTTCAAGGCGGCGCCAACTATTTCGTAAACCGGTCGATCGGGCTCGGCATGACGGTCAATTACGCAGATCGCGGGGCGGAGGGCTCGGTTTTCACCAGCGCCGTCAATCAGCAGGCCAAACCGCAGTTCAGCGTCACCACCGTCATGTTCTCTTTAGTATTGCAGCGCTAGGTTAGGCTTAGCCTTCGAACGGCGTCCCCGCCGCGACCCAGGATCCATCGCACGTGAACAAGACCATGCTTACCAGCGCCTCGAAAGCTGACGCCTCGGCCCCGACCGTCCACGCGGCGGGCGCGAGCCCCTGGTCGCGCGTGGCCCAGCCGATCAGCATCGTCGATCTGATCAACATCTTCCGCCGCCGGTGGAAGCTGTTCGCGGCGGTGGCGGCGTTCACCGCCATCCTGGTGGTGGTGGTCGCCTTCCTGCTCCCTCCGGTCTATCTGGCGGTGGCCAACATCAAGCTCGACCCCAACCAGCACACGGCGCTGGACCTCGATCGCCTGGCCAACGGTGCGCCGCCGGATCAGGCGATCGTCGACAGCGAAGTCACGGTGATGCAGTCGCGCGACGTCGCCGAAGCGGTGGTGCAGCGGCTGAACCTGACCGCTGACGAAGACTACCAGCCGAAATCCGGCCCGGCCGCCCGCGATCCGCACTCGTCCGCCTATCTCGAGGCGACGATCGAGAACGTGCTGAAGAAGCTGGACGTCAAGCGCAACGGCGAAACCTACATCATCAATATCGGCTTCCATTCCAAGGATGCGGCCAAGGCCGCGCGGATCGCCAACGCGTTCGCCGACGAATACGTCCTGACCAGCGTCAAGCTGCGGGTGCAGACCGCCCAGGCCCAGTCGGTCTGGCTGAGCGAGCGGCTGAACAGGCTGGGTCAGGAGGTCCAGGCCGCCGACTCCGCCGTGGCCAACTACAAGACCGCCAACGGCATCATGACCGCCGCGGTCGGCGGCACCGTGACCGACCAGCAGATCGGCACCATCACCTCGCAGGTGGCGCAGGCCGAATCCGAGGCCGCCGCCGCCCGCTCCAACTATGAAGCGGCCCAGGCCCAGATCGCCCGGGGCGGGATCGACTCCGTCTCGGCCGTGCTCAATTCGCCGACCGTGGCGCAACTGCGCCAGAAGCGGACCGAACTGATCAGCGAGCAGGGCGACATCAACACCCGCTATGGCCCGCGCCATCCGGAATCGATCAAGATCCAGCAGCAGATCGACGGCGTCGACCGCCAGATCCGCGAGGAGGCCCAGCGCATCGTCAGCGGCCTGGCCAGCGACTCCCGCGCCTCGGAAGCTCGCGCCTCCGCTCTGCGCGGGCAACTGGGGGGCCTGAAGGGTCAGCTCTCCAGCAACAACCGCGCCTCGGTCCAGGCCGACAACCTGCAGCGCGTGGCCGACGCCAAGCGCGCCGAATACACGACCCTGGCGGCCACCGCCCAGCAGGCCAGCCAGCAGGAACACGCCAACGAAACCCAGGCCCAGATCATCTCCCGGGGCGTCGAACCGGTGAAGGCGGACTTCCCCAACAAGCCGATCTTCGCCGCGCTCGGTCTCATCCTGGGGATGGTGATCGGCCTGGGCGTAGTGTTCGCGGTCGAAGCCGTCGACTCCGGCGTGCGCACCGTCGAGGACGTGGAAGGCGAGCTCGGCGCCGCCTTCATCGCCTCGGCGCCGCTGCTGACGCCCAAGCTGCTCGGCTCGGGCCGCAAGTCCATGCAACCCTGGGACTTCGTGGTGGCCAAGCCGATGTCGGGCTACGCAGAGGCCATGCGCACGGCGCGGACGGCCCTGACCCTGGCCGACCTCGACCGCAAGGTGAAGGTCGTGGCGGTCACCTCGGCCCTGCCCAACGAGGGCAAGACCGTGACCGCGGTCTCCCTGGCCCGGGTCATGGCCATGAGCGGCGACAAGGTGATCATCGTCGACTGCGACCTGCGCCAGAACGCCCTGCGCACCCTGCCGGCGGAAAAGCCGACCGCCGGGCTGGTGGAGGTCTTGACCGGCCACGCGCCGCTGGAAAGCGTGATCGTGGCGGACTCGGTGGCCGGGCTCGACATCCTGCCCCTGACCCAGGTGGCGTACACGCCGCGAGACCTGTTCGGCTCGGATTCGATGACGTCGCTGCTGCGCATCCTGCGCGAGCGCTACGACCAGGTGATCCTGGACGGTCCGCCCCTGCTGGCGGTGGCCGACGCCCGCACCCTGGCCACCCAGGCGGACAGCGTGCTGATGGTGGCCCGCTGGACCAAGACGCCGCGGCAAGCCATCCGTGCGGCCCTGAGCCGATTGGAGCAGGACGGCGCCAATGTGGCGGGGGTGATCCTGTCGATGGTCGACACCAGGGCCCGAGGCGCGCTCAGCGCCGACGACCCGGCCTACTATTACGGCGCTTACAGGGCCTATTATCAGGAATAGACGTTCCCGAATTCGGGCGCCTTGCGTCCCGCGCCTGACCGCGCGGGACGTTCTGTTTGTGCGCTCTTCCGGTCCGACTTGCTCCGTGTTCGCTGGATGGATTGCGCCAGGTCAAACCAAGGGCTGCGACTCAGTCTATGTTTATCCACAACTGTCGCATCGCGTGCCGATAGCGGTGGCGTTCATCCGTGCGCCCGAAACTTCGCCGGGATGACGCGGTGAGCGGATTGCGGAGGAATTTGGTTAAGCGAACAAACACCATTTCCCTCAAAGGTTTTCTAACGCTGCCCAGCGATACTATCGCTAGTATTGGAAAGGTGCAGAATGGCCACTTCGGCACGGCGCAAGAGCGTCGCTAAAAATCCCGTCCAGGCCGCCAAAGCCGCGGTCCGGTTGGCCCGGGGCGACGAGACGGTCGGCGCGAGGCCGGTCCAGGACCAGCACCTGATGCTTGAGGCCGCCTTTTCGGCGCCTGCGGACCGGCCCTATCCGCCGGCCGTGAAGGCGGCCCTGTTCATCGGCGCGCCGACAGCCCTCTGGGCCGCCATCATCTATGCCGGCGTCCAGATCGTGCGGATCGCGGCGAGGTAGGCTCAAGGCCTGGACGTGTGGTCGGGCGTTCCGTTCCGCGTCTTACGCGTGATGGGGTTCGCTTGAGCTGATTCCACCAACTCCGCTCTTCCCGGCGTAAGGCCCATAGGCGCTAACAGAAGGCACGCGTTCGACAAACTTCCTCATCCTGAGCTCGGCGCGAAGCGACGAGCCTCGAAGGACGCAATCACGGCGCCGCCAACGCGTCCCCTTCGACGCCG
>FTFU01001332.1_pt1 | contig 10350 bp, 11 predicted proteins | sample 1640511 | NCBI WGS metagenome assembly FTFU01 (sample SAMEA3914789, study PRJEB12502) | metagenome | biome: forest; material: soil | place: Canada | collected 2011-07-03 | depth 0.3 m | reverse complement strand
GGCCATGTGGGCATCAAGGTCAACAACTTCGGCTCCAACGCCGGGGTCCAGCAGGAGACCCTGGGCGTCGGCTGGTATTTCACCCCGTTTGGCACTCACATCGAAGAATACCCGGTCTTCACCAACACCTATACCTATTCGGCTTCGAGCACCGAAGGGCGGGCGGTGGATGAAGCCTTCGTGTTCCAGGACAAGTCGGGCCTAGGGTTGTCGGCCGACATCGCGGTCAGCTATTCGGTGGATCCGGCCAAGGCGTCGATCCTGTTCCAGAAATACCGGACCGACACCGATGGCTTGATCGCCGGGCCGATGCGCAACGCCATCCGCGATAGCCTGGTCACCCGCGCCGCCCAGCTCAATGTCGATGAGATCTATGGCCCGCGCAAAGCCGAGCTTCTGAACACCGTGCAGCGTGACGTGCAGAACTTCTTCGCCCCCTATGGCCTGCGCGTCGAGCGGCTGTTCTGGGCCGGCAATGTGCGGGTGCCCGACACGGTGCTCACCCAGATCAACGCCCGCATCGCCAACGAGCAGGAAGCCCTGGCCGCCCAGGCCAAGGTCGCCACCGTCCAGGCCCAGGCCCAGCAGGCGATCGCCGAGGCCCAGGGCAAGGCCCAGGCCCTCAACGTCGAAGGCGCCGCCATCCGCGCCAATCCCGAGGTGCTGCGCATCCGGGCGATCGAAAAATGGGACGGCAAGCTGCCCCAGGTGACCTCGGGCGGCGTGCCGTTCATCAACGTGGAGAAGTAGGGTGCGTGGTTCGAGACGCCCTGCTGACGCAGGGCTCCTCACCATGACGCCTTTGGTGGAACGCAAGAAACTAAGTCATGGTGAGGAGCGACCCGATAGGGGCGCGTCTCGAACCACGCACGGTTCCTATCCCCCCAGCCGGTCCAGCGCCCCCTGCAGGATGTAGGCGGCCGCGGCCTTGTCGACGAGGTCGGCGCGCCGCGACCGCGTCACGTCCGCCTCGTCGATCAGCATGCGGTTGACGGCGGCGCTGGACAGACGCTCGTCCCAATAGGCGATCGCCAGATCCTCGCGTAACCGCAAGAGGTTGCGACCGAAAGCTCGACTGGATTGGCAGCGAGGCCCTTCGGTCCCGTCCATGTTCACCGGCAGGCCGATGACCAGGCCCTTGGCGCCGCGGCCGTCCATCAGCTTCAAGAGGTGGTTGGCGTCCTCGGTGAACTTGCCCTTGCGGATCAGCTCCACGGGGCTGGCGATCATGCGGGTGATGTCGGAGACGGCGACGCCGATGGTCTTCTCGCCGAGGTCGAGCCCGAACAGGGGCGTCATGGGCGGCAGGGCGGCGGGAAGGTCGGTCAGGTCGAGCACGGGCATGGCGGCAAGCTCATCCACCCGCCGACGGGCCTTGTCAAAGCAAGGCGCAGGCGAGTAACCCGTGCGCTGATAGATCCAGCGTGAAAGATCCGCCCATGAGCATCGACGCGGCGACCGTCAAGAAGGTCGCCAGCCTCGCCCGCATCCGCGAACCGGAAGACCGGCTCGAGCCCCTGGCGCGCGAGCTGTCCGGCATCCTGCAATGGATCGAGCAGCTGGCCGAGGTCGACACCGACGGGGTCGAGCCCATGACCTCCGTGGTCGAGGCGGCCTTGCCGTGGCGCGAGGACGTGGTCACCGACGGCGGCGATCCGGCCCGCGTGCTGGCCAACGCGCCGCGCGCGGACAACAACTTCTTCGTCGTGCCCAAGGTGGTCGAATAATGAGCGAGCTCACCCGGCTGACGCTTAAGGGCGCTGTCGACGGCCTGAAGGCCAAGTCTTTCTCGTCGCGCGAACTGACCGCGGCCCACGTCAAGGCGGTGGAGGCGGGGCGTCCGCTGAACGCCTACCTCGTCGAAACGCCCGACAAGGCCCTGGCCATGGCCGACGCCGCCGACGCCAGGATCGCCAGGGGCGAGGGCGGCCCGCTGGAAGGGATCCCGCTGGGGATCAAGGACCTATTCTGCACTGAGGGCGTCAGGACCACCGCCGCGTCCAAGATCCTCGGCGACTTCAAGCCGACCTATGAGTCCACCGTCACCGCCAATCTGTGGCGCGACGGGGCGGTGATGCTGGGCAAGCTGAACCTGGACGAGTTCGCCATGGGCTCGTCCAACGAGACCTCGGCCTTCGGGCCGGTGACCAACCCCTGGCGCTCGAGCGGCTCGAACCAGCCCCTGACGCCAGGCGGCTCGTCCGGCGGTTCGGCGGCGGCGGTGGCGGCGGACCTGTGCCTGGGAGCCACGGCGACCGACACCGGCGGCTCGATCCGGCAGCCGGCGGCCTTCACCGGCACCGTAGGCATCAAGCCGACCTACGGCCGCTGTTCGCGCTGGGGCGTGGTGGCCTTCGCCTCGTCGCTGGACCAGGCCGGCCCGATCGCCAAGACTGTCGAGGACGCGGCGATCCTGTTGACCTCGATGAGCGGGCACGACCCCAAGGACTCGACCAGCCTGAACGTCGAGGTTCCGGATTTCGCAAGCTTCGTCGGCAAGCCGGTCAAGGGCCTGCGCATCGGCGTGCCCAAGGAATACCGCGTCGACGGCATGCCGGCCGAGATCGACACCCTGTGGGAGCAGGGCGTGGCCTGGCTGAAGGACGCCGGCTGCGAGATCGTCGAGGTCTCTCTGCCGCACACCAAATATGCCCTGCCGGCCTATTACATCGTGGCGCCGGCCGAGGCTTCCTCGAACCTCGCCCGCTATGACGGCATGCGCTATGGCCTCAGGGCCGCGGACGCCCGCTCGCTGACCGACGTCTACGAGCAGACCCGGGCCGAGGGTTTCGGGACCGAGGTCAAGCGGCGCATCCTGATCGGCACCTATGTGCTGAGCCACGGCTATTACGACGCCTATTACCTGAAGGCCCAGAAGGTGCGCCGCCGCATCGCCGACGACTTCGACCGCGCCTGGGAGACGTGCGACGCGCTTCTGACCCCCACGGCGCCTTCGGCGGCGTTCGGGCTGGGCGAGAACACCTCGGACCCGGTGGCGATGTACCTGAACGACATCTTCACCGTCACCGTGAACCTGGCCGGCTTGCCCGGGATCAGCCTGCCGGCCGGCCTCGACGCCAAGGGCCTGCCGCTGGGCCTGCAGCTGATCGGCCGGCCGCTGGACGAGGGGACCCTGTTCTCGCTCGCCGGGGCGCTGGAGAAGGCCGCGGACTTCAAGGCCAAGCCGGAAAAGTGGTGGTAGACACCCTCGCGAAGGGGCGACGAGGACGACCTAAAAGCCGATGATCGTCTGGCTATAGGCGGCCACCTTCGGGTCGTGGGTCACAAGCCGCAGCGGCTCGGTCAAGGCCTGGGCGACCAACAGGCGGTCGAAGGGGTCAGCGTGCAGGGCGGGCAGGGCTTCGACCGCCGCGGCATGCTCGGCCGATATGTCCAGCAGCCCGTAGCCAGCGGCGCGGAAATAGTCGATGGCCTGGGAGCCTGAGATGGGCATGTCGTTGGGACGGCCCCTGGCCAAGGCATGCTTGATGGAGATTTCCCAGACGCTCGCCGCGCTGATGGTGATGCTGTTGTGCGGGTCGGCGATCAAGGTCTCGATGTCTGGCGGCAGGCGCGCATCGGCGGTGATGGCCCACAACGCCACATGCGTGTCCAAAAGCAGATTCAATCGTCTCGGCCTTCAAACAACGATGCGACGTAGCGGTCGTCCTCATCGATGGAGGCGGGCGCTATGAACGCGCCCTTGGCGACGCCAATGCGATGCGCGGCCGAAGTCGTGGCCAACGGGGTCAAGCGAGCGGCGGGCTTGCCATTCCGCGCGATGATGATTTCGGATTCGAGCCCGCTTTCCAGCGCTTCGACGAGGCGCGAAAGATTTGACTTCGCCTCCAGCATGTTGACGGTACGCATGGGAGCGCCTTTTAGCTAGACCTAGCCAAGCTAATTGATCTTCATCCAAAATACAAGGCGAACGACTAGCGTCGGAGGTCAAGGCTTTCTTCCGTCTGAATGTGTTTGTATTTGGTCGAAAGCCAGTGGCGCGTCGTGGCGGCCGCAAGGCGCGCGCAACTGTCTTTCCCTTCGCGGCGAAGGTGGTAGGAAGATCCCATGACCGACACCAGCAAATACGTCGAAGGGCGCACCGGCCCGTGGGAGATCGTCCTCGGCCTGGAGGTTCACGCCCAGGTGGCTTCGAAGGCCAAGCTGTTCTCGGGGGCCGCGGTGGGCTTCGGCGCGGGTCCGAACGAGCAGGTCAGCCTGGTCGACGCGGCCATGCCCGGCATGCTGCCGGTGATCAACGGCCATTGCGTCGAGCAGGCCGTGCGCACGGGCCTGGGGCTGAAGGCCCAAATCAACGCCTGGTCGCGCTTCGACCGGAAGAACTATTTCTATCCCGACCTGCCGCAGGGCTATCAGATCAGCCAGTTCGCCCATCCGATCGTGGGCGAGGGCGAGATCCTGGTGGAGCGCGACGACGGCTCGACCTTCACCGTGCGCATCGAGCGGCTGCACCTGGAGCAGGACGCCGGCAAATCGATCCACGACGTCGACCCCGACTGGACCTATGTCGACCTGAACCGCGCCGGCACCGCCCTGATGGAGATCGTCTCGCGCCCTGACATGCGTTCGTCGGACGAGGCGGCGGCCTATGTGAAGAAGCTGCGCACCATCCTGCGCTATCTGGGCACCTGCGACGGCGACATGGAGAAGGGTAATCTGCGCGCCGACGTCAATGTCTCGGTGCGGCGGCCCGGGGCCGAACTCGGCACGCGTTGCGAGATCAAGAACGTCAATTCCTACCGCTTCATCCAGCAGGCGATCGAATACGAGGCGCGCCGCCAGATCGAGATCCTGGAGGACGGCGGCTCCATCGTGCAGGAGACCCGCCTGTTCGACCCGGTGAAGGGGGAGACGCGGTCCATGCGCTCCAAGGAAGAGGCGCACGACTACCGCTATTTCCCCGATCCCGACCTGTTGCCGCTGGAGCTGGAAGCCAGCTGGATCGAGGCCATCAAGGCCTCGCTGCCGGAACTGCCGGACGCCAAGAAGGCGCGGCTGCAAAGCCAGTATGGCCTGTCGGCCTACGACGCTGGCGTGCTGGTGATCGAGGGCGCGCGGGCCGACTTCTTCGAGCGGGCGGCGCAGGGGCGCGACGCCAAGCTGAGCGCCAACTGGATCACCAATGGGCTCCTGGCCAAGCTCTCCGAAGGCGGCCACGACATCGACGAAAGCCCGATCAAGCCCGAGGCCATCGCGGCTCTGGTGAAGCTGATCGAGGACGGGGTGATCTCGTCCAAGATCGCCCGGGTGGTGTTCGATCACATGTGGGCCGGCGAGGGCGACCCCGCGGTCATCGTCGAAAAGCACGGCCTGGTCCAGGTCAGCGATACCGGCGCCCTGGAGGCCGCGATCGACAAGCTGATCGCGGCCAATCCCGACAAGGCCGCGGCGGTCAAGGACAAGCCCCAGGCGATCGGCTGGTTCGTCGGCCAGGTGATGCGCGAAACCGGCGGCAAGGCCAATCCGGGCGTGGTCAACGACCTGCTGAAGGCCAAGCTGGGGCTGGGGTAGGGAGCTATCCCAACGCCCAGTCCACCGCCGCCAGGGCGTGAAGCGTGGTCGTGTCGAACAGCGGAACCTTGCTGTCCGCGTCCTTCACCAGCAGCATGATCTCGGTGCAGCCGAGGATGATGGCTTCGGCGCCGCGCTCGACCAGCCGCGCGATCACGGCGCGATAGGCGGCTCGCGACTCCTCGCGGACCACGCCCGCGACAAGCTCCTCATAGATGATCCGGTGGACGACGGCGCGGTCCTCGGCCTCCGGGGCCAGCACCTCCAGGCCGTGATCCGTCAGGCGGCCCTTGTAGAAGTCCTGCTCCATGGTGAAGGCGGTGCCCAGCAGGCCTACGCGGCGAACGCCCGCCCGCGTGATCGCCGCCGCCGTCGGATCGGCGATGTGCAGCAGGGGGATCGCCACCGCCGCGGCGACGGCCTCGGCCATGCGGTGCATGGTGTTGGTGCAGATGACGATCAGGCCCGCGCCGCCGCGCTCAAGGCCTTGGGCGGCGTCGATCATCAACTCGGTCAGGCGATCCCACCGGCCCTGGTGCTGCAGCGCCTCGACCTCGCCGAAATCGAACGACCACATCAGGCTGCGGGCGGAATGGGCGGCGCCCAGGCGGCGGCGCGTCTCCTGATTGATGATGCGGTAGTATTCGGCAGAGCTTTCCCAGCTCATGCCGCCGATCAGGCCGATGATGCGGGGATCGGCGGGCGGGGTCATGGGCGGCTCCGGATAGACTGGCTTCAATAGCCTCCGGATATCACCTCGAAGATCAAGCCGGTGGTGATGGCCACCAGCACGAAATCATCGCCCTGCCGCACCCAATAATAGCCGCGCGGCGGCCGGCGCAGGTGGTAGCGGCCATAGTCGCCGACCACGTCGCCCCTAAAGGCCGGGGGCAGGACCTGGCCTCTGCGCCAGCGGCCGTAGGCGGCGGGCGGCCCATAGCGCCCTGGCCCATAGCGCTCTGGCCCATAGCGCTCTGGGCCGTAGGCCGGCGGGCGATAGCTGGGATAGTTGCGATAGCCCGGATAGGAGGGATAGGGCGCAGGCCGCGGCGCCGGATAGTATGGCGCTGGCGCACGACCGTAGTCGGGGCGATCGTAGCGGTAGCTGGGCGCTCGTGCGGGCGGCCCATAGCCGTAGTCGCCGCGTTCCCGCTCTTCGCGTCGGCCCCGTTGGTCTTGATCGCCGCCCCGGCCGCGTCCGTCTTCGGCGCGTGACTCAGGCGGCCCCCGCCCATGATCCCTGTCATGGTCGCCGGCCAGGGCGATCGGCGCCGCCGCCGATCCCAGAAGGATCGCGGCGATGAGGCAAGCCCATGATTTCAAGATCCTGCCTCCTTTCCGCTGGCCTATCGCAGCGCAATTTGCGTCGGGGCGCGTGAACCGGCGCTGAACGATCGTCTGCTGAACAATCGCTGGTGAGCCCTTGACGATCATGATCCCGGCGCCGACCTACCACCGGCGTGTCGCTGGAAAAATTCACCTCTGCAAAATTGGGTAGACCAAGATGAGCAAGCCGATCGAACTGCACTACTGGCCGACCCCCAATGGCTGGAAGGTTTCCATCGCGCTGGAGGAAATGGGTCTGCCCTACGAGATGATTGCGGTGAATATCGGCGCCGGCGCGCAGTTCGAACCGGGCTTTCAGGCCATCAGCCCCAACGGCCGCATGCCGGCCATCGTCGATCCGGACGGCCCGGGCGGCGAGCCGATCTCGATCTTCGAATCCGGCGCCATCCTGCAATACCTCGGGCGCAAGACCGGCAAGTTCTATCCTGCGGACGAGCGCGGCCGGGTCGAGGTCGACCAGTGGCTGTTCTGGCAGGTGGCGGGCCTGGGTCCCATGGCCGGGCAGACCCACCATTTCCGCCAATATGCGCCGAGCTTCATTCGCGACCAGCGCCACGTCGCCTATGGCGCCATCCGCTACACCAACGAGACCCACAGGCTCTACGGCGTGTTGAACAAGCGCCTCAAAGGGCGTGACTTCATCGCCGCCGACTATTCCATCGCCGACATGGCCTGCTGGGGCTGGATCGTCCCCTGGCGCAACCAGGGGATCAATCTGGACGAGTTCCCCGACCTGAAGGCCTGGTTCGAGCGAATCGGCGCGCGTGAGGCGGTGCAGCGCGGCATGGCGGTCGGCGCCGAGCTTCGCCGCCCGTTGCTGCAGCAGGATGGCAAGGCGGCCGATGAGGCGCGAAAGGTCCTGTTCGGCCAACGCTGAAAGGGCTTGGCGTCCATATTACATCTTCGCCGTAGACAGTATTCGCAACCTCAGGTGTGACCAAAGTTCGCACTCGGCCAAGTTAATAATGGCTAACCGCGCGCTTAATCATATTTTCAACTGCTCGCTCTCTTAATGGTGGCGAGGCCGAGAGCGTCACGCGGAAAAAGGGCGCCCTCTCCCTCGCGAACTTTGGGGAGCTGACAAATGCTGATCGATCAAATGCCGCCGCCGGCCTGCCACATGCCGCTGCCGAAGGCTGATTCCACCGGGGACGAGCTGTTCCGCATGGGGCTGCTCTATTCGACCGGCCAGGGCGGCGCTCCGCTGGACTATGTCTCGGCCCACATGCTGTTCAACCTCGCGGCCATGCGCGGTTCGCTCGAGGCCAAGGTCTACCGCAAGGAGCTGAGCCAGGAGATGGATCCGCTCGACGTGGCCGAGGCCCAGCGCGCGGCCCGCGAGTGGCTGTCCCACGGCTGATATCCGTTCAGTGCGGGCGATGACGGCCCGCGCGAAGCTTCAAGCTATTTCACCACGTTCCCGGCCAGATAGGTCGGGCCGATCGTGTAGTTGAAGCCGAACTGCACCGGATTGATGTCGCGGAAATACTGCTGGACGAAGATCCCCGCCTCGGCGATGCGCGTGCGGGGCACATAGACCACGTCGAACCGGCGCAGCGGGACCACGTCCGTCAGGCCGGGATCGCTCACCGCGCGCACCAGGTTTGCGGTGCGCATCATCGCCCGTCCGTCCGGTCCGCGGCGGATGATCACCACCTGGCCGCGCTTGGCCGAGCTCTTGAAGCCGCCGGCCATGATCACCGCCTGCAGCGCATTGATGTCGCCGGGCATGTCGTAGACGCCGGGCTTGTCCACTTCTCCGCCGACGAACACCTTCAAGGGCGCGGCCCTGACAGCGATATCCACCCGGGGGGACAGCAACTGGCTGGCGTAGGCCTGGGCGATCAGGCGCTCGGCGTCGACCAGGGTGCGGTCGGCCACCTGGACCGGCGCCAGCAGCGGTAGGCTGATGCGCCCGTCCGGCTGCACCGTCACCGTCTTGGTCAGTTCCGGCGCCGAGACCACCTGAACCTCGATCTCGTCGCCCGGATAGAGGCGATAGGGCGGCTCGGCCGCGCTCCAGGTCGCATAGGTGATGTTGGGGAAGTTCGCGGACGGATGCGGGGCGGTGGCGAACACGTCCGGCCGGCCCGATTCGACGCCACAGGCGGAAAGGCTCAGGCCGGCGACGCCGACGGCGAGGCCAAGCGCGCTGACGCGGTTCAGAAAGGAGAGGGGCATGGTCTGCTGCCGGAGCCGCTTCAACAAGGCTGAGGCAGGGTTAACGAGAATGGGTAATTTACCGTTAAGGGGCGCTGAAGCGCCGCTGCGGCCAAGCCGCGCTTTGCGAACATGGGTAACCAACCCTTAATCGCAGCGGGCGAGGGTCAAGGGCTGGCCTATACTCACTAAGATTCGCATGACCACCGCCCACTGGCCTCCGCAGTCGCCGAACGCCGCGCCCTTGCGCGCGGGCGAGCCTGCGCGGGTGCGGGTGCGCTACGACGCGGCCGATATCGCGGCCCTGCTCTGGCAGGACCTGCGGTTCATGGCGGCGGTGTTCCTGGTCATAGCCGCGCTCGGCCTGGTTTTCGCCCTGACCCTCAAGACCGCCTATCCGGCGCAATCCAGCATCCTGGTGCGGCTCGGCCAGGAATATGTCTACCAGCCGTCGGTGGGGGATGCGGCCCGCGGCGCGGTGCCCGAGAACGACCAGGTGGTGCAGTCCGAGGTCGAGATCCTCTCCAGCCCCCAGCTCAAGCAGCAGGTGATCCAGCAGGTCGGCCTCGCCAGCCTCTATCCGGACCTGGCCCAGGCCATGGACCGCGCGGCGCCGGGCGATCGTCAGGCCGTCATGAGCAAGGCGGTGGGGGCGATGGAAAAGTCGCTGAAGATCGACACCGCCCCCGGGGCGCCGGTAGTGCGGATCAGCTTCACCCACAGCAATCCGGTGGTCGCGGCCCAGACGCTGAACACCCTGGTGGACGCCTATGTCCGCTATCGCGCTTCGGTGCTGCTCGACCGGACCCAGCCCCTGGAGGACCAGCGCAAGGCCTTCGAGGCCCGGCTGGGCCAGGCCGACGCAGCCTATGAGGACTTCCTGGGCAGCAACAACATCGGTGACTTCGAGGCTGAGAAGGCCTCTCTGGCCCAGCTCCAGGCCACGCTGCAGCAGCAGAAGTTCGCCGCCGACGCCCAGCTGAAGGAAAAGCAGGGACGCCTGGCGGCCCTGAACGCTCAGACGGCGCAGGTGGCGCCCGAGGTGGGCCTCTACCACGACATCGATCACCAGGCGCAGGACAAGCTGACCGAGCTCAAGGTCCAGCGCGGTTCGCTGCTCAGCCGCTATCGGCCCGACGCCCAGCCGGTGAAGGACATCGACAGCCAGATCGCCTCCCTCCAGCGAGGGATCGGCGACGGCAGCCTGCAGGGCGACGGCGCCCGCCGGGTGGGGATCAATCCGGTCTATCAGACGGTCCAGGCCGACCGCTTGCAGGCGGCGGCAGAGGTCGCGGCCCTGCAGCAATCCTC
>FTFU01001513.1_pt1 | contig 10388 bp, 7 predicted proteins | sample 1640511 | NCBI WGS metagenome assembly FTFU01 (sample SAMEA3914789, study PRJEB12502) | metagenome | biome: forest; material: soil | place: Canada | collected 2011-07-03 | depth 0.3 m | reverse complement strand
GAACACTGGCGCATCGGCATGATCGGCGCGTTTGCCTGATGGGAGCGGTGTGAGGTGAGAGTCTCACGCACCGTTCTGCGAGAGACTGGCGGTGCAATCCCGCCGGTCTACTCACCAACTGATCGGCGACTTCAAGAACGGCGGCCGGGAATGGCGCCCCGGAGGCGATCCCCAGGACGTGCGGGTGCACGACTTCCTCATCAAGGAACTCGGCCGCGCCGTCCCCTATGGCGTCTATGACCTCGCCGCCAACACTGGCTGGGTGAACGTCGGCATGGACAATGACACGGCGGCCTTCGCCGTGCAGACCATCCGACGCTGGTGGCGGGAGCTCGGCGTCCTTCGCTACCCTCTGGCCAAGCGTCTGGTCATCACCGCCGATGGGGGCGGCAGCAACAGTTCACGCGGGCGTCTGTGGAAGATCGAGTTGCAACGTCTCGCCGATGAACTGGGCCTGTCGATCGAAGTCCATCACCTGCCGCCGGGAACCAGCAAGTGGAACAAGATCGAGCATCGCCTGTTCTCATTCATCACCCAAAACTGGCGCGCCAAGCCGCTCGTCAGCTACCGCGTCATCATCGACCTGATCGCCTCGACGACAACGAAAACCGGCTTGAAAGTCCTCTGCGAACTCGACACCAACAAATACCCCAAGGGGATCGTCGTCTCCGACGCCGAGATGAAAAACCTCAACATCCAACGAGACCCCTTCCACGGCGAATGGAACTACACAATCACCCCCTCAACCCAATCGCGCGAAGCCGTTATTCCCTGACGATCCCTAACGACCTTACCCCATCATCCTCGCCGTTCGCGCGGCCCAGCTGGACGTCGCCAAAAGCGGTCATGGCGGCGGGCGGCCGAATTAAGCAGTTTTCGCCACATTGCGGTCGTTAGACGTGTCCGCCGCGAGGTGGTTGGACGGACGCGTGGTCTCAACCGGTTTTCCTTGGGTTCCCCGACGCGCCCTTGAGGCTCGCCCCGCAGGGGCTAGTTCAGCCTTGCGAGCCGGCTTCGATTCCTGACATCGCCGCCAATTCCGCCGCGTCCCAGCCGCCGCCCAGGGCGCGGACCAGGCCGACATCGGCGACGAGGCGGCGGGTGCGCAGGTCCAGCGCCTGCTGCTGGGCCTGCAGCAGGGCGGTCTGGGCGGTGACCACCTCCAGATAGCTGGTGGCGCCTTCGCGGTAGAGGGCGAGCGCCAGGTCCAGCGTGTGCTGGGCGGCCATCACCCCGGCTTCGGTGTCGGTCGACTCCTGGCCCAGCCAGTGCAGCAGGGCTCGGTTATCCTCGACCTCCTTGAACGCCGTCAGCACGGTGGACCGATAGGTGGCGGACGCTTCGCGGAAGCGGGCATAGGCGCCCGCCTCCCGGGCGCGGAGGCGTCCGCCGTCGAGCAGCGGCAGGCTGATGCTGGCGCCCAGGGTCCAGAAGCTGTCGGCCAGCTTGAACAGGTTCTGGCCGGAGCTCTGCAGGCCGCCGAGCGCGTCGAAGGTGATGCTGGGATAGAAGGCGGCGCGAGCGACGCCGATCTCGGCGTTGGCCGCCGCCGCGGCGCGTTCGGCCGAAGCGATGTCCGGTCGGCGCTGGAGCAGGGTCGAGGGCAGGTCGGCGGGAATGTCGGGTAGGACGAAGGGGCTGACCTGGGGGGCTATGGTGAAGTCAGATGCCGGCTGGCCGACCAGGACCGCGATGGCGTGCTCCAAGAGGGCGCGGCGGGCGGCGATGTCGGAAACCTGGGCGCGGGCGGCGTCAAGCTGGGTCGCCGCGCGGGAGACGTCGATGCTGGCGGCGATCTTGCCTTTGTACAGGGTCTCGGTCAGGTCGTGCGCTTTCTGATAGGCGCTGACGGTGTCGGCGAGCAGCTTGGCGTCCGCGTCCAGGCCACGTAGCTGGAAATAGGCGCCGGCGAGCTCGGTCTGCAGGCTGAGGCGCAGGGTGGCCAGATCGGCGGCGCTGGCCTGGGCGACCGCCTTGCGGCTCTTGATCTCGTTGCGGATCTTGCCCCAGAAGTCGAACTCGTAGCTGACCGCCCCGCCGGCCTGGTCGGCGCTGTAATAGGTCGGCTGGCTGGCGCCGCGCAGCGGTCGTTGCAGCGATTGCCGATTGGCCGTGGCCGAGCCGCCCAGGCCGATCTGGGGGAACAGCCCCGCTGTGGCCTCGGCGGCGAAATCGCGCGCTTCGTCATATCGCGCCGCCGCGGCCGCCAGGTCCTGGTTGGCCGGCGCCACCTGGGCCTCCAGGGTGTTCAGCGTAGGGTCGGAGAAGCGGGTCCACCAGTCGCCGCGGGAGAGGCTGTCGGACGGCTGCGCCGTCTGCCAGGTTCCCTGTTGCTGATAGGTCTGCGGGACTGCAACCAGCGGCGGGAGATATTTGGGCGCGAAGCTGCAGGCGGCCAGGAGGCCGGCGGCGAGCGGGACGATGATGACGGTCGATCGGCGGCTGGACATGATCAGCCTCCCTTGCCGGTAGGGGCGTTGCTCACCAGCCGCACGGCGTCGCCGCTGCGTAGGGTCTCCGGCGGGCTGTCGATCACCCGGTCGCTCAGCTGCAGGCCGGCGACGATCTCGACGCTGTCGCCGAGGTCGCGGCCGGGCTTGACCGGCTTGAGCACCGCCCGGCCGTCGGTGCCGAGCACCGCGACCTGGTCGCCGTTCGTTGTGACGATCAGGGCCGTGGCCGGAACCCGGAGCGCGCCGCCGTCGCCGCCGAGCTGGAACGACACCTGACAATAGGAGCCGGCGGCCAGGAGCCCGCCCGGATTGTCCGCCTGCAACTCGACCTGCATGGTGCGCGAACCGGACTCGAGCATGTGCGAGATCGCCACCACCTTGGCCGGAAAGCTGCGCCCGGGCAGCTGCGGGACCTGGAAGCTGGCGGCCTGGCCCGGCGCCAGCTTGGCCGAGAGGGCCTGGGGCGCCTGGACGTAGAGGCGCAGGCGGTGCAGGTCGGCCACTTCGAACAGCTCCTGGCCGGTGGAGCCGGCGTTGATCAGGGCGCCGACGTCGGTCTTGCGGGCGGTGACGATCCCGTCGAACGGGGCGACGACGCTCTTGTAGGCCTCCAGGGCCTGCAAGCGCCGCACATTGGCCTGGGCCGCCGCCACGAGGGCGGTCTTGGCCGCCGCATCGCCGGCCTTCTCATCCACCGCCTGCTGCGAAACGGCTTGCGAGGCCAGGAGGGCCGACCAGCGCTTGGCGGTCAGGACCGCGAGGTTTTGATTGGCCTGGGCGGTCGCCAGGTCGCCGCGGGCCTGTTCGAGCTGCTGGTCGAGCTCGGGCGCGTCGATCGAGGCCAGGACCTGGCCCGCCTTGACCGGGGCGCCGATGTCCTGGCGCCAGGTCTTCAGGTAGCCGCTGACCCGGGCGTAGATCTGCGCCGTTTGATAGGCCTGGACCACGCCGGGCAAGCTCAGCTGGGCCGTACCCTGGCTCTGCAGCTTGGCCAGGGCGACCGTGGGCGCGGCCTGGGCGCTGGACCAGCGGGCGCCCGCCTGGGTGTTGTGGGCCCTGGCGATCAGGCCACCGGCGCCCACGGCGAGGGCGAGGATGATCGCGGCGCCGCCGAGCAGCTTGAGCCGGCGGATGTCGGGGGTCTTGATGGTGTCGGGAGACATGGCTGGGGTTCCCTCACTCGGCGGGGGCGGGATGTGGAACGGATGGCGATGGGTCGGCCTGCACGGCCGGCTTGGCTTGGCGGCCGTGGACGACGCTGAACAGGGTCGGCACCAGCAGCAGGGTGGCGCAGGTGGCGAAGATAAGGCCGCCGATCACCGCGCGGCCCAGGGGACTGTTCTGGCTGGGCTCGATAGCCATGGGCAGCATGCCGAGCACCATGGCCAGGGCCGTCATCAGCACCGGCCGAAACCGGGTGGTCCCGGCCTCCAGGCCGGCGGTCACGGCGTCGGCACCCGCGGCCATCCGCTCCCGGGCGAAGGCGATCATGAGGATGCTGTTGGCGGTCGCCACCCCCATGCACATGATCGCTCCGGTCAAGGCGGGCACGGACAGGGTGGTTCCGGTGGCGAACAGCATCCAGACGATCCCTGCCAGCGCCGTCGGCAGGGCGGCGACGATCACCAGCGGATCGAGCCAGGATTGGAAGTTGACGACGATCAGCAGGTAGATCAGCACGATGGCGAAGGCGAGGCCCACGAACAGCTGCTGGTAGGCGCTGGCCATGGTCGTCACTTGGCCGCGCAGGACCACGTTGGCGCCGACCGGGACGTCGTGTGCGGTGGCCTGGATCGCTTTGTGGATATCGCCGGCGACGGCGCCGAGGTCTCGGCCCTGGGGCGTCGCATAGATGTCGATCACCGGCCGGACATTGTAGTGGGAGACCAGGGCGGCGCTGGGCGAGCGCTGGATGTCGGCCACCCCGCCCAGGAGCTGCGGCGCGCCGCCTGCGCCAGGGGTCACCGGCAGGGCCTGCAGGCCGTTCAGCGAGCTGATGTCCTGCTGCGGCATCTGGATCGCCACCGGATAGGAAACGCCGGTCTTGGGATCGAGCCAGAAGGTCGGATAGACCTGCGAGCTGCCGGCGAGGGTGGTCAGCATGGCGTCGGCCGCGTCGCGTTCGTTGACGCCCACCAGGCCCGCGAGCGAGCGGTCCACGTTGACGTCCAGGGTCGGCTGCTGGAACGCCTGCTGGATGCGGGCGTCGGCCACGCCGGGGATCCGCCGGATGCGGGCGAGCAGCTCTTCGGCGTATTTGCGGTCCGCCGATACATTTGATCCGACCACCTGCAGATCGATCGGGGCCGGCGCGCCAAAGTTCAGGATCTGGCTGACCATGTCGGCGGGCAGGAAGGCGAAGCCGACGCCCGGGAACTGCTGCGGCAGGACCTCGCGCATCCGCCGCACATAGTCGGCGGTGGCGCCGTGACGGGCCTTGAGGCTCACCAGGATGTCGGCGTCCTCGGTCCCGATGGTGCCGGAGTTGTTGTAGGCCATGTTGATGCCGCTGACGCTGAGGCCGATGTTGTCGACCACGCTGTCGAGCTCGGCGGGCGGGATGATCCGGCGGATCGCCGCGCCGACGCGGTCGGCCAGAGCCGTGGTCTCCTCGATGCGCGTGCCGGTCTGGGCACGGACATGGATCTTGATCTGGCCGCCGTCGACGCTTGGGAAGAAGTCCTGGCCGAGCGCCGGCGCCAGGGCGAACGAGAGCAGCGACACGCCCAGGAAGCCGGCGATCACCCGCCGCCGGTGGCGCAGGGCGAGCGCCAGCAGGCCTACGTAGCCCTGGCGGAGCGCCTCGAGGCGGCCTTCGAAGCCATGCTGCAGACGGCCCAGTCTGCGCAGGATACGTGAAACCATGCCGGCCGGCGCCACCGCCGTCGCACCGTGCGCCGTCTTGCCCAGCAGGGCGTGGGCCATGGCCGGGACCAGGGTGCGGGACAGGAAGTAGGAGGCCGCAAGGGCGAACACCACCGCCTCGGCCAGGGGCCGGAACAGGTGGCCGGCCACGCCGCCCAGGCCGAACATCGGCACGAAGGCGACGCAGATGCAGAGCAGCGAGACGGTCGCCGGCGCCACGATCTGCTGGGCGCCGTCGAGGATGGCGGCCTGGATGTCCTTGCCGCTCTCCAGGTGCCAGTTGAGGTTCTCGATGGTGACGGTGGCGTCGTCCACCAATATGCCGACGGCTAGGGCCAGGCCGCCCAGGGTCATGATGTTGATGGTTTCGCCGAGGGCCGAGAGGATCGCCACCGAAGCCAGGACCGACAGCGGGATTGAGACCATGATGATCAGCGTCGAGCGCCAGCTGCCGAGGAACACCAGGATCATCAGGCCGGTGAGGGAGGCGGCGATGACGCCCTCGCGAATGACCCCCGAGACCGCGCTGGTCACGAAGCTCGATTGATCGCCGGTGGCCGTCAGGTTGAGGCCCGGCGGCAGGGTCTTCTCGATCTGGGGTAGCAGGGCCTTGACGCCGGAGATGATCGACAGGGTCGAGGTGGCGCCGGACTTGATGATGCTGAGCAGCACCGCGTTCTGGCCGTCCACGTGCACCACGTTGGTCTGCGGCGGGTTGCCGTCGTGCACGAAGGCCACGTCGCGCATGTAGATCACCGCGCCGCCCACGGTCTTGATCGGCAGGTTGTTGAAGGCGTCGATCGCGTTCGGCGAGTCGTTCAGGTTGATCTTGTATTCCAGCTTGCCGATCTTCTGCGTGCCGACCGGGATGATCAGGTTCTGCTGCGACAAGGCGCTGACCACGTCGTTGGCCGACATCCCATACTGGGCCAGGGCCTGCGGATTGAGGTCGGCCTGCACCTGGCGCACCTTGCCGCCATAGGGCAGGGGGATGGCGGCGCCCGCCACCGAAGCCAGCTGCGGCCGGATGAAGCTGGAGGCCTGGTCGAACAAGGTGGTGTCCGGCAGGGTCTTGCTGGACAGGGCCAGCTGCAGGATCGGCACGCTGGAGGCGTCGTAGCTGAGGATGGTCGGCGGCGTGATGCCGGCGGGCATCTGCTTCAGCACCGTCTGGGACGCCGCCGTCACCTGGGCCATGGCGGCGTTGATGTTCACCGACGGCTGGAAGTAGATCTTGACGATGCCGTAGTTGGGCAGCGACTGCGACTCGATGTGCTCGACGTCGTTGACGCTGGTGGTCAGGGCCCGCTCATAGAAGGTGACCACCCGGCCCGACATGTCGTCGGGCGCCAAGCCATTGTAGCTGAACACCGCGCTGATCACCGGCAGGTTGATGCTGGGGAAGATGTCCACCGGCGTGCGCAGCGCCGCCGCGACGCCGAAGATCAGGATCAGCACCGCCATCACCACCACGGTGTAGGGGCGCGCCAGCGCGAGCCTGACGAGGCCGATCATGGCCAGGACCTTGCGATGGGCGCCAGCCGGCTCGCCTTGGCGGCCAACTCGGCCAGGAAGGCGCCCGCCGCCCGCTGCATGGCGCGTCCGGCGCCGGTGTCGAGTTCGGGCACCAGCTGGCTGCGGACATCGACATGCTCCCGCTTCAGGGCTTCGACGATGGCGTGAAAGCGCGCGCCCTGCGGATCTTCCAGGGTGCTGCGCTGGACCATGCGCACCGAAGCCCTGGCCGGGGCGACGATCGCTGCTGTGGGCTCAAGCGGCAGGTCGAGGGTGATCACGGCCGCGCCGGGAACGACGCCCAGCAGACCAAGGTCGATGGCCACCTCGGCCGCAGGGCCGGCGCCGACCAGCACCACCTGACCGCTCTGCAGCCCGTGCCGCGCCGCCGCCTCGAGCAGCACGACGCGCAGGAAGACCAGGTCCAGCCACCGCGCCGTCAGGTCCAGCTCAAGGCCGGCGAACGCACAGTGGGGGATCGACGGCGCCCACTGGGCGGCGAGATCCTGGGCCTCGCTCGTGCGCCCTTCCTCGAACAGGAGGACGATCAGCGCGTCGGGTCGGCCGCCGTCGCCTGGGCGGCTCAGCTCATGCCATTGGGCGGATAGGGATCGGGCCATGCTCGCCGCTCCGGTTGCTCTTGTCGGCCTAGGGTGGCGGCGACGGCGCATAAGGCCAGTGCATGTTTTGCACGGCGTCATTCGTAGCTAGAATGAGGTGACATCTTGCGGAGCGCGTCATGCAGCTCAGAACCTTCGACCTCAATCTCCTGGTGGTGTTCGACGCCGTGCTGCGCGAGCGCAGCGTGACCCGGGCCGGCGAAAGGCTCGGCCTCAGCCAGCCGGCCATGAGCCACGCCCTGAACCGCCTGCGATGGTTGCTGAAGGACCAGCTTTTCGTCCGCACGCCCGAGGGCATGATGCCGACGCCGGCGCGCCGAGCACCTGGCCGAACCGATCGGCCGGGCCCTGATCGATCTGCAGCGGACGCTGGATCCCGAGGAGTTCACGCCCGAAGAGGCGCATCGGCGTTTCGTCGTCGCCGTGAACAACTACGCCGCGGTGGTGTTGGCGGGCCCCTTGTTCAGGGCCTGCGGGGCGGAGGCGCCCAATGTCAGCCTCTCCTTGCGGCCCAGCGGCACCTTAGACGTGCCCGATATGCTCGACCGCGGCGAGCTGGACCTGGCCATCCTGGGCCGGCAGGCGCCGGTCAGCCGGTTCTCCTCCAGGATGCTTATTGAGGACCGCTACGTGGCCGTGACGCGTCGCGGCCACCCCATGGCCGGGGAACGGATGACGCCGGACGCCTTCGCGGCCCTTCCGCACCTCGTCATCTCGTCCAGCGGCGACGATCTGGGGTTCGTCGAGGCCGAGCTGGAAGCGCAGGGTCTGGCGCGCTCGGTGGCTGCCGAAGCGCCTTATCTGTCGGCAGGCGCGATCCTCACCCAGTCGGACATGGTGTCTGTCATGGGCCGCCAGATCGCCGAGGAGTTCAGCCGCGTCCACGCCATCGCGCTGTCGCCGCTACCGGTTCCGTCGCCGCCGCTTACCAGCGTCTTGGTCTGGCACAGCCGCTTCAACGACCATCCCGCCCACAAATGGCTACGCGGCGCCGTCCTCTCCGCCGCGGCGCAGTTCTGATCCTCCGGCCATTCAGAAGCGACATGGCCGACTGCACAACTTGCATTGGCGTCATGGGGCTCGGGTCGCCACTTGGAGGCTCGAGGGGCGACGCAGGCGCACGGCGCCAGGAGATGCATGATGACGACCAAGACTTCGCTTCCGGTTCGGCGGTTCGGGCGGACCGATATGATGATCACGCGGGTCGGATTTGGCTCCTGGGCCGTCGGCGGTGACTGGGCGGCGGGCTGGGGCGAGCAGGACGACCGGGACTCCATCGCCGCCATTCGCCACGCCGTGGGGCGCGGCGTGAACTGGATCGACACCGCGGCCATCTATGGCCTGGGGCATTCCGAGGAGGTGGTCGCGGCGGCGCTTGCGGAGATCCCGCCGAGCGAGCGCCCCTATGTCTTCACCAAGTGCGGCCTGGTCCCTGATCCGACCAACCGGAACGCGGCGCCCAGACAGGTCGGCGCCCCGGCCAGCATCCGCGCCGAGATCGAAGGCTCGCTGCGCCGATTGAAGGTCGAGCGCATCGACCTCTATCAGATGCATTGGCCGGCCGAGGACGGCACGCCGATCGAGGCCTATTGGCGGACCCTGCTGGACCTCAAGCAGGAGGGAAAGGTCGCGGCCGTCGGGCTGTCCAACCACAACGCCCAGCAGTTGGCGGCGGCGGAGGCCGTCGGCCACGTCGATACGCTGCAGCCGCCGTTTTCCGCGATCAGGCGGGAGGCTGCGGCGGCCGAACTACCCTGGTGCGAGGCCCACGACACCGGCGTGATCGTCTACAGCCCCATGCAGGCCGGCCTGCTCAGCGGCTCGTTCAGCGCCGCGCGGGCAGCAGCCCTGCCGGCCAACGACTGGCGCTCGCGCAACGCCGAATTCACCGGAGAGGCCCTGAGCCGCAATCTCATGGTGGCCGAAGCCATGCGAGAGGTCGCGGTCTGGCACGGCGCTACCCCCGCGGCCGTCGCGGTGGCGTGGACGCTGGCTTGGCCGGGCGTCACCGCGGCCATCGTCGGCGCGCGCAGCCCGAGCCAGGTCGACGGCTGGATCGACGCCGCGACCGTGTCGCTCACCGTGCCGGACATTCAGCTGATCGCATCGGCCATCGAGCGCAGCGGCGCCGGCTATGGTCCAATCCGCCCACAGCGCCATTTTCGTCTGATGACTGACGAAGATAGTTCTGACCGCGCGGCGACGTCGGCGGCGTGACGGATGCAACTCCAAAGGAGCGACGAAGATGCAATTAGGATTCATCGGCCTGGGGCGCATGGGCGCCGGCATGGCGGCGAACCTGGTCAAGGCCGGGCATGAACTCGTGGTCTACAATCGCAGCCCGGACAAGGCAGCGCCCCTGGTCGCCCTCGGCGCGACGGCGGCCGGGCATGTGGCCGGCGCCTGTCGCGGGGAGGCTGTCGTCACCATGCTGGCCGACGACGACGCCGTCGAAAGCACGGCGTTTGGCGAGAGCGGGATCATTGAGGCGCTGGCGCCGGGTGCGATCCACGTCTCGTGCAGCACGATCAGCGTCGAGTTGTCCCGCCGCCTGGCTGAGGCGCATGCGAGAGCCGGGCAGGGCTATGTCGCAGCGCCGGTGTTCGGCCGCCCGGAGGCCGCCGCCGCGGCGAAGCTGTTCGTGGTCGCCTGCGGCGCGCCGGACGCCGTCGAGTGCGCCAGGCCCCTGCTGGACGCCATCGGCCAGCGGACCTTCGTGATGTCGCCGCAGCCGGAAGCGGCGAACCTGGTGAAACTGAGCGGGAACTTCCTCATCGCCGCGGTTATCGAGTCCCTCGGCGAGGCGATGGCGCTGGTCGGCAAGGGGGGAATCGACCAGCACGCCTATCTCGACTTCCTGACCTCGACGCTGTTCACCGCGCCGGTCTACCGGACCTATGGCGCCATGATCGCCGAGCGCCGGTTCGAACCGGCG
>FTFU01001295.1_pt1 | contig 10396 bp, 10 predicted proteins | sample 1640511 | NCBI WGS metagenome assembly FTFU01 (sample SAMEA3914789, study PRJEB12502) | metagenome | biome: forest; material: soil | place: Canada | collected 2011-07-03 | depth 0.3 m | reverse complement strand
CCCCATCCGACCCGCTTCGCGGGCCACCTTCCCCCGCAAGGGGGGAAGGAAGACAAGCTGCAAGCCACTGATCGAAAACGTCTATTGGAGATGTGTGAACGCCGTAGCCCCCATCGAGGGGGAAGGGTTCTGTCAGGAGGCTACGCCTGATGCCCAAAGGACAATGGCTCCCCGTCCGGGGCGCCCAGGGCCAGCACTCCCGCCAGGCGCACGCCGACCTGCCGGAGGGGACCTATGAGCGAGAGATGTCGAAGGAGGGCTTCTTCGGCCCCGCCGCCTTCCTCTATCACCGCCGCCCGCCGACCGGCTGGACGTCGTTCGAGGGGCCGCTGCGGCCGAGGGCCTTCGACCTCAACCGGCTGAACGAGGCCGCCGCCACGCCCTGGAACGCGCCGGTGGTGCTGCACAACGCCCACGTCCAGATGCGCTTCTGGAGCCTGGCCGCGCCCATGCCGAGCCTGGCGCGCAACGCCGACGGCGACCAGCTTCTGTTCATCCACGAGGGGGCCGGCGACCTGTTCTGCGATTTCGGCCGCATCGCCTACGAGCCCGGCGACTATCTCTACCTGCCGCGGGGAACCCTATGGCGGCTGCGCACCAACGCGCCCACGCGTGTCCTGACCATCCAGGCGACGAACAGCCACTTCACCCTGCCCGACCGCGGCCTGTTGGGGCCCCACGCCATCTTCGACCCGGCCCAGCTGGATACCCCGGTGATGGACGACGTCTTCCGCGCCCACCAGGCCGAGGACGGCCCGGTCCGCGTCGAGATCAAGAAGCGCGACCAGGTCTCGGTCGCGACCTATCCCTACAATCCCCTGGACGCGGTCGGCTGGCACGGCGATCTGGCGCCCGTGCGGCTGAACGTGCGCCACATCCGGCCCGTCATGAGCCACCGCTACCATGTGCCACCCTCAGTCCACTCGACCTTCGTCTCGGACCGCTTCGTCGTCTGCACCTTCGCGCCGCGGCCGTTCGAGACCGATCCGGGCGCGATCAAGATCCCGTTCTTCCACAACAACGACGACTATGACGAGGTGCTGTTCTACCATGCCGGCGACTTCTTCAGCCGGGACAATATCGAGGCCGGCATGATGACCTTCCACCCCTCCGGCTTCACCCACGGGCCGCACCCCAAGGCGCTGAAGAACATGCTGAGCCAGCCCAAGCCGGCGACGGACGAATATGCGGTGATGATCGACACCCGCGACCCGCTGGAAGTCGGTGAAGGCGCGGCGGCGGTGGAGAACCCCGCCTATGTCGACAGCTGGAAGAGCGCATGACCGAGCAGCTCAAGCTCTACGACTACTGGCGCTCGTCGGCCGCCTATCGCGTCCGCATCGGCCTCAACCTCAAGGGCCTGGCCTACGAGCAGGCGCCGGTGAACCTGGCCCCGGGCGTCGACGAGCAGTTTCGCCCGGCCTTCCGCCACACCAATCCGCAATCGCGGGTGCCGGTGCTGCAGACCGGGGCCGGCGCCGTCAGCCAGTCCCTGGCCATCCTCGAATGGCTGGACGAGACCCATCCCGAGCCGCCCTTGCTGCCGGCCGATCCCTGGGCGCGGGCCGAGGCGCGGGCCTTCGCCCTGACCATCGCCTGCGACATCCATCCGATGGGCAATCTGTCGGCGCTGAAGCAGCTTGGCCAACAGTTCTCGGCCGACGAGGCCGCGTTGCAGGTCTGGCGCGAGCGCTGGTTCGGCGGCGGCATGGCCGTCCTCGAGGAGCGCCTCGCCGGGCGCCCCGAGACGGCGTTCGCTTTCGGCGACCAGCCCACCCTGGCCGACATCTGCCTGGTTCCCCAGGTCTATAACTGCCGCCGGTTCGACATCGACCTTTCGGCCTTTCCGCGCCTGGTCGCCGTGACCGCGACCGCCGAAGCCCATCCCGCCTTCGCCGCCGCCGCGCCCGAGCGGCAGCCCGACGCCGTGAGACCCAAATGAAACTCGCCTCGCTGAAATTCGGCCGGGACGGCCGACTGGTGGTCGTCTCGAACGACCTCGCCTGGTGCGCCGACGCCTCGGACGCCGCGCCGACCCTGCAGACCGCGCTGGACGACTGGGGCCGGGCCGAGCCGATCCTGCGGGCCATCGCCGCCAGCCTGGAAACCGGCGGCGTCCCGCGCGAGCGCTTCCACGAGCACGAGGCCGAAAGCCCCCTGCCCCGCGCCTACCAATGGGCCGACGGCTCGGCCTATGTGAACCATGTCGAGCTGGTGCGGCGCGCCCGGGGAGCTGAGATGCCGGCCAGCTTCTGGACCGATCCCCTGATGTATCAGGGCGGCTCGGACGGTTTCCTGGGGCCGCGCGACCCGATCCCATTGGCCGACGAGGCCTGGGGCTGCGACATGGAGGGCGAGGTCGCGGTGATCACGGGCGATGTTCCCCTGGGCGCCTCGCGCGAGCAGGCGCTGGCGGCGATCCGCCTGGTCATGCTGGTCAATGACGTTTCCCTGCGCAACCTGATCCCGAACGAGCTGGCCAAGGGCTTCGGCTTCTTCCAGTCCAAGCCGGCCAGCGCCTTTTCGCCGGTGGCGGTGACGCCGGACGCCCTGGGCGAGGCCTGGCGGGACGGCAAGCTGCACGGCCCGCTTGAGGTCACCCTGAACGGCCAGCCGTTGGGCGAGGCCGACGCGGGCGTGGACATGACCTTCGATTTCGGAGCCCTGGTGGCCCACGCGGCCAGGACCCGCGCCCTCGCAGCCGGAACCATCGTCGGCTCCGGCACCGTCTCCAACAAGGGCGAGGACGGCGGCCCCGGCAAGCCGATCACGGAGGGTGGGCGCGGCTATTCGTGCCTGGCCGAGGTGCGCACGATCGAGATCATCCAGAGCGGCTCGCCAAAGACCCCGTTCCTGAGGCGCGGCGATGTGGTGCGCATCGAAATGCGCGGGACCCACGGCTCGATCTTCGGCGCCATCGAGCAGGTCGTGGGGACGTAGCCGGCCCATTCGCCGCTCTCAGGGCGAGTTCCAATTCGCCGCAGAACGAGCTAAGGAAGGCGCCTCAGGTGACGAGGATCGTCGACATGCCCTCGCGGCTCGACATCGCCAAAGCCCCAGCGACCGGCCGTTCGGCCGCGCGCCCGGCCTTGCTCGCCCCGGCTGCGCTCGCCCTGAAATCCATGCCCGCGATGATGATTATCACCATTCCCCCCGGGGGAGCGGAGTTCACGCGCGCGCCGTAAGGGCCGCCGCCTAGATCGCAAGATCTTCGAACCCCGCTCCGAACCGGCAGCGGGGTTTTTCACGTTCGGCCCTCCCCTTCGATCAACCAGCCCACCAGGAGCCCTCCCATGATGATTTCCAAATTGACCTGCCGGATCGGCCCGCAAGCCATCGCCCCCCAACCCATCGCCCAAGACCACGCCCTATCAAGATCGGAACAGCCCCATGTTTGACGCCCCCTTTGAGCCCGCCCCAGAGCCCCGTGACGAAGTCCAGCGCGACGAAGTCCATGTCCTTCTGCTCGCCGCCCGCAACAGCCGCTCGGCCCTTTTGGCGGTGGAGGACGCCCTGGCGGTCAGCGACGCAGAGCTGTGCCGCCTGAGCCTCAAGCCGGTCGGCGAGATCGTCGAGGCCAGCGTCAAGCTGCGCGGCCTCGACGCCGCAGCCGCCCAGCGCCTGGCCGAACGCGCCGGTGAGCGCCTGGGCGTCAGCTCGGCCCGCGTCGAGCACGTATGGGGGCTCAAATGACGGCCCTGGCTCTGACCTCGGAACCGCAGGTCCGCCGCACCTTCGTCATCGAGATGGATGACGAGACCTCGGCGGTCATGCGGGTCCTGGAGGCCTTCGCCCTCGGCGGCGCCCGCCTGACGGGGCTCGATCTTCGGGCCGCAGACGACGACAGCTTGCGGCTCAAGGTGATGGCCGTCGGCCTGGACGAAGTCCACGCCGAACGGATCGGCCGGCGGGTGGCGTCACTGCCGGTGGTGCGGCAGGTGGCGAGCGGGTGGATGCGGGGGTGAAGCGGCGGGTCTAGATCCGCCCCTCCGCCACCATCCAGTCGTAGCAATCCTTGACCATCACGTTCAGCGGAACGACCTGGTAGCCCAGGTCCCGCTGGGCCTTGGCCGAGGTGGTGCGGCTCACCCCGCCCAGGCCGTCGGCGATCTCCGGCGTGATCGTCGGCTCGCGGCCGGTGAAGTTGCTGACGACGTCGCTGACCGACGCGATCAGCTTGATCAGGCCGGCGGGCGCGGCCTTTTGCGGGACCGGCTTGCCCAGCAGCCGCGCGATCTCCTGAACCATTTCCAGCATGGTGCGGTTTTCGCCGCCCAGCAGGTACTGGCCGCCGTTCTCGCCCTTGTCAGCGGCGGCGATGTGCGCCTTGGCCACCTCGCGCACATGGGTGAAGGTCAGGCCCGCGGGCGGCACGCCGGGCAGCTTGCCGTCGCGCACCAGGGCGAAGAGCCGCGAAAAGCCACCGATGTCATAGGGCCCCATGATCGCGCCGGGCTGCAGGATCACCACCTCCAGGCCGCGGCCGACCGCCGCCCTGGCGATCTCCTGGGCCTGCCATTTGGTGAGCTCGTAGTTGACACGGGAATGGGCCGCCTGGCTGGGCGTCTCCTCGGTCACGTCGCCGGACACCGGGCCATAGGCCGAGATCGACGAGGTCACCACCAGCCGCCGCACGCCCTTGGCCAGGGCCGCCTCGACCACGTTGCGGGTGCCCTCGACATTGGTGCGGGTCTGCTCGGCGTTCCGCCGGCGCCACAGGCTGATATCGCCGGCGACGTGGAAAAGGGTGTCGGTCCCGCTGGGGATCGCGGCCATCAGCGAGTCCCGGTCGGTGATCGAGCCCTCCGCCAGCTTGGGCGAAAAGCGGTTCAGGAAGGTCAGGTCCGATGAAGCGCGATGCAGGGCGGTGGTGTCCCACCCCTCCGCCATCAACCGCTGCACCAGGTTCAGGCCGACAAACCCGGTTCCCCCGGTGACGAAGGCGGTTCGGGCCATGGCGTTTCCTCGCGATTTTAACGTTGATCAGATCGCGACCTTAACCCTGGACCGGCGCGAACCGCCACGTCTAATTCGTGAGGGCTACCCCGCCGCCTTCACCTTGCGGCGATAGGCGTGCAGCAACGGCTCGGTATAGCCGTTCGGCTGCGCCTGGCCCTTGAACACAAGATCGCTGGCCGCCTGGAAAGCCAGGCTGGCGGCGAAGTCGGGGGCCATGGGCTTGTAGAGGGGATCGCCCGCGTTCTGGCCGTCGACCACGGCGGCCATGCGGCGCAGGGCCTCTTCCACTTGCTCGTTGGTGCAGACCCCGTGGGCCAGCCAGTTGGCGACCATCTGGCTGGAGATGCGCAAGGTGGCGCGGTCTTCCATCAGGCCGACGTCATGGATGTCCGGCACCTTGGAACAGCCGACGCCCTGGTCGACCCAGCGGACCACATAGCCCAATATGCCCTGGCAGTTGTTGTCCAGCTCCTGCTTGACCTCCTCGGGCGACCAGTTGCGGCCCAAGGCCACGGGGATGGTCAAAAGGCCCGACAGCGGCGCGCGGGGGCGCGACGTCAGCGCCGCCTGGCGCTCGGCCACGTCCACCTGGTGGTAGTGCAGGGCGTGCAGAGTGGCGGCAGTGGGCGACGGCACCCAGGCGGCGCTGGCCCCGGCCTGGAGCTGGGCGGCCTTGGTCGCCAGCATGTCGGCCATCAGATCGGGCATGGCCCACATGCCCTTGCCGATTTGGGCGTGGCCGGAGAAGCCGGTCATGAGGCCGTTGTCGACGTTCCAATCCTCATAGGTAGTGAACCAGGCCTGAGCCTTCATCTCGCCCTTGCGCACCATGGGGCCGAGCTGCATGTCGGTGTGGATTTCGTCGCCCGTGCGGTCGAGGAAGCCGGTGTTGATGAAGACGACGCGGTCCTTCACCGCCCGGATGCATTCCTTCAGGTTGACGCTGGTGCGGCGCTCCTCGTCCATCACCCCGATCTTGAGCGTGTGGCGCGGATGGCGGGTCAGGTCCTCGATGGCGTCGAACAGGTCGTTGGCGAAGGCAGCCTCTTCCGGCCCGTGCATCTTGGGCTTGACGATATAGACGCTGCCCCTGCGGCTGTTGACGAAGCGGCCCTGGCGGTTCAGGTCGATGTGGGCCAGCAGACCCGTGATCACCCCATCGACGATCCCCTCGGGCGCTTCCGACCCGTCGGCCAGCTTGACCGCGTCGGTGGTCATCAGGTGGCCGACATTACGGAAGAACATCAGGCTGCGGCCCGGCAAGCTGACCTCGCCGCCGTCCACCGCCGCATAGACCCGGTCGGGATTGAGGCCGCGCTCCAGGGTCTTGCCGCCCTTCTCGAAGCTGGCGGTCAGTTCGCCGGTCATGAGCCCCTTCATGTTGCGATAGAGGGCGACCTTGTCCTCGGCGTCGACCGCGGCGACCGAGTCCTCCAGGTCCATGATGGTGGTGACCGCCGATTCCATGACGATGTCAGCCACCCCTGCCGGGTCGGTCTTGCCCACGGGATGGGCCGCGTCGATGACGATCTCCAGGTGAAGGCCATGGTGGCGCAGGAGGATCGCGGTCGGCGCCTCGGGCGCACCGCGCCAGCCGCGCAGGGCGGTGGGATCGGCCAGTTCCGTTTCGGTTCCGTCGGCGAGGATGACGACCAGCGCCCCGTCCTTGATGGCGTAGCCGGTGGAGCTGGCGTGAGACCCGCTGAGCAGCGGCGCCGCCTTGTCCAGCACTCGCCGGGCGCGGGCGATCACCCGCTCGCCGCGCACGGGGTTATAGCCGCCGCCCCGGGTCGCGCCGTCCTCTTCGGAAATGGCGTCGGTGCCGTAGAGGGCGTCATAAAGGCTGCCCCAACGGGCGTTGGCGGCGTTCAGGGCGTAGCGCTGGTTGGACAGGGGCACCACCAGCTGCGGCCCGGCGGTCAGGGCCACCTCGTCGTCGACGTTCTGGGTGCCGATCGAAAAATCCGGCCCTTCGGCGATCAGATAGCCGATCTCGCGCAGATAGGCCTCGACTTCGGCCGGGCTGACCGCCTGCCCTTTGCGCGCGGCATACCAGCTATCGAGCTTGGCTTGCAGGTCGTCGCGTTTGGCCAGGAGGGCGCGGTTGCGCGGCGCGAGGTCGTTCAAGAGCGCGGCGAACCCGGGCCAAAAGGCCGCAGGCGTCAGGCCGGCCGCGGGCAGGGCCTCGACCTCGATGAAGCGCTCGAGCTCGGCGGCGATAATCAGACCTTCGCGCTGCACGACCATGTAGTATCCCCTTATGCCTATGCGCCCTACGACCAAGCCTGTTATGCGTCTGGCCCGCCGGACAGGTGATCACGGGTTGTTTAGTTCGGGGGCTACATCAGACGAGGGGAGCGCGCAATGAGGGCCATGCCGCTCGATACTGAAGTCTTAGGCCGAAGGGCTGAGATCGCCGCAAGCCTGCGCAGGCTGATCCATCCCGAGAGCGTCATCGACGACCCGATAGGCTTGAAACCCTACGAGACCGACGCCCTGACCGCCTATCAGCAGCCACCGTTGGTCGTGGCGCTGCCCGCCTCCACGGCCGAGGTCTCGGCGATCCTGAAATACTGCCACGCCGAGGGGGTCAAGGTGGTGCCGCGCGGGGCTGGAACCTCGCTTTCCGGCGGCGCACTGGGCCTGGCGGACGGGGTGACCGTCGGACTTTCCAAGCTGAACCGCGTCCTGAAGATCGACTACGACAACCGCTGCGTGGTCGCCCAGCCGGGCGTGACCAACCTCGCCATCACCCACGCCGTGGCGGGCCGCGGTTTCTACTATGCGCCCGATCCATCGAGCCAGATCGCCTGCACCATCGGCGGCAACGTGGCCGAGAACTCCGGCGGGGTGCACTGCCTGAAATACGGCATGACCACCAACAACATCCTGGGCCTGGAAATGGTGCTGATGACCGGTGAGGTGATCCGCCTGGGCGGCGCGCACCTGGACGCCGGCGGCTATGACCTCCTGGGGCTGATGACGGGGTCCGAGGGCCTGCTGGGCGTGGTCACCGAGGTCACCGTGCGCATCCTGCCAAGGCCGGCCCATGTGCGGGCCATGCTGTTGGGCTTTTCCTCCTGCGAGGCTGGCGGCGACTGCGTGGCCCAGGTGATCGGCGCCGGGATCATCCCCGCCGGCATGGAGATGATGGACCACCTCTCCACCAACGCGGCAGAGGATTTCATCCACGCCGGCTATCCCCGCGATGTCGAGGCGCTGCTGATCGTCGAGCTGGACGGCCCGGAGAGCGAGGTCGCCGAAACCATCGCCAGGATCCGCGCCATCGCCGAACGCTGCGGCGCCACCTACGCCTCCGAAAGCGCCAGCGACGAGGAGCGCCTGCGCTTCTGGGCCGGACGCAAGGCCGCGTTCCCGGCGTTGGGCAGCATCTCGCCCGACTACTACTGCATGGACGGGACCATCCCCCGCCGGCGACTGCCCGACGTGCTGAGGCGGATCAACGAACTGTCGGACCAATTCGGCCTGCGCGTGGCCAATGTGTTCCACGCCGGTGACGGCAACCTGCACCCCCTGATCCTCTACGACGCCAACCAGCCGGGCGAACTGGACCGGGCCGAGGCCTTCGGCGACGAGATCCTGAAGCTCTGCGTCGAGGTCGGCGGGGTCCTGACCGGCGAGCATGGCGTGGGGGTGGAAAAGCGCGACCTGATGGGGGTGATGTTCAACCAGACCGACCTCGACCAGCAGATGCGCGTCAAATGCGCCTTCGACCCCAAGCACCTGCTCAACCCCGGAAAGGTGTTCCCCGAACTGAGGCGCTGCGCGGAACTCGGGCGGGTGCATGTGCATCGGGGGCAGGTGCGATTCCCGGAGCTGCCGCGGTTTTGACGTCGCTCATCGAACCTACGACCCTCAACGCCCTCTCAGAGGCCATCGCAGACGCGGCCGAAGCGCGAGAGCCGGTGGAGGTCCTGGGCGGCGGCGCATTGCGCGGCTGCGGCCGGCCCGTCACCGCCCCGCGGACCGTGTCGACACGGCGGCTGACGCAGATCCATTATCACGAGCCGGACGAGTTGGTGATCAGCCTGGAGGCTGGCGTCCCCATGGACGCCGTTGACCAGATCCTTCTCACCGCCGGCCAGCAACTGGCCTTCGAGCCGCCCAATTTCGCCAAGCTGCTGGGAACCGATGCGCCGCGCACGATCGGCGGCGTCATCGCGTCCAACCTCTCCGGCCCGCGCCGCTTTCAGGCCGGAGCCGCACGCGACCATCTGCTGGGCTTCAACGCCGTCAACGGTCGCGGCGAGGTGGTCAAGTCGGGCGGGCGGGTGGTCAAGAACGTCACCGGCTATGACCTCTCCAAGCTGATCGCCGGCTCGTGGGGCACGTTGGCGGTGCTCTCGACCGTGACCCTGAAAGTGCTGCCGCGCCCTGAGACCGCCGCAACCCTGCTGGTCCCGAACCTATCGGCCGAAGCTGCCACACGCCTGTTCGCCCGCGCCCTGGCCAAGCCCTTGGACGTCACCGGCGCCGCCTGGCTGCCGGCGGCGCTGGCCGGCCGCTGGGCCAATGCGCCGATCGCCGCCTTGCGGCTTGAGGGCCTCGCGCGCTCGGTCGCCGAACGTCTGGACCTGGTCGCAGACCTGGCCGAAGGCGCGCCGACTGTTCGCCTTGGCCAGGCTGAGACTAAGGCCTTCTGGCGCGGCATTGGCGATGCCGAGATCCTGGCCGAGCCGCGCAGCCGGGCTATATGGCGGGTCTCGGTTCCGCCCACCGCCGGGCCAGGCCTGCTGGCGGCCCTGCCCCTGGCGCAGGGCTATCTCGACTGGGCTGGCGGCCTGGCGTGGCTGGCGATGGAGGACGATGGGGACTGCGGCGCTGCGGCCATCGCCGCCCGTCTCGCCCAGAGCGGCGGCCATGCCAGCCTGGTCCGAGCCTCGACGGAGACCCGCGCCACCCTGGCCGCGCCGCCGATACCGCCAACCCCGCTCGCCGACCTGAACCGGCGGGTCAAGGCGGCCTTCGACCCCCTGGGCGTGCTAAACCCCGGCCGCCTCTACCGGGATTTCTGACGGCCATGCGCACCAATTTCAGCGACGCCCAACTGGCCGATCCGGACACCCGCGAGAGCGAGCAGATCCTGCGCAATTGCGTCCACTGCGGCTTCTGCCTGGCCACCTGCCCGACCTACACCCTGCTGGGCGACGAGCTCGACAGCCCCAGGGGCCGCATCTACCTGATCAAGGACATGCTGGAGAGCGGCCGGCCGGCGGGGCCGCGCGAAGCCCGGCACATCGACCGGTGCCTGTCGTGCCTTTCCTGCATGACCACCTGTCCCTCGGGCGTACACTACGGCCACCTGGTCGACCACGCTCGCGCCTGGATCGAGCAGACCTACAGACGGCCCTGGCCTGAGCGGCTGATGCGCGACCTGCTGGCCTGGCTGATGCCTCGGCGCGGCGCCTTCCGGCTG
>FTFU01001903.1_pt1 | contig 10498 bp, 9 predicted proteins | sample 1640511 | NCBI WGS metagenome assembly FTFU01 (sample SAMEA3914789, study PRJEB12502) | metagenome | biome: forest; material: soil | place: Canada | collected 2011-07-03 | depth 0.3 m | reverse complement strand
GTCTTCCCCGGGACGCCTTGCGCTGAGCTCCGGGCGGCAGCTGGCCGACGACGTGGAAACTGTACACGCTTTTGGGTTTGTAGCAAGCGCTTGGTTTTTTCGCATCGACTCTTGTCGGCTTGCGCGCGCGTGCGCGTCGGGGACTTGACGGTTGCGCGCACGCCTAGTGGATAAAATTGACGCTTGGCGCCCTATTGGCCGCTCTCGCGGTTGTCCAATTGACTGTCCACTTCTCGACGTAGGGCTTCCGGCAGCAGGCGACCCATCTCTGCCGCTCGCGCCCCAACCCCATAAGCCCGTCATCCCGGCCGGAGCGGCGTGAGCAGCGGAGAGCCGGGACCCAGCATCCGCACTCTCAACGCTGCGAAAAAGCCCGCAGCTTCAACATCGAGCTTGCTGGGTCCCGGCTCTCCAGTCGCTTCGCTCCTTGCGGCCGGGATGACGGTTTTTTGGGGGGAGGGAGCGGCGAGAATCCACCGATCTCCGAAATTCGGAATGTCCGCTTGCAGGCATCGACGGCGCGACCGCTCGGGAGCCATGGCGGCTTTCCTGGATGGGAGCCAAGCATCAGGTTTTTCCACTAGGCCCGAAACGTCGCCAGGTCCTCGCAGGCCGCGCGGGGGATGGGCGCCGACGCTCGGGAGGGCATGCGCACGGCGCTCAGGATGAAGTCGAGGTAGAAGTCGATCACCTGATCGAGCGTATAGCCGCCAACGTTTCCGGAGATGTAGGCGTCCTCGTTCTTGTACCAATCGGCCGCCGCGTTGAGCATCCTCAATGCGGTCGAGATGGTCAGATAGATATCGATGTCGGGCTTGAAGAGCTTTGACTGGATCCCGTCCTCCAGGACCGCGCGCCAGGCGAGATAGGCCTCCTTCTTGGCCTGGACGACGTAGCTGAATTCCTCTCGGCGCCGAAAGAACCGCCGCTCGTTGGAGAGGATCGCGTGAATTTCCTGGTTTCGCGTCAGCTCGCCCAGGTCGAGCAGGAGAAGGGCCACCAGCCGGTGTTCGGCGTCGACGGGCGCTTTCGAAATTCGAATGGCGTTGTCCCGCATCTGCAATACGGGATCGCGGACGATCTCGTGCAGCATCTCATCCTTGGTGGCGAAGTGATGATACAGGCTGCCGGAAAGGATGTTCACATCGTCGGCGAGCTGCCGGACCGTGGTTGCTTCGAAGCCGAACTCGGCGAACCTGCGCGTGGCGACCGCGAGAATGACGCCGCGCCGGTCCGCCATGGTCTTGGCCGATTTCGAACTGGCCGCGCCAGACCGGCTCGACGACGCCGGCGGCGCCGCGTCGGCCTTGCGCCGTCTGGTGACTTGGGTGGCCATCGCGATCTGATCCTCTTGCGCCGCAAGTCTCGATGCGCTGCCCGGCTTTGCGAGACATGCGATCGCGCCCACGTTCGGGCCTCCTTAGCAAGCAACTCGGCCCAATACGAGCCGGGGGTACGGGCGCTGTGGTTCCCCGGCGCCTCGACGCGATTGCTCTTGACCCCGACGGGTCCGAGGCGTAGCGAACCAAGCGCTTGCTAAATTTAACTCGGGCGAGGTTCGTCGAGGCGTCATACGCGGCGGCCCGCCAGTGGGAAGGAGCCAAGGCAGGACATGGGTGGCGCGTTTTCAGGTGTTCGGGTCGTTGAATTGGCTCAATTCGTCTTCGTGCCGGCGGCGGGCGCGCTGCTCGCCGACCAAGGCGCCGAGGTGATCCATATCGAGGTTCCTGGCGCGGGGGATCCGTACCGCACGCTCAAGATCGCCGACGGCCGGGTCACCAAGTCGGCGAACCTCTCGATGGAGCAGAACAACCGCGGCAAGAAGAGCGTCGCGATCGACCTGAAAACCGCTGAGGGCCGCGAGGTCCTGCTCCGGCTCATCGAAACCGCCGACGTGTTCGTGACCAGCCTGCGCCCGAAAGCGATCGAAGCCTTGGGCCTGGGTGTCGAGGTGCTGCGGGCGCGCAATCCGAAGCTCATCTACGCTCGCGGCAACGGCGTCGGGTTCCAGGGCAAGGAGATCGACAAGGCGGGGTATGACGCGTCCGCCTTCTGGGCGCGCGGCGGCTTCGCCCACATCCTGCGGCCGCCCGGCTACGATCGCCCGCTGAACCCCCGCGGCGCGCTCGGCGACCACGCTTCGGCGACGGCCGTGGCCTACGGAATCGCCGGCGCTCTGTTCAAGCTCGCCCAGACCGGCGAGCCCTCGGTGGTGGATATTTCCCTGCTCGCCAATGCGATGTGGATACTCTCCTCCGATATCGTGGTCAGCCAGACGCGGACGCCGGAGCAGCTGATGGCCGTCACCGACCAGGCCCGGTTCCCGCTCAAGAGCACCTACCGGACCCGCGACGGCCGTTTCATCCAGCTGATGTTCCTGGATCCGGACCGCTACTGGGCGCCGCTGTGCCGGAACATCGGACGCACCGATCTGCTCGAGGATCCGCGGTTCGCCGACTCCGACGGCCGGGTCGAGACCGGGGCGGAGCTGACCGCCGAGATCGGCGCGGCGATCGCCCGGCGGGACTGGGCCGACTGGCGGCCGATCTTCGAGGCCTGGGACGCGCCGTGGGAACTGGTCAAGACGATCCATGAGGTCGCCGAGGATCCCCAGGCCGTCGCCAACGGCTACATGTTCGACGTCGAGGTGTCGGACGGCGCGCGGGTGAGGCTGGCGTCCGGGCCCGTCGGCTTCGACGGCCGGACCGCGCCGATCGAGCCGCTCCGCGCCCCGCTTCTGGGAGAGCATACCGACGAGATCCTCACGGGCCTGGGCTTTGGCGCGGAAGAGGTCGAACGGCTCAGGGCTGACGCGGTGATCCAATGAGCGCGGATCGGACGGCCATGGCTGGCGCCGGCGCCAGGCGGTGCTACCGGCCCGGGCGGGCTGACCCGACAGCGCCAGTCAAAAGTGTCTAAATCGGTCAAGACGGCCGTCAAGCCCGCCCCATAACAGGGGTTTGGCGAACTATAAAATCATAAGCCATGAAATGGGGGACAATGAGACGCATGTCGAATGGCGGCGGAGCGGCCCGTCAGGGACGCGTCTCGAACCACGCAACGGCGGCGACGCTGCGATTTCCAAAACGGTCTCTTACGGCCTCGAACTCGGCGCGAAGTTTTGATCGACGGCCCGGCGTTCGCGCTCGGCCTGAACAGCGAGACGAAGGTCCAAATGGGCATGTCCGGCGGATGAAAGCGGACAGCCGTCGGGCGGAGCGAAAATGAAGGGAGATCAATCCACTGCGCTGTCACCGTAGCCTGTGACCGAGGGGGAGGCGTTCAGGCGACGGACGATCGAGTACGCGTACCAGCCTGCAGCCCTGGCTGAATAATCCGGGCCCGCGGGGTGCAAAGACCAATCTCGAAGGTCACCCAGGGAGGGATGAGATGATGAGAAACGCCCACAAGTCGACGCTTTGCGTCACGACCGCGCTTTCGCTGAGCCTTGGCTTGGCGGTTCCGGCGCTGGCCCAGTCCGCCGGCGTCAAGTCCGCCGATTCGGAGCCGATTGAACAGGTCGTGGTTACGGCCCGCCGGGTGGAAGAACGCCTTCAAGACGTTCCGATCTCCATCACCGTGTTCAACCAGCAGCAACTGACCGACCGCAATGTCACCTACGCCGCGGATTTGGCGAGCTATACCCCGTCGCTCTCTGTCGCCACCCAGTTCGGCAATGACAACAGCTCCTTTGCGATCCGGGGATTCAGCCAGACACTCCAGACCGCTCCGACCGTCGGGGTCTATTTCGCCGACGTCGTCGCCCCGCGGGGCGGGCCCACCATCTCGACCGGCGACGGCGCCGGGCCGGGGGACTTCTTCGACCTGCAGAACGTTCAGGTGCTCAAAGGGCCGCAAGGCACGCTGTTCGGCCGCAACACGACCGGCGGCGACGTGCTTCTGGTGCCGACCAAGCCGACCTCGCGTTTCGGGGGTTACTTCGAGGTCTCCGCCGGCAATCACGACATGCGACGGTATCAGGGCGTCATCAACGTGCCCGTGAACGACAAGGTACGCCTGCGCTTCGGCTTCGACCGGCAGACGCGCGAGGGCTACCTGAACAACATATCCGGGGTCGGCCCGTCCAATTTCGCCAACATCAACTACACCGCGGGGCGTGCGAGCATCGTCGTCGACCTGACGTCCAACCTCGAAAACTACACGATCGCAAGCTTTTCGAACTCGGACACCCACGGGTGGGAGGCGCAAGACTTTGCGTGCAACACCCACCCGTCTCCGCAAACAGCAGTATTCGCGCTGTTGTCCTGCAGCCAGCTTGCGGCGATGAAGGGGCACGGGAATTATGTGGTTGAGAACAATGTGCCCAACCCCTATTCCAACGTTCACCAGTTCCAGGTCATCAACACCACCACGTGGAGGGCCACTGACGAGCTTACGGTCAAGAACATCGTCAGCTATGCGCAGTTAAAGGACTCTCTGCGAACCAACCTGTTCGGCGACAACTGGATCGTGCCGTCCTTCCTGCCGTTTGGCGGCACGCCCATCTCCTTCGTCGGGGTCGATAACCCCCCGGGCACGGCCATCGCCAATCAAGCGACCTTCTCGGAGGAACTGCAGTTCCAGGGCCGTGCATTCGCCGGCAAGCTGACCTGGCAGGCGGGCGGCTATTTCGAGTACAGCCACCCGGCCGGCGCCAACGAAGCCATATCGCCTACGCTCGTCAGCTGCACCAACCTCTATGCCTTGCAGTGCACCGACCCTGCGGCGCGGCTCTTCGAGGTGCTGGGAGGGCTGCCGACGGGGCTCATCACGGTGGGTTCTGAGACCGTCAAGCCCGACTTCGTCACCTACCGGGACATAGCCGGCTACGCGCAGGGCAGCTACGCCTTCACCGACCAACTCAAGTTCACCGCCGGGATTCGATATACCGCCGATCGCACGCAATCGGGAACGGGCAATACGATCTGGAGCTTTCCGCTGGGGGGCGCGCCGACGGCGGTCTGCGGAAACAATCTGACGACTGTCGCGGCTGGGTGCGCGGTGTTGTTCCATCAGAAGTCCTCGGCGCCGACCTGGCTCCTCGACCTGGACTACACGCCGCGCGAGGGCGTTCTGGCCTACGTGAAATACGCCCGCGGCTATCGGGAGGGCGACATCAACCCTGTCGCCCCGGTCGGTTTCACCACCTTCGGGCCGGAGCATGTGGACTCTTATGAGGTCGGCGCCAAGACCAGCTTCCGCGCGCCTGTTCCCGGAACCTTCGACGTCGCCGCCTTCTATAACGATTTCACCGATCAACAGCTGCAGATGGGTTTCTATAGCAGCACCAACGCGGCGCCCCCGAACGCGAGCGTCGTAAACGCCGGCAAATCGCGGATCTATGGTGTTGAAGTCGAAGCTACGATATCGCCGTTTAGGGGTCTGTTGATCGACGCGGCCTACACCTATCTGAACTCGAAGGTCGAATCCTTGAAGCCCGTCGTCTTTCCGCCGGGCAGCATCTATGACATTTTCGCACCATCAACCGCAGTTGGTCTCCCGTTGCCCTTGACGCCCGAGAACAAGGCCAACGTCAGCGTAACCTATACTCTTCCCCTCGATGAGAGCATCGGCAAGATCGCGATCGGCGCCGACTATTCCTACACAGACCCGGAGCTTATCGTCGTAAGCACGACGCCGTATGGCTATGCGCCTGCTTACGGGCTTCTCAATTTCCACGTCAACTGGAACTCGGTCTTGGGTAAGCCCGTCGACGCATCCTTCTTCATGACCAATGCGACGGACAAGTTCTACTGGACCAACATCACCGATCTATTCAACAACGTGGGCTTCGAACCCCGGACCGTGGGGGAACCACGCATGTTCGGCTTCAGGCTGCGGGCTCGCTTCGGGAGCTGAGGGCCGTTTGGAACAAGGACGGCATGGCTTGGTTTGCGTGGTTCGAGACGCTCGCTTGCGCGAGCCCTCACCATGACGAAGTGGAGTGGACTGCACAAAAGCCCGTCATGGTGAGGAGCGGCCCGACAGGGACGCGTCTCGAACCACGCTACGGCGGCGACACCGGAACGGTCTCTTACGAGACCACTCGGCCGCCGTTGACGCCGATGGTCTGGCCGGTGACGTAGCCGCTCGCTTCCGAGACAAGCCAGGCGCAGGCGTTGGCGATGTCCTCGGGTTCGCCGGTGTGCCGCACCGGTATGCTTTGGATCAGCGCTTCCATCGACATCGGGAATTTCGCCCTGTTGGCCTCGGACATCACCGTGTTCATCACCGTGCCGGGCGGGATGTTGTTGACCGTGACGCCCAGCGGCCCGAGTTCCTGCGCAAGGGTGCGGGTGAGCGTGATCATCGCGCCCTTCGAGGCCGAGTAGTGAGCCATCCCGATCGCGCCGGTCTGCGCGCTGGACGAGGAGATGTTGACGATGCGGCCCCACTTGGCCGCCTCCATGTCCGGCAGAACGACCTGGGTGACGATGAAGGTTCCCTTGAGGTTGACCTCCAGCATCCGGTCCCACTGCTCATCGGTGATCTCCCTGAAGGGGACGGTCCCCGTGATACCGGCGTTGTTCACGAGCACGGTGACCGGCCCGAACGCCTCACGCAGCGTCGTCACGGCCGATGTGACCTGGCCACGGTCGGCGATGCTCGCCTGAAGGGCGATCGCCTTGCCGCCCGCCGCCTCGATCTCGCCCACGACGCGCTGGCAGCCTTCGAGGTCGATGTCGAGCACGCCGATCGCAATCCCCTCGCTCGCCAGCCGCCGGGCGCAGGCCCGGCCAATCCCCGCCGCAGCGCCCGTCACCAAGCCCGTCTTCGCCATCATCCGTCCCTTTCTAAATTCTGTTTGTGTCCCCGGCAGGCTGGCCGGGCCGCGCGCTGGAGCGCGATGATTTGGGGTGGAATCGCCCCTGCAACCCTCATCCGCGCAGCTGCAAATAACGACACCTGATGCGTATCCTTATTCCCCGAAAGTGATTTCCATGCAAGGGGTTTCCAGTGACACAACGACTTCGCTCGCCCCGCAACCTCACGCCTCCGAACGGCCGGCCGACCAAACGGCAGGCGGAAGAGCGGTATGAGGAACTGCTCGACCGGGCCTTGGACATGTTCCTGGAAAGAGGCTTCGAGCTGACCACCATGGAGGCGGTTGCGGCCTCGATCAGAATGACAAAGCGCACGGTCTACAGCCGGTACGAGGACAAGCGCGCCCTGTTCAGGGCGGCGGTGCGGCGGGCCATCGATCGTTGGATTGCGCCGATCGACGCCTTGGAAGCCGCCGTGACCGAGGATCTTGAAGCCTCGCTTCTAGCGATCGCGCGCATCCGCGTGGCGATCACCCTGACGCCGGCGGGGCTTCGTCTCCAGCGGATCATCAACGCCGAGTCTTTCCGGTTCCCGGAGATACTGCAGAACTACGAGGAAGCGGTCACCCCCGCCATCAACTTCATGGCTGAGTTGTTCCGGCGTCACGAGGGGGGCGAACTCGGCAAGCTGGAAGATCCGGAGTTCGCCGCGAGGGCCTTTCTCACCATCGCCGGGTCTCCCAGCCGCCTTGTCGTCTTGGGTAAGCCCGCCGACAAGGTCGCGATCGACGAGTTCACCCAGAAGTTCGTGCGCCTGTTCCTGAACGGGCTGCGCCGCGGCTGAGGGAGGTATTTACCGCTGCGGCGGGGCAGGGCGCGCCTGCGGTGACGCTACTGCATGAACCAACCGTGGCTGACGACGATGGACTGGCCGGTCAGGGCGTTGGTGGGGAAGGCGGCCAGGAAGACGGCGGTGCGGGCGACGTCGTCGACGGTGGTGAATTCGCCGTCGACTGTTTCCTTGAGCATGACGGTCTTGATGACGTCCGCTTCGCTGATGCCCAGCTCCTTGGCCTGTTCGGGGATCTGCTTGTCGACCAGGGGCGTGCGCACGAAGCCAGGGCAGATCAGATTGGCCCGCACGCCATGCTTGGCGCCTTCCTTGGCGACGACCTTGGTCAGGCCCTCCAGGCCGTGCTTGGCGGTCACATAGGGCGCCTTGAGCACCGAGGCCTCCTTGGAGTGGACCGAACCCATATAGATCACGCTGCCGCCGCGGCCCTGGGCGTACATATGCTTCAGGCAGGCGCGCGTGGTCAGGAAGGCCCCGTCGAGGTGGATCGCCAAGAGGGTCTTCCAGTCCGAGAACTTGAACGTCTCGATCGGGCCGACGATCTGGACGCCGGCGTTGGACACCAGGATGTCGATCCCGCCGAGGCGGGCGGCCACCGCGTCGATTCCGGCGTCGACCTGGGCCTCGTCGGTCACGTTCATGGCCACGCCGAAGGCTCGCGCGCCGCTGGGGTCGAACTCCAGGGCGGTGGCGTTGGCGGCGTCGATGTTCAGGTCGGCGATGGCCACCTTGGCCCCCTGGTCGAAGAACTGCCGGGCGATGGCCTTGCCGATGCCGCTGGCGGCGCCGGTGACCACGGCGACCTTGTCGGTGAGGCTCATGGGTGTTCCTTTTCGGGTTCGGCGACGCCGGAGCGACCGTGCCGGGGGGTGATGAAGTCGTAGACGTGCACCGCGTTGGCCGCGGTCGGCAGGGTGAGGACTTCGGGGTGGGCGAGGGTTTTCTCCGCGTCCCGACGGCCGGCGCGCCAGTGCTCCTCCATGGTCAGCCGCGAGAACTCGAAGTCCTTGGACTGGCCCTCGTAGGTGGGGGACCGGTAGACGAGCTGGACGATGTTGTAGACGGCGGGGTCGGAAGCCTTGGCCAGGAGGCGCGCTTCGGGCGTCTGGGCGAGCTCCGGCGGCATCTGGGCCAGCAGCCGGTTGAAGGTGGAGCGCAGAGCCTGGACCTTTCGGAAATCGTCGGTGGCCGAACGGGTGCGGCTCGAATACTGGACTTCCTTCATCCGCACCGCGACCCCCGCCAGATCGCGCGGCAGATCGCCCATGGCGCTCCAGAGGTCGACCTGGAAGACCAGCGTGTCCAGCCCGGAACGCGCCGACAGCACCCAGTCGAGCGGGGTGTTCGAGACCATGCCGCCGTCCCAGTAGAACTCGCCGTCGATTTCGACGGGGGGAAACGCTGGCGGCAGGGCGCCGCTGGCCATGATGTGTTCGGGGCCGATGATGTCGGTCTCGTTGTCGAAATAGGCGAAGTTGCCAGTGCGGACGTTGACCGCGCCGACGCTGAAGCGGATCGCCTTGGCGTTGATGCGGTCGAAGTCGACCAGGCGTTCGAGGGTCGTGCGCAGGCCGGCGGTATCGTACCAGCTGGTGGCCCCGGCGTCGCCGGGCGGGACCAGGTAGGGCGGCGGCAGGCGCGGGGTGAAGAAGCCGGGCACCCCCTTGATCATCACCTGGCTGGCGGCCAGCTGGTTGATCCAGCCGCGCAGGGCCGCGCCCTGGACCAGGCCGCCCAGGGCCGCCGACCAGCCGCCGTCCCCGGCGTCGCTGGCCAGTTCCCAGAAGGCGCGCAGCTTTTCGATGCGGGTTTCGCGGGGATTGCCGGCGATGATGGCGCTGTTGATGGCGCCGATGGAAATGCCGGCGATCCAGGTCGGCTCGATGCCGGTCTCGAACAGCGCCTCGTAGACCCCCGCCTGATAGGCGCCCAGCGCGCCGCCGCCCTGGAGCAACAGGGCGATGCTCTGAAAGGCGGTGGCGCAGGGCTTTGGCGTCTCCGGCGGCGCGGTTTCCTTGACTCGCGGGTTCGTGCGGTCGGGCTTATTCACGTTCGGGCGTCGGCACGTTGAAGGCGTTCAGGGTGGTCGAGACCAGGGCGTAGAGGCCGACCAGATAGAACAGCTCGTTGGCGCCATGCTGGCCGAAGGTCGCCACCGCCAGCCGATAGAGCGGCTCTGGCAGGGTTCCGCCGCGGGTCAGCGCATAGGCCACGTCGTAGGCGATGCCTTCGTCCCGGGCCAGGTCGTTGGGCTTGACGTCCGCGACCAGGGTGGCCAGCCGCTCTGGCGACATGCCCTCCCGCTCCGCCACCGCGATGTGGGCGTAGATCTCGTAGGCCGCGTCATAGCGGGCGCCGACCACCAGGATGGCGATCTGGCGCACATTGTCCGGCAGCACGGCGTTGGCCGTCATGGCCAGGGTCAGGTCCCAGATCGCCTTGCCGATCGTCGGCTCGTGCAGCCAGGGGTTCCAGGGGCCCATCAAGGCGCCGTCCTCGCGCTCGACCTTGAAGGCGTTGAAGTGGCTGGCGACGCCCTTGCGCATGTCGTCGTAGAGGGATTTTTGCTCGGGCGTGAGATCGGCGGGCGCGATCAACGGTAAGCGCATGGGGGGTCCTGTCTCTGGAGGATGAGAGGCGGCGCAACAACCTATATACCGCGAGATTGTTGCAGTGCGATATCGTGTTTGGGTAGAGCTGAACTGCCAGCCGGCGGTGGATTTCGCGGAAGATTCGTTCGGCGCGGAGCGGGAGAGGGCGGTTTGGCGCCCTCAATAGATGCAGGAGCTGCAAACAATATGAAAAAGAGCGCAACGACTGAGGGCGAATCCCCTTCTCTGCTGATCGACGCGAGGATCAAGGAACTGGACGATTGGAGGGG
>FTFU01001827.1_pt1 | contig 10527 bp, 12 predicted proteins | sample 1640511 | NCBI WGS metagenome assembly FTFU01 (sample SAMEA3914789, study PRJEB12502) | metagenome | biome: forest; material: soil | place: Canada | collected 2011-07-03 | depth 0.3 m | reverse complement strand
TCTCCGCTTCGCTCGGCGGGCGGTCCCCCTCCCGCCGCTACGCGGGGGAGGTGGAGCGGCCTTCAGGCTGTGCATATAAGCCGAGCAGTGCTCATATCCGGGGATGCGAACTGCGCTTAATGCTCCCGACGCCGCGCTCGACGATAATGAGAAGAAGTTTGTCGCTGACATTCGGGAGCACGGTTGGTTTGGAACCAATGTTTTCGCAGAAAGTGATGAGCCAGGGTTCTATTATACTACTGGCTTTTGGGTCACACTTGGCAAGCCTGAGCTGATTGTGTTCGGGCTCAAGTCAGAGATCGCACACGCTGTCCTTTGGGATGTCTTCCGTGCCTTGAGAGATGGCAAGGTTCTGCTGATGCGGCGTCGCACGGCGGATGTGTTTGGCAATCACCAAGCTTGCCTGTTCAGTATGGATAGGAGCCACTACCCTAAGTACTTGGGCTGGAGTCGATGGTTCTATGGCAGCGACGAGTTCCCATCCGTGCAGCTGGTGTGGCCGGACCGGCGCGACGTCTTCCCCTGGGAGCCGGGGTTCGATCCTGACATGGCGAGGCTGCAACCCGATGTGTCAGAAGGTGGCTGGGGCGTGCTGAGTGCGTAAGGGCCGGCCCCGCCCTCTCTCCAGACTTGGAGCTGCTCCAGACGGGCCCTATTGACAGCATCCAGCTGCGCACCGCGACGCGCTGAACGAAAAGGAACAGCCCTATGTACGCAGTCACCGGCGCCACCGGCCAGCTTGGCCGCCTCGTCGTCGCCGAGCTCCTGAAGACGGTTCCGGCCGGGCAGATCGTCGCGGTCGTGCGCGATCCCGCCAAGGCCGCCGACCTCGCCGGCCAGGGCGTCGCGGTGCGCCAGGCCGACTACAGCCAGCCCGGCACTTTGGCCGGCGCGCTGGCGGGCGCGGACAAGGTGCTGCTGATCTCCGGCAACGAGGTCGGCCATCGGGTTCCCCAGCACAAGGCGGTGATCGACGCCGCCAAGGCGGCGGGGGCGAAGCTGGTCGGCTACACCAGCGTGCTGCGCGCCGACGGCTCCAAGCTCGGGGTCGCCGAGGAGCATCGCCAGACCGAACAGGTGCTGAAGTCGAGCGGGGTCCCGTGGGTGCTGTTGCGCAACGGCTGGTACACCGAGAACTACCTCGGCAATGTCGCGCCGGCGCTGCAGTACGGCGCCATCTCCGGCGCGTCGGGCGAGGGGCGGATCTCCGCGGCCACGCGCGCGGACTACGCGGCAGGTACGGCGGCGGTATTGACCAGCAGCGAGAGCCAGGCCGGGCGGACCTACGAGCTGGCGGGGGACGAAGCCTTCACGATGGCGCAGTTCGCGGCGGAGCTGTCGCGCCAGTCCGGCAAGCCGGTGGCCTTCCACAACCTTTCCGAGGCCGACTACAAGGCCCAGTTGCTGGGTTTCGGCCTGCCCGAGCCGATCGCGCAGATGCTGGCCAGGTCCGACGCGGCGGCCGCCGGCGGCGACCTCTACGACGACAGCCGCCAGCTCAGCGGCCTGATCGGCCGTCCCACCACACCGCTCAAGGCGGTGCTGGCGGCCGCACTCGCGGGTTGATCCGACGGCTCAGCGCGGGAGAGTCTAGATCTCCCCCATCGGGGGGAGTACCGGCGAAGCCGGGGAGGGGGGCTGAAGCGCGCCGGCCTGCGCCCTACGAGCCCCCTTCCCGCCCTTCGGGCGGACTTCCCCCAGTGGGGGAAGATCTTGGCGACTCTAGGTCCGCCGCCGTGCCCTGGTCTTGCGGTCATCGGCCGTCGGCAGCGGCGCGGGGCCGTGGGCGTCGGGGTGTTCGAGGATATCTTCGGCGCGCATGAGCAGGCCGTCGAGCACGCGATAGACCTCCGCTTCGTCGAGGCCGGCCAGCAGGCGGCGGTTGCGGGCGGCGGCGACCGGGGCGAAGCTGGCGACCAGCGCCTCGCCCTCGGGCGTCAGGAACACCAGGGAAGCCCGCGTGTCGGTGGGGTGGGGCATGCGCCCGACCAAGCCCCGCCGCTCCAGGCCCAGCAAGGACCGGCTGATCCAGCCCTTGTCGACGTGGGTGCGCCGGGCGAGTTCGTTGACGGCCAGCGGCTCGCGCCCGCCCAGATGCACCAGGATGCGCAGCTCGGTGTTCTTGACCCCGAACCGCTTCTCGAACACCTGGGCCGCGCCGCGGCTGATGATCTCGGCCAGCTGCACGATCCGCACCGTGACGAAGCCGTCCATCGCCAGCCGCGTCAGGTCGGCGGCGACTGGGCCGGGCGCAGGGGGCCGGTTGAGGTTGGGCCGTCGTATGGCCATCGCGCGGCGCCCTTCGTCCGGAATCGCGCCCGGATCATCAGCGCCCAAGCAGGATCGGGCAACTGTTTGCGCTCCAGGCGCCCCCGGAGGGTTGGCATGGATGACGGTGGTGTGGCGCAAGGGCCGGGGACCGCCAGGCGCTTGACCCTGCAGGCTGGCCGCCCGACTGTTGTGCAAACATCGGCCCCGGGGAGACGCCAATGCAGGTGGACGAAGCTCAGCGCGAGCGCACCGTGGACGCCAGCATCAGCTACTTCGGCGGTGCGGCCGAGAAGCCGACCTTCCACGCCCAGGAGCACCGCCGCGACAACTGGCGGCCAGACCTGCGCAACGTGACCTTCCATGACGCGCGGACCTGGACGAGGCCCCCCTCGCTCGATCGCGAAGGCATCGCGCTGGTCCGGCACAAGACGGCGATCCAGGACTTCGAGGACCGCGACGAGGTGCGCGGAGCCTATGGCCAGGAGCTGGCGGACCTGCTGGTGCAGGTGACCGGCGCCAAGCGGGCGGTGGGCTTTCCCTTCGCGCACATGCGCTTCTCGCCCCGCTCGCAGCGCTACAAGACCGGCGCGAACACCCAGCCGGCGCATTTCCCGCACGTGGACTGCACGCCGCGGACCTCGCACGGCCTGGTCGACAGCGCCGTCTTCAACATCGCCAAGGAGGACCTGCAGCCCGGCGAGGTGCTGGTCGGCTTCAACGTCTGGCGTGTGGTCTCGCCGCCGCCGCAGGACATGCCGCTGGCGGTCTGCGACGTCCGAACCGTGGCGCGCGATGACCTGATCGAGGCCGACGGCGTCTACGATTATGGCGAAGAGCCCTGGATGCGGGCCGAGGCCTATCTGGTGCGGCACAACCCGGCGCACCGCTGGATCTACTTTAGCGACATGCAGCCAGACGAGGCGCTGATCTTCCGCGGCTACGGCAACGAGGCGCGCTGGATCGCCGGCGCCCCGCACTCCGCGTTCAAGGACCCGACATGTCCGCCCGACGCCGGCCCGCGCATCAGCGTGGAAGCCCGCGGCTATGCGGTGTTCGACACCTAGGGTCCAGGGGTTCTTGATCGAACAGCGCGAACCACACGTACGGCTCCGGTCCGTCTTCGCTATCGCTGCGCTAAAGCTACGCCGGAGACGCTTCGCGCTCCCGCCCTGCGTGGGGCTGCGCCACGCGCAGCCCGCAAGGGCGAAGCGTGGTGGGTGTAGTAGGATTCGAACCTACGACCCGCTGATTAAGAGTCAGCTGCTCTACCAACTGAGCTATACACCCATCGCCGGATCCGGCCGCCTTTGCGGGCGGCGGAGCGGGCGCGGACCATACTCAAATCACCCGTGAAGGCAAGGCGCGCGCCGCTCATGGGACCTTGGGGAGCTGAGCGGACATGGCCAAGCGCGATCTGACCGGCGCGGTCGATTTCTCATATCTCGAGCGCTATGCGGCCGGCGATCCGGCGCTGGTCGAGGAGGTGCTCGGCCTGTTCCGCCAGCAGGCCGAGATCTGGATGCGGCTGCTCGATCCGGGCGCCGAGGACGGGGCGTGGCGGGACGCCGCCCATTCGCTGAAGGGCTCGGCCCTGGCGATCGGCGCCACTGAGCTGGCCGGCAGGTGCGAGAGCGCCGAACGCGAGCCGGCCGCGGACCTGGGGCGCAGGACCGTGCTCCTGGGCCACGTGCGCACGGCTATGGACGCGGCCCTGGCCGACATCGCCGCCTACAGCCACGAGCAGGCGTTGCGCTCGCTGAAGGGCTGAGCCGGGCCTCAGATGCGGCCGGGTGTCTCGTCTGTCTCTCTGCTAGGCTGATCCAGCCTGGCGGCGCCACGGACGACGCAATGGCGTTGACCGGCTCGACAAGAGCGCTTGGAGGATGAGGTCATGAAGATTGGTCTTGCAGGGCTGCTGGCCGCGCTCGCGTCCGTGGCGATCGGTCAAGGCGCCTTGGCGCAGACGCCGGTGGATCGCGGCCGCGCTCTGGTCCTGCGCAACTGCGGCGCCTGCCACGCCGTGGGCGCGGAGGGGCGAAGCCCCAACCACGCCGCGCCGGCGTTCCGTAATCTGAACCGCCGCTTCTCCATGGGCATGCTCGAGGAGGAGCTGCGGGCCGGCATGCTCACCGGACATCCGCCGATGCCGCCCTTCATGTTCTCGCAGCCCCAGATCGGCGACATCATGGCCTACCTGCGCAGCGTCCAGAACAGTCGCCGGGTCGCGTCGGCGGGCTCGGCGCCTCGGGGTTAGATCCCCGCGCCCATGTCGATGGTGCGGTGGGTGCGTTCGTGGGCTTCGGCTTCCTGCTGCAGCCAGGCGACGAAGGCCTTGACCTGGGCCAGCCGGCCCTTGGCCTTGGGATGGACGATGTAATAGGCGAAGTCGACCGCGGTCTCGATGTTGAAGGGCTGCACCAGCCGGTGGGCGTCGAGGTCGGCCTGGGCCAGGGTCTGCTTGGCCAGCGCCACGCCGCGTCCGTTGACCGTCGCCTCGATCACCAGGCTCGACTGGTTGAAGCGCGGACCGCGCGCGCCGTCGACGCCCTTCACGCCCCGCGCCGCCAGCCACATGGCCCAGTCCGGGCAGCTGTCGTCGGCATCGGGCGAGCCGTCGTGCAGCAGCACGTGGTTGGCCAGGTCCGAGAGCTCGTTCAGCGGATTCTCCGCCAGCAGCTTTGGGCTGACCACCGCCGAGACGGTCTCGCCGAGCAGCCGCTGCACTTCCAGGCCCGGATAGCGGCCGGTGCCGTAGCGGATGGCGAGGTCGATCTCGCCGGAGGTGAAGTCGACCAGCTCCAGCCCCGCCGACAGCCAGACATCGATCTCCGGGTGGGCCGCCTCGAAGCGGCCGAGCCGCGGCACCAGCCACTTGGCGGCGAAGGACGGCGCGGCCGAGACGGTCAGGCGCCGGCCCTCTTCGGCGGCGGTCAAGAGCGAGGCGGCCTCGGCCAGCCGGTCGAAGGCTTCGCGCAGGGCGGGCAGGGCAGTCTGGGCGGAGTCGGTGAGCAGCAGGCCCTTGGGCGTGCGTTTGAACAGCGGCGCGCCGATATAGTCCTCCAGGTTCTGGATCTGCTGGCTGACGGCGCCGGGCGTCACCGACAGCTCGTCGGCGGCGCGGCTGAAATTCATGTGCCGGGCTGCGGCCTCGAAGGCGCGCAACGCGTTCAGCGGGGGCAGCCTCCTTCGGTCCATAGTTTTCCTAAAGATGTAGCCAGAACTTCTGTGGCTTGCGAAGTGGCGCCTTGATGCACAATTCGCAAGTGTTCCCTGTCATATCGGCCCTTTGACGGGGAGCTCTGGCGGGGCGGATCCTGCGGTCCGCCCCGCCCTCACATCCAGTTAGCCTATAGAGGACCTAAACCCCGATGGCTGCAAGGCCCGCTTTTGCGACGCGAAAGGGACGCCTCGTCGTCCTCGGCGGCGCGCATGGGCGTGGCGAGCGGCGCGGCGAGGGGACGGTCTGGCTGGTCGGCGCCGGCCCCGGTGATCCGGAGCTGCTGACCTTGAAGGCCCTGCGCCTGCTGCAAGCCGCGGACGTGGTGGTGCATGATCGGCTGACGCCGCCCGCGATCCTGGATTTCGCCGGCCCGAACGCCCGGCTGATCGACGCCGGCAAGCGCAAGTCGCGCCACACCCTGCCGCAGGACGCCATCAACCGGCTGCTGGTCGGGTTGGCGCGCGAGGGGCTGCAGGTCGTGCGCCTCAAGGGCGGCGATCCCTTCGTGTTCGGCCGTGGCGGCGAAGAACTCGAGGCCTGCCGCGCGGCGGGGGTCGAGTGCCATGTGGTCCCCGGCGTCAGCGCAGCCCTCGCGGCCGGCGCGGCGGCGGGCGCGCCCCTCACCCATCGGGGCCTGGCGCAGGCTGTCACCTTCGTCACCGGGCACGCGGCCGCGGGCGGCGAGCCCGAGCTGGACTGGCCCTCGCTGGCGAAGGCGAACCACACCGTCGTGGTCTACATGGGCCTCTCCACCGCCGGCCGCATCGCGGCGCGCCTGATCGAAGCCGGCCGCGCGCCCTCGACTCCCGCGCTGGTGGTCGAGAGCGCCAGCCTGCCGCACGAGCGGCGGATTCTGACCAGCCTGTCGAAGCTGGGCGAGGATGTGCAAGGCCTGGACGGCCCAGCCATCCTGATCGTGGGTGAAGTGGCGGCGCTCGCAGATACCTCCTCCCGTCATCCCGGCCGCAGCGAAGCGGAGAGCCGGGACCCAGCTTCTTTGGGCCATGGTCCCGAACCGCGCGGGGCCACCTCGGATCAAGCAGCAGCTGATGCCTCCGCAAAAAAAGCCTGGGTCCCGGCTTTCGCCGGGATGACCGAGTTTTCTGAAGGGCCCGCGCGCCCGGTCCGTAAGGGTGGGACTCGATGAAAGCCCTCACCTGCAATGACCTCTTGACCGGCGAGGCGGTGTTCTGGTCGCACGGCGCGTGGGTGCGGCGGTTCGGCGAGGCCGAGCTGCTGGACGACGAGGCGGCCGACGCGGCGCTGGCCACGGCCGTCGCTCAACCGACCAGCTGGGCGGGCGATCCGCCCTATCTGATCGACCTGCAAGAGACCCCCGAGGGGCCGGCGCCGATCAGCTACCGCGAACGGGTGCGGGCGCTGGGGCCCACCAACAAGCTCGAACACGGCAAGCAGGCCGAGGGCGGCGGCGACATCGCCGCCTTGACCCACGCTACCGGCGCGGCGCGCTCCACCGGGCGCGTCGCCCTGATCAAGCGGCATTAGAGGCCCGGATGTACCGCTACGACGCCATCGACAAGGACTTCCTGGCCGACCGCTCGCGCGAGTTCCGCATCCAATGCGAGCGGCGGCTTTCGGGCGAGCTGAGCGAGACCCAGTTCAAGCCGCTGCGCCTGCGCAACGGCCTCTATCTGCAGCTGCACGCCTACATGCTGCGGATCGCCATCCCGTACGGCTCGCTCTCGACTGCGCAGCTGCGGCGTCTGGCGCATATCGCCCGCACCTACGACCGCGGCTATGGCCACTTCACCACCCGCACCAACCTTCAGTTCCACTGGATCAAGCTGAGGGATGCGCCCGACCTGATGGACGCGCTGGCCGAGGTGGACATGCACGCCATCCAGACCTCGGGCAATTGCGTGCGCAACGTCACGGCGGACCAGTACGCCGGCGCGGTGGCCGACGAGATCGACGACCCGCGGATCTGGTCCGAGCTGATCCGCCAGTGGTCGACGGTGCATCCGGAGTTCACCTGGCTGCCGCGCAAGTTCAAGATCGCGGTCAACGCCACGCCCAAGGACCGCATCGCCGGGCGCTCGCACGACATCTTCCTGCAGCTCAAGCGCGGGGCCTCCGGCGAGCTCGGCTTCGAGGTGATGGTCGGGGGCGGGCAGGGGCGCACGCCGTACTTGGCGCCCACCATCCGCGAGTTCCTGCCTGCCGAGCGGCTCTGCTCGTACCTGGAGGCGATCCTGCGGCTCTACAACCGCCATGGCCGCCGCGACAACATCAACAAGGCGCGGATCAAGATCCTGGTCGCCACCCTGGGCGCGGAGGAGTTCGCCCGCCAGGTGGAAGAGGAATGGGAGAAGATCGGACCCGCCTCAGACGTGCCCATGGCCGAGCTCGAGCGCATCCGCACCGCCTTCGGCCAGCCGGCGTTCGCGCAGCTGCCGGCGCGCTCTGAGGCCTTCGAGGCCGCCAAGGCTGCCGACCGCGGCTTTGGCCGGTTCGTGCGCAACAACGTCCACGCCCACAAGCAGCCGGGCTACGCCATCGTCGACATCTCGCTGAAGACGCCGGGCGAGACCCCCGGCGACTGCTCGGCCGACCAGATGGACGCCATCGCCGACCTCGCGGACCGCTATGGGCTGGGCGACGTGCGCGTAACCCACGAGCAGAACCTGGTGCTGCCGCATGTGCGGTTGGATGACTTGCCGGCCGTCTACGACGGGCTGAAGGCGATCGGCTTGAGCTCAGCCAACGTCGGCCTGATCTCCGACATCATCGCCTGCCCGGGCCTGGACTACTGCGCCCTGGCCAACGCCCGCGCCATCCCGATCGCCCAGGCCATCGCCGAGCGCTTCGCCGACCAGGACCGCGCCGAGGAGATCGGCGAGCTGAAGATCAAGATCAGTGGCTGCATCAACGCCTGCGGCCACCATCACCTGGGCCACATCGGCATCCTGGGCGTCGATAAGAAGGGCGAGGAATTCTACCAGCTCTCGCTCGGCGGCTCGGGGGCCGAGGACGCCAGCCTGGCCCGTATCCTGGGTCCCGGCATGCCGGCGAACAAGGTGCCTGACGCAATCGAGAGCCTGGTCGACGCCTATCTGCGCCAGCGCGAGGACGGGGAACGCTTCCTCGACACGCTGCGCCGCGTGGGCTTCGAGCCGTTCAAGGAGGCCGTCTATGCCGAAGCTCATTAGGCTTCAGGACGGCGCTTTCGCGTGGGCCGATGACCGCTTCACCGCGCTGGCCGACGAAGAGCCGGTCCCGCCCGGCGATGTGATCGTGTCGATGGCGCGTTTCATGGCCGAGGGCGAGGCGCTGCTGGCCGGCCGCGCCGTCGGCGTGCGGCTGGAGCCCGACCAGGCGGTGGAAGACCTGGCCTACGATCTGCCGCGGCTGGCCGTCGTCGCCCTGGCCTTCCCCAAGTTCATGGACGGGCGCGCCTATACCGCCGCGCGGTTGCTGCGCGAGCGCTACGGCTTCAAGGGCGAGGTCCGCGCCGTCGGCGAGGTGCTGCGCGAACAGGCGCTGCACATGGTCCGCTGCGGCTTCGACGCCTTCGCCCCGGCCGACGGGTCCGACCCGCAGACCTGGGGCGCCGCCGCCCACCGTTATCGCCACGTCTACCAGCGCGCCGCCGACGCCCGCGAGCCGGTCTTCGTCGAGCGAGGGAGTGGGGCATGAGCGCAGCCTTCGACCAGCTCGAGCGTCCCTTGGACCTGACCGCGCACGTCAGCGCCCTCAACGCGCGCCTGCGCCATGCCGAGCCGCAGGCGATCCTGCAGGCCGCTATCGACCTCTACGGCGACAAGCTGGCGCTGGTCTCCTCGTTCGGCGCGGAGTCGGCGGTGCTGCTGCACATGGCCGCCCAGCTCAAGCCCGACCTGCCGGTGCTGTTCCTGGACACCGGCATGCTGTTCGGCCAGACGCTGGATTACCGCCAGCAGCTCGCCGCCAGGCTGGGCCTGACCGACGTGCGCGACCTGCGCCCGCTCTACCAGGACCTGGCCATCCACGATCCCGGCCAGGACCTCTGGAAGAGCGACACCGACGCCTGCTGCCATATCCGCAAGGTGCTGCCGCTCGACAAGGCGCTTGGCGACTTCGACGCCTGGATCACCGGCAGGAAGCGCTTCCACGGCGGCGACCGCCTGCGCCTGAAGGTGGTCGAGCTGGCCGACGGCAAGGTCAAGTTCAACCCGCTGGCCAACTGGACCAAGGCCGATCTCGACGCCTACGCCGCCGCGCACGACCTGCCCGCCCATCCGCTGGTCGAGTTCGGCTATCCGTCGATCGGCTGCTGGCCCTGCACCCAGCCGGCCGACAGCGACGATGTGCGCGCCGGACGCTGGGCGGGTTCCGATAAGGACGAATGCGGCATACATATGCCGCGCGCAGCTCAGCCCGCCCCGAACGTGGGCGGCGACATCTGACGCTTCGAGATTGACGTCGCGACCAAGGAGCGCCTCGTAGGGCCATGAATGATATGAACTTCCGCGCGTTTGCGGCGGCCGAATCCGGCGCCGCCCACTCCACCGACGTGATCATCGTGGGCGCGGGGCCGATCGGGCTGTTCGCCGTGTTCGAACTCGGCCTGCTCGACATGAAGGCGCACGTGATCGACATCCTCGACAAGCCGGGCGGCCAGTGCGCCGAGCTCTATCCCGAGAAGCCGATCTACGACATTCCCGGCTATCCGATCATCTCCGGCCAGGAGCTGACCGACCGGCTGATCGAACAGATCGCCCCGTTCCACCCGACCTTCCATCTGAACGAGATGGCCACGGCGCTCAGCAAGACGCCGGACGGCAAGTGGAAGCTGACCACGGATCTGGGCACCACAATCGAGGCGCCGGTGCTGGTGATCGCCGCCGGCGGCGGCTCGTTCCAGCCCAAGAAGCCCTCCACCCCCGGCCTCGAGCTCTATGAGGACCAGGGACCGGGCCTGGGCGTGCACTACGCGGTGCGCAAGATGGAGCCGTTCCGCGGCAAGCACATCGTCATCAACGGCGGCGGCGACTCCGCGCTGGACTGGACGCTCAACCTGCATCCCATCGCCGAGC
>FTFU01001399.1_pt1 | contig 10534 bp, 9 predicted proteins | sample 1640511 | NCBI WGS metagenome assembly FTFU01 (sample SAMEA3914789, study PRJEB12502) | metagenome | biome: forest; material: soil | place: Canada | collected 2011-07-03 | depth 0.3 m | reverse complement strand
TGGCCTATCAGGACCGCCCGCCGGCCGAGGGCCTCAGCGCCTATGTCGACTTCTATCTGTCGCGATCCCATCGGGACGCTCGCACCGCCGGCTGTCCCTTGCCGTTCCTGGCCGCCGATGCGCCGCGCCTGGCCGAGCCTGCGCGGGAGCGGTTCGCCAAGGGTGTCGCGGCCCTGGAGGCCCGGTTGGCCGGGCGACTGGCGGCTCTGGCTCACCCGCGGGCTGAGGAAGAGGCCGCCTCGATGCTGGCGGAGCTGGTCGGGGCCCTGTCCCTGGCGCGGGCCGAACCCGACAAGGCGCGCTCCGACCTGATCCTGAGGCGGTCCAAGGCCGCCCTGAAGCGCCGCTTCGGCCTGGAGGTGCAATCATGAGCGACGGCGAACTCGTCATCCAGGCGCCGAGCGGCCTCGAACAGGTGCGCGCCCTGATGACCCGCAGTCCCAGGCCGCCGATGATCGAGGCGCTCGATCTCGATCTTGTGGAGGTCGAAAAGGGCCTGGTGGTGTTCGAAGGAAGGCCCAGCCGCAAGGTCTACAATCCCCTGGGCACGGTCCATGGCGGCTATGCAGCGACATTGCTGGATTCCGCCTGCGGCTGCGCAGTCCACACCATGCTGTCTGCTGAGCAGGGCTACACCACGCTCGAGCTCAAGGTCGCCTATCACAAGGCCATGACCGCCGAGACCGGGCCGGTGCGGGCCGAGGGCAAGGTCTTGACCATCGGCCGCCGCGCCGCCTTCGCCGAGGCCAAGCTGACGGACGCCGCCGGCCGCCTCTACGCCTCCGCCACCTCCACCCTCCTGGTGTTCGACCGATGACCGACACAGCCCTTCCTGGCGTCCCCGTGGGCGTCGAAACCCCTTCGGCCCTGTCACGCTTGCCATTTTCAAAGCGAACCCTGTTTTCCGTCGGCGCCGCCGTGGTGATCGCCGCGGGCGGCGCAAGCTACATCGCCATGCCCGCCGCCTCAGAGAGCACCGATGCGGCCTATGTTCAGGCTGACAGCTCCGTGGTGGCGCCCAAGGTGCGCGGCCTGGTGGCCGAGGTGCTGGTGGCGCACAACCAGACGGTCCGCCGCGGCGACCCGCTGGTGAAGATCGATCCGGAGGAGTTCGACGCCCGCGTCGCCTCAGCCTCGGCCGACCTGCAGAACGCCGAGGCCGCGGTTCAGGCGGCCAGGGCGGCCCTGACCAGCCTGGGCGCCGAGGAGCAGTTGGCCGCGTCCAACGTGCGCGCCGCCCAGACCTCGATCCTGTCCGCCGACGCGCAGAGCGATCGCGCCCAGGCCGACCGCCGCCGCTACGAGGCCCTGCTCGCCAGCGGGGCGGTGGCTCGGCGGGACGTCGAGGCCTTCAAGGCCGCCGCCATCACCGCCCAGTCCGACGCCGACCACAGCCGGGTCCTCCTGGATGTCAGCCGCAACCAGGCCGCCGTCACCGAGGCCAAGCGCGCCAGCCTTCTGGCCAATCAGGCCGAGGCCCAGGCGGCGGTCGCCAGGGCCCAGGCCGCCCTGGCCTTGGCGCGGCAGGACCAGGAGCATGCGGTGGTTCGCGCGCCGGTCGACGGGGTGGTGGGCGATCGCCAGGTCGAGCCGGGCGACTATGTCCAGCCGGGCACGCGTCTCCTGGCCCTGGTCCCGATGAACGCGCTCTATGTGACCGCCAATTTCAAGGAAACCCAGGTTTCGCACATGACCATCGGTCAACGCGCCACCATCAAGGTCGACGCCTTGCCCGGCAAGGCGCTCACCGGCGAGGTTGAGAGTTTCGCGCCGGGGTCCGGTTCGCAGTTCTCCCTGTTGCCGTTCGAGCCGGGGACCGGCAACTTCACCAAGATCGTCCAGCGCGTGCCGGTGCGCATCCGCATCGACCCGGGTCAGGGCGGGCTGGACCGCCTGCGTCCCGGGCTCTCGACCACGGTGAAGGTGCGTTTCGACGGCGCCGGCTGAGGCCTGACCTGGAGGAAGCGAGCATGTCGACAGCAACCCGCAACGCGACCGTGGCCGTCATCGGCGCCGGCGACCATATCGGCGGCGAGATCGCCAAGCGCTTCGCCGCCGAAGGCTACCTCGTCTTCGCCGGCCGGCGACAGGCCGAAAAGCTGGAACCGCTGAAGGCCGAGATCGAGGCGGCCGGGGGGCGGGTCGTCACACAAGGTCTGGACGCCCGCGACGAGGACCAGATGATCGCCTTCCTTCAGGCGGCGGAGAGCGCCGCGCCGCTGGAGGTCTGCATCTTCAACGTCGGCGCCAACGTCAATTTTCCGCTGCTCGAAACCACCTCCAGGGTGTTCCGCAAGGTCTGGGAGATGGCCTGTTTCGGCGGCTTCCTGGCGGCGCGCGAGGCGGCGCGGCACATGCTGCCGCGTGGCGCGGGCTCGATTTTCTTCACCGGGGCCACGGCCGGGCTCAGGGGCGGGGTCGGCTATGCCGCCTTCGCCAGCGCCAAGTTCGGTCTGCGGGCGCTCGCCCAGTCGGCGGCCCGCGAACTGGGGCCGCAGGGCATCCATGTCGCCCACCTGGTCATCGACGCCGGGGTCGACACCGCCTGGGTGCGCGAGCGGATCCGCGCCAGGGGCGGGGAGGAGGCCCTGTCCGCGCTCCAGCCCGGGCAGTTGATGCGCCCCGCGGCGGTCGCCGACGCCTATTGGGCCCTGCACCAGCAGCCGCCGGACGCCTGGACCTTCGAGCAGGAAATCCGGCCTGCCGGCGAAAAGTGGTGAGGCTTTAGTCGGCGCCTAGAGCATTCGGCGGTTCACTTGAACCGCCGAATGCTCGTAAGTCTCTAAAGTTAGACCATTTTCTTCGCCGAACCGGCGTCCACTTCGGCGGAAAATGGTCTAGACCTTAAAATGCGCAAAGAAAAAGGGCGGCTGAAGCCGCCCCAGGGAATGATCTCGGAGAGGGACGAGATCAGAAGCTCTTCTTGATGGTGAACACGACTTCGCGCGGGCGCGCCGGCTGGGCGTCGACGGCGCCGGCGCCGACCGCCGACAGGTCGAATTTGGTCAGGTAGTAGTATTTGTCCGTCAGGTTGGTGACCGCCAACGTCGCCTGAAGGTCCCGCTCGGCGTTGCGCCAGGTGATATTGGCATTGGCGATGGTATAGGCGTCGATCTTGTTGTTCGGGCCGTTCGCTGCATTGGTGTAGATCGAGTCCTGGTAGGACACGTCGATCCGCGGCGTGATCGAACCGGCTTTGCCCAGGTCGAACTCGTACTGGGTGCCGAAATCCGCCTTCCATTGTGGAGTGAAGGGCGAGACATCGGCCTTGGTCAGGCCTGTGGCCGGATCCAGCCGAGTGTATTTGAAATCGATATAGCTGGCCGAAGCGTTGATGCTCCAGCCCTTGGTCAGGTTGGCGTTGGCTTCGAACTCCAGGCCCTTGACGTCCGCGTCGCCGACATTGGCCAGCAGGGCGCAGGGGCCCGGGCCGCCATATTGCGGGCAGGACAGCAGGGTGAGTTGGATGTCCTTGTAGATGTTGTAGAAGGCCGAGGCGTTGAAGCGCAGGCGTCCGTCGAACACGTCGGTCTTGGCGCCCACCTCGAAGGCCGTCAGGTGCTCCTGGTTGAACGAGCGGACCTGGAGGACATTGAATGGGCGCGGGCTGACGCCACCGCCCTTGAAGCCGGTGGATACCGTGGCGTAGGTCATCAGGGCCGGGCTCCAGCGGTAGTCGACGCTGACGCGATAGTCGACGTGATCGCCGCTGTAGTGGCCGGTCTGCCCGTTCAGCGAGCCGAGGAACGGATTGAAGCTGCCGTCGAAATTGGTCCTGACGAAGGTGTAGTCCTTGGTCTCGCTGGTGTAGCGGACGCCGGCCGTCACGTTCAGCGGCTTAATCGGATTCCAGAACACGGTCGCAAAGCCGGCGGCGCTGCTGGCGGGCACCGGGTCGTTACCGATGAACTGCAGCGGTATCGGCGCATAGCGGATATCCTGCAGGGTGAAATAGGTGGTCTTCTGGTCGGAGTAATAGCCGCCGATCGTGAACTTGAACGTATCGCTCAGCCGGCCGTTCAGTCGCACCTCTTCGCTGGTGAAATGGTGCGTCAGTCGGTTGAGACCATACTGGGTGTTGGTTGGCGACAGGTCCGGGTCGGAGCCGAAGGAACTGGTATAGGCGCGATAGGCGGTGATCGACTGCAGATTGAAGTCGCCGTTGATGTCGTACTTGATGTTCGCCGACACGCCCTTGCCGTCGAACACGATATGGTCACTGCCAGAGCTGGCGCTCAGCGGATATCCGGCCAGGATGGGACCCGCCCAGACGCCGGCTGGCTGGCCGTTCGTCCGATAGTTGCAGAACTTCCCGCAGATGAAGCGGCTGTCCAAGGGGAGGCCGTTGACAGTGGTGGTCGACGGCGCCGCGGCCGCCGGCAGGTTGGCGTAGGTCAGAACTTCGGCGCTGGGGGTCGTGTCGCTCTTGGTGTAGTCGGCGGTCAGCACCACGTCGAGCTTGCTGGTCGGCCGCCACCGCAGGGAGGCGCGCAGGCCGTCGTAATTGATCGACCCATCCAGGCCGGTCTGGCATTTGCCGGCCGGCGCCGTGGCGGGCACGCCGCTCGACGGGAACATGCAGCCGTAGTCGTAGACCTTGACGTAGCCGTCCTGGCTCTTGTGCGTGCCCGAGATCCGCAGGGCCAGCTGGTCGGTGATCGGGATGTTGACCGCGCCGCGGAATTCCTCGCGGTCGGCGCTGCCGTAGCCGCCCTCGATGAAGCCGCCGAAGGTGTTGCCGGGCAACTTGGAGATCATCTTGATGGCGCCGCCGATGGAGTTCCGGCCGGTAAGGGTGCCCTGCGGCCCGCGCAGGATCTCCACCCGGTCGAGGTCCAAAAGGTCCATGTCCGAGCCGGTCAGGGTGGGGTAGTAGACGTCATCCACATAGATGCCGACCCCGGGCTCCAGCGCCGGGTTGAAGTCGAACTGGCCGATGCCGCGGATCGAAGCGCCGAGCGACGGCCCGAAGGCGGAGCCCAGCGGCTTCAAGGTCACGTTCGGCGCCGCGTTGGTGATGTTCGCCACGTCGGTGATGCCGCGGGAATCCAGGGCGGCCGCATTCATCGCCGTGATGGACAGCGGCGTGTCCTGCAGCTTCTGGGCATGGAATTGGGCGGTGACGATAACCTCGCCGATCGCCGTCGGCTGGGCGGGCGCATCCGCCGGCGCAGCCGCCTCGGCGGCGAGCGCGACGGAGCCCATCGCGAAATATGAACAGCTCAGCACGAGCGCAGCGCGCAGTCCCCTCGACATGTGGTCTCCTCCTAGAGCGCCGGCTGTTTGTCGGCGTCATTTGCTGTTGTCGGCGCGATCGAGAATGTGACTCGGTCGCTAACATTTGTTGTTTGTTATAACGCATACCTGTTTTTGAAAATCAAGCTGGGTCACGCGAGCTTGATTTCGAGCCCATCGGGGCGAGACGCGTGCACCGGCTGATCCGAGGCCACGCCCCATCCCCCGAGTCCCTATGGCCCGTGAATCACGATTGTTGAATCGCCGGCTCGCCGCCCCACTGGAGGCGAACAAATCGCCGTCGCGCGAGGAAGCGGGCGCTACTCGGCGGCTTTTTGCGCCGGCCAGGCCTCGAGGCGTTTGATCAGTTTGGCCAGGATGCCGGCCGCGGCGCGACGCTCTGCGGCCGACAGCGCGGCGAACAGCCGCAGAGCTACCTGCTGGGCCTGGGGCAGCAGGTCGCGGTGGCGGGTTTCGCCGGCCTCGGTCAAGGAGAGCAGCTTGCGCCGACGGTTCTCCCGATCGCGCACCTCGTCGATCGTTCCGGTCTCTCGCAGTATCGAGACCGAACGGCTGACCGACATGGGATGCATGCCCATCAACTCCGACAGGTCGTGGGCGGCGGCGGAGCCTTCGCCGGCGAGGCTCATCAGGACGCGCAGATCATTGAGCGACAGCCCGGCCGGTTCGGCCACCTCCTCCAGCATCGGCCGGTTGATCAGGCTCGCCAGCTTCAGCAGCGCCACGAGATTCGCCAGATCGTCTTGATCGGCCGTTGTCGATTGGCTCATGGTCGCCTGCTCGTCCCAGTCGGGCTCGGAGCGAGCCGCACGCCGTCGATATCAGTAACAATGGTGATGATCCACAAGGTCGCGATCGAGCCCTGGACGCCCTTATGGAGCGGCCGGTTTCGCTGCCAGTGGTGAATGATTGCGCCCATCAGCACGGCCCTCGAATTGAGCCCGCCGCCGTCGGGCCATAACGTGGGCGGGCCATGACCGGGAGCCTCGCCAGCAAGCACATCATCGTCACCGGCGCGTCCAGCGGGATCGGCCGCGCCGCCGCGGTCATGCTGGCGGCGCGCGGTGCGGAACTGTTGTTGGTGGCGCGGGACGAAGCGGCGCTGGGGGACGTGGCCGGAGCCATCCGCGCCGCCGGCGGCCGCGCCGAGATCTGCAGGGCGGACGTCGGAAAGCTCGAGGACACGAAGGCCTATGTCGGGCGGGCCCAGGAGCTGTGGGACGGCGTCATCGACGGCCTGTTCGCCAACGCCGGCATGGGCGGGCCGGTCTCATCCTTGTGGGACTATCCCCTGGACGGGTTCGACGAGGTGCTGGCGGTCAATCTGAAGAGCCTGTTCTGGGCCCTGCAGCTTGTGCTGCCGGGGATGATCGAGCGCCGCGCCGGCTCGGTGGTCGCCACGGGCTCCCTGGCCAGCGAGCGCGGCCTGCCGATGACCTCGGGTTACAATGTGAGCAAGCATGCGGTGCTGGGACTGGTCCGATCGGCGGCGTCCGAGGTGGCGCGCCACGGGGTCCGGGTCAATGCGCTGATCCCGGGGCTGATCGAGACGCGAATGCTGACCGAAATCGCCGCGGCCGTCAGCGAGGGGGACGTCGCCGCAGGCCTGGCCAACTTCGGCCGTATGTCGCCGCAAGGCCGCGTCGGGACCGCGGAAGAGGCTGCGGCCATCGCAGCCTTCCTGCTTTCGGACGAGGCGACCTACGTCAACGGCCAGGCGATCGCAGCCGACGGCGGCATGTTGGCGACAATCACCAACAGCATGTGAGACCAACGGCCGTTGAGTTTGATCTGCAGCGCTTTCTCCTCCCCTGTTTCGCGAAGCGATACGGGGGAGGTGGCGCGGGGCCCAGCCCTGTGACGGAGGGGGCTTCACCGTCGCCAGCGCTGGCCCCCTCAGTCGCCGGACCTGACGGCCCGTCGACAGCTCCCCCGTTCTTCGAACAGGGGAGCAGGGATTTGCTAGCGGTCAAACTCAACGGCTGTTGGTATGACATGCGGGGAGTGGCGGGTTGGACCGTTCGGCCTATGACGACTACCTGGCGAAATTCAACGCCCGGGACTACGAGGGCATACTCGCCTATTATGCGGACGAGATGGAGCTGGTCTTTGCGGGATACCGCTTCACGTCCAAGGATGCGGTCCGCAAATTCTACGGCTTCTTCCACCAATACGTGGCGGAGCAGATCGAAGTCCGCCGCTTCGTTGGCGATGAAAGCACGGTCGCCATCGAGGTCGATGTCCGCCTGGAAGGGCTGCAGGACTTGACGCCTCAGCGGCTGGCGGCCGAGGGGCTCGACCGGCTGGTCGGCTTGGCGGCGGGCCAGGTCGTGCATATCCCCCAGTTCATCCACTACCACCTCGCCGGCGGCAAGATCGTCGGAGCCTATTGCGCGGTGTTCGACGCGCCTCAGGGTTAGGCGCGTGTGCGGTTGGCGCGCGTGTGGCTGGCGACCGAATAGGTATGTTCAATAACAGTGTCTGTTGTTATCGTGCGGGCCAAACATAAAGCCTGGGAGGCGCGCGATGGAAGGATACGTCCGCAATGGCTGGTACGTGGCCAGCTGGAGCGCAGATCTGGCCGAAGCCAAGCCGCTGCCGATGGCCATCCTGGGCGAGCCCATCGTCATTTTTCGATCCGCAGGCCGGCTCGCTGCGCTGGAAGACCGCTGTGTCCATCGCCTGGCGCCGTTGTCGCTTGGGCGCTGCGAAGGCGAGAACCTTCGCTGCATGTATCATGGCCTGCTGTTCGCCCCCGACGGCCGGGTGATCGAAATTCCCGGCCAGGACCTGATCCCGGAAAAGGCGCGGGTCCGATCCTATCCGGTGGTCGACCGGCATGACTGGATCTGGATATGGATGGGCGACCCGGCCCTGGCCGACGAGGCCCTGATTCCGTCGGCGGTGGGGGGGTCCGACCCGAGTTGGGTGCTGGGCTGCGGCCAGCTCGACTACAAGGCCGAGGCGCGGTTGATCAACGACAATCTGCTCGACTTCTCGCACCTGTCCTATGTGCACGCCAATAGCTTCCAGGCGACCGAAGACTGGGCGCGGAGCCGCCCGCAGGTGAACGTGCTGGAGCGCGGCGTGCGCTTCTCGCGCTGGCTGACCTCCTCGCCACGCATGCGCGCGCGGGAAGGGCAGGGGCTGTGCGACGCGTGGTCGAGCTACGACTTCCTGGTTCCGGGCGTGCTCCTGATGAGCAGCGGCGCCTATCCCGAAGGAACGGCAGAGCGCCTCGGCTTCGGCGCGCCGGACCCGGACCTGCCGGCGGACGGGGTGACCTTCACCAGCCAGGCGGTGACGCCGATGGGCCGACAGAGCGCGCGCTATTTCTTCTCCTGGGGCCCCAGGAAGGGCCAGGGCGACGAGGCGGTGCGCGACGTCCTGATGGGCATAGCCGCCCAGGCCTTCGCCGAGGACAAGGCGATGATCGAGGCCCAGCAACAGGTGATCAACGCCACGCCCGGCTATCGGGTCATGCCTACAAGCGCCGACCAGGGCGTCATCGCCTTCCACAAGATCGTCGAGCAGTTGATCCGCCAGGAAGGCGGCGGGCCGGCGCGCAAGAGCGCCTGAGCCTCAAGTCTACAAACAGAAAACGCAGCGGACGGTCCCCCATCCGCTGCGCCTGGCCTCCTGTATCGGCCGCCGCCTGGGCGGCCGATACTTGGATCGCTTAGGCTTGGCGCGTGCGCCAGCCGGCTTGATAGCCCTCGCGAGCGTCCTGCGCGTAGGGAACCGGGGCCACCCGGACCCGCACGTCGAGTTGCTTGTGCGGCTCGACGGTGGTCTTCCTGGTGCCGCCGCCTTCCTCGCCCCAGGTCAGGGTCAGGACGTCGCCGATATTGATGTTGGGATCGACCATGCCCAGCGAGAGCACGGTGCGCTCGTTGTAGCTGAAGCCGGTGAACATCGAGAAGCCGACCACATTGCCGCCCATGGTGACCTTGTCGTACGAGGACGAGGCGTAGTTGGACAGCGGCAGGTCGAGGAACTTGTAGTGGTCTTCGCCCGGGGTGAACAGCGAGGCGTAGATCTTGCTGACGTCTTCGGCGTTCCAGGCGAAGGTGACCTTCTTGCGCTGCGGCTCCTGGGCCTTCTTCTCCAGGGCTTCGCGGCCGATGAAGTCATGGTCGAACTTGACGAATGGGCCATAGCCAAGCTCGTAGGGCGTCAGGTAGTAGTCTTCGATGTTGCTGGAGACGAAGCTGCCGCCGATCGAGCCGGTGGCTTCATAGCCGGCCGCCGGCAGCCATTCGCGATAGGCCTTCATCTTCTCGCCGGTATAGACGGCCGGTAGCGGTGAGGGGATCCAGCCGGATTCCAGGGTGTTGGTGGCGTAGGCGCGCGAGCCGACGGGCAGCAGGCCGAACTCCTTGCCGGCTTCCAGGATGGTTTCGCGGACTTCGTCAGCTTCCTCGTAGGGGCCCCAGATCTCCAGGCCCGGCTCGCCGGCCATGCCGTGGCGCAGGGCGCGCACCTGGCGGCCGCCGATGGTGATCTCGTCCATGTTGAAGAACTTGACGTCCGGGATCGGCCCGCCGTTCAGCTTTTCGAAGATCTTGGCGGCCTTGGGGCCCTGGATCTGGTAGCGATAGCGGCGGCGGATCACCGGCTTGCCGCCCGGACGCGAGGGCGAGCGGTCGTCGCGGTCCAGTTCGACGTTATAGCCGCCGGTCTCGGCGTGGAACTGCACCCAGTTGACGGTGGGGGCGCGGCCGACCAGCAGGAACTCGTTCTCAGCCATGTAGAACATGATCACGTCGCCGATCACGTAGCCGTCGTAGCTGCAGGGCACGAACTGCTTGGCCTTGTTGGGCGTGAAGCCCTTGAAGCTGTTGATCGCCAGGTGCTGCAACAGCTTGAAGGCGTCGGGGCCCTTCACCAGCAGGTCGCACATGTGGTGCGATTGGTCGAACAGCACGGCGGTCTCGCGCCAGGCGCGCTGTTCCAGGCGCCAGTTGCTGAACTCGCTGGGCACCACCGGATAGACATAGGCGCCGATCTGCGAGTTGCGCAGATAGTCGACCGGGTTGCCGGCGGACTGAAGCACGGATTCGAGGCTTTTACTCATAGGGTTCCTCCCAAGGGAAAGGGTTGTTTGAGACTATTCGAAGATGACGGTGCGGTGGCCGTTGAGCAGGACGCGGTGTTCGGCGTGCCAGGAGACGGCGCGGGCCAGGACGACGGATTCGATGTCGCGGCCGATGGCCACCAGGTCATTGGCGCTGTGCTTGTGGCGCACGCGTTCCACCCCCTGTTCGATGATCGGCCC
>FTFU01001220.1_pt1 | contig 10535 bp, 10 predicted proteins | sample 1640511 | NCBI WGS metagenome assembly FTFU01 (sample SAMEA3914789, study PRJEB12502) | metagenome | biome: forest; material: soil | place: Canada | collected 2011-07-03 | depth 0.3 m | reverse complement strand
GCTTCCCGGCCGCGCGAAGGCGGTCTCCAGCGCCTCGGCGAAGCGGTCGAAGCCGCGCGCCCGGACCGCGGCCAGCATCTCGTCCTTGTCCTTGAAATAGCGGTAGGGGGTCATGGCGCTGACCCCGAGCTCACCGGCCAGTTGCCGCAGGGACACCGCCTCCGGCCCCTTTTCGGCGAACAGCCGTTCGGCCGCGTCGATCAGCCGTTCGCGGAAACCCGCGATCTCGGTTTCGCTGAGGACTTTCGGCATTGGTGCTCCTGAATCGCACTTGCACCGCGTATAACCTTACGATATAAATTTACATCGTATATTAAAAAGGGAGAGCGCGTCATGGACGGATCGCAAGCGGTGAACCCCTTTCTGCAAGGCAACTTCGCGCCGGTGCGCAGCGAGGACGATTTCGAGCTGAAGGTCGTGGGCGAGCTGCCCGAGGGCCTAGCCGGCAGCCTCTATCGCAACGGCCCCAATCCGCAGTTCGAGCCTGGCCCCGACCACCACTGGTTCGTCGGCGACGGCATGGTGCATGGCTTCCATATCGAGGGCGGCAAGGTCCGCTACGCCAATCGCTATGTGCGCACGCCAAAATGGAAGCTGGAGCACGCCGAAGGGCGGCGTCTGTTCCACGCCTGGGGCGATCCCAGAAAGACCGATCCCCTGGCGCTCGGCCAGGACGGGGGCGTGGCCAACACCAATATCCTCTGGCACGGCGGGCTCCTCCTGGCCCTGGAGGAAGCCCATCCGGCGACGCAGATGGACCCGCGCACCCTGGACACCGAAGGCTATGTCGACCTGGGCGGCAAGGTCACGGCCCATCCCAAGATCGACCCCGACACGGGCGAGCTGGTCTTCTTCGCCTATGCCGACGACGCCGCGCCCCTATCCCCCAAGGTCAGCTATGGCGTCGCCGACGCGGCCGGTCGGCTGGTGCGGCGCGAGACCTTCGAGGCGCCCTATTGCAGCATGATCCACGACTTCATGGTCACCAGGAACCACGTGCTGTTCCCGGTCTTGCCCCTCACCGGCGATTTCCAGCGGGCCATGGCTGGCGGCCCGGCCTTCGCCTGGGAGCCGGACAAGGGGGCCTTTGTCGGCGTGATGCGCCGCGAGGCGGGGGTGGAGACCCTGCGCTGGTTCACCACCGAGGCCACCTACGTCTTCCACGTGATGAACGCCTGGGAGGACGGCGAGCGGATCATCGCCGACGTCATGCAGTATGAGAGCGCGCCCTTGTTCCCCAAGGCGGACGGAAGCCGGGGCGAGAACGCCCAGGCGCGGCTGGCGCGCTGGACCTTCGACCTGGCGGGCGGATCGAACCACATCAGGCGCGAATACATCGATGACATGGCCGGCGAATTTCCCCGCTTCGACGAACGCCGCTCGGGCCTTGCCTACCGCCACGGCTGGTTCGCCGGCCAGACGACGCGCGGCGGGGAAATGCAGTCGAACGCAATCGCCCATTTCGATGTCACGACCGGCAGGCGCACGACCTATGAGCTGCCCGCCGGCGACTCCATCTCCGAGCCGGTGTTCACGCCCAGATCGCCCACCGCCGAGGAAGGCGACGGCTGGCTCCTGGCCGTGGCCTATCGCGCCCAGGAAGACCGCAGCGACCTTCTGGTGTTCGAGGCCCAGGATGTCGCCGCCGGCCCGATCGCTGTGGCCGAAGTTCCGCGGCGCGTGCCGTTCGGCTTCCACGGGAACTGGCGGCCGGCGAAAGCGTGAAGAGGCGTTTTGACACCGGAGCCGGCCCCGCTCCAGGATGACGCCATCAGTTGAGGAACGCGCCATGATCGCCCTGACACGCCCGGACGGCTCCAGGCCGGAAGATTTCAACCTGTCGCGCCGGGGCCTGGCCGGGGCCGTGTTCTTCTCCGGTTACGCCGTCTGCGCCCTGGCCGCCGACGCCGAGCCGATCCACACCGACGAGGCGGGCCTGGTCGCCGAGGCGGTGACGATTCCAAGTCCTGATCGGCCCTTGCCGGCCTATGTGGCCCGTCCGGCCGCGCCCGGGAAGTATCCGGCGATCATCGTGGCGTCCGAGATCTTCGGCGTGCACGACTACATCAAGGATGTCTGCCGGCGCCTCGCCAAGCTCGGCTATGTGGCCATCGCGCCGGCCTTCTTCGTCCGCGTGGCCGATCCCGCCCCGCTCAGTGACATGGGCGCGATCATGAAGATCGTCGGCGCGGCCTCGGACAAGCAGGTGCTGGGCGATGTGGGCGCGGCGATCAGGTTCCTGCAAGCCGCGCCCTATGCCGACGCGGCCCACATGGGGATCACCGGCTTCTGCTGGGGCGGGCGGGTAGTCTGGCAGGCCTGCGAGACCTATCCCGAGCTCAAGGCCGGGGTCGCCTGGTACGGCCACATGGCCCCGGCCAAGGACGTCGCGCCCGATCCGTCCAGGTTCTGGCCGCTGCAGCACGTCGCCGACTTGAAGGCGCCGGTGCTGGGCCTCTATGGCGGCCTCGATAAGGGCATCCCGGCGGACGAGATCGAGGCCATGCGCGCCGAACTGAAGGCCAGGGGCAAGGCCGGCAGCCTGCTGGTCGTCTATCCCGACGCCCAGCACGGCTTCCACGCCGACTATCGCGCCAGCTACAACGCCCCCGACGCCAAGGACAGCTGGGAGCGGATGCTGGCGCACTTCAAGCGGTATGGGGTGGGATAGATCCCTTCCGGGCCAGGTGATGCTCGCGCCAGGTGATCAAAAGGGTCGCCGCGATGACGATCGCCGCCCCTGCGATGGTGCGCAGCCCCGGGACCTCGTGGAACAGGATGAAGCCCGTGCCGACGGCGAATACCAGGCGCGTGTAGTCGATCGGGGCCATGGCCGCGGCGTCGCCGACCTGCATGCCCCTGATGTAGCAGGCCTGGGCGCCCACCCCCAGCACGCCCATCGTGCCGAGCAGCATCAGGTCGATCGGATGCGGCCAGCGCCAGGAGAACAGGGCCGGCGGAAGGGAGAAGGCCAGCCCCAGGAACACCGCCCAGACCAGGACGGTGAAGGGGCTGTGGTCGCGGGTGACAACCTTCATGCCGGTGATGGTCAGGGCGAACAGGAAGGACGCGGTCAGGGCGGCAAGCTGAGCAAGCCCGAAGCTCAACCCCGCGTGACCGCCCGGCGCCAGCATCACAAGCACGCCGGCGAAGCCGGCGAGGGTCGCGCCGATGCGCAGGACGCCCAGCTTTTCGCCGAGGGTGAAGAAGGCCAGCAGGGTCAGCCACAGGGCCCGGGTGAAGGACAGGGCGTTGGCGTCCGCCAGCGGCAGGGCCTGGTAGGCGTAGAAGCTGAGGATCGTGGCCGCTATCCCGGCCGCCGAGCGAAACAGCAGGATGCCGGGACGCGTCGCGTAGAAAGCCCGCCGCCAGTCGCGCGCGATCAGCGGCAAAAGGATGATCACCCCGGCCAACTGGCGGTAGAAGGTCTGCAAGGCCGGCGAATAGCCCGCTCCCAGATACTTGATCAGGGTGGTCATGGCGGTGAAGCAGACCGCCGAGGCCAGCATCCAGCCAGCCCCGATCAGGTTGGGGGTCAGGGCTGAAGGCTTGGCCTGCGCCGGCGCGGCGATGACCATCAGCCGCCGCGCCTCGCCGCCGCCTGGGCTTCGCGCATGGCCTGGGCCTGCTCGGGCGTGACGCCCAGCATCTCGAGGATCGGCGAGACGGCGTTGTGGTCCCAGGCGTGGCGATGGCCGGTGGTCAGGCCGCCGTCGACCACGATGTGGGAGCCCGTGACGAAGGACGAGGCGTCGGAGGCGAGATAGAGGCAGGCCTTGGCGATGTCGTCCGGCATGCCGGCCTTGGGGATCGGCTGCATCTTGGGCGCGCCCTCGGCGATGCGGGCGGCCAGCTGGTCCGCGCCCTCGCGCGGCAGGCCGATCGAGGCGCCGAAGATCGAGGTGGCGATCAGGCCGGGACAGATGGCGTTGACCCGGATCTTCTCATGGGCCAGCTGCGCGGCCGCCAGCCGCGTCAGGTGCAGCACCGCGCCCTTGGCGGTGGAATAGGCCAGCGGCCCCCAGCCGGCCTCCATCCCCGCCACCGAGGCGGTGTTGACGATCGCCCCGCCGCCCCGCGCGCGCATCAGCGGAACCGCATGCTTCATGCCCAGCATCACCGAGCGGAGCAGAAGGTTCATGGTTGCGTCCCATTCCTCCACCGGCATGTCCTCGATCCCCGCGCCCGACCCGCCCGAGCCGGCGTTGTTGAACAGGATGTCGAGCCCGCCGAAAACATCGGCGGCGAGCTTGATCGCAGCCACGATGTCCGCCTCTTGCGTCACGTCGCAGTGGGCGTAGCGCAGGGCGCCCGGGAAGCGCTGGGCCAGGATCGCGCCCTTCTCGTCCTGCACGTCGGCGCAGACCACCCTGGCTCCCTCGGCGACGAACAGCTCCACGGTCCCGAGCCCGATGCCAGAGCACCCGCCGGTGATCACCGCCACCTTGCCGTCCAGCTGCCCCGCCATGGTCTTGGTCCTGATGATTGTTGTGATCGGTGGTCAGTAGCGGGGCGGCGGCCCTCGCTGCTACCCAAATAACCGCTCATCCCCGCGGAGGCGGGGATCCAGGTGAAACCCACTGGCGTTCGTGGATGGATCTGGATCCCCGCCGGAGTTTATCCTCGGGTCGGCCCTTGGCCGAGCCCGGGGGCGGGGATGAGCGGAAAATATTGAACCTCACCTTCCTATTCCATCGTCACCACCACCTTGCCCAGGGCCTTGCGGCTGGACAGGTGCTTGATGGCCTCACCGGCCTTGGCCAGGGGGAAGCGTTGGGAGACGTAGGGCTTGATCTTGCCCGCGGCGTGCAAACTGAACAGCGCCTCCACATTGGCCCGGTGGCCGGCCGGATCGCGGGCCACGGCGGCGCCCCAGAACACGCCGACGATGTCGCAGCCCTTGAGCAGGGCCAGGTTCAGCGGGATCTTGGGAATGCCGGCCGGGAAGCCGATCACCAGGAAGCGGCCCTCCCAGGCGGTCGAGCGCAGGGCCGCCTCGGCATAGTCGCCGCCGACCGCGTCATAGACCACGTCCGCGCCCTTCTCGCCGCAGGCCTCCTTGAACAGGCCCGCCAGCGCCTTGGCCCCGTCCTTGTCGAACGGCCCCGCCGGATAGACGACGCCGGCGTCGGCGCCGTGCTTCAGGCACAGGTCGACCTTCTCCTGCGAGGAGGCCGCCGCGATCACCCGCGCGCCCATGGCCTTGCCCAGTTCGACGGCGGCCAGGCCCACGCCCCCTGCGGCGCCCAGCACCAGGAGGGTCTCACCGGCCTTCAGATGGCCGCGGTCCTTCAGGGCGTAAAAGGAGGTGCCATAGGTCATGATGAAGGCCGCGGCCTCGTCGAACGGCATGGAATCGGGGATCGGCGTCAGGCGGCTGGCGTCCAGGGCCAACTCCTCGGCCATGCCGCCCCAGCCGCTGCTGCCCAGGACCCGCTGGCCGACCTTGACGCCGGTGACGCCCTCGCCCACGGCCTTGACCACGCCGGAGACCTCGCCGCCGGGTGCGAACGGCCGTTCCGGCTTGAACTGGTACTTGTCCTCGATGATCAGCACGTCGGGATAGTTGACGCCGCAGGCCTTGACCGACACCACCGCCTGCCCCGGGCCGGGCTGCGGGCTCGGCAGCTCTTCCAGCACCAAAGTGTCCGGACCGCCGACGCTCTTGCTGACCAGGGCCTTCATCACCGCATCTCCCTCAAACAAATGTTTGAGGGCACGCTAACCCATCGCGTGGGGCGGCGCAAAGGCGAGTGCGTGGTTCGAGACGCGCCCCTTCGGGTCGCTCCTCACCATGACGTAGGTTTGTGCGGCCTCACTGAACTCGTCATGGTGAGGAGGCGCGCCAGCGCCGTCTCGAACCACGCACCGGCCCTCGGAACAGCCCGAACACCCGCTGCAAAAGGCCGATCAGGCCCAAGAAGCGCGGCTCTCCATAGGTCACGGCCAGGACGTAGCAGACCGCGCCGGGATCGGCCTTGGGCGCGTGGGTGAAGTCGCCCTGGGCCAGGGAAACGTCGCCGGGGCCGTAGTGATGATGCCCGTCGCCATAGCCGCCGGTCAGGACCAGGGTCAGCTCGTCCCCGCCATGGGCGTGGGGGGCGGCGCCGCGCCCGGGCTCGATCCGCATCAACTCCATGTGCGTCTGGCCACGCTCCGACAGTGGCAACCGCCGCACGCCCAGTCCGCCGACGCGCCAGCCGTCGGAGTCCAGCGAAGCCAGGGCCGCCTCGCGCACCGGCGAGGGCAGGCGGGCGATTTCGGCCAGGGTGGGGTCTTGGCCACGGGCTCCGACATGGGCCTGCCGATCGCGCGCCTCGGCCGCTTCGATCCGGCCCAGAGCGTCTTCGAAGGCCGTTGCGGATAGCGCCGCGGGCTCTTCCTCGGCCAGGAACAGGGCTGCGGCCGCGTCATCCTCCCGGGCCAGGTAACCGGCGTCGGCCCGCAGGGCGGCGGTGGTCTGGGCGAACAGGCGCACGGCCGGATCGTCCCGGCGTTCAGCCAGATAGGCGTTGAGCGAGGCGGCGGTCATGCGTCCGCTCCCGCGCCGGAGGCCTCCAGCTTCAGGCGCAGCTTGCCGAAGGCCAGCCGCAGGCGCGACTTGACTGTCCCTAAGGGCACGCCGGTGCGCTCGGCGATCTGGCTGTGGGTCAGGTCCTCGTAGAAGTGGGCGCGGACCAGGTCGCGCTGGTCGGGCGGCAGCTCGGCCATGGCCAGGCGCACCTGGGCCTCGCGGTCGGCGGCTTCGGAGGAGGCGTCCGGCGCGGCCTCCCCCGCCGGCTGGAACGCCGGATCGTGCGCGTCCAGGGTCGCGCGCTGGTCGCGGCGGAAGACGTCGATTCGGCGGTTGCGGGCGATGCGGAAGATCCAGGTCGAGACCGAGGCCTGGCGGCGGTCGAAACTGGCCGCCTTGCGCCAGACCGTGACCATCACCTCCTGCGCCACCTCTTCGGCCTCGGCGCCGGGCAGGCCCAGCCGCAGCAGATAGGCCTTCAGCCGCGGCGCGAAATGGGCGAACAGGCGGGCGAACGCCGCCTTGTCGGCGTGCGCTGCGATCGCCTCGACGCAATCGGCGAAGGCGGCCGCATCCGTCACCGCGTCTGGGCCGTCATAGAGCGACACCACGCCCTCCCCACTGGCTTGGCGATCGTCGCACGGGCGCGCCCGCGACGAAACGCCCTTGGCTCGGCTTTCAAGGGCGCCGGGGTTCGATTTGGGCGCGAGGTCGCCATCTGGTATGAGGATCGCCGCTTTCATGACGGACCTTACGCTTTGAGCGTCACTCTGGATCTCTCGCGCGCTTCACCCGCTAAGCCGGCGGCCAAGCCGAACCTGTCGGGCCTGACCCGTCCCGCCCTGGCCGCAGCCCTGGTTGAGGGCGAAATCTGCGCGCCCGACAAGGCCAAGATGCGCGCCGAGCAGCTGTGGCGCTGGATGCACCACCGCGGCGTCACCGACTTCGACCAGATGACCAATGTGGCCAAGGAAACGCGCGCCCAACTCGCAGACCGCTTTGTGGTCTCGCGGCCCGAAGTGGCCCAGCGCCAGGTCAGCTCGGACGGCACCCGCAAGTGGCTGCTGCGCTTCGCCCCGGGCATCGAGGCGGAAACCGTCTATATCCCCGACGTCGGCCGCGCCGGCGCCCTGTGCGTCTCCAGCCAGGTCGGCTGCACCCTGAACTGCACCTTCTGCCATACGGGCACCCAGGCCCTGGTGCGCAACTTGACTACGGCCGAGATCGTCGCCCAGGTGCAGGTGGCTCGCGACGATCTCGGCGAATGGCCGTCCGACAAGGACGAGCGGCGCCTGTCCAACGTCGTGTTCATGGGCATGGGCGAGCCGCTCTACAACCTGGACAACGTCGCCGACGCCATGGACGTGATCTCGGACAACGAGGGCCTGGCCCTGTCGCGCCGGCGCATCACGGTCTCGACCTCGGGCGTGGTCCCGGAGCTGAAGGCCCTGGGCGAGCGCACCTCGGCCATGCTCGCCATCTCGCTGCACGCCACCAACGACGCGCTGCGTGACGAGCTGGTGCCGATCAACCGCCGCTATCCGCTGAAGGATCTGATGGCGGCGATCCGGGCCTATCCGGGCCTGTCCAACGCCCGCCGCGTGACCTTCGAATATGTGATGCTGAAGGGGATCAACGATAGCCCGGCCGAGGCGCGCGAACTGGTGCGGCTGATCCGCGGGGTTCCGGCCAAGATCAACCTGATCCCGTTCAACCCCTGGCCCGGCTCGCCCTACGAATGCTCCAGCTGGAGCACGATCGAAGCCTTCGCCGCGGTGGTCAACAAGGCCGGCTACGCCTCGCCGATCAGGACGCCGCGCGGGCGCGACATCCTGGCCGCCTGCGGCCAGCTCCGCTCGGAAAGCGAAAAGCTGCGCGCCAGCGAAAGGCGCAAGCTGGGGGCTGGTTAAGCGGACTTTCAGAGGTCTGGCCGAGGCTGCGGCCCGTGGCCGATATCGCGATCCAGACCAGACCCGCCGGCGCCGCGCGCGTCCTGACCGACCCCGCCTGGCTGATCGGCGCGGCGGCGGCGTTGGTGTTGCTGGCCTTGGCCCTGTTCGATCCGCGCCTGCTGAACGACGGCGACACCTATTGGCACCTGGCGGCCGGGAACTGGATGCTGGACCACCACCAGGTTCCGCACACCGATCCCTTCTCCTTCACCCGCGCCGGCGCGCCCTGGCAGGCGCATGAATGGCTGGCCGAGGTGGTCATGGCCCTGGCCTTCCGGCTCGGGAGCTGGAGCGGCCTCGTCACCCTCTATGGTTTCGCCCTGGCCGCCGCCGCCCTGTTGCTGACCCGCCAGCTCGGCCGGTCGCTGTCCGGGCTCGGCCTCGCCCTGACCCTGGCCCTGGCGCTCGCCTGCGCCGCGCCGAACCTTCTGGCCCGCCCGCACGTCCTGATCCTGCCCCTGGTCGTCGCCTGGACGATTGCCCTGCTCCAATCGCGAGAGGCGGGGCGCGCGCCGCCACTCTGGGCCGCCGGGCTGATGCTGCTCTGGGCCAACCTGCACGGCAGCTTCGTGTTCGGCTTCCTGCTGCTCGGGGCCCTCGCCCTGGAAGCGCTCTACGACGCCCCCGCCGTCCGCCGCTGGCCCGCCCTTCGCGCCTGGGGCCTGTTCGCCGGCGCCTGCCTCGCCGCGGCGGCTCTGACGCCCCAAGGCCCCGCCGGCCTGGTCTTCCCCTTCAAGCTGATGGGTATGACATCGTTGGCCGGCGTCGACGAATGGCGGCCAACCGATTTCGCCAAGGCCGGCCCTTTCGAGATAGCCCTGGCGGTGACCCTGTTCGTCGGCTTCTCGCGGGGCGTGAAGGTCCCGCCGGTCCGCCTGCTGCTGCTGGTCGGCCTCTTGCACATGGCCCTGCAGCACAATCGCCACGTGATGGTTGTCGCCCTGGTCGCCGCCATGGTCCTGGCCGCCCCGTTGGCCGAAGCCCTCGGCCAGCCAAAGCCCGAACGTCGGCCGCAGAGCGCGCCTGCCTGGCTGGGCCTGGTCGCCATGGCCCTCGCCCTTGTCGCCGCCCGCGCCGCCCTGCCCCTGACCCGCGCCGATGGCCCCACCACCCCCGGAGCCGCCCTCGACCACGTCCCAGCCGTCCTGCGCGACCAGCCGGTAATGAATGACTACGGCTTCGGCGGCTATCTGATCTTCCGGGGCGTCAAGCCTTATGTCGACGGCCGCACCGACCTCTATGGCGACGCCTTCATGGCCGACTACTATCGCCTGATGAGCCCCGACCCCGCCGTCCTGGCCCAGACCCTGCGCTCCCGCAACATCACCTGGACCCTCCTGCCGCCCACGGCGCCGGCTGTGGCGGCGATGGACGCGCAGTCCGGCTGGCGGAGGGTCTATGCCGACCAGTTCGCGGTGGTGCATGTGCGATCGAATTGACCGCCGGCGCCTCAGTCACTGAGCTCCAATTCGCAATCCTCGCACCACGCCCTCAGCGCCGCCTCCTCGGCATTGTTTGAGAACTCGTACCAGGACTCCAGCTTGCCCCGTCGATCCAGCAGGTCCTTGAAGCGGCCGTAGGCGCCTTTGCGGCTGAAAATCTCGCGGACGCCGTCAAAGTCCGAGGCCATGAACTCGCGGGCGAAATCCAGGGCGGTCCGTTTGCCGAGCCCAAGGTCACGCTTCTGAGGCACTTCAACATAGTCCTCCCCGTCGATATCGTCGGGCAGATCCTCTTCCTCGTCGGTGTAGTCGGAACGATAGTGGATCTTGCCAGTCCGGCGGTTCACGAACGCCTGGCTCTCGCCAAGCTGGCCGAGGCTGGCGAACTCGAAAGCGTCGAGCAGTTCCGAAAAGCTGACCGGCATCGGAAATTTTCCAAATGGTGCCGCCTAGGTGACTCGAACACCTGACCTACGCATTACGAATGCGCCGCTCTACCGGCTGAGCTAAGGCGGCCCTGAGTCGGATGGCTCCGGGTCGGGCCTATTTAGCGGCGCGCGGCGGGATTGCCAAGCGCCGCTAAATAGGCCCGACCCGGAGCCATCCGACTCAGGGCCGCCTTAGCTC
>FTFU01001603.1_pt1 | contig 10581 bp, 8 predicted proteins | sample 1640511 | NCBI WGS metagenome assembly FTFU01 (sample SAMEA3914789, study PRJEB12502) | metagenome | biome: forest; material: soil | place: Canada | collected 2011-07-03 | depth 0.3 m | reverse complement strand
TTGCGGTGCACGAACGGGATTTGCCTGTCCGGCCCCTCGCCGGAATAGCTGAAATCCGGGGCTAGGCCGCCAGCCTGCAGGGCCGCTTCAATGTCATGGGTCGCGACGACCTGGCCCAGGCCGATCTGTGTCACCGCGCCACCGGCCCATAGTCTGTGAACCAGAGTCTCGAACTCCTCCGGGTCGTCCTTCAGGCTGGGCGAGCTTTCGGGCGCTGTTCCGACGATGGTGGCGCCCGCCTGGGCGAGTTCGGCGAGCTTTCGCAGGGTCGGCACTGTCATGCGGTAGCTGGACCCGCCGAGATAGAGTGCGCGGTAACGCGCGCCGCCATGGGCCACCAGCTCATCGCCTTCGACCGACAGCGCCTGCACAAGGGCATCGCGATCGATGTAGTCGTAGGCGTAGCCGGTCGGCGCGTCGGCCGGCGTGTGGTCGTGGTAGAGAGCGACGAGTGGGGCCTCCTCGCCATAGAAATAGGCGACGTCGGCGACGTTGCGGCCCTGCTGCAGCAGGTAGGCCGTGCGGGAGATGTAATCGATCCAGGGTCGCGCCATCTCCGCCCAGGTTTCATGTCGGTTGAAGTACTGGCCGAAGACCATCAGCGATAGGCCGGGAACCTTGTCGTCGACCGGTTGGTGCACCGACGTGTGGATCACAGGCCGGTTGACGCCGCTGGCGAACTCCAGGTCGATGACAGGCTTCAGGTCGGACGGCGCGAAAGCCCAGGGCGCGTTGGCCGACGTCATGGACTCCGCAGCGACCAGGTTCTGCCCGTAGATGTGGGCGACCGAGGCCGCGCCCTTGATGTCGGCGAAGGCGACCGGCGCTGGGCCGGCCTCCGGCGCGAACGACCACATGGCCGCCATCGGCACGTCGGTGTAGCGGCGCATCGCCATGTCGTCGCCCAGGACGATGCGGTCGGCTTCGAGCGCCTCGCCGTAGGCGATCATCCCACGGGCGTGGACGGCCTGGGCGATCGTCCCGTAGTGCGCGCTCGCCACGAGGTCGGCAAGCGTGCGGCGGAAGTCGTAGAGAAAGGCGTCGCTCTGGGACCGGGATCCGACGATCGCGCCGGTCAGAGCGGGCAGCCAGGGCAAGGGATCATAGCCACGCAGCTTCTGGAATTGCTCGCGCAAGGCCGGGGTCCAGTTGGAAGGGCCGACCTCGGTGCTGTCATTGACCTGGGCTCGCAGCCCATGCTTGCCGATCAGGTCTGGACCGGTGATGGCGGCGTACTTGTCGAGGTAAGTGTCGATGTAGCGGCGCACGGCGGCGGCGTCGTACTCGTCCACCTCCAGGCCGGTAGCCTCCTTCGTCGCCGGGTGATTGGTGACGCCGACGAGCGACCAGCCGAGCCGCATCACCTTCCACTGTCCGGCCGGCGGGTTCCAGTCCAGCCGCCCGTCCTGCCGGAGCTTGGAGGTCAGGTCGATCACCGAGCCTGGCGCCACGCCGGCGACGTCCGGCCCCGCCTCGGTGTCGAGGGCGTAGTAGTCGTTGACTGTGGCGAAACCGGCCTTGGATTCGAAGCGGTTGACCCGGGCCTCAGAGGAGAGCTGCATGAGGGTCACCCTGGCTTCGGCCGGCGATGGCGGGGTGAAGGGCGAGACGGTGACCGCCCCGGGCGCCGCCGAAGAGCCGCCAGCGGCGGCGGCTTCCCGCGGACGGATGACGACTCTGAAGCGCTGAGCCGTGACGGGCGCGAAGCTGACGGTCGTCGGCACAGGCATGAGCTCGATATCGGCGACCTTGCGCCAGCCGCCGGGCGTATCGGCTTCCAGCACTGGGACGATGTTGGCGGAGAACCAGATGTTTGCGCGGTCGGGGATGTAAACTGTCGCCGAACGGATGGTCTGGGGCTGGGCGTAGTCGAACACGAGCGTAGGAGGCCCGTCGGGTCCGCCGACCAAGCTCACGCCCGGACCGTTCGCATCGTTCAGCAGCTTCGGATTAACGTCCTCGCCGCGCCCGGACCGGACCAGCGCCGGAAGGGCGGCGGGCGCGTCTGGGAGGGGATAGGCGAGGACAGCGATATCGCCATAGTCGCGGAGTGGGGGGGCGGTCTCGACCTTCGCCCCCCAGGAGGCGATGTCCGGCGGCGGCGGCAGGGTCTGGTAGGGGCCTGTGTCGGGGGGCGGCGGCGCGATCGCGCCAACGAAGGGGTGTCCACCTTCGACCAAGGTTTCGCTCCACACGAGCTTCTTCATGGCGTCGGCCGGCGCCACCCACGGGGCACCGGACTCGCTCCAGCCCGGCGAGCCGGCGATGGCGAATTCCAGCTTCATCCGGTCGGCAGTCTGGACCGCAAAGCGGAAGGCGTCCTGCCATTCCGGGCTCATATAAACGAGGCGGTGCGGTACGATCTGCGGCGTGGCCAGTGCGGCGTCGAAGTTTTGCACGCCGCCGACGCCCACGCGCGACATCCAGTCGAGGTCCTTCTGGATTCCGTCCTTAGTGACGTTCCCGTTCATCCAATGCCACCACACGCGCGGGCGGGCGCTTTGAGGCGGGTTGACGAATTCGGTCGCAAGTTGGTCCCGCGCTGTGGCGAGGTCGGCCGGCGCAGAGCTCAGGACAAGGGCTGATGCGAAGAGCAATCCCGCTCGAAGCGCGCGGCCATGATGGCCGCCACGAGACTTTACGAAGATCTGTGACACGCTTCCCCCTTTTGCGACGCTCATCGCCGCCTCTGGCCGCCATCCGCCGCTTCGTTACGTTCCAGGTCCCCGACCGGCGCGCCGGCTTGCGAAGGCGAGCGCCAGAAAGACGGCCCCGCCAAGCGCCATAGCCGAGCCCCACCAGAGATCGACGTTCAGGCCTAGCGAGTGGCCGGCGAACTCCCGTGGGTCCGCGACCAAGCCGTAGCCCGCAAGCATTACGCCGATAGCCAGGAAGAGCAGCCCGATCGGCCAGCGGATGTCGAAGTCCAAGCGAGCCTCCTCAGAAGAAGACGATGTTAAGGAGGACGGCGCCGGCAAGCACGAGTCCGCCCAGCACCGCCGGGCGCGCCCACCAGGCCGTGTCGGTTTCAGCCAGAGCTGGCGTCAGCGAGCGCACCAGGCCGACGAGACGGGCAGGATCCGGCGCGCGCGTGGCGAGCGACACAATTACCGTCACGACGAAGCAGACGCTGAAGGACCAGATAGCGGTCCAGAAGTTTTGCGCCATCTCCGTCGGATAGCTGTGCACGACCATGATCCAGCCCCCCTTGATCCCCGCCTGGGCGGCGGCGGGCAGGGTGAGGCCGTGGTGCAGCGTCGCCGCGGCTGTGCCGGCCACCAGGCCCGCGAACGCCCCGTGCCCCGTGGTCCGGCGCCAGAACATGCCGAGGAGGAACGTCGCGAACACCGGGGCGTTGACGAAGGCGAAGACCAGCTGCAGCAGGTCCATGATGTTGTTGAAGGCGCTGGCCAGGTAGGCGGCGGCGATGGACGCCAGCACACCGAAGAAAGTCGCAAGTCGCCCGACGTGGACGTAGTGCTGATCGCTCGCTGTCTTGCGGATGTAGGCTTGGTAGATGTCATAGGTCCAAACCGTGTTGAACGCGGTGACGTTGCCCGCCATCCCCGACATGAAGCTTGCCAGCAGGGCGGTCAGGCCAAGTCCGAGGAGGCCCGGCGGGAAGAACCGCAGCAGCATGTTGGGAATAGCCAGGTCGTAGTCGAGCACCGGCGACCCTTTGGCGTCGCGCACCGGCCGACCGAGCGCGTCGACCTTCGGCGGCACCAGCGGCGCGGCGGCCGTGCCCGCGGCCGACGAGGGCGTGCTTTGACCCGGCAGTTGGGCCGTGGTGGCCGCCGGCGACGCGGTCAGGGCCATGGCGATGATGCCCGGCAGGATGACGAGGAACGGAAACAGCATCTTGGGCACCGCCGCGATCAGAGGCGTGCGCCGCGCCGCCGACATGTCCCGGGCGGCGAAGGCGCGCTGGACGATCAGGAAGTCGGTGCACCAGTAGCCGAACGACTGGACGAACCCGAGCCCCGCCACTAGGCCGAACGCGTCCACGCCCAGCCGATTGGTCTGCGGTCTCTGCATGCCGCGCCACGCGTGGACGTAGGAGGCGTCGAGACTGGCCTTGACGCCGCCCCACCCGCCGACGGCCTTCAGCCCGAGAAAGACCAGCGGGGCGAAGCCGGCGCAGATCAGGAAGAACTGCAGCACCTCGTTGTAGATCGCGCCCTTCAGGCCGCCCGAATAGATGTAGACGAGCACGATCACCGCCGAGATCAGGATCGCCACGTGGAAGATCGCCTGGCTCGGAAGGCCGATGGCGGCGAACGGCGCGTCCAGCAGGTGCATGACCTGGATCAGCTTGGCCAGGGCGTACATGGAGATGCCCGAGGAGAGCACCGTCATCAGGGCGAAGCTGACGGCGTTGAAGGCCCGCGTCTTCTCGTCGAAGCGCAGCCGCAGGTACTCGGGAGCCGAGCGGGCCTTCGAGCCGTAGTAGAAGGGCATCATCATGACGCCCATGAAGACCATCGCGGGGATTGCGCCGATCCAATAGAAATGGGCCGTGGCGATCCCGTACTTGGCGCCCGACGCGCCCATGCCGATCACCTCCTGGGCCCCCAGGTTGGCGGACATGAAGGCCAGGCCGCAGACCCAGGCGGGAAGCGAGCGTCCGGCCAGGAAGAAGTCGGAGCCGGTCTTGCTGCGCCGGGAGGCCAGCACGCCAATGCCCAGCACGAAGGCCGTGTAGAGCGCGATGACCGCCCAATCGATCGCGCCGAGGCGCATGTTTTTCCCCTTCCGCGCCGATGGCGCGCATCACCCCGCCCATTTCGCCGCGCGGCCGGCGCGGCCCGTGGGCGCTGTCTAGAGATCCAGGACCTTGTCCGGGTTCATGATGTTCGCCGGGTCGAGCGCCCGCTTGACCGCGCGCATCACCTCCACCGCCTCGCCCTGCTCCTCGAGCAGATATTCCTTCTTGCCGAGGCCCACGCCGTGCTCGCCGGTGCAGGTCCCGCCATTGGCGATGGCGAGCCGCACCAGGCGGGATGACACGCTCTTGGCGCGCTCCATCTCCTGGCCCGACTCCGCATCGAACAGCAGGATGACATGGAAATTGCCGTCGCCGACGTGGTCGACGATGGGGCCGATCAGGCCGCTCTCGTCGATGATCCGGCGGGCTTCGCTGATGCAGTGGGCAAGTCGGGAGATCGGCACGCAGACGTCGGTTGTCAGCGAGGTCTTGCCGGGCGCCAGCGCCAGGGCCGCGAAATGGGCCTTGTGGCGGGCGTCCCAGAGTCGACTGTGGTCCTCGGTGGCGCGCGCCCAGATGAAGTCGTCGGCCGTGCTCGTTGCGAAGACCACGCTGTCCGGCGGCATGTCCGGATGGAAGCACTCTGCGCGGCCGTGCTGCAGGCGCACCGCGTCCGCGGCGGAAAAGCGCTCTTCGAAGAGGTCGGAGAGCTCCTGCGTCAGCCGCGGCGTCCAGTTGGAGCTGCGTGCGGCATGGGCCGGCTCGGACATGGCGGCGCGCCTCCAGCTTGCTCAGTTATCCCGGGCGAAAGGGACGACAGCCTGGGACTGCTCGCCAAGTCCGGCGATACCCAGACGCATGGTGTCTCCGGCCTTGAGATAAACCGGTGGCTTCATGCCGAAGCCCACGCCGGGCGGCGTGCCGGTCGTGATGATGTCGCCGGGCAGCAGTGTCATGAACCGGCTGCAGTAGCTCACCAACGTCTCGACCCCGAAAATCATCGTGCTTGTGTTGCCGGTCTGCATGCGCTGGCCGTTCACGTCGAGCCACATGTCGAGGTTCTGCACATCGAGCTCGTCCGGGGTCGCCAGCCAGGGCCCGATCGGTCCGAAGGTGTCGCAGCCCTTGCCCTTGTCCCAGGTCCCGCCGCGTTCGAACTGATACGCGCGCTCCGAGACGTCGTTTACCAGAACATAGCCCGCGACATGCTCCAGCGCCCTAGCCTCATCGACATGGCGCGCCCGCGTCCCGATCACCACGCCGAGTTCGACCTCCCAGTCGGTCTTCTCGGACTCAGGCGGCAGCATCACCGGATCGTTTGGCCCCTGGATGCAGCTCGTGGCCTTGGTGAAGACGATCGGCTCCGACGGGATCGCCATGTTCGATTCCGCCGCATGGTCGGAGAAGTTGAGACCGATCGCGATGAACTTGCTGACGCCGGCGACGGGCGCGCCGATACGCAGCGTGGCGTCGACCAGCGGCAGGCTGGCGGGGTCGATTGCGCGCAGGCGCGCCAGCTCGTCAGGTCCGAGGCAGCTCGCCGTGATGTCGTCGAGGTGGGCTGAGAGGTCGCGGATGGCCCCTTGCGCATCCAGGACCGCTGGCTTCTCCCGTCCAGCCGGGCCGTACCGAAGCAGTTTCATCTGCGCCTCACTTGGTCGTCAGTCGTGGTTGCAACATAACACGGGCTCAGTAGGTCGCCCGGCCGCCCGAGATGTCGAAGGTGGCGCCGGTCGAGAAGCTGCACTCGTCGCTCAGCAGCCAGCAGATCATTGCGACGACCTCCCGGAGTTCGCCGAGACGGCCCATCGGGATCTTCGCCTTCATCATGTCGATCTGACTCTGCGGCATTTGCTCGAGCAGAGGGGTGACGAAGACGGCCGGCGTCACCGCATTCACCAGGACGCCTGTCTGGGCTAGCTCCTTGGCGAATCCCTTGGTGAACCCGACCACGCCGGACTTCGCTGCCGCATAGGCCGGGGCGTTGGGGTTGGGATCCTTCGCCGCAATCGAGGCGAGGTTGACGATACGGCCATAACCCTTGGCGATCATGAAGGGGGCGACGGCCCGGCAGGTGTAGAACACCCCGTTGAGATTGATGTCGATCACCCGGCGCCAGCTGTTGATCGGGTACTCGACAACCGGCGCGGTGGCGCCGGTGATGCCCGCCGAGCAGAGCAGGAGGTCGACGCCTCCGAGGGCGGCGTTTGTTCCCGCCGCCGCCGCCGCCGTTTGGTCGGGATCAGCGACGTCGACCACCTCAGTGTGGTTGGCGCCGATTTGGCCGGCCGCGGCGGCCAAGGCTTCGGCGTTGAGGTCCCAAAGCGCGACGCGCGCACCCTCGGCCGCCAGGCGCGCCGCAACAGCCTTGCCCGCCCCTGAAGCTCCGCCGGTGACGACCGCGCCGCGACCTTTAAATCTGCCTTCAGTCACCTGGGTCACCTCCCGTATTGCGCCGCGCGCCCATCCAAACGGCGTGCGACCGCCCAGCACCTGTCTCAGCGACCGTCGCACGCCCGCGCAGGTCATCGTCCGATGGCAGCGACATGGTCGGGTTCTGGAGGAGCAGGACCTGATCGATTTTGATCATAGCTGCTGCGGGCGCAGGTTTCGGTTCGGTCCCGCGACTGCGCAACCGCGGACTTCGCAGCCAGGCAGTTATGCGCGCCAAAATGGCCGATGAGCAACAAATTGGCCCGCTTGCGCCGAGGTGCCGCGCCTCTTTCGTCCGGCGCAGGCCTTCGAAGCCTCGCTACTCGTTTCAGATTAAGGGACGATGACTCGGCGCTGCCAAGCAAAGCGGCCGTAAGTTGGCGGAATGGCGCGACGCCGTCGCGGCCAGTGGTGGAGTCTCACCCGGCTCCGCTGCTAGCGCCTCGCCAGTTCGCACCGCGCGGAGGATGCGTTGCCGGAAATCACGCGGCGTGACTCCTGTTGCACGGCGAAAGGCGCAGGTGAACGTGGACTGCCCGCAGAAGCCCAAGGACGTGGCGATCGACTTGAGGCTTTCGTTCGTGCCCAGCCGGTGTTTGGCGGCTTCGATCCGGGCCTGCCTGATATAATCCTGGATCGAGCACCCGCGGCTCGTGCGGAAGCCTCGCGTGAGCTGTCGGACTGAAATGTCACACAGCTGGGCAAGTTCGGCGAGCGTCGGCGGCTCTCCGAGTGCGGCCAGGCGCTTGTCGATGGCGCGCAGGCGCCACGCCGCCAGGCCGCCGCGTTCCGGTGGTTCGGCGGCCGCAATCAGCAAGCGGGCCAACTCGACGGAAAGCTGTAGACAAAGCGCCTCGGCGAGCTCACGGCTCGCAACACCCGGATAGCGCATCTCCTGGAACAGCTTTAACATCAGGTCGCGAATGGCGCCGCTTGAGAGATCCAGGCAAAGCTCGAGTCGCCGATCCGTCCATTCGAAATCTGCTGGCAACCACGCGTGGACCGCCTCTGCCTTGAGCGCGCAGATCATCGAAGCGTGCCGCCCGCCCTCCGTGTGCAGGTGCAGGTTGAATCGTGGCGGCAGCGCGACCAGCGATCCCAGACTGCCATAGCGATGCTCGCCCCACCGCTCCACGAAGCGGGCGCGGGCGTTGGGGCGGCGGGGCGTCAGGCAAAGGTCGATCCAATAGTCGTCCTTGCGCACGAACAGGAAATCTTCGGGCCCGGGATGGTCCAAAACCAGGGCTTGCAGGTGCGCCTTCTCGAGCTGCAGTTCGGCTTCGCGGCTCAGCGGCCCATAAATCACGGCATCGACAGAAACGCCTTTAGGCATGAGGCCCTGACTCCCTCCCTGGAACGACACCACTGGTCGCGCCTCTTATAGAGACCAAGCCATTCTACACCTATCTGGCCAGCCTCGAGCTGAATGTCGCGAGCGTTCTTGCGCACAAGAATCTCGATTTTCGCGTAGCCGCTCGTTTCATCACAACGACGCTGAGATGGCGCAGCTTGAGAGGCGAAGCGGCAGCGGCTCGCGCACCATTCACTGCAGTCCGGTCAGCATGTGCACGGCGATCACCAGTCCCACTGCGGCTGTTTTGATGCAAGTGACGACGAAGATCTGCGGGTAGGATTGGCGGTGGGTCAGCCCGGTGACCGCCAGCAGGGTGATCACTGCGCCATTGTGCGGGAGAGTGTCCATTCCCCCGCTCGCCATAGACGCCACGCGGTGCAGCACCTCAGGGGAGATGCCGCTTGCGGTCGCCGTCGCCCTGAATCGCTCGGCCATTGCGCCCAGCGCTATGCTGAGGCCGCCGGACGCCGAACCCGTCACGCCAGATAGGGTCGTGACCATCAAGGCTTCGTTGACGAGGGGATTGGGGACCGCTGACAGAGCTCGCTGGATGACGAGGGGCCGATACTTTGTCGGCTAGGGCGCCGATCATGGGCGAGGCAAGGGCGGTCACGAAGCCGAGCGGCAGCATCGCTGGCAGCAGCTGGCTGATGGGTGCGTGCAAATCCCTCGACCAGTCGTGCAGGAACAGCGACATGGCGTTGATCGCCAGGCCGTTGGCCGCGACCTGCGCGAGCACCGCGACGCCCACAATGCTCCAATCGCGGTGCCCGCCGTCCTGACGGGCTCCGTTCCTCGCCGCAGCCATGTGCTTCCTCCTGACGCGCAGGTTGGCCGCGATTGTTGTTTTCGTCAGGTGAAGCCCTCGCCCCGGCAAGCCGTTTCAGTCGCCCGGATCGGTGGTCTCGTCGAGCTCGCGGATTTCCGCGGCGATCGACATGCGCTCCCAGAGGTTCTTGCCCTCGGTCTGCTCGCGCAGCAGATCCAGCGCCTGACGCTTCACTTCGCGCCCGAGCGTCGAGCCGGGATCCGCCGCGAGCGCCATGTCCAGAAGGTGCAGGGCCTCGAGCGGTTTCGCCTCGGCGACGAAATCCTTCGCTCGCTCGGCCAGGCGGTCGGGGCCGCCTGCGAGTTCGGCTATGGCCGGCGTCACGCTGGCGGAGGGCACGCCATAGAGTTCGGTCAGACCGCGGGAGGGATCAAACCAGCCGGTGTACTCGTGCCAGATCGCCCGCACGTTCCAGGCCACCTTGCCGTATTCCTCGGTCAGGGCGAGCTCGGGCGGCGGCTGGATCTCGCGCATCAGGGTGCGCAGGTCCGCGCCGGCGTTCATCCCTTCCAGGGTCCGGTCGTGCACCCACTGTACGGAATCGATGATGCGGGTGACCTCGGTCTGGATGTGTTCGGCGCCGGAGATGGCCTCGTGGCCCGTCAGGACGAGCTCGGGCCTGAGCGCGCGCAACGTCTTCGCGGAGTCGATGAACTCCAGCGCCGACCGAGGTTTGTCGCCCCGCAGCGTATTGAGGTTGGGGTGGTTGCCGAAGAGGGGCCCGAACAGATTGCCGACGACGGCGATCTTCTCGTCGGGAAGCCAGACGATGACCGCGGAGCGCGTCTCCCCGCCCGGGGTCCAGATGATCTCGAACCTTCGTCCGCCGAGCTCGAAGGCGTGGCCGCCGTCCCCGATCAGGACGTCGGGAGCGATCTCCTGGGTGGGAACGAGGTGTTCGATCCGGCCGGTGATGCCGCCGAAGATCCGCCGCGAGCCACGTCGATAGTGAGCGCTCAGCGCTTCGCCGTAGGCCCGGTCCTGCGGGTAGATGCGATGGGCGATGACCTGGTTTTCGGGGGTCTTGTAAACCTCCAGCCCGCCATACTGGTTCGCGTGGCTCTGCGTCAGAATGATGTAGCGGATCGGGTTCGCCGACACCGCCGAGAATAGTTCGCGCCCGCGCCGCGCGTCAGCCAGCGTTCCGGCGTTCACCAGAACGTCGCCTTCAGAGGTAGTCAGCAGATAGCTGTTGCCGATGCCCCGGCTCTCCCAGACGCCCGGTGCGCGCTCGATGGCGGCGGTCTGGCCTTCTCC
>FTFU01000915.1_pt1 | contig 10671 bp, 7 predicted proteins | sample 1640511 | NCBI WGS metagenome assembly FTFU01 (sample SAMEA3914789, study PRJEB12502) | metagenome | biome: forest; material: soil | place: Canada | collected 2011-07-03 | depth 0.3 m | reverse complement strand
GGGGCGACCTCAGCCAGACCATGAACCTCGAGACCGAGGACCGGCCGCTCCGCGGCGAGTTCCTCCGCATCGGCAAGGTGGTGAACACCATGGTGGTGCAGCTGGGCTCCTTCGCCTCGGAAGTGACGCGGGTGGCGCGGGAAGTGGGTACGGAAGGCAAGCTCGGCGGCCAGGCCCAGGTGAAGGGCGTCGCCGGCACCTGGAAGGACCTCACCGACAGCGTGAACCTGATGGCCGCCAACCTGACCGGCCAGGTCCGTAACATCGCCGAGGTGACCACCGCGGTGGCCATGGGCGACTTGTCCAAGAAGATCACCGTGGACGTGCGCGGGGAGATCCTCGAGCTGAAGAACACCATCAACACCATGGTGGACCAGCTCAACTCCTTCTCGTCGGAAGTGACCCGGGTGGCCCGGGAAGTGGGTACGGAGGGCAAGCTCGGCGGCCAGGCCCAGGTGAAGGGCGTCGCCGGCACCTGGAAGGACCTCACCGACAACGTGAACTTCATGGCCGCCAACCTGACCGGCCAGGTGCGGAACATCGCCGAGGTGACCACCGCGGTGGCCAACGGCGACCTTTCGAAGAAGATCACCGTGGACGTGAAGGGTGAAATCCTCGAGCTGAAGAACACCATCAACACCATGGTGGACCAGCTCAACGCCTTCGCCTCGGAAGTGACCCGGGTGGCCCGGGAAGTGGGCACCGAGGGCAAGCTCGGCGGTCAGGCGCAGGTGCCCGGCGTCGCCGGCACCTGGAAGGACCTGACCGAGAACGTGAACATGATGGCCGCCAACCTGACGGGTCAGGTGCGCGGCATCGCCGAGGTGGTGAGCGCGGTGGCCCAGGGCGACCTCACGCGCAAGCTGGCGGTGGACGCGAAGGGCGAAATCGCCTCGCTCGCCGACACCATCAACGCCATGATCGAGACGCTCGCCACCTTCGCCGACCAGGTGACCAACGTGGCGCGGGAAGTGGGGATCGAGGGCAAGCTGGGCGGCCAGGCCCGGGTGCCCGGCGCCGCCGGCCTGTGGCGCGACCTGACCGACAACGTGAACGCCATGGCCGCCAACCTGACCACCCAGGTGCGCGCCATCGCCGAGGTGTCCACCGCGGTGACCAAGGGCGACTTGACCCGGTCGATCGCGGTGGAGGCGTCCGGGGAAGTGGCCGCGCTGAAGGACAACATCAACGAAATGATCCGCAACCTGCGCGATCAGACGTTGAAGAACACCGAGCAGGACTGGCTGAAGACCAACCTGGCCCGGTTCACCCGGATGCTGCAGGGCGAACGCGACCTGTCGACGGTGTCGAACTTGGTGCTGTCGGAACTCGCGCCCCTGGTGAACGCCCAGCACGGGGTGTTCTACGTCACCGACAAGGACGAGGACGCCCAGACGGTGCTGAACCTCGCCGCCTCCTACGCCTTCAACCACCGCAAGCACCTGGCCAACCAGTTCCGCATCCGCGAGGGGCTGGTCGGACAGTGCGCCTATGAGAAGTCGCGGATCCTGCTCACCAACGTACCCAAGGACTACGTCCAGATCTCCTCGGGCCTGGGCGAGGCGCCGCCGCTCAACATCATCGTGCTGCCGGCGCTGTTCGAAGGCGAGGTCAAGGCGGTGATCGAACTGGCCACCTTCGGCGAGTTCTCCGAAACCCACCAATCCTTCCTCGACCAGCTGATGGAATCGATCGGGATCGTGCTCAACACGATCGCGGCGAACATGCGGACCGAGGGCCTGCTGCGCCAGTCGCAGCTCCTCACCTCCGAGCTGCAGGCCCAGCAGGAGGAGCTCAAGAAGACCAACGACCGGCTGGAGCAACAGGCCGCCAGCCTCCGCCAGTCGGAAGAGCTGCTCCGCACCAAGCAGGACGAGCTGCAGCAGACCAACGCCGAGCTGGAAGAGAAGGCCATCCTGCTCTCCAAGCAGAACACCCAGGTGGAGGCCAAGAACCGGGAAGTCGAACAGGCCAAGCGAGCCCTCGAAGAGAAGGCCGAACAGCTGGCGCTGACGTCCAAGTACAAGTCCGAGTTCCTGGCCAACATGAGCCACGAGCTGCGTACGCCGCTGAACAGCCTGCTGATCCTGTCCAAGCTGCTCGCCGGCAATGCGCAGGGCAACCTGACCGAAAAGCAGGTCGAGTTCGCCAAGAACATCCACGACGCCGGCTCGGACCTGCTCGGCCTGATCAACGACATCCTCGACCTGTCGAAGATCGAGTCCGGTACGGTGACGCTGGACATCGGCGAGATGTCGTTCGCCAGCCTGCGCGACCAGATGGACCGCACCTTCGCGCAGCTCGCCCAGGACAAGAAGCTCGAGTTCGCCGTGGAGGTGGAGCCGGACCTGCCGCGCTCGATGTACACCGACGACAAGCGGCTGCAGCAGATCATCAAGAACCTGCTGTCGAACGCCTTCAAGTTCACCGAGAAGGGCCACGTCAAGTTCAAGATCGCCAGGGCCTCGGGCGGCTGGAGCGCGGTCAACGACCACCTCAACAGCGCCGGCCAGGTGCTGGCCCTGTCGGTGGAAGACACCGGCATCGGCATCCCCGACGACAAGCAGCGCCTGATCTTCGAGGCGTTCCAGCAGGCGGACGGGACCACCAGCCGCAAGTACGGCGGCACCGGTCTCGGCCTGTCGATCAGCCGTGAGATCACCCGCCTCCTGGGCGGCGAGCTGACCGTGCAGAGCCGGCCGGGCGAGGGCTCGACCTTCACCCTGTACCTGCCGCTGAACTTCAGCCCTGCGGCGCAGCCGCGGCCGTCGAGCGCCTTCGCGCTCAGGAGCACGGCCCCGATGCCGAGCAGCGCGAGCGAGTCCGAAGTCGAGGCGGTGATCGACGACCGCGACGAGGTCACCGCCGAAGACGAGGTGGTGCTGATCGTCGAGGACGATCCGCGGTTCGCCTCCATCCTGCTCTCCCTCGCCCACGACGCCGAGTTCAAGGGCGTGGTCACCGGCGAGGGCTCGGCGGTGCTGGCCCTGGCCAAGCGGTTCAACCCGCGGGCGGTGATGCTCGACATCGGCCTGCCGGACATGGACGGCTGGGCCCTGCTCGATCTGCTCAAGCGCACGCCGGAGACCCGGCACATCCCGGTGCACATCATCTCGGCGGACGACCAGCCGGAGCTCGGCCTGGCGATGGGGGCGTACGGCTTCACCTCCAAGCCGGTGGAGCGCGAGTCGGTGCTTTCGACCCTGGCCGACGTGAAGCGGCGGACCGGCGCGTCCACCCGGCGGATCGTGGTGGCCGGCGGCGGCCAGGGCGAGGCGCTCGCCGTGCTCGGCCCCTGCTTCGAGGACGTCGAGACCGTCGACACCGCCCACGAGGTGCTGGCGCTCGAGCCCTCCGAGCGGCCCGACTGCCTGGTGATCGAGATCGGGGCCAAGGCGCCGACCCGACTGCTCGACGACCTGAAGCAGGCGGCGCCGCCGCCCGCGGCCGTGGTGCTCTATGCGCCCAACGAGCTGGACGAGGAGGACGAGCGGCGGCTGCGGCTGTGCGTCCTCAATGGCCTGGCTCGGGTCGCGCGGACGCCCGAGCAGCTGGTCGACGAGACCATCCTGAGGCTGCACGAGCGGCTCGACCGGCTGACCGAGGCGGCGCGGGCGCGGGTCGCCCAGTCGCACCAGGACACCTCGATCCTGAGCGGGCGGAAGGTGGTGGTCGTCGATGACGACATCCGCAATATCTTCTCGCTGGCCAGCGCCCTCGAGGAGTATGGAATCGAGCTGCGCTATGCGGAGAGCGGCCGGGCGGGTATCGAGCTGTTGAAGGAGACGGGCGGCGCCGACGTGGCCCTGATCGACATCATGATGCCTGACATGGACGGCTACGAGACGATGCGGGAGATCCGGGCGCTGCCCCAGTTCGCGGACCTGCCCATCGTCGCGGTGACCGCCAAGGCGATGAAGGGGGATCGGCAGAAGTGCATCCAGGCCGGCGCCTCCGACTACGTCTCCAAGCCGGTCGACATCGAGCATCTGGTCTCGGTGCTGCGGGTGGCGATCCAGCGGGCCGACCGGGCCAGGGCGCTGCAGGGGGGCGACAACGTCGTGGCGTTGGCCTCCGCGAGCTGAACCCGTGAAGGACACCCTCCAGAACGAGCCGCCATGGCAGGACGAGGCGTCGTCGGAGACGACGCTGACCCCGGCCCCGGCGCGCCCGGCCGGGGATCTGCGGGCGAAGGTGCTGATCGTCGACGACGACGAGCGGAACGCCTTCGCCGCCATCCACGCCTTGGAGGAGCTGGGCCACGACCTGATCATCGCGCGCTCGGGCGAGGAGGCGTTGCGCCGCCTGCTCGAAGACGAGTTCGCGGTGATCCTGCTCGACCTGCACATGCCGGGGATGGACGGCTACGAGACCGCCGCCCTGATCCGCCAGCGCAAGCGCACGCGCTCGACCCCGATCGTGTTCCTGACGGCGGTCTTCCGCGACGAGCCGCACCTGTTCCAGGCCTATTCGGCCGGGGCGGTGGACGTGGTGTTCAAGCCGGTCGACCCCTTCATCCTGCGCTCGAAGGTGCAGGTGCTGGTCGACCTGCACCTGAAGCAGGTCGAGATCGAGCGGCAGGCCGCGCACCGCCAGCAGCTCATGGAGGAGAACGCGCGGGTCAAGACCGAGAAGATGAAGGCCGAGCGCCAGCTCGCCCAGGCCCAGAAGATGGAGGCCGTGGGCCAGCTCACCGGCGGGGTGGCGCACGACTTCAACAACCTGCTGACCGTGATCCTCGGCAACATCGACATGCTCGCCCGCAAGCTCGAGAAGGACCCGCGGCAGCAGCGGCAGCTGAACGCGGTCCGGCAGGCGGCCGAACGCGGGCGCAGCCTCACGCGCCAGCTCCTCGCCTTCTCGCGGCGCCAGCAGCTCAGCCCGGTCTCCGTCGACATCGACGGCCTGATCGAGGACTTCCTGCCGCTGATGCGCCAGGCGGTCGGCGAGACGGTGCAGATCGAGACCGAAGCCGCGGGCGAGCCGATGTGCGTCCACGTCGACCCCGCCCAGCTCGAGAACGCCCTGCTCAACCTGGCGGTCAACGCCCGGGACGCCATGCCCGGAGGCGGCGTGCTGACCATCCGCGCCCGGCGGGCGGAGGCGGGCTCGAACCGCCGGATCCCGAGCGGGGACTGGGTGGTGATCGAGGTTCGGGACACCGGCGTCGGCATGACGCCCGAGGTGCTCGACCGGGTGTTCGAGCCGTTCTTCACGACCAAGGACGTGGGCAAGGGCTCCGGCCTCGGCCTCAGCCAGGTCTACGGCTTCGTGCGCCAGTCGGGGGGCCACATCGACGCCGAGAGCGCGCCCGGCGAGGGCACGATCTTCCGTCTCTACCTGCCGGTCTCCGGCATGGCGGCGACCAAGCGCAGCGACACCGGCAAGCCCACGGCGAAGCCCGGGCGCTCCGAGCGTATCCTGGTGGTGGAGGACGACGAGCAGGTGCTCGCGCTCACCGTCGAGATGCTGACCGAGCTCAAATACCAGGTGGTCACCGCCCGGGACGCCGCCGGCGCCTTGGAGATTCTGCAATCGGACCAGCCGATCGAGGTGATGTTCTCCGACGTGGTGATGCCCGGGGGCCTCAGCGGCGTGCAGCTCGCGCAGACCGCGACTCAGATCCGGCCCTCGCTGAAGGTGCTGCTCACCTCAGGCTATGTCGGCGACGTGCGCGCCGAGCTGACCGGCGAGTTCCCGCTGATGGAAAAGCCCTATGAGCGGGCGGCGCTGGCCAGCAAGCTGCGCGAGCTGTGCGAGCAGGCCCGCGAACACGAACAGCTCCTGGCCGAAGGCGCCTGACGGCTGGACCGCCCCGGTCCTTGCGGCCCGGGCGACTATAGGTCGCGCGCGTATATCGGGATGGTCGGGGGCGGCGGCTCGCCTCGCACCGCCGTCGCGAGCCCGAAGCCGGCGATCCCCAGGACCGCGGCCGCCGCGAGCAGCAGCAGGCGCGGCGGGCCGCCGAGAAGCGGCCTGGCCATCATCGCGACGAGCAGGGCGAAGACAGACATGGCGCCCGGCAGGTCCGGGCCGACGGCCAGGAAGGCGAGGTGGGCGAGGCTCAAGGTCCAGCCGACCCCGCAGGCGGCCGCCGCCGCCACGATGGCGAGCGACCATATCCGGGCGAGCGCGGGGTCGAGCGCCGAGGCCCCCGCCGCGGCCCCGGCGGTCACCAGCAGGGGCCAGGCCAGCACCGGCGCGGCGCCCGGCGCAAAGACCTGCACCCAGACCGCGGCGAGGAACACCGGCGCGGCGAAGCCCAGCCAGCGGGCAAGCGGCGCCCGGCCAAGCCCACGGACGCCGACCAGGGCGAGCCCGGCCAGCGACAGCAGCGCAGCCTGGGTCTCGAGGCGGGGAATCTCGGCCAGCCGGCCGAAATAGTTGGCGTGCGGCCCGGCGCCCGAAACCGCGTTCGCCAACTGCAGCAGTCCGGCCAAAACGAGGACCAGCCCCACTGCCTCCGCCGATCCGCGCAGGACCTCGCGGCGGTCCAAGGGGTAGGACCGCATCGCCGCTGCGGCGAAGAGGGCGCCGGCGATCCCCAGCACGACCCACCCGCCCCACGCCGGATAGAGGATCAGCGGCCCGCCGAAGAGGTCCGCGAACACGGCGTCGGGGCCGCGTCCGGGCAGCCCCGGCGCGGTGAGCAGGGCGCGGGCGAGGTCCAGCGTCTGCGAGCCCATGTGCTGGACCGCGCCCGGGTCGATCGCGTCCGGCGTCGCCTGAGGCGCGTGGTAGAGCGCCGGCCGGCCGAGGAAGGCGAAGTTGAAGCCGGCGAGCCCCCGCCTCCGGGCGACCGTGAAGTCGGTGGTGTTGGGCAGCAGGCGGTAGGCCAGCACCGCGGCCGACTCCGCGGTCGGCTGGCGCACGGCCGGGGCGAACAGGCGCATCATCGGTCCGTCGCCCGGGCCGGTCTCGAACATCAGCGCCCGTCCGCCGCCGCCCCGGGTGTCGAGGTTGACCACCGCCCCGACCCGCCGCGCCAGCGGATTCGCCGCGAAGAAGGCCGCCGCCCCGCTGGAATCGAGCTCTTCGGCGTCGGTGAACACCACCACCAGGTCGCGGAGGGGCGGCGGGCCCGCGCGGAGGGCGCGAACCGTCTCGAGGATGGCGGCCACGCCGGCGGAGTCGTCGGCCGCCCCGGGCGATCCCGCCACGGTGTCGTGGTGGGCCATCAGCAGCACGGCGGGTTGGCTCCGATCCGCACCGGCCAGCACGCCGACCACGTCGGCCGGCGCAGCGGACGCCGAGGCCAGGCCCCACCGGGCGAGCCGCAACCGTCCTTTCGCCGTGAGGGCGGCGCTCTGCACCGTCACCGAGAGCCCCAACCCCCGCAGCCGATCGGCCAGGTAGGCCCGCACCGCGGCGTCCTCGGCCGTACCGGTCGGGTGCGGGGCGGCGGCGATCCGCCGGATGTCGGCCATGGCGCGACCGGCCGAAAAGGCGGCGGCCGGGGCGGCGGCGGCGAGGGGCGCCGGCGGGCGAATGGCGAGGGCGGCTATGGCGGCCCCGGCGACCAGGGCGACCAGCAGCGCCAGAGCGCGCGGCACCGGGCTCAGGTCCCGACCAGGTGGAGCGCCACCGTCCGGTCATGCGGGCGGCGACGGTGCTCGAACAGGTAGATCCCCTGCCAGGTCCCGAGCATCGGGCGTCCGTCCATCACCGGCACGCTGAGCTGGACGGCGGTCAGGGCGGCGCGGATGTGGGCCGGCATGTCGTCCGGGCCTTCGTCGTCGTGCCGGTAGAGCCCGTGCGACTCCGGAGCCACCTTGGCGAAGAAGGCCTCCAAATCGCGGAGGACGTCAGGGTCGGCGTTCTCCTGGATCAGCAGCGAGGCCGAGGTGTGACGGCAGAACAGGGTCAGAAGCCCGGCCGCGATCCCCTGGCCGCGGACCCAGGCGACGACCTCTGGCGTGATCTCGATCAGGCCGCGGCCCGCCGTCCGGCGCTCCAGCACATGCAGGACCTGGCGCATGCGGGCCCGCGCCCCGGCGGCTCAGCCCGTCCGGACGGATCGAACCACCGCAGGCTTGGCCGGCGCCTTGGCGGGGGAGAACTCTGACGGGTGGATGAACTCCGCCCGGAACCAGGGCTTCGCCTTGTGATCGAATACCTTACGCACCCATTCCATGACGCGCCTGATCCGCGCCGTACCGGCCAGGTCGCGGTGAACTCACATTCTGAGCTCGAGGCGAGCAAAGGACGGCAACTCAAGCATGACCAGCTCTGGAGCAAACGACGAGACGGCGGTGGGCAGCGCCGCTATGCCCGCGCCGTGCCGCACCGCCTCGATCAGGGCTGAACTGGAGTTCGTCGCCATACCGATGTTGGCGAGCCCCTGGAACGGCGCATACTTGATGTTCCAGTTTTCCGGCTGCCGGGTATGGGCGACGTGGTGCAGGTACCGCCGCTCGGCCACGCCTGCCAGTGATGTCGGCGTGCCATACAGGTCGAGATACGCCTGCGAAGAATATAGGCAGTAGTGATAGTAGGCGACAGGCGTCGCTACGACGTCCGGGTTGGTCACTGGATCGAACTGAAGACTGATGTCGACGTGCTTGCCGACCTCTGCGTCGGTCCAGAGACCGCAGTCGACCCCAATGCTTATGTCGGGCGCCTCCAGAAAGAAGCGCGGCAATTCGGGCATAAGAACGTAGGTTGCAAGCCCGTCCGGGGCGGCGATGATGACGCGGCCCTCGTCACGCTTGTCTTCGTTGGCGATCAGGCGTTCGACCGCAGCCGCCGATCGCTCCATGGTGAGGACGTGGTCGTGAATCTTCTCGCCCGCCTCCGTGAGCGTAAGCCGGTGTGGCGAGCGATTGAATAGCCGTACGCCCAGTCGTGTCTCGAGGTCGCGGACGCGGGTGCTTACGGTGGGTTGCGAGAGTCCCAATTGGGCTGCAGCCTCAGAAAAGCTGCCAGTCTCCGCGACGGCGTAAAACACGCGAAGGTCCGACCAGTCGGCGCGTTGCCGCATGATCTTTCCCGGCTCGGCTTTATCGATAGACCCCATTGGCAATTTGCAGGTTCCAGCCCGTCCCGGAGACTTTACCAAAGCTCCAGACATTGCAAGCGCGAGGGGGTGGTCGTTGGTCCAGAGTAGCTACTTCCGGCGCCATGACCCCCGCGAGTTCAGCCACGCGCTGGGAGCTTTCGATCTCGTATTGGCGACCGCCGAGCAGTGCGACGCTGGCCGGGCTGTCGCCGCGCGTCTGATCGGGGAGCGGATCGCGACGGCCGAGACGTTCCGGCGCGTCCAAGAGAAGACCGGCGCGACGGTCTTCGTCTTCCTGCAGGACGGAGAAGTTACCGGAGCGCTTGGAATGATCCCGCTCAGCCCGGCAGGACTCGCGGCGATCCTGGAGCACAGGTTCGATCCGAGAACCCCTGTGGACGAACACCTCTGCGGTCCAGGCGAGCCTTTCGCCGCCGTCTACGGATGGGGCATCGCCGGCTGCACCCGAAAGGCCGCCGCCAAGGTGGTCGTGGGAGTGAACGCATTGAGGGAGCGCTTCCCGGATATTCCCTTTTTTACGCGCACCGCCACGCCCGCGGGCGCGAAGGTCGTTCGCGGCCGGCTCGGTTACTCTCCCTACCCGGGCGCGCCTGACGACCTGCTTTGGAATCCCGTCCGCACTGCCCAGGAGCGCGCTGCATGAACGCCCGCGTCGACCCCAACGTCTCCGGCGAGCCGATCCACTGCGACGATCTGACCCGGCCGCAGTACAAGACCGTCGTCGCCCGGACCCTCGAAGACCTGATGCAGGTCATGATGATCCGCAGCCTCGTCTATATCGGCGAGCAGCAGTGCCCCTACGCCGAGGAATACGACGGCAACGATTTCTGCGGCGCCACGCACCTAATCCTGCGGCGGGGAGCGGAGCCGATCGGCACCCTGCGCATCCGCTGGTTCGCCGACTTCGCCAAGTTGGAGCGGGTCGCGGTGCGGCCCGAACACCGCGGCACCCGCGCCACCCTCGAGCTGGTGCGCGAGGCGTTCCGGATCGCGGAGAAGAAGGGCTACCGCAAGATCCTGGGCCACGCCCAGGCGCGCCTGCTCCCCTTCTGGGGCCGCTATTTCAAGGGCTTCCCGCGCAACAGCCGCGAGACCTTCGTCTTCTCCGACCACGACTATGTCGAGATCGTCGCCGAGACGACCCCGCCGGCGGACGCGCTCTCCATCGACAGCGACCCGATGGAGCTGCTGCGCCCCGAAGGCGAATGGGACCGGCCGGGCGTCCTCGACTGGTCCGCCGCGCGTCCCGCCACCAATCCCCTGGGCTGACGATGAAACCCTTCCTCAGCAGTACTCCGTATCCGTCGGCTCCGCTGCTCGTCTGCCTGGATCTCCAGCGCGAGCAGACCGGGAGAGCGGCCGGCTCCGATGCGGCCAGCGCCGCCCGTTGTGTCGAGAACTGCAAGCGTGTCCTGCGCCACGCCCGTGCGGTGGGGTGGCAGATCGCCCACGTACAGCGCCACGACGGTCGGCTGATCGGCCTGCCCGAGGTGCTCCGCCCGATCGAGGGGCTCGAGCCCCGGGCTCGGGAGCCGGTGTTCTACCGCGAGGGCCCCTCGGCCTTCGCCAGCGTCGGCTTCCGGGACCATGTGGAGCGCCTGGGCGAGCCGCGCCTGATCGTGATCGGCTTCTCCCTGGACGCCTCGGTCCTG
>FTFU01002038.1_pt1 | contig 10687 bp, 5 predicted proteins | sample 1640511 | NCBI WGS metagenome assembly FTFU01 (sample SAMEA3914789, study PRJEB12502) | metagenome | biome: forest; material: soil | place: Canada | collected 2011-07-03 | depth 0.3 m | reverse complement strand
CTTTTCAACTGCCCAAGGCGAACGGATGTGATTTTGTCGCGAGAGTTGAGGCGTGTGGGAGTGGTCGGGCGCGTGGTGGCGGCGAGGGCGGGGAGGGCGACGCCGTCACCGTGACCCTGGTCGGGCCGGTGGGGCCGTCCACGGCGGCCAGGCGCTCAAGCACCGCCCAGGCCGCGGCGGACCAGAGCCTGGACGCCCTGGCGCAGAGGGTGCGTTCCGACCGGCCGCGGACCCCTCAGGTTTCGCCCAGCGCCCGGACCTCGGCCGCCGCCTCATCCAGCCTGGATCAGCTGTTCCAGGAGATCGCCCAGTCCCACGCCGCGGCCCGGGCCGTGGACAAGGCGGCCGCCAGCGCCCAGGCCGTAGACGGTTCGGCCGATCAGCGCGGCGACAACGGCCATATGCAGGGTGACATGTGGTCCCACATCGAAACCTGCTGGCGCCCGGACTCGCCTGCGTCGGTGACCTTGGAGATCGTCATCGATAGCGCTGGCCGCATCGCCCTGCCGCCCAGGATCATTCGTCCCGAGGGCGCATCTCTGGACGACACGCGCCTGCGCGCCGAAGCCCGCGCGATGCGGGCGATCGCAAACTGCGCTCCGTTCCGGAGCGGCGCGCCGCTCATTGGCCGGAAGACCTATCGCTTCCAATTTGCCGGGCGAAAATAGCGCGGGGCTCCGGGCTATTGCTATCGGGCCGACGCCTGGGCCGGTGCTGCGGTCTGCGCCGAAGCCGCCGATGGCGATGTAATCTTTGCCGCTACGGCGGCAGTTGCGCCCGCGCCCCTCGCGGCTGGGCGGACGACGGCGCCTGACGGTACGATGCCATTGTTATGCGGGCACGATGAAACCGTGTCCTGTTCGGTCCGATTGCCTGTCGCGTCGTAGGTGAAGCCGACCGAAATGGTTTGGGCGCCGTTGGGATAGACCGCGCATGTCACCCGGCCCAGGACGTCGTAGCTGAACGCCACAGTTCCGGCCTCCGCCTGCATGGGAGTCAGCCCCAGGACCAAGCCTCCCGCCAGAGCGCCCGTCAGCACCAGCCGTCCCAGGAAACCAGGATTCCGCATCTCGACGCCCCCCGCTTCGACCCACGATCATGCTATTTGAAGGGGAATTCGTCAATGGCACAATTAACGATTGCCTCAACCTCAAAGCTAAGTCAGTTTCCTGCTCGCGCGGAGGTTCGTCAACCCTCGCGGGCATAATGGCGGGGGCGTCATGTTTCGGACCTTCTGGCGGGCTGGGTCCGCGGCACTGTTGCTTGGCCTGAGCTGGGCCGGCCTGGCGCAAGCCGAAGCGCCGGCGATCAAGCTCTTCAGCGCCTCGCTGGTCACCCCATCGGCGGCATACGGCGGGGGCTGCACCGGCGGCCAGCCGCCGGCCGGTCAATACGGTTCCTGCATCTCACACACAGTGGGGGTCGCCGCCTCGTCGTCTCGCCCGCCGGAGATCAAGGCGCTGGCGCGCGCACTTAGCCGGGGCGGCGCGCTGACCGGCGACGCCTACGTCAGCCGGGTGGCGGACTACGTACGGCACAACATCGAAACCGAATTCCGCTTCGGCCTGGGCAAGGGCGACCTGGGCGCCGTGATCGATCAGTCCGGCACCGATCTCGACCAGGCGAACCTCATGGTCGAACTCATCCTCGAAGGAGGCGGCTCGGCCAGCTATCAGCCCGGGACGATCCCCCTGACGGCCCAGCAGTTCGGCCAGTGGACCGGCCTGGTCAAGAGCCTAGGCCCGGTGACGGTGGACGCCCTGGCGGCCTGCAATTTCCTGGCTGATGGCGGCATTCCCGCCACCGTCAACGGAGCCAGCTCCTGTTCCGGACTGACCGCCGGGACCGCGCTCACCACGGTGTCCATGGCCCACGTCTGGGTGACGTCCAACGGCAAGGCCTACGATCCGTCCTATAAGCCGCGCGTCCTCAAGGCGCCCATCGACCTTCCCCAGGCGATGGGATGCGGCACGGTGGCTTCGCCGACGTGCGGCAACGCTGTTGAGGCGGCAGCCATGAACGGCGCCACGCAAAGCTCGGCCTATGGCGCGAACTTCATCCAGAACGTCCATCAGACCGGAACGGTCGGTCAGCCGGGAGTCGACGACACGCTCAAGACCTTTGCCGTCAGCCTGCAGTCGACGATTCAGGGCATCGATCATGACGCGCAACTGGAGGACATCCTCGGCGGCGGGGTGATCGACGACAACTATGCGCCCGGGGCGCCGGCGACTCTCCCCTATGAGACGAGCCGGCAGACCGCGTGGTCCGGCTCCGCCAATGTGCCCGATCAATTCCGCACGAGATTTCGCATCCAGTTCAACGGCCTGGATCAGACGCTCTATGCCGACGAAATAGCGATGAAGCGCGTGCGCATCACCAGCATGGCGGCGCAGGATTCCGGCCAGCGGGCCAACCAGATCTGGGTAGAGGGCGTTTCGGTCGCCTCCAACAGCAACTATACCCCGGCGACAACGATCGACACGCCTGTCCTCAGCGTCTTCCACCCCTACCTCGCGAACGCCACGGGCGGCTCGGCCAACAGCACCTATGGCGACGATTCCTTCTCGGTCTCCGGACCGGCGGATGCGCGGGTGAACATGGGGAGCAGCGGCTGGTGCGTCACCAACCCCAACGGAATGACCTGCCATCTAGGCTACACCTCGATCATCTATGTCATGCTGGACGTGGGCAAGGCGGGCGCCCATCGCGAGCAATTCTTCTCTCGCCTCACCACCGACCACGTCGAAGATCCGATACCGACCGCCATAGGCGCGCAAGCCCAGGGCTATCCCCATCATCCGGAGTCGCCGTTGATCGCGGCGCGTCTGCAGGCGCAATCGGGTGCGGCCGCGAGACTGGCCGGCCTGACGGTCAAGGGATCGGTCGCCATCCACCACGCCATGGGCCTGCTGTTCGCCCAGACGCCCTACGGCGACGGGCAGCTCTATTTCAATGTCCAGGCCGGGGCCTCGTCCACCAGTGCGTTCTCGAGCGCGACGGATCGGTCGGCCGCCTTCGCCTCTTACGCTTCGGTGGCCAGCGCGTTGGAGGGCTCTGTCCGGCAACAGGCGGAAGACAGCTACGAGTCGTCCGCCAGCGTGGCCATGTTCAAGCTTGAGAACGACAAGGGATTCCGATTCTTCGAAACCAACGCTTCGAACATCTCGGCGGTTCTCAACAACACGACCAACTATTCCATCCCCCGTCAGAACACGCTCTCCGGTTATGCGTCCCAGGGCTATAGCGTGATCCTGCCTGACAACGGTCAGATCGGGCAGGTCAGTTTCGGCGGCAGCAACGGCTATGTACAGTACGGCATGGTCGGCGAAATGGCCTTCATGGCCGACCGTCAGTCCTACCTCCTGAATGAGGAATATAAGGGCGGCGGCGCGGTCGCGGCCCTGGATCCCGTCGCCTCGGCGATGAGCGCCGCCAAGTCCAACTCCTATTCCGTGAAGAAACGCGAGGACTGGCAGGTCGATCTGGCGTCGGGGACGCTCAACGTCTCGGTTCCGGCGGACCTGGTGATTGGCGCCGGCAGTTCAGCGATCTCTCTTCAGCGCAACTATTCCAGCGACTCCTCGGCGACGCTGAGCTGCCGGGCCAGCACCGGCGACAACTATGCGATCTACCACGTGTGCGACCGGCCGGTCAGCGGCACGGGCCAGATCGGGGGCGACTGGACCTATAACCAGAACCAGAGCGCCGCCTGGTCCACCAACGCCATGGAGGCGTTCGGCCAGACCTCGGCGATCCGCGCCAGCGACGTCATCGCCCGAATGTACGTGATCGCGGATCTGGCGCGTACGTCGTCGTTCTCGCGGCGTATGGCCGGGATCTTCTCCACCTATTCGCTGATCAACGCCTTCCTCAAGAACAGCTTCGTTCTCAGCGCGCCGCCGAAGTCCTACGCCTTCATCCGCCTGGCGAACGGGGTCTTCGACGCCCCCGGCACGAACCGGGGGATGTCGGTCGCGATCGGCGGCAGCCGCGCCGGTCCGGCGGTGTACGGGGGAGCGGTGCTCTACGATTACACCGCGACCACCCCCTTGGTGACCTGGGAGGACGGTGAGCAGTGGAGCTTCCTGCCCGGATCGGGCGGGTGCTACGTCGTCGGCAACGGCTATTGCCCGGGACCGCCGAACTATGTGGTTTCGGTCAGGACCCATCCCGACGGCTCGACCGAGACCACGGAATACAACGTCAATTCCAATTTCAACGTTGGCGTGAACCTCGTCTACCCCAAGCGCGTCTCCAATTCCTACGGCTACAGCCTCCAATTCACCTACGGGACCGCGTCCGACAGCGTGTCGCCGGAGCTGCAGTCGGTCGCCGACAACACCGGTCGTTTCATCAGCCTGGCCTGCGCCGGCGCCGGTCAGAACGGCGGACCGTTCGTCCTCGATCAGAACTATGAGGACGACTGCACCCAGGTCACCTTCACCGACCCGATGCTCGCAGCATCGAAGGTGACCTATGGTCCTCCCTCCGGAACGACATGGGGCGCGGCGTTTCCCGACCAGATGGCCCAGGCCTTCTACACGCCCACCAATGGCGCGACGCCTTTCCTTCAGGTCAGCTACGACCAGGTGCTGCATGTCGCCGGCCTGACCGACATCCTGGGTCGCCAGACCAACGCCTTCGTCGCCTCGGTCGCCGACGAGCGCTGGCGGGTGGGCGAGCTGCAGGACGCTACTGGAGCGGTCACCTCCACCGTGTTCGACCGGTATGGCCGCGCCATGACCATCACCGACCCGCTCGGCCGGGTGACGTCCAACACATATGACAGCGCGGGCCGCTTGATCCGGACCGTGTTGCCAGAATTAAACGCCATCGAGTACGGCTATGACGTCAGGGGCAATCGGTTCACGCAATGTCAGGTCAAGAAAGCAAATTGGCCGAACGCATGTAACCTGGCCCAGGGTGATATCGCGACACGTACGGATTATTACGAAGATACTAATGTAATCCCTTGCCTTCACCCCATCACGTGCAATAAACCCCAGTGGATATTCAACGGTCGCGGCTACGTCACCGGCTATACCTGGAATTCCACCTCCGGGGATCTTCTCACGGTCAAGGCCGGCTATGACTCCAGCGGCCAGAACTGTGCATTGGCGAGCGGGGTCTGCCCCCTGACGACCTATGGCTACTCCAGCGTCACCGGGGTGGCCCCCGACGGAACCGCTGGGGCGGCGTTCACCCTGCTGACCTCCAAGGTCGAGCAGATCTCCAGCACTGTCAGCGTGGAGACCGACTACCACTATCAGACCTCGACGGGCCATTTCGCGCTCAACACCGCCACTATCGACCCGGGAACTTCGCCGCATATCAACATGGTCACCACCTTCGCCTTCGACGCGTTGGGCAACCTCAGCACGGTGAACGGGCCACGCACCGACGTGACCGACCTGACCCGGTACGGCTGGGACCCCGACCGCCGGCTCGTGACCACGATCGCGGCGGATCCTGACGGCGCCGGCGCCCTGCCGTACCCGGTCGTCCAGAACCTGTATGACGCCGACGGCGTCCTCACCCAGGTCAAACGCGGGGTTTCCACCAGCGGGACCGTGGCTTCCACGGGCGCGCCCAACAACTATTCCCCGCGGGAACACACCATCTTCGACAACGACGGCGCCGGGCAGAAGGTGAGGACGTCTATCTACGACGGAATCACCGGCACACCGCTGGCGGTGACCGACTACAGCTATGACTTCGATGGCCGACCCCTGTGTACGGCGGTCCGAGTCTATTCCAATTCGTGGACCGCCGATCCCTTGGACGCTTGTACCCTGTCGACCACCATCCCGGCCTCCCACGGCCTGGACCGCATCACCAAGCTGACCTACGACGCCGCCGGCCAGCTGATCACCGAGACGCGAGGCTACGCGACGTCACTCCAGGAAGACTACGCTTTCTACAGCTACTCCCTGAACGGCAAGAAGCTCTCGGTCTGGGACTCACGCAACAACCGCAGCCTCTATGTCTGGGATGACTTCGACCGGCTCTACAAGCTGAGGTTCCCGGACCCGACAAATCCCAACACGGCCAGCACGACCGACTTCGAGGTCTACAGCTACGACGAGGACGGCGACCGCACCTCGGTGCTCAAGCGCGACGGGGCGGGGATCAACTACACCTACGACGCCCTCGACCGCCTGATCTTGAAGGACTTGCCCACCTCCACCACGACGGACGTCTACTACGACTACGACCTGATGGGCCGGCAGCTTTACGCCCACTTCGGCAGCGCCGGAGGTCAGGGAATCGACTACGCCTACGACGTCGCCGGCCGCATGACCACGGAGACGAGCTACAGCCGGCCGATCGCCTTCGCCTACGACAAGGCGGGCGACCGGACCAAGATCACGCTGCCGGGCAATTTCCCGATCTCCTACGCCTTCGACGCGGAGGACCGGATGACCTCGGTGTGCCAGGGCGGCATGACCACGGCCCTCTGCTCGACAGCGTTGCCGCTGATGAGCACGGGTACGAACCACACCCAGTTGGCCGCCATCACCTATGACGACGTCGGCCGTCGCTATCAGATTCTCCGCGGCAACAACTCGACCGGCGTCCCCGTCAACTCGTCCAGCACCTACACCTACGACGGCATGAGCCGGCTCTTGAACATCGCGCATGTGCTGGCGCCCAAGCCCAACGGCGCCGGCGACAACGACCGCAATGTGAACGTCTCGCCGATCTACAACCCGGCCAGCCAGGCGATCTCGCGGACGCTGACGGACGCGACCTATCTTTGGACCGGGTTCGCCGCGTCCGGCACGATGAACCCCTACACCTACGACGGGCTGAACCGGGATGCGGGGATCACCACCCCGACCACCGGGTTCGTCTGCGCGCCGTTCTCCGGCTACGACGCCAAAGCCAATCTGACCAACGACGGAGTCCACACCTATAGCTACGACGTGGAGAACCGGTTGCTGACGGTCGGGGCGGACACCACTTCGCCGAGTTGTCCGACGATCCTCACCCTGGTCTACGACCCGCTGGGCAGGCTGAAGCAGACCACGGACACGGGCGGGACCACCCAGTTTCTCTATGCGGGGGACATGCTGGTTGCGGAGTACGGCAACACCGCGGTGCTGCGCCATTATGTGCCGGGTCCGAACCCGGACGAGCCCCTGGTCTGGTACGAGGGGACGGACACCTCGAATCCCTGCTGGTTCTACGCCGACAACCAGGGTTCGATCATCGGCTGGTCGGACACGAGCGGCAACTCGCAGGCGCAGTACGCTTACGGCCCCTACGGGGAGCAGACGAACTGGTCGGGATCGCGCTTCCGCTACACCGGCCAGATCATGCTGCCGTACCTGGACCAGAGCGGGCAGCCGACCGGCGGGCTCTACCACTACAAGGCCAGGGCCTACGATCCGGCCAGAGGGTGGTTCTTGCAGACCGATCCGGTGGGGTATGACTCGGATCTGAATCTATATGCTTATGTGCACCAGGATCCGACCGACCGCACTGACCCCACCGGGATGATCGACAACTGCTTCCTAAAGGGCACTTGTCCGCCGGCGCCCGCTGGAGGCGTTCCGCTGGATAAGCACGGAACTACAACCGTCGGTCTCAGCGCTACCGGGACGGTTGGCATTCCAAAAACGCCATTGAAAGTAAGCTTGGCAGTTACGGGTGGAGTAGCTTTCAACAAGAAAGAAGCCCGCGGCTTCGGTAGTGTCGGGGGAACCTTCGGGGCAGGAAAAGGCGGGAAGGCAGGGAAATTCGGCGAAAGTGCGGTAGTCGGCGTCACCGTCGGACATCATAATGGGGATCCTGTAGACACGGGCGGTCCATTCACTCATGTTGAGGGATCGGTCGGAGAAGGTGTTGCCGTGAGTGGGCAGCACTACTGGGGTAAGTCAGCCGACGGGTCCCGCGAAGTGCACGGCACGTCGTTTACCGTTGGATTGGGCGAAGGTATCAGTGGAGGTGGGGGCGGATCTTCAACAGCGGTTACACCAACAGCTAAAGAAATGGCGGAGCCAAGTTCTGGTGGGGAAGTCGATTCGGATAAGCAGTACATGCCCGGAGGGGCATAGAGGTTATGGAGAAATATAAGAAATTGCTGGCGGCCTTATCGGCGATTGTTACCCTTCTGTGGGTGGCGTGGTTTTCGGCGATGAAATACTGGTCAATTTCGAGACCGTATAGGCCGACCATGGACGGAAGTTTTTCTCACTACCTGAAGACGCCATTTGCAGTTGTCTATTTATCCGACGTAGATGCGGGCGTTAATTCCAGCCTTCAATATGCGGCAGTTTGCTCAGCGGTGATGTTGATTGGCATCATATTCTGGATTCGGATCGGTCGTTCACGCTGATCATCGTGAATACGGGGACAGGAGTAATATTCCCCTTTTGTTCCAGTCCTGCTAAGCTCCGCCCATGGCGCGCCTCGCCCGCATCGTCGTCCCAGGCTACCCGCACCACGTCACGGCGCGGGGGAACCGGCTGGAGCCGATCTTCTTCGAGGACGGCGACCAGGACATCTACGCCAATCTGCTGGCCGAGCAGATGCGCAAGGCGGGGGTGGAGGTGTGGGCATATTGTCTGATGCCCAACCATGTCCACCTGATCCTGTGCCCCTCGATCGAAGGCGGCCTCGCCCAGGCCCTGGGCGCCGCCCATCGCCGGTGGGCCAATTTCGTCAACGCCCGCGGCCGTTGGCGAGGGCATCTGTTCGACGGCCGTTTCGCCTCAGTCGCCTTGGACGAAGACCACTTGATCTCTGCGGTACGCTCCGTCGCGATGAACCCGGTGCGGTCCCGGCTGGAGGCTCGGGCCGAGGACTGGCCCTGGTCTAGCGTCCACGCGCATCTCGCCGGCTAGGACGATGGCTTGGTCGCCGTGGCGCCGGTGCTGGCGCGGGGTGAATACGGGGACACCATACCTGTTTCGCTCTGATGCAGCGGGTTGGAGTGAACCCCTCCGCCGAGTCACGGTAATCAGGGACAGTCGGTTGTGACCGACTCCAGGGGCTGCTGCGCACGCCCACGACCGCGGCGTTCAGCACCTGCGCGGTCACGCCGTTCAGCCGGTGCGTCTCCCGGATGACCGGGATCAGCTCGGGGTTGGCCTCGATCACGACGATGACTTCGGCGCGGCGCTGAAGGGCCGCGAGCGCCGAGAGGAAGCCGATCCCGCCGCCGAGCTCCAGCAGGCGCTCGCCCGGTTCGATAATCTCGGGCAGGTTCCTTGCCTCGCCGCGCTCGTACTTCCCGTTGCGGATCTGCCGCTGGATCTTGTCCGACATGATCGCCGGATCGATGGCGATCCTCACGCCCTGAAGTTCGACGATCTCCCGCGGGGCCGGCGATCCTCCTGGCTGGTTCGCGCCGCTCATCGCTGTCCCGGATCGCCTCGGCGCAGGAACCAGACGTTCATCGCCGCGGCCGCCTGCAGGCCGCTGCGGAGGAAGGCCTGGGGATTGGCCACGGGCTTGCGGTCCTTGTCCAGGAGGGACAGGCCGGCGGCGTCGAAGGCGGCGACGAGGTCCAGATAGGCGGGGAGGGTGTTGTAGCGGGAGACCTCCACGCAGGCGGCCCGGATCCGGCCCTCCAGCGCGGCGATCGCGGCGGCCAGCAGGGGCTCGGCGCCCTCGATGTCCACCTTCAGGAAGTCGATCTCATCCACCTCCAGGCGGCGACAGAAGCCGTCTAGGGTATCGGTGGGCACGCGCCGGACCGCTATGGGCCCCTGCCGCCCGATGCGTTCGAGATTGGCCTCCACCAGCACGGAGTTCAGGGCCATGCCGCCTGTGGTGATCTCGATTTCGCCGCGCCGGTCGCTCACCGCCTCCCGGATCAGGGTCAGGTTGGGCAGGGGCGCCGGCTGCAGGGCGAGATTGGCCTCGAAGGCGAGGAGGTTCTCCGGCGCCGGCTCGAAGGCGAACACCCGCGCCTCCGGCAACTGGCGGGCGAAATAGAGGGCGATCTCGCCGATATTGGCGCCCACGTCGAACACCGTGCTGACGGGCACGCCCATCCTGCGCAACTGCTTCAGCATCCGGCGGCCGGTGGGCGCCCCATTGCCGCGGAAGTAGCGGGTGTCGTCGTCGGCGGTCAGCAGCACGCCGTCCTGGTCGACCATGACCTTGCCGCCCTTGAGCACCACCGCGCCGTTCCAGCCGCACGCCTGGGCCAGGGCGGCCGCCCCGCCGAAGGTGCTGCGCAGCAGCGCGGCCTGGTAGCGCTTGCGCAGGCTCGGGCCGAGCCGGGAGATCGCATGCACCAGCAGGTCCGACGACTCGCGCTCCAGTCCTTGAAGACGGGTCAGCACGCGGTCGATCTCCGCGGCGGCTTCTCGATCCTCCATTGGAACTCCACGTCCCGCCGTCGCCCCCGGACGGCCGCGCCGGACTTTAGTGGCGCGCCTCGGGGTTGCAAGCACCGCGGCCCGGGCGCGATCCCCGTCCTCGCGCGATTCCGCAGGCCCGCCTCACACCGCCTTGATCGGCCTGGTCAATTCGCCGCCGCCGAAGGGCGGCCGAGAGCTGAACAGCCCCTGACCCCGCGCCAATTCGCCCCAGGCCCGCGGTTCGTCGCCCGCGTGCAAAGGCTCGCATCAGCCCGACCGGCGCACTAGGATTGCGGCTCTGTCGGGGGCCCCATGTCGCGTACGTTCCTGGTGGCGGGTCAGTCGAACGCCAACAATCTGTTCGCCGT
>FTFU01001569.1_pt1 | contig 10820 bp, 10 predicted proteins | sample 1640511 | NCBI WGS metagenome assembly FTFU01 (sample SAMEA3914789, study PRJEB12502) | metagenome | biome: forest; material: soil | place: Canada | collected 2011-07-03 | depth 0.3 m | reverse complement strand
GGGGTCTCCACCACCATCGCGGCGAACTCGGACTCGGCGGCGAGCTTGTCGCCGACCATGGCCTTGCCGCGGAACTTGAACACATCCCCCCGGTGCCGCACGACCTCGACATTCATGCGCAGGACGTCGCCCGGGCGCACGGGCGTGCGGAACCGGCAATTGTCCAGCGACATGAACAGGATGGTCTTGCCCTCGACATTGGCGTCCAGGGTCTTTGACATCAGGACCGCGCCGGTCTGGGCGATGGCCTCGACGATCAGCACCCCCGGCATCACCGGGTTGCCGGGGAAGTGGCCGACAAAGAACGGCTCGTTCACCGTCACGCACTTGATGCCGACGATCGACTCGTTCGGCCGATAGTCCTCGGCCCGGTCGATCAACAGGAAGGGATAGCGGTGCGGGATCCTTTGCAGGATCTCGGCGATGTCGATCTCGGTCTGGACCGGCGCCGTGTCATTCATGTTCGTTGCGTCCATCCCGGCTGCGCCCCTGAGTCAGCTTCGTCAGTGCGGCGACCTGACGGAACCATTGACGGGCTGGAACCGCGGGAATGCCCCCCCACGCTTCGCCCGCCGGGATGTCGCGCATCACCCCGCCGGAGGCCAGAACCGTGGCCCCATCTCCAATCGTCACATGATCGGCGATTCCCGCCCGACCCCCAAATCGGACGCCGTCGCCGACGATGGTGCTGCCGGAAATGCCCGTATGGGCGGCAGCCAGGCAGTTGCGGCCCAGGCGGCAGTTATGGGCGATCTGGACCAGGTTATCGAGCTTGGTGTTCTCGCCGATCACGGTGTCGTCCCAGGCGCCGCGGTCGACGCAGCTGTTGACCCCGACGCTGACCCCGTCCTGCAGGATCACCCGGCCGAGCTGCGGAATGTCGACTGCGCCCTCCTTGCCGCCGGCGACGCCGAACCCCGCCTCGCCTATGCGCGCGCCCGCCAAGAGGCGCACCCGGTCGCCGATCAGGGCGAAGCCGACGGTGGCGTTGGCGCCGATCTGACAGTCGCGCCCGATGACCACGCCCGCGCCGACAGTCGTGTTGGCGCCGATGGAGGTTCCCCGGCCGATGCGGGCGCCGGGCCCGATCACCACGCCAGGGGCCAGGAGCACATCCTCGTCGAGCTCGGCCGTCGGATGGACGGCGCTGTCGCAGGGCGGGATCAGGCGCGCGCGATGCAGACGGTTGGCGGCGCGGATATAGGCGATCTGGGGCTCGGCGGTGACCAGGGCGACGCATCCCGCAGGCAGACGATCCGCATGGGCCTGGGTCACGAAACAGGCGCCTGCACGGGTGGAGCCCAGCGCTTCGGCATAGCGGCGGTCGGCGAAGAAAGCCACATCGCGCTCACCGGCCCGCTCCAGCGGGGCGACGCGCTCGATTTCCATGGCGAGATCCGCCGCCTCAGGCGCCACGGCCCCAGCGACCGCGGCAATCTCGCCAAGCGAGACCGGGCCTAAGGGTTCGAAAAAACGGGGATCCGGCATGGCCTGGCCCTCCATAGGCCCGCGACGACTGACGCGGCGCCGATTAGATCCGGGCAGTCATAGCAAGATTTGCGGATTCGGGCCGAACCGATCCTGCCCGGGCCTGGATACGTGCGGGATCCGACGCGATGTCGGATCCCGCTAGAACTCAGCGCTGTTGAGCAGCTTGCGTGTCCAGATGTTCGCGATCGAACTGGAACTGGGTGATCTTCGAGTCGAGGCCTTGGACCACGCCGGGGGTCAGATCCAGCGCCGGCGCGGCGAAGATCACGGCCCCGGCGTTGAACAGCACCGTGCAGTTGTGGGCGACAAAGACCTGGCGCACCAGCGGATCGGCTTCCTGGCCGATACGCGACAGAGCCTTCTTTTCGGTCTGGTTCAGTTCGGCCTCGCGCTGCTGGGCCTTACGCTGCAGGGCGTTGGCTCGCAGGTTGATAGCGGCGCCCTGTTGTTCGAACTGATCCGGCGGCATGGACGCCTTCTTGCCTTCCAGGGCGGTGGCGTCGGCCTTCAGGGTCTGGCCTTCCGCATTGAGCTCGGAATCGGACTGGGACTTCAGCTGCTGCAGGCGCTGGACGACGAACTTGCCGACCGAAGAGCCGAACACCACGCCGTCGTTGTTGAGCACGCAGACGCCGGGGAGCGCCGGGCCGGTGGGCAGGGTCGCCGGGGCGGCGGCGTCGGCCGCAGGCGCGGCCGCGGCCTTCGGCTTGGCGGTCTGGGCGGACGCCTGACCGGCGAGGGCGATTGCGCTCACGCAGGCGAGCGTGAGGGCCAAGTTGGATCGGGTCATGAATTAGAACCTGGTTGAAGTGGAAAAGCGGAAATTTTCGGTCTTGTCGTAGGAGCCCCTCGCCAAGACGTCACTGAGGTCGATCCGGATCGGCCCCAGGGGCGATTTCCAGAACACGCTGATACCGGCCGACGCCCGGAACGCCAGATCATCCCTGATGCGCGGCAGCAGGGCATGGGTGGTCGGGTCGCGCTTGTCGGTCGCGTCCAGCAGGCCGGCCGTGCCGAAATCCGTGAACGCCGCCGTCCTGATCCCGTACTGCTCGGGCAGGAAGTCGGGGAAGGTCTGCTCCAGCGAGACGACCGCCTTGAACTTGCCGCCGAGCGCCTGGTCGTAGCTCGGGGTGGTGTCCCGCGGTCCCACGCCAGCGACCTGGAAGCCGCGGAAATCGTTGCCACCCACATAGAAGCGGTCGTTGATCCGTACGGTCGAGCCGCCCCAGCCGCCAATATAGCCGGCGTCCAGGTTGGCGCTGAAGATCCAGTCGGGCGTGAACCCGTGGTACCAGCCGGCGCGTCCGTCGGTCTTGACGTATTTCACGGAGCCGCCGAGGCCTGCGAAATCCTGCGAAACCTCGGTGAAGAAGCCGCGGGTCGGGTTGAACGGATCGTTCCGGTGGTCCCAGCGCAGGGTGTATCCGACCAGCGACGTGATCGTGCTGCCCCGCTCGGCGCACAGGATCGGCGAAACCGTCGGCGGATTGCCACAGAGGCTGTTGTCGACCTGCACATCGTCCGCGTGCAGATTGTAGCGCAACTGCAGGGACGAATAGGACCCGAGGCCGAAGCCGAGGCGCAAGGCGCCGCCGATCGAGCTCGTATTGTAGCCGGCGTATTGGCTGAAGTCGTATTTGGTGACGTAGAGATCCGTGCCGGCGCTGAGATTGCGGCCCAGGAAGCGCGGCTCGGTGAAGGACACGCTGATCTGCTGGCGCAAGGAGCCGATCGAGGCTTCGGCGCGCAGGTCCTGGCCCCGGCCGCGGAAATCGCGTTCGGAGATGCCGAGATCCAGCACCAGCTTGTCGATCGAGCTGTAGCCGGCGCTGAACGACAATTCGCCGGTGGGCTGCTCGGTGACCTTGACCTGCAGGCCGGTGCGGTCCGGCGCGCTGCCGGGAATCTGGGTGATATCGACGTCCTTGAAGAAGCCCAGCGCCTTGACCTGGTTCTTGGACCGATCGACCAGCACGCGGTTGTAGGCGTCGCCTTCCGTGACCAGAAGTTCGCGGCGGATCACCGGATCCAGGGTGCGCGTATTGCCGATGACGTCGATGCGGTCGATATAGACGCGCGGGCCTTCCTTGACGTTGAAGGTCAAGTCGACCGTGCGGGTCTGGCGGTTGGGCGTATAGTGGGGTTCGACATCGACGAAGGCGAAGCCGGCGGCGCCGGCGGCGAAGGTCAGGGCGTCGGTGGCGTCCTCGATCTTCTTGTCTTCATAGAGTTGCCCTTCGTGGATCGGCAACAGTTGCTGCAGCACCGCCCCGTTCAGCTTCTTCAGCTGGGTTTCGACCTTGATCTTGCCGAAGTGGTACTTGGGCCCTTCGTCGATCGTGTAGGTGACGGCGAAGCCGTTCTTGTCCGGCGCCAGTTCGGCGACGGTGTTGATGATGCGGAAGTCGTAGAAGCCGTGGTTGCGGTAGAACTTGCGCAACTGCTCCTGGTCGTAGTCCAGCCGGTCCGGGTCGTAGTTGTCGTTGCTCGACAGGAACCGGTAGAAGCGGCTCTCCCGGGTGACCACGACCCCGCGCAGGTCGTTGTCCGAGAACTGACGATTGCCGATGAAGTTGATACGGACGATACCGCTCTTGGGCCCTTCGTTGATCTCGAAGATCAGGTCGACGCGCTTTTGCGGCAGCTCGACGATCTTGGGCGTCACCGTCACCGAGATGCGGCCCGAGCGCCGATAGAGCTCGACGATCCGCTGCACGTCGCCCTGGACCTTGCCCTTGGTGAAGATACCGCGCGGGCGCACCGTCACTTCATCGCGCAGCTTGTCGTCCTTGAGGTTGTCGTTCCCCTCGAACACCACCTGGTTGATGATCGGGTTCTCGGCCACCCGCACGATCAGTTCGCCGCCCGACAGCTGGATGTTCACGTCCGAGAACAGGTCGGTTTTGAACAGAGTCTTGACGCCCAGGTCGATCTGAGCCGGACCGATGGTGTCGCCGGGCTGGATCGGCAGATAGGACAGGATGGTGTCCTGCTCGATGCGGACATTGCCCTGGATCGTGATCTTCTGAACCACGCCGGACTGCTCGGCCACTGGAGCCGGAGCTGTCGAAGCGGCGGCGGGGGGCGCGCCTGGCGGCGGAGCCGGAGCCCCGACCGCAGCGGCCGGCGGCGGGGGTGGCTGATCGGCCGCCTGCGCTTGTCCGTAGAATGCGCCCGTCAGGGCGCTGGACGCCAACAGCAGGGCCAGACCGGACGCAGGCGCGCGCGGGACACGGGTAGGACGGTCGGCGGACAGATCCATCACATCAGCTATCGGCATGGGGCGGTCGATCAAGAGAACAGGCCACCGAGGAAACGGAAGACGCTGCTGTGGTGCAGGTCGTTGGTGGTGGCGAACAACATCAAACCGAGCAGTAAGGCAAGGCCTACCCGGTAGCTCGCCGTCTGAACCGCTTCGGCCAGGGGCCGGCGGGCTATGGCTTCATAGGCGTAGAACAGCAGGTGCCCCCCATCCAGGACGGGGATCGGCAACAGATTCACGAAGCCGATGCTGACGGAAATGAAGGCCGCCAGCTGCGTCAGGCTGATCAGCACGTAGAGCGCCTTGGTCGGCAGGTCCCGCACGCCCTGGACGGCGGCCGTGGCCACCGCGCCGGACAGCTGAGCCGTGCGCAGCGGGCCGCCGAGCTGGTCGGCCGAGACCTGGCCGGTGACCATGCGGCCGATGTAGTAGGCGGTGGTCGAGAGAATATTCCAGCTTTCGCGGACGCCGCCCGCCACGGCTTCGACGGGGCCGTAGCGAATGTGCCGGAAGTTGGCGGCCTTCACCTCCGGCCGCACACCCAGCGAGCCGACGCGGCGTTCGCCGTTGATGCGGTCCGAATCGATTCGCTCGGTCGGCGTGGCCAGCAGCTCCACCCGCTGACCGGCGCGCTCCACCACAAATGGGATCGGCGCGCGGGCGCGAACGGAGACGTAGTTGGCGAGATCCTCAAAACTCGTGATTCGGTGAGCGCCGGCCTGGACCACCAGGTCGCCCGCCTGGAAACCCGCCTTCTGCGCCGCGCTGCCCGGGATCACCTCGCCGATCTTGGGAAGCGTCACGTATTGGCCTAGGGTCCCCAGCAGGATGGCGAACAGCGCCACGGCCAGAAAGAAGTTCGCCACCGGCCCGGCCGCCGCCACGCAGGCCCTCTGCCAGACCGGCTTGAAGGCGAAATACCGAAGTTCGGCGCCCGGACCTTCAGCCGCGATGATCTCGGCGCGCAGGGCCTTCAGGTCCTGTTCGTCCGGCACGCTGGCGGCGTTCTCATCGCCGGCGAAGCGGACATAACCGCCCAACGGGATCCAGCCGATCCGCCACTCGGTCCCCGCCTTGTCCCGCCAGGAGACGATCGGCCGGCCGAAGCCCAGGGAAAAACGGTCGATCGCGATCCCGAAGGCGCGCGCCACCCCGAAGTGACCCAGCTCGTGCACCGTGATGATCAGCGAGATCATCGGCAGCCAGGTCAAAAGGTCGATCAGCGCTCTTTGCGCGATGGCCATGGTTGGGGGGCCTTTGCGGCTGCTATTGCGAAGCGCCAAGGCCCGCGACGATGTCGCCGGCCACGCGGCGCGCAGATCGGTCGGTGCTCATGGCGTTCTCCAATATGTCGCCGGCCGCCCCCGCGCCCAATTCACCGCGGGCCTCCATCCGCTCAAGCGTCTCGGAAACCGTCGCGGCAATATCGAGAAAGCCGATGCGGCGGTCAAGGAAGGCGGCTACCGCCGTCTCATTGGCGGCATTCATTGCGGCAGGGGCCAGGCCGCCCGCGGTCAGGGCCGAACGCGCGATGCCTATGGCGGGAAAGCGTACGGCGTCGGGCTCCGAGAAGGTCAGGGCCCCGATCGCCGCCAGGTCCAGCCTGGGCGCCGGCCAGGGCAGCCGGTCCGGCCAGGCGAAGGCGCAGGCGATGGGGGCACGCATGTCCGGCGGCCCGAGCTGGGCCAAGGTCGAGCCGTCCTCGTACTCGACCATGCTGTGAATGATGGACTGCGGGTGAACCAAGACGTCGATGCGTTCCGCTGGCGTGTCGAACAGGTAGGCGGCCTCGATCATCTCCAGGCCCTTGTTCATCATGGTGGCCGAATCGATCGAAATCTTGGCGCCCATGCTCCAGTTGGGATGGGCCACAGCCTGCTCCGGCGTGGCGCCCGCCATCTCCTGCAGGGACCACTCGCGGAATGGTCCGCCCGAGGCGGTCAGGATCAGCCGCGCGACGCGGTGGGCGCAGGCGGCCTGCAGCGACTGGAATATGGCCGAATGCTCCGAATCGACCGGGATCACCTGGCCGCCAGATTGCCGGGCCGTCTCGAGCAGCGTCGGGCCGGCGCAGACGAGACTTTCCTTGTTCGCCAAGGCGATGACCGCGCCGGTGCGGGCGGCGGCCAGGGTCGGCGCCAGGCCTGCGGAACCCACGATGGCGGACATCACCCAATCCGCCTGCATCTCGGCGGCTTCCTTGACCGCCTCGGCGCCGGCGGCGATCGGAATCCCCGCGCCGTTGAGACGAGCCTTCAGCGGCTCGTAGAGGCTCTCATCGGCGATCACCACCCGCTCGGGCCGCCAGGTCTTGGCCTGCTCGGCCAGGAGCTCGACATTGCGCCCGCCGGTCAGGGCTACGATCTCGACCTCGGCCGAGCCTTGCGCCCCGGCCTGTTCGAAGAGGCTCAGGGTCGAAACTCCGATGGAGCCCGTCGAACCCAGGATTGTGACCCTACGCCTGCTCAATGCGCCCACCCCGCCTGATAGATCAATCGCGCCACCGCGATCGACAACACGGCGAACATCAGTCCATCGACCCGGTCCAAGAGGCCGCCATGGCCTGGGATCAGATCGCCGGAGTCCTTCACGCCGTAATTTCGCTTCAGCATCGATTCCCACAAATCCCCGGCCATGGTGGCCAGTCCCCCGACCAGGCCGATCACGGCCGCCGCCTGAAGACTCAGTCTAGCGGTGGAAAGGGCCGCCGTCGCCATCGCCGCGATCATCGCGCCGACCAGGCCGCCGAAAAACCCTGACCACGTCTTGTTGGGCGACAAACGGGGGGAAAGCTTTGGCCCTTTTAAGGCGTTGCCGACAGCGAATGCGGCGATGTCCGCCGACCATGTCACCGCAAAGGCCAGAATCGTCCAGCTGATCGGGTTGGGCATGGTGCGCAGCCAGGCCAGGGCCATGCACGGCGGGCCCAGATAGATCACCCCATAGGCGATATCGCCGGCCTTGAGCGACAGTATCTTGGCCACCAGACCGGCGGTCACGGCCAGAATCGCGATGGAGATCCAGGCCAGGTCGTAGCGGTGCAGATAGGTCAGGAACACCGGCGCCAGGATCGCCACCGCGACCACGACCGCCGCCCGCGCGGGCGCCTGCGGCGCCGTCATCCCCCCCCACTCGATCGCCAGCAAGGCCACGCCGACGGCGATCATGGTCAGGAACGACCAGCTGGGCGAGAACAACACCCCCAGCACCACGCAAATCAGGATCGTCGCGGAGACGGCCCTGATGCGAAGATTGGTCCAGTCGAAGCGCTTAGGCTGTCGCGAGGACGTCATCGACACCGGTTCCGCCGTATCGCCGATCGCGCCTGCGGAACTCCTCGACCGCCGCCTTCAGGTGCGCCGGTCCATAGTCTGGCCAAAGCACGTCCTGGAATACGAGCTCGGCATAGGCTGCTTCCCAGAGCAGGAAGTTCGACAGCCGCTTTTCACCGCTGGTGCGGACGATCAGGTCCGGCGCGGCGGCGCGCGAGGTCGACAGCTCCCGCTCGAAAGCGGCCTCGTCGATCTGGTCGGGATCCAGGCGACCGGCCTTGACCTCCTGCGCCAGCTTGCGGGCCGCATCGGCGATATCGGCCTGACCGCCATAGTTGAAGGCGACCTGCAGCACGAACTGGTCGTTGCCGGCCGTGCGGCGCTCGGCCCGCTCGATGATCTCCAGCACGTCCGCCGCCAGGCCGGTGCGACGGCCGATGATGCGGACCCGCACCCCTTCCCTCGCCAGCCGGTCGAGATCGCTTTCGACATAGCTTTTGAGCAGGTTCATCAGTTCGGTGATTTCGGCCACCGGGCGACGCCAGTTCTCGGTCGAAAATCCGAACACGGTCAGGGTGTCGACGCCCACGTGCGGCGCGGCCTCGACCGTGCGCTTCAGCGCATTGACGCCCGAACGGTGCCCGAGCGCCCGCGGCAACCCCCGCGCCTTGGCCCAGCGCCCGTTGCCATCCATGATGATGGCGACGTGAATCGGCCGCTCTTCGCTCGCGGTAGCCTCGGTTGCGGTTTCTGTGGCTGACTTGGCGCCGGTGGGCGGCGACATGCGGGAAGTCCTTTGCATCGCGGCGGTGCTCCGCCGTCGCGGCCACTAAACCTGCATGATCTCATGTTCTTTGGTTTTCAAGGCCTCGTCGATGCGCTTAACCGCCTCATCGGTCAGCTTTTGCACCTCGTCGGTCATCCGCTTCATCTCGTCCTGAGCGATGACCCCGTCCTTTTCCGCCTTCTTGATGTCATCGTTGGCGTCGCGGCGGACATTGCGCACGGCGATCTTCTGGTGCTCGGCGTACTTGCCGGCGAGTTTGGCCAGGTCGCGGCGGCGGTCCTCGGTCAGGGGCGGGATCGGCACGCGCAGGTTCTGGCCCTCCACCACCGGATTGAGGCCCAGGCCGGCGTTGCGGATCGCCTTCTCCACCGACACCACCACGCCGCGGTCCCAGACGCTGACGGTCAGGGAGCGCGCGTCCGGCACGCTGACGCCGGCGACCTGGCTGAGCGGCACCGTCGAGCCGTAGGCGTCGACCATGACCTGGTCGAGCAGGCCCGACGACGCTCTACCGGCGCGCAAGGTGCCGAATTCTTCCTTGAGGGACGCGACGGACTTGTCCATGCGGTCGCGATAGCGCGACAGGACCGGTTTTTCTGTGGTGGCCATGGTTTGCTCTCACTCAGGGCTCTTTGCCGTTCGGCCCGATCACGGTGTGGACGCCCTGGCCGGTCAGCACGTTGAGAAACGCGCCGGGCTGGCGGATCGAGAACACCACGATCGGAATGCCGTTCTCCCGCATCAGACTGATGGCCGATGCATCCATAACCTTCAAGTCTTGCGACAAAACATCGAGATAGTTCAAGCGGTCATAGCGCTTGGCGTCCGGAACCTTCTTCGGGTCGGCGGTGTAGACGCCGTCGACGCTGGTCCCCTTGAACAGCGCCCCGCAACCCATTTCGGCGGCCCGCAGCGCCGCGGCGGTGTCGGTGGTGAAGAAGGGGTTGCCCGTGCCCGCGGCGAAGATCACCACCCGGCCCTTCTCCAGATGCCGCTCGGCCCGGCGGCGGATGTAGGGCTCGCAGACGGCCTGCATGGGAATGGCCGACTGTACCCGGGTCTCGACCCCGATCTTCTCCAGCGCGCTCTGCATCGCCAGTGCGTTCATCACCGTGGCCAGCATGCCCATATAGTCGGCGCTGGCTCGCTCCATCCCCTTGCCGGCCATAGAGAGGCCGCGAAAGATATTGCCGCCGCCGATCACCAGGCACAGCTCGACCCCGCGGCTGACCACCTCGGCGATGTCGGCGGCCACGCCGTCGATGGTCGGAAGGTCGATGCCGAAGGGCTGCTCGCCCATCAGGACCTCGCCCGAGACCTTCAACAGCACCCGCTTGAACCGCGGCGCCGGCTGCGCGTCGGCTTTGGCGAAGGAGGCGGTCGTGGTCGTCATTGCGGTCTCCGGCGCGGGTCTGGGAACTGAGTCGGGCGAGCCTATTCTATAACCGACCCGCGGGCTGGCCGTCGAACGCCTGTCCGATTTGAATGCAAATTTAGAGGAGGCGAACGAAAGGCCGGCTCCTCCAAGGAACCGGCCTTCGCCGCTTAGTCTATAGCGCCCCCTTTCGGGGGATAGGCCGCGAGCCTTAGAGCGCTTGCAGGCCGCCGGCGGCCATCTTGCCGCTCTTGCGGTCGCGCTCGAGTTCGTAGGCGACCTTCTGGCCTTCGTTCAGGCCGCGCAGGCCGGCGCGCTCGACGGCCGAGATATGCACGAACACGTCTTGTCCGCCGTCATCGGGCTGGATGAAGCCGAAGCCCTTGGTCGCGTTGAACCACTTTACGGTGCCTTGAGCCATTTTCAGGTCTCCAAACAAATGCGCCGGCGGACCATCCGTCGGCGATCGAAATCTGAGAAGAGCGGCTGCAAGGACCGATCGCGTCGGCGAGGTGTCTAAATAGCAGAGCGCGACAGAGGTCGATCAAACCCCAATACCGCGCTCACAGAACCGTGTCCAGCACGCCTTGTGGGGCTTGGGCTGCCATCGGTTCACCGCCAATCGGCGCT
>FTFU01002304.1_pt1 | contig 10839 bp, 10 predicted proteins | sample 1640511 | NCBI WGS metagenome assembly FTFU01 (sample SAMEA3914789, study PRJEB12502) | metagenome | biome: forest; material: soil | place: Canada | collected 2011-07-03 | depth 0.3 m | reverse complement strand
GTTGATGACGTATTTGCCGCCGTTTCGCGCGGCGACGGTCTTCAGCTCGCCCGTGTCGGTGCCGCTGGTCGGCTCGGTCACGCCGAACGCCTGCAGGCGCAGCTCGCCGCTGGCGATTTTCGGAAGATAGCGCTGCTTCTGCGCATCGCTTCCATGACGCAGAAGGGCGCCCATGATGTACATCTGGGCGTGGCAGGCGGATCCATTGCACCCCGCGCGCTGCACCTCTTCCAGGATCGCCGCCGCGGCCGACAGGGGAAGGCCCGAACCCCCATATTCCTCTGGGATCAGGCACGCGAGATAACCCGCCTCGCCCAGCGCTTGCACGAACGCGGCCGGATAGGCCATTCGGCGGTCAAGGTAGCGCCAATAGTCGCCCGGATATTGCTCGCAGAGCTTGGCGACCCCCTCTCGAATTTCAGGAAAGTCGGCGCCTTGCAGCGATGTATGAGCCACGGCGGTCTCCAAGGGGCTCTCGCCCCGCCCGCCAGGTCTCAAGCGGATGTTGAGCGCACTGGGAGGGCCGGGGGCGGTGAGAAGTCAGTCGATGTGTGCGGGCCTTCAGACGAAGTTGATCCGCGTTTCGCCCAAGCCGGCTATCGCGAGCCGAAACCGATCTCCTGCGCGCACAGGTTCGAGCGGAACCAGAGAACCGGAAAGGATGATGTCGCCCGCCGAGAGGCTGATGTCATAGCGTCCCAGAGTATTGGCGAGCCAGGCGACCGCCGACACGGGCGAGCCCAGCGCTGCAGCGCCGGCCCCGGTGCTGACGATCTCATCATTCTTCCACACAACCGCGCCGCAGGTCGTAAAATCAAAGCGCCGCGGGTCTGCGGAACCTGCGCCGACCACGAACAAGCCGCACGATGCGTTGTCGGCGACGGTGTCTTCGATTCGGATCTTCCAGTCGGCGATACGGGAATCGACGATCTCGATGCATGGATGAACTGAGGCCGTAGCGGAGATCACTGCAGCCTCGTCGACGCCTGGGCCCTTCAAGTCCTTGTTCAGCTGGAAGGCGATTTCACCCTCGGCGCGGGGCTGAATGAGCTTTTGGTCGATCGAGACGCTCGCTCCGTCGGCCACTTCCATCACGTTCGTCAGGAAGCCGAAATCGGGTTGACGCACGCCGAGCATGTCCATGACGACTCGGCTCGTAACGCCGATCTTCTTGCCGACAATCCGTTCGCCCCGGTCAACGCGCCGGGAGAGCAACGCTAGCGAAATGCGGTACGCGTCGTCGATCGTGATGGAAGGGTCGCTGGATGAAAGGGGCGGCAAGGTGCGTCGCTCGGCATGAGCGGTGAACAGCTCATTCCCCCACTGTGCGATGCGGCTCGCGTCCATCATGTCAATGGCTCGACGCTGCCGACTTTGCCGAGCCTCTTGTCTGTTGGAGCCCCCCAATAGTCGATGGACTCCGGCGCCATCGGAAGAACTCGGTGACCTCGGGCGTTGGTCTCCGGAAACTCTTCCATGCCAAAACTGTATTCCACAGTAATGCCATCTGGATCGAGCACGTAGAGAAACACGCTGCCGGACGGCGGATGACGTCCAGGCCCGCGAACGATTGGGATGTCTTCGGACTTGAACCGCCACAGGGCGCGGCCGATATCATCCATGTCTGTGACCATGAAGTTCACATGATGAAGGCCGCATGTATCGGAATTACTCAATCCGACCGAGTGATGTAAAGGATTTGGGAAACAGCGCATGAAATTCACGGCTTCACCAATCGCATCGGACGTTCTGAAGTTTAAGACATCCGTGTAAAATCTGACGGCCTCGTGAAATCGTGGGGTTTTGATAACGATGTGGCCAATTCTTTCGATATTCGCCTTCGTGGGTGTCCATGGCGTCGATTCCTGCTCAAGATGAGCGAAATACTCATGCGTGGCGCCGGTAAATGGGTCGGAAAAGCGCACGGTTCGCCCCTGGCGCAAAAGGGCCGCCTCCGTCGGGTCGACCTCGATGACTTGGAGCCCATAGCCTTGCAGTCGCTCGGCGATGAGGTCGATGTCCCGCTCGCTTTCCATCTGCCAGGCGACGCGCTTCAAACCCGGTTCGCCCTTGAACAGAATGAAGTCGTGGTGGTTGGCGCTGCAGCGGAAGAACCGTAGGTCGTCGCCTTCTCCGCCATTGGGCTGGAGGCCCCACAGACCCTCGTAAAAGGCGGCGGAGCGATTCACGTCCGATACGTTGAGCGCGACATATCCGAGCCGAGCATAGCGATGCTGTGCGGCGGCGCCGTCTTCGGCTGCGCTGTTGGACGTGCGCATGACACCCTCTCCCAATGCACGAAAATATAGTTGAACGTATTCCTCAAAATGGGAGGGCGCAAGATGGTTGGTCGTATGTATAAAAAATGAGCCATAAATTCGCCGAGAAGCCCATGATTTCGGGCTTCCAGAGGTGTTGTCGAAAATGCGCATAGAGCGAAAAGTGTCGCTCAGGGACGCCGCCGCCGCCACTTCTGCGGCTGAAGATGGCGCTTGCGCTCCGGGCTGGGTCTCTTAAAGTCCGGCGCAGGGATCGGCTGGAAGCGCGCGGCTGGCCCAACAGCTATGAAGCGCGAAGTGCGTTCATCGGGCGCGCGACTTGGGCGTGTATTGCGGTGACGGTTGCGGCGCTCCGATGTGAAGCGGGGTGGGCAGCGGCGGCATGAAGAGGATTAGAGCTTTGGCAACGGATGCGGCGGCAACGGGACGGAACGCTCAGGGGCTTGCTGCGAAGGCGCCGCGCAAGTCGGCCGCAAAGGTTTCAGCTACCCCAAAGGCGGGGCGGCGGATGTCCCGCGCCGGGTCTGATACGCGCGGAAAGCTGCTGGACGCCGCCGAGCGGTTGTTCGCTGACAATGGGTACGACGGGACCTCGCTGAGGGACATCGCGGTCCGGGCCCAACAGCACGTGGCGCTATCGACTTATCACTTCGGCACGAAAGAGCGCCTGTTTGAGGAGGTCATCCAGCGCAGGGCCGCCGATATGGAGGCTATTCGGCTGGCGGGGCTCGATAAGATCAACGCCTCGACGCTATCTTCGTCCGAAGCCGTTCGCGCGCTGATCGAAGCCTATGCACTGCCGATGATTCGCGCGAGATATGGCTCGTCTCGACAGTGGCAGGCCCATGTCCGCCTGCTCTCGCAACTGATCAGCGTCAAGCGCTGGGTGCCACTCATTCGAAAGCACTATGACACCTGCGGTGTCCGCTTCATCGCCAAGTTCGAGGAGGTGCTTCCCAACGCGAATCGGGAGGCTGTGCTCGATTCGTTTTCGTTCATGATCTCGAACATGCTGTACGTGTGCTCCTATACGAACCGGTTTGACAATCTGAAGAAGCAAAAGCATTCGGCGAAGGAAGATATCGCGGCGGCGACCGAGAATTTCCTGCGTTTCACTCATGCCGGCTTCATGGCGCTCGAGCCGTAGCGCCCGGGCTCGGAGCGCCGCCGCGCCGATCGATATTTATATGGTCGTACAGATAAAGTGGTGCTAGGTTCCGGGGACGCGAAAGCTCATCGCCGCATCGTCGGGTGACGCTGCTGCGAGATGAGGGAGGTTGATTTGGAGCCGCAGACTCGCAGCGAAACCGTGGCTGGCGCCACAGCGAAGGCCCCGCGTTCGTTTTTGAAGGATCGGCTGCCGCGGACGGGCCTGAAGGAGTTCTGGTACCCGGCCGCCAGGTCCAGGGAGGTGGGCGAGAAGCCCATCGCCGTGAAGCTGGTCGGTGACGAAATCACGCTGTTTCGCGACGCCGGAAAAGTTCATGCCCTGCACAATCGGTGTCCCCATCGGGGGCTGCCGATGTCGATGGGCAAGCGGAATTTTCCCGGAACGATCTCATGCGCCTATCACGGTTGGACGTTCGACACGAACGGCGCCTGTGTAGCGGCCCTCAATGAGGGACCGTGCTCTCGCCTGCCGGGACGAGTCCATATTCGAACCTATCCCGTCGAAGAGCGGAACGGAGTGATTTGGGTGTACATGGGCGCTCGGGCGCCGAAGCCCATCGAGGAAGACGTGCCGGCCGAGCTGCTGGACGAAAGCGCCATAACCTATTTCGATGTCGAGACCTGGGATTTCAACTGGCTTCCCGGTCTCGAAAATCTCATGGACACCCACGACCTATTCGTCCATCGCAATTCGCCGTTCTACCTTTTCACCAAGATCCCGGCGTGGGCCGACGTCGCATCGGAAGTGATGCCGGATGGCAGGGGTGTCAGCTATCGCTACTCGAAGATCGGACCCATTCAAGAATCGTATCCGAACTTGGGAAAGTGGCCCAAGAACGTCTGGTGGAGATGGTTCAAGATCGGTGCGCCGAGTGGTGAATATTTGACTGCTGAGCTTAGGTTGCCCGGGATCACGCGGGTGGGCTTCACCACGCTGATGTTTATCCGCTATATGGTGCCTATCGACGAGAAGAGCTGCCGGGCGTTCCTGTTCTCGACCCGACGGGTCTCGGGCCTCGATGCGCTATTCTATCGAATCTATTATCGCCTCTGGGCGTCCTGGAGCCTGCTCAAGCTGTTTATCGGACAGGACACGGTCGTATTCGCCGCCCAGGACTACGATGCGCCCGAGCAGCTCGCCGCCGCGGACAACGGGATCATCAAGTGGCGACGGATCATCGCAAACCACGCGGCGGCTGAAAATGCGGACCGTGGCTCCGGCGCCGCCGCCAAGATCTCCAGCGTCGACGCGGCTTGAACGGTGCTGTCGTGCCCGGCGCGGTAACGCCCGATAGCCCCCAGGCAGCGGCGGCCTGGCGGGTCGGATATGCCGATAGCGGCGGCGAGCGCATCTACTGGGAGTGCTCTGGAGAGGGCCTCCCTATTGTGATCTGCCATGGCGCAGGTAGCGGCCATTTGTCGTTCTATCAACAGGTCGCCGCGCTGGCTTCGGACAGAATCCAGATCGTGACGTGGGACCAGCGCGGATACTGCAACTCAACGCTAAATTCTGGCCAAATTGGCGTCGGAAAGTCTGCGGGGGACCTGGACAGCGTCATCCGGGCGACAGGGCTGAATGGAACGCCGATTCATTTGGTCGGCCAGGCGATGGGCGGACTTGTCGCGGCGTCATGGGCGGCGAATAATCCCGGCGCAGTGCGCTCGCTTGCGCTTTGGGACGGGCCGTTTGAGATCAGCCCGGATGGCCGGCGCCTCGTCTGGGGGCTGGCGCCGGAGGACAAGGGCGTAGCCTCCACTCAAGTCAACCGGCGAGTCGGTCAGACCCGCTCTCTGACGGCCGCATCCCTGGCGCGGGATCGTGGAAAGGCCTTCCTCTACCAGTCACTGCAGGAGCTTGGCGCTGCGCGGCCGAGCTATGCCGCCGTATTCGCCGCCGCCAAGGCCGAGCCGGTTCCTTTGGCCCCTCTGGCGGCGCTCGACGCGCCGGTTCTTATAGGGCGCGGCGAATTCGATCACGTCGCCGACCCAGAGGCGTATGCGGCGCTAGCGGCGCAGTTTGTCCGAGCGGAAACGGTGGTGATCCCAGGATGTGGGCACGCCCCCTATTTCGAGGCGCCTGAGCTCTGGAATGAGGCGATGTTGCGCCATGTCCTTGCCGGTCATCGAATGTGATCGGGCAAGCCGGCAAGAAAGTCCAGAACCGCCCTGTTCCAGGCCTCGGGCGCCTCGTAGTAGACTGAGTGATCGCCCTCGATGATCTGAAGGCGCCCGTTCGGCAGACGTGCGGCGAGGTCGACCATCGCCGAAGGCGGGCAAAGCGAATCGTCGGACGCCATCAGAATGAGCGTTGGAACCGAGAGACTTTCGAGCGGAAGCAGGTCGAGACGATCTTCGGCCATGGCCTTAAGGGCGGTCGCGGGATCGGGCCGCGATCCAAAGCTCGATATCTGATTGTAAAGCACGCCGAGGTCGGGGTGACGCCGACAGAATTCGGCCGACAGTACGGGATGCTCGCGTCGGTTCATTCGCTCTCGGTTCGGCTCCGCCGTCACCAGGCGATCGACGTGCGAGCGGGGCGCGCCGGCGACAGTCGTCGACAGGATGAGCGAGCGCACCCGGTCTGGATGAGCCTGCGCATAGCCGAGCGCCGTCCAGCCGCCCATGGACTGTCCGACGAGGGTGATGCGGTCGAGCTCGAGATGGTCCAGGAGGGCGCCAAGGTCGCGGCGCGCAGCTGGCGGACCAATATCGCCGGACCCGGCTGTGGAATTGCCGAAGCCGCGTTGATCCCAAGTAATGACTTCGTAGCGCGCGGCCAACGGTTCGATCTGCCGCCACCAGATCGCGTGGTTTCCGCCAAGGCCGTGGCAGAGGGCGAGCGGAGATCCCGCGCCGGTCCGCTCGTAGTAGATCTTTTCGCCCTCCGAGGCGGCATAGCCGCAGATGCGGCGCAGGGAACCATCCGTCATGCCGTCCTCGCAGCGTGTGAAGCCCAAATGGCGGAGGAGGAGGCGTCGATTCCAGACTCGCTCCCCTTTGCTGCGGCGAGCATCGCGTCGATGGACACCAGCTTGACCCTGGGTCGATCAGCGGCCGCGCCGGCCATCCTTTCGCATCGGTCAATGCGTATCCAGCCGGCCTGGTCGACCACGTAAGGACAGGTTTCGCCTAGCCAATCGAGGATCTCATCGGCGCTCGCGGCGGCAGGGCTGGCGGTGGCGAGGTCGGCTAGAAGGCGCTCGACCGTCTCCATCGCATCGCCCCGATTGGTGCCGATGATGCCGCTTGGGCCGCGCTTGATCCAGCCGGCGACATATTCACGATCACCCGCAACGACGGCGCCGCCAATATTGGGGATGGTCCCGGAGCGGGCGTCGAAGGCCACGTCTGGCAGGGCGCAGCCGCGATAGCCGACGGCGCGGATCACGAGATCGGCCGCAAGCGCCTCGCGCTCGCCGGTGTCGACGGACCGGATTTCGCCATCGTGAAGCTCGAGGCGGTTGACGCCGACCTCGACCTCCTCGACTTTCCCCCGCCCATTGAGGGCGATCGGCGAGCGCAGAAAGCCGAGGCGAAGTCGACGCCGATCACCGGAAGGGGCGCGGCGGGCCGCCTGCTCAAGCACTGCGAGGTTGCGTTGAGCGCGTCGGTCTTCGGCGGGATCCGTGACCTCCGGCGCAGCGTTCGCCAAGGAAAGGACTTCGACCGTCAGATTCGGGATTGAGACAAGCTCACGCAATTCCGGCGTGGTGAACGCCGCCTGAGCTGGGCCGCGGCGGCCTAGGATCGTCACGTCTCGAATGCGGCTCGACGCCAGCGCCGCCAGGGCGTGGTCGGCGATGTCCGTCGTGCGGAGAGCATCGCTTCCCTGCAGCAGCATGCGAGCCACATCGATGGCGACATTGCCGTTTCCGATGACGACGGCCCGGTCGCCGGAAAGGTCCGGCGTGAGGGTGGCCATATCGGGATGGCCATTGTACCAACCCACGAAGTCGGAGGCGGCGAGGCTGCCCGGCAGATCCTCGCCCAGGATGGCGAGCCTGCGCTCCGCCCTGGCGCCGACGGCGTAGAGGACCGCATCGTAGCGCGACAGCAGCGCGTCGCGCGAGACATCGCGGCCGAATTCCACGTTGCCGAAAAAGCGATATCGCGGGTGATCGGCGATTTCGGCGAACTGGGCGCTAACCGATTTGATTTTTACGTGGTCTGGAGCGACGCCGGCGCGCAGCAACCCCCAAGGCGTTGGGAGGCGCTCGAACATGTCGACTTCGATGACGGGCGAGTTGGACAACAGCAGGTGTTCGGCGGCGTAGTACCCCGCAGGCCCTGCGCCAACAATGGCGACGCGAAACCCTCTCATGCGTCAGCGCGCCCCATCCATAGCCGGTCCCGCGCCGCTTGGCGTCATGCCCTGCCGACCACACGCGCTGATGCAGATGCTGCATACGATTTTCGACATCGGCGACACCTTTCACTATCAACTGATTGCGATCATTGCATAAAGTCAGCCTGCCGACAATCGGCGGAGCCAAATATTTGTTTGAACGACCACGCAAAAATATTGACTAGCGGCGGGTGTCCGCCTAAGAGCGGCTAGATGGGGCGACATGTGTGGCCGGCTTAAGGGCGCTGGCTCGGCGGCCGCTCGAAAGCGGGTTACGCCGCGCCGTGCGGAGGAGGGATGATGCCCAAGCTTGATGGAAAGGTCGCGATCGTGACCGGCGCGGCGGGCGGCCAGGGGAGGGCGGAAGTCGAGCTTTTGGCGAAGCTCGGCGCCAAGGTTATGGCCACCGACCTGGACGCTGATGCGGCGGAGGGCGTGGTCGCCGCGATCAACCGGGAGGCGCCTGGGAGCGCGGCCGCTCAGAGGCATGACGTATCTTCGCGCGAGGATTGGTCCCGTGTCGTCGCCGCGGCGGAAGCCGCCTTCGGCCCAGTCACCGTCCTGGTGAACAATGCCGGCGTTTTGACGCGCGTTCCCTATGACCTCCTCACGCTCGAACAGTGGCAGGCGACCATGAACGTCAATGCCTGGGGCGTCTTCGCAGGCATTCAGGCGGTCGCCTCATCCATGGGCAATGCCGGTGGCGGCTCGATCATCAATATCGCATCGACCGCCACACTGACCGCGGCCGGCGGATTCAGCGCCTACACGGCCAGCAAGGGCGCTGTCGATGCGCTGACCCGCGCCGCGGCGATCGAGCTTGCGCCCGACAACATCAGGGTCAATTGCGTCCTGCCGGGCATCATTCAGACTGCAATGGTGGAGAAGACGCTTTCGACCCCTGAGATCCTGGCGGCCGCTGGATCGGCTATCCCGCTGGGGCGTCTTGGGCGGCCGGCGGACGTCGCTTATCTCGTCGCCCACCTGGCGAGTGACGAGGCCTCGTTCACCACCGGCGCATCGTTCGTCGTCGACGGCGGGGCTGCGATCGAAGGCGGAGGGGCGCGCCTGAAGGAGCGTGTCGCGGCGGCTCGGCAGTCCTGATGCGTCGCGGCCTCAAAGCATCGCCGGCGCCTATGGCTTCGCTCTGGATGAGGGGCCGGCCGGGCGCGTTGGATTGGCGTGATTATGAACGCTGGCGCCGCTCGCGGGCGTTGCTGGTCGCATGGGAGGTGGCATGAGCCAGTCTGGAGATTTGCGGTTCGACGGCAAGGTCGCGGCGGTGACTGGCGCAGGACGGGGGCTGGGGCGCGAGTTCGCCCTGGCGCTCGCGGCGAGGGGTGCTGCGGTCGTGGTGAACGACATAGGGTCGTCAACCGACGCCCAGCGCTACGGCGACGAGGCGAAGCACGATCCGGCCGCCGAGGTCGTCGAGACCATCATAGCCCGAGGCGGTCGGGCGCGAGCGAACACCGCTTCGGTTTCAGATGCGAAGGGCGCGGCGTCGATCATCGACGATGCGCTCGAGGCGTTCGGTCGTATCGACATCGTCATCAACAACGCCGGCGTCGTCATCACCGATGACTTTGAGTCTCTCACGGTCTCCGCACTGACGGCATGCTATGACGTTCACGTCAAAGGCGCCTTTCAGGTATCGCAGCGCGCCTGGCGTCCCATGCGCGAGCGGGGGGGCGGGCGGATCCTCAATGTCTGCTCGGTCGACGGCATCGTCTTCGGCAACCTCCGCCACGCAGCCTATGACGCAGCAAAAGGCGGGCTTGCCGGCCTCACGCGCGCGATGGCGATTGAGGGCGAGCGGCACGGCATCGTCGTCAATGGCCTGCTGCCTGGCGCATATACCCGGGGACAGAAGTCGGTCGACCCGTCGCTGAGCCCCGTCAACTTCATCGATATGCGGCCGGAGTTGGTGGCTCCGTCGGCGTGCTGGCTGGTGCATGAAGCCTGCAAGTTGAACGGAGCCTTCTTCGCCAGCAGCTCAGGTCGGATCGGCCGGGTCTTCACGGGCGTGGCCGCCGGGTTCCAAGACCAGCCGGACCAGTTTTCGCCCGAGCGCATCCGCGATCATAGCGAAATCGCTCACAGTTATGAGCCCTATGTCTCGCCACGGACGACCCAGGAATTCAACGAATTCCGCATTGGCCTGTTTCGCTCTGTGAACCCGCCGACGGGGAATTGACATGGCGAGGTTGCCCCCTGCCCAGCTCAGCGCCGAGGAACTGGCCTTTCGCAGGCGCGAAGGCAGCGCGCCCCCCAACCTGCAGCTCGTCGTTGCGCACGCGCCTGAGGTGGCCCGCCTGCAACTCGAACTGACACGCGCGGCCGCGGCTGGCATGCCGCCTCGCCAAAAGGAGCTGATCATTCTGCTTGTCGGGCTATTGACCGACAACGCCTATTGTTGGGGACATCACGTGCCTCCGGCCCTCGCCGCCGGGATCAGCACAGCGGAAATTCGCGCAATCCGTGGTCATGACTATTCGGTCTTCGGCCCGGAGGAGCAGGCGCTGCTGGGCTATTGCCGGGCAGTGGTCGACCAGGCGGTTTCGGACGAGGCTTGGGAGGCGGTCAGCCGCGGCCGCACGCCCGAGGATCTGGTCAAGATCACGATGCTGGTCGGGTTCTATTGCATGCTCGGAAAGGTTCAGGCGGCTCTGAACGTGCCTCAGGACGCGGGGTTCGGGGGCTTTGAGGAGCCCTAGATCACGTTGAATTCGGATCGAATCGATCCGAATTCAGCGTGATCGATTCTAAAAGTTAGAGCGGGTTGCGGACGGAAAACCGCTTCGCACTTTTCCTCAACCCGCTCTGAGGGCGTGAAAGTCGACGGGCCGCCAGGATAGGCGCAGCGCGATGCAACCTACGGCCTAAGGGAGGATAAGTTGGATCTAGGAATCGACGGCAAGACCGCGCTGATCGCGGGCGGATCGATGGGCATCGGGCGGCGGACAGGCGAGATCCTCGCAGCCGATGGCTGCGCAGTGGCGGTTGTCGGCCTGCCCGACGATCCCGCCTCGATCGAGGCGGGAT
>FTFU01001650.1_pt1 | contig 10841 bp, 10 predicted proteins | sample 1640511 | NCBI WGS metagenome assembly FTFU01 (sample SAMEA3914789, study PRJEB12502) | metagenome | biome: forest; material: soil | place: Canada | collected 2011-07-03 | depth 0.3 m | reverse complement strand
TGGCCCGGTTCAAGGCTGATCCCAAAAGCCACGGCCGGGTGCTGGACAGCGGGCTCTGGCGTTATAGCCGTCATCCCAACTATTTCGGCGACGCCTGCGTTTGGTGGGGCCTCTACCTGATCGCCGCCGAGACCGCGCCGGGCCTGTGGTCCCTGCCGGGCCCGCTGCTTCTGACCTTCATCCTGGCCGGCTGGAAGGGGGCGACAGCCGTAGAGGCGGGGCTGCGCCGCACCCGGCCAGCCTATGACGACTATGCCCGCCGAACCTCCGGCTTCATCCCCCTGCCGCCGAAGCGGCCCGCGGCGGGGTAGAGCTGGATGAAACCATACTGAGCCGGTAGCCCTACGCCGCGGCGGCTTCGAGCGCGGCGATGTCGAGCTTGCCCATCTTCATCATCGCCTGGAGCACCCGCTGGGCCTTGGCGGGATCCGGGTGGCCGAGCAGCCTGGGCAAGGCCTCGGGCACGATCTGCCAGGAAAGCCCGAAGCGGTCCTTCAGCCAGCCGCAGGGGCCTTCCTGGCCGCCGTCGCCGAGCCGGCTCCAATAGTGGTCGACATCGTCCTGGGCCTGACAGCCCACCTGGAAAGAGATGGCTTCGGAGAATTGGTACATCGGCCCGCCGTTCAAGGCCGTGAACGGGCGGCCATCCAGTTCGAAGGCCACGGTCAGCACCGTCCCCTTGGGCATGGGTCCGCCCTCGCCATAGTGGGAGAGGGCGGTGATCTTGGAGTTCCTGAACACCGAGACATAGAACCGCGCCGCGTCTTCGGCCAGGGTGTCGAACCAGAGGCACGGGATGATCGTCTGCATGGGGAAACCTCCTGATGGATGCGGATCTCGCCGCCATAGGACGTTCGAGAGGGGGAAGTTCCGACAGACCTCGCCGGCCCCGCCCCGATTGCGGGCGAGAGCCGGCGAGATCCATTCAGCCCTATTTCAGCGTGACTTCCCGGGCCAGCATATCACTCCCGATCGTGCGGATCGCGCCACGGGCGGCCTGGCCGGCGTTGGCCTTGGCGATCGAGCCGAAGATCTTGGCCTGCATGGCGTATTCCTCGGCGGTCGGACGGTCGAACTCCGCCATGCTCTTGTATTCGGTGGCCAGGATGATGTCCGGCTCGTCCTTGCGGGGGTCGGCGACCAGGAACACCTTGTAGTCGAGGATCATCCCGGCCTTCTTCAGCGCTTCCTCCTGCGCCTTCCACTCGGTGTCGAGCCAGTGCATGTAGTCGTCGAAGTGGCCGTCGACGGTCTTGATCTCTCCGAAATCCCAGACCGGGCCTTTGTCAAAGCTGGGCCCTTCCGGATCCGCGGCCCTGGCGGGCGCGGCGGCGAACAGGGCTGATACGGCGAGTGCGGCAAGCAGACGTTTCATCTCCAACTCCTTTGTTCGTTATCGACTTGAAGCGGTTACGCGGAACGCTGGCGCAATTGGCCCGATGACGGGCGCCCAACAGCTGAGGCCGCAATAAGCCCGGGCGCTTGTAGAAAGCTCAAAGAATCGCAGGCCGCCCGGCCCCGAAGAACAGGACGATGCTCCCATGCGCGCAAGGGAGCAATCAAGATTAGCGGTTATAATGGAGCGGCGGAGGCGCGGCGCTGGATAGCCGTCCTCCATTGGGATCGGACCAAGCAAGTCTGAACCATCCTGCTTGATCCGCCTCAATGCGCCGCCAGTCGCGCTCGGCCTTGCTCATCCCCATCTAGTGAACCAAACGCCCCTTGGGGCGTCTTCAAAGGACGATGAGGCGGGCGGAAGCCATGAAGGATCGTCAGGATTGGATGTGGGCGGGGGCGCTGGGCGCGCTGGCCCGCGCCGAGCGGCTGCATCGGCAGATGTTCCACCCCGTTAGCGGCCAGGCAGGGCATGCCCGCTGGGAGCCGCCCGTCGACATGCTGGAGACTGAGCACGAGGTCTTGGTCATCGCCGCCCTCCCCGGGGTGGCGGCGGGCGAAGTGCACGCAGCGATCGACGGGCCGTGCCTGGTCATCGCCGGGCGGCGCACCCTGCCCGACGCCCTGAAGGCCGCCACCATCCACCGTCTGGAGCTGCCCCAGGGGCGGTTCGAGCGGCGCGTCCCCCTCCCCCGCGGCGTCTATGACCGTCTGTCCAGCCAGATGGTCGACGGCTGCCTTGTGATCAGCCTTGGCAAGAGGTCCTGACCGATGGCCGACGATATCGCCAACACCTCCACCTCTTCAGCCCAAGGCGCCGCCCAGCGACCGTCTCCCCCCGCCGACGCCTTCGTCGTGGTCGCGGTGCGCAACATGGTGCTGTTTCCGGAGGTGGTGACCCCGATCACCATCGGCCGCCCAGCCTCGATCGCCGCCGCCCAGCAGGCGGTGCGTGAGCAGCGCCAGGTGGTGATCGTGCTGCAGCGCGATCCCGAGGTGATCGAGCCGGGCCTGAACGACCTGCACGACGTCGGCGTGGTGGCCAACATCCTGCGCTACGTCACCGGGCCCGATGGCGAGCACCACCTGGTCTGCCAGGGGGTGCAGCGCTTTCGCATCACCGAGATCCTGCCGGACTTTCCTTATCTGGTGGCGCGCGGCCTGCACCTGCCGGAGCCTACCGAGTCCGACCCGGAGATCGAGGCCCGCTTTCTGACCGTCAAGACCGAGGCGATCGAGGCCCTGGAGCTGTTGCCGCAGGCGCCCGACGAGCTGCGCCAGGCGATCCAGCAGGTGACCTCGCCCAGCATCCTGGCCGACATGACCGCCACCTATCTGGACGCCAAGCCGGAAGAAAAGCAGGACGTCCTGGAGACCCTGTCCCTGCGCCCCCGGCTGGACAAGGTGCATGCCCTGCTCAGCCAGCGCCTGCAGGTGCTGCGCCTGACGGCCGAGATCAGCCGCCAGACCCAGCAGGCCTTTGGTCAAAGACAGCGCGAGGCGGTGCTGCGCGAGCAGATGGCCGCGATCCAGCGCGAGCTGGGCGAAGATGAGGGCTCACGCCAGGAGTTGGAGGAGCTGGAAAAGGCCATCACCGCCGCCGGCATGCCCGAGGAGGTCGAGGCCCAGGCGCGCAAGGAGCTTCGCAGGCTTTCGCGCACCCCCGACGCCAGCGCCGAGTACGGCCTGGTGCGCACCTATCTGGAATGGCTGACCGAGCTGCCGTGGAAGGAGCCGCAGTCGCCGACCATCGACCTTGGCGAGGCCCGTCGGATCCTGGACGCCGACCACTTCGGCCTGGAGAAGATCAAGCAGCGCATCGTCGAATACCTGGCGGTGCGCAAGCTGGCGCCCTCCGGCAAGGCCCCGATCCTGTGCTTCGTCGGCCCGCCGGGGGTGGGCAAGACCTCGCTGGGGCAATCGATCGCCCGGGCCATGGGCCGCAAGTTCGTGCGCGTCAGCCTGGGCGGCGTCCACGACGAGGCTGAGATCCGCGGCCACCGGCGCACCTATGTCGGCGCCCTGCCCGGCGACATCATCCAGGCGATCCGCAAGGCGGGCTCGCGCGACTGCGTGATGATGCTGGACGAGATCGACAAGATGGGCGCAGGCATCCAGGGCGATCCGTCCGCGGCCATGCTGGAGGTGCTGGACCCCGAGCAGAACTCGACCTTCCGCGACAACTACCTTGCGGTCCCGTTCGACCTCAGCCGCGTGGTGTTCATCACCACCGGCAACATGCTCGACACCGTTCCTGGCCCCTTGCGCGACAGGATGGAGATCATCTCGCTCGCCGGCTACACCGCCGGCGAGAAGCTGGAGATCGCCAAGCGCTACCTGGTGCGGCGCGAGTTGGAGGCCAACGGGCTGAAGGCCGAGCAGGTGGAGATCGAGGACGCGGCGCTTCGCCGGATCACCGAGGCCTATACCCGCGAAGCGGGGGTGCGCAGCCTGGAGCGCGAGATCGGTCGCGCCCTGCGCCATGTGGCGGTCAAGGTGGCGGAGGGCTCGACCGAGCACATCCGCATCACCGCCGGCGATCTCGACACCATCCTGGGACCGCCAAGGTTCGAAAACGAGGTCGCCATGCGCACCAGCGTGCCGGGCGTGGCTACGGGCCTGGCCTGGACCCCGGTCGGCGGCGACATCCTGTTCATCGAGGCGGCCATGAGCCCCGGCCATGGCAAGCTGATCCTGACCGGCCAGCTGGGCGATGTCATGAAGGAGAGCGCCCAGGCGGCGCTGAGCCTGGTCAAGTCGCAGGTCTGCCCGTTGGGCGTCGACCGGGAGTTGTTCGACAGGAACGACATCCACGTCCACGTTCCCGCCGGCGCGACGCCCAAGGACGGACCCAGCGCGGGCGTAGCCATGTTCATCGCCCTGGCCTCCCTGGTCAACGGCCGCACAGTCCGCTCGGACACGGCCATGACTGGCGAGATCAGCCTGCGGGGTCTCGTTCTGCCCGTCGGCGGCATCAAGGAGAAGGTGGTGGCCGCGGCCGCCGCCGGCATCACGCGGGTGATGCTGCCGGCCCGCAACCGCCGCGATTTCGACGAAATCCCGAAAGAGGCGCGCGAGAAGCTGGAATTCATCTGGCTGGAACAGGTCTGTGACGCGGTCGACGCCGTGCTCGAACCGGCGGCGAAGGCTGAAGTGGTGGCGTAGAAACTGGAGAGCTAAAGGCCCGGCGTAGAACACCTCTGCCGGAGAGGTATTTGACACTGTCCATCAAATCAGCGGCTCAACCCCTTCCTTCCCCCCTTGCGGGGGAAGGTGGCCCGCGAAGCGGGTCGGATGGGGGGTGTAACGCTGTAGGAAATCGCCAGAACGCAGCGGGTCGAGCTGCAGGCCTGCTTGCGAGTTGGATGTCTCACCCCCCATCCGTCGGCTCCGCCGACACCTTCCCCCGCAAGGGGGGAAGGGAAAGGTTCTCGCGCCTGAAGATCGGCGGCTTGATCGCCGCCCTGACGCTCGCCACCCCGGCCCTGGCGGCTGCGCCCGACGCCGACGCCATCCTGCGCAAGACCTACGACAACTATCGCGCCAAGAGCTCCCAATCGACCGTCGCCATGACCATCCACCGGCCGGACTGGGAGCGGCGGATGGAGATGAAGGCCTGGACGCGGGGCGATGACGACGCCTTGGCGCGCTTCACGGCGCCGGCCAAGGACGCCGGCAATGCGACCTTGAAGCTGGGCCAGGACACCTGGGTCTACAACCCCAAGCTCAACCAGGTGATCAAGCTGCCGGCCAGCATGATGAGCCAGTCGTGGATGGGCTCGGATTTCTCCTACAACGACCTGGCCAAATCGGAGGACATCATCGCCCTCTATACCCACCGTTCGACCACGACGGAGCAGGCGGCGGGCCACGCGGTCTGGACCATCGAATGCACGCCCAAGCCGGGCGCGCCGGTGGTGTGGGGCAAGGTGGCGCTGAAGATCCGGGATGATGACGTGATGGTCGAGGAGACCTTCTTCGACCAGGACATGAAGCCGGCGCGGCGCATGACCGCCGACAAGGTCGGCGTGCTGGACGGGCGGCCCTATCCGGTGACCATGACCATGCACCCACTGGACACGCCGGGGCAGTGGACGCGTATCGAGACCACCGAAGCGCGGTTCAACACCCTGTCTCCGGCCTATCTGTTCACCCTGTCGAACCTGCAGAACCCGAGGCCCTAGGTGCTGGTCGAACTCGCCTGGCGCAACCTCTGGCGGCGGCCCCAGCGCACGGTGCTGAGCCTGGCCAGCATCGTCATCGTGGTGGCCCTGCTGGTCTTCATGCTGTCGTTCCAGATCGGCGTCTACGAGACCATGAAAGAGTCGACCTTGCGCATCTTCGACGGCTACGCTCAGCTGCAGCCTCTGGGCTATGCCGCCGATCCGGGCCTGGAGCGCACCATCGCCCAGCCTGAGACGCTGGCGGCGCAAGCGATGGCGGTGGAGGGCGTGGCGACCGCCGCCCCGCGGGTGAACGGCTTCGCCATCCTGGCCAACGGCTCACGCAGCTATGGCGCGGCGGTGGTGGGGGTTGATCCGGCGCGGGAGGCCAGGGTCTCCTCCATCGCAGCCATAGTCCGCCAGGGCCGCTACCTGGAGCCGGGCGACGACGACAAGGCGATCCTGGGCGAGGTCCTGGCGCGCAACCTGGGCCTGGGCGTCGGTGGCAAGGTCACGGTGCTGGGAGCCGCGCGGGACGGCTCGGTGGCGGCCGACGTGCTGCAGGTGGTGGGTGTCTATCGCAGCGGCGTGCCGGAGCTGGATCGCTCGATCCTGGAGATGCCGCTGGCGAGAGCCCAGGCCGCCTTCGCCATGGAGGACCGGGCCAGCACCATCGCGCTCGGCGGTCCGTCATTGGCCAAGGTCGATGCGGCCGTGCCGGCCCTGCGCGCCGTGGCGGCCCGACACGGCGTCTCCCTGATGGACTGGGCGGCCCTGGAGCCCGCGATGCGCGATGCGATCGCGCTGAAATACGCCAGCGCCCTGTTGTTCTACCTGACTCTGGTGGTGGTGGTGGCCTTCATCATTCTCAACACCCTCCTGATGTCGGTGCTGGAGCGCACCCGCGAATTTGGCGTGCTGTTGGCCGTAGGCATGAAGCCGAGCATGATCGGCCGCATGGTGTGGATCGAGCTTTTGAGCCTAGCCCTGGTGGGGTCGGCGGGCGGCCTGCTGATCGGTGGCGGGGCGACGCTGTGGTTCGTCCACCACGGGATAGCCTATCCGGGCCTGGAGGACCTTCTGGCCCAGTTCGGCCTGCCGCCGAGGCTCTATCCCAGCCTGACGCCGCTGAGCGCGCTGGTGGCTCCCGGCGCGATCACCCTTGCGATCGCGCTGGGCGGGATCGTGCCTTACCTGCGGGTCGCGCGGTTGACCCCGGCCCTGGCCATGAGGGCGGCATGATCGGCCGGCTTGGCCTCTTGGCGCCCCTGGCCTGGCGCAACCTGTGGCGCAACCCGCGACGCACGGGGATCACGCTCGCAGTGGTAGCGATCGGGGTCTGGTCGATCCTGAGCTTCGACGTGATGCTGAAGGCCTTCGCCGATAGCAGCCGCGAGGCGACCCTGCGCCTGCTGACCGGCGAGGGCCAGATCCACGCCAAGGGCTATCTGGACGATCCCGACATCATCCACAGCATGCCACCCGCTTCCGGCCCACTGCTCACCGCCTTAGGATCACATGCGGTCGGCGCCTGGGCCCAGCGCGTGCGGATCCCGGCGGTGATCCAGAGCGAATACCGCACACGCGCCGTCACCCTGCTGGGCGTCGCGCCCCACGACGAGCGCAAAGTCTCGGACCTGCCCGGCCAGGTGACCTTGGGCCGCTATCTGAACGGGCCGGACGATGCGGGCCTCGTCATCGGCCGCGACCTGGCCGACCAATTGAAGACCCGCCTCGGCAAGCGGGTGATCGTCATGGCCCAGGCCGCTGACGGCCATCTGGCCGAGAGCGGCTATGTCGTCGTCGGCCTGTTCGATGGAACCAAGCCTGTGCAGGACGCCTTCGTCTTCACCGGCCTTGGGCCGGCCCAGGCCAACCTGGGACTTGGACGCAAGGTTTCCGAGATCGCCTTTTTCGCCGGAGCCGCGCAGCCCCTGGACCAGACCGTGGCCGCCCTGCGCCGCGCAGCGCCGTCCTTGGACATCCAGCCTTGGACCCGGCTTTCACCGCTCGCCTACACCATCGAGAGCTTCTCCCGCTCCTATATCGCCGTCTGGCTGGCGATCATGTTCGTGCTGATGGCCATCGGCGTCGTCAACACCCAGCTGATGGCGGTGTTCGAGCGCACCCGCGAGTTCGGCCTGCTGCAAGCCCTAGGCATGCGGCCCGGCCCGATCCTGCTGCAGGTGACGGTGGAGTCGGCGCTGCTGATCGGGCTCGGTGTCGTAGCCGGGATCGTCCTGATGATGGTGACCCTGGCCCCCTTCCGCCACGGCCTGGACCTGGGCTTCCTGGCCGCCGGCGCCGAAATGGCCGGGGTCGGGCGGGTGCTCCATCCGCAACTGGATCTGGCCGATACGGTACGCTTCAGCCTGATCATCTGGGTCCTGGGCGTCGTCACGGCCCTCTGGCCGGCCAGAGTCGCCGCCCGCGCTAATCCGGCCGTGGCCATGAGCCAGCTATGATCCGAGGGACGCGATGAGCGCGATCATCCAGTGCCGCGGGGTCGAGAAGGCCTATCAGCAGGGCGCCATGACCGCCCGGGCCCTGCGCGGCGTCGACCTGGAGCTGGGGCGCGGCGATTTCGCCACCCTGGCCGGCCCGTCGGGCTCGGGCAAGACCACCCTGCTCAGCCTGATCGGCGGCCTGGATGCGCCGAACGCGGGCGAGATCGTCGTCGACGGCCAGCCGATCGCCAAGATGAGCAAGGCCGATCTGGCCGACCTGCGCCTGCACAAGATCGGCTTCGTGTTCCAGACCTACAGCCTGATCCCGGTGCTGTCGGCGCTGGAGAATGTAGAACTCATCCTGCGCCTTCTGGACCAGCCCAAGGCTGAGCGCGAGGCCCGCGCCCACGACGTGCTGCGCGAGGTGGTCCTGCAAGGGCTGGAGGATCGGCGGCCCGCGCGCCTTTCCGGCGGCCAGCAACAGCGGGTGGCGGTGGCGCGGGCGCTCGCGCCCCGGCCGGCCATCGTCCTGGCCGATGAGCCGACCGCCAACCTCGACTCCAAGAACGCCGAGGAACTGATCGATCTGATGGCCCAGCTCAACGCCGCCTCGGGGATCACCTTCCTGATCGCCACCCACGACGCCCGGGTGATCGCCCATTCGCGCCGCCAGATCGAGATGACCGACGGGCGGATCACCCGGGACGAGCGACGGGATCCCGGGATTGCGGCCTGACCGGACAGCCGGCCTCCTCGCCCTGGCGTTGGCGGGCCTGGTCTGCGCGCCGGCCTGCGCCCAGTCGGATAGCCTGCACGGCCGCATCGAGCTGCAGGAGGCCGGCCTCTTCGCCCGCAACGACAGCCTGATCCAGGCGGCCGGCGGCGACGTCAGCAACGATCTTTCCGGCAACCTGCGCCTGACCTGGGAGCCGAGCCGAGGCCCCTGGAGCCTGTCGGTCCAGTACCTCATCGCCTTCGAGATTGGCCCGGAGGCGCGGCTGACGCACGAACAAGCCGCGCTCCCGCCCGCCCCACCTGCCACCCTGTTCGACCTTACGGGCCGGTTGGCCGACCACGGCCAACTCATCGCCAGCCAGGGGATCGACCGCCTGGCCGTGACCTATTCCACCCCCGACCTCGTGGTCCGCGTCGGACGGCAAGCCCTGACCTGGGGATCGGGGCTGGTGTTCCGGCCTATGGACCTGTTCGATCCCTTCTCGCCCAGCGCCACCGACACCGAATACAAGCCCGGCGCCGACATGGTCTACGCCCAGTGGCTGTTCCAGGACGGCTCGGACCTGCAGGCCGTGATCGCGCCCCGCGCCGAACGCGCGGGCGAGACGCCCACCGCGAACGCTAGCTCCTTCGCCCTGCACCTGCACACGACCTTGGCGGACCACCAGACCACCTGGCTGATCGCCCGCGATCATGGTGACGTGGTCGTCGCCGCAGGCTTGAATGGATCGCTGGCGGGCGCGACCTGGAATGTGGAGCTGGTCCCGACGTTCCTGGACAAGGGCGGAACGCGCGTCTCGGCCCTGGCCAATATCAGCGACGCCGTGACGCTCGCCGGGCGCAACGCCACCGTCTTCGCCGAATATTTCCACAACGGCTTCGGCGTCACGGACCGCAACGCCAGCCTCTCCGCCCTGCCCGCGGATCTAAGCGGCCGTCTGGCCCGCGGCCAGATCTTCACCCTGCGCCGCGACTACCTCGCCGCCGGCCTGACGCTGGAGGTCAGCCCCCTGTTCACCCTGAGCCCAACGCTGATTGCGGACCTTAACGACGCCAGCGCCTTCGCTCTCCTCGCCGGAACCTGGTCCCTGGCCGACAACGTCACCCTGATCGCCGGAGCCCAGGCCCCGATGGGGCCGGCCCGGACGGAATACGGCGGAATACCGCTGGCTCCCGGCGAGCGCCTGCCGTCCGCGCCGCCGGCGCAGGTCTATGTTCAGCTGCGGCGGTATTTTTGAGAGCCTTCACTTCGACGGATTGTTCTTCAACAGAAAGTCGATCACCGCCGTCAGCAATTGCAGCCGAGTTTCGCAGCGCGAACCCCAATGGTCTTCGGCGTCGCCGCCCGACGGCCGGAGCGTTTTGCAGCCCGCTCCGCCTTCGCCCAGCGGATCAGGATCTGTGTAATGATGATAACAGGCCAAATGCTTTAGATTGAGATCAGCGCGGGGATCATCTCAAGCGTGATTGTTCCCTGTACGCCCAAAACAGGGCTGACGAGCATCGATGATCCGACGAACCCATCATTTGTAAATGTCCGTTCTGTCCGATCCAGACCTACTGTCCGTAACACCGGTAAAGGTGACGGGAGGAAATTCGTGCACGATATTACGGTCAAGCCGGCCGTCGTTGACGGCTGGATGGTGCAGTGCGGTCATCATCACCCCAGCCTGTTTCAGAGCGGCGCCAAGGCGGAAAATGCGGCCAAGACCATCGCCAGGAGCCTCGCAGAGGCCGGGCATGAGGCCAAGATCACCATCTATCTCAGGGACGGGACCATCGGCGGCCATTTCCTCAGTTCGCCCGGCTGAGCTGTCGGGCGGTCACCGCCAAGTCGCCAGCCGCCGGGGCTTCAGGCGGCCTCCGCTCAGCAAGATCGCCGTCCGTGGCGTCATTCGCATGGCAAGGTCGCCAATGGCGAGGGTGGCCACCAGCACCAGGGCCGGCTGGACAAGCAGGAAGACGGGATAGAGCGGCGAGCCGAGCGGGCCCGTCACAAGGCCGATCAGCGGACCGGCCAGCCAGATCAGGATCAAGTGGACGCAGAACAGCAGGAAGGCGTAGGGCTCGATCCTCAGCAAGGGCGCGGCCGCGCGGCCGC
>FTFU01001462.1_pt1 | contig 10917 bp, 11 predicted proteins | sample 1640511 | NCBI WGS metagenome assembly FTFU01 (sample SAMEA3914789, study PRJEB12502) | metagenome | biome: forest; material: soil | place: Canada | collected 2011-07-03 | depth 0.3 m | reverse complement strand
CCAATCGGCGAAGCGCTTGGGGAACTGGCTGTTCGCTCCGGCGCTGGTCGTGCCGGTGGTCGCCCTGCTGGGCTCGCTGGTGCTGAAGACCATCGTCATCGCCGGTCACCCGCTGCTCGATCCCAGGCAGGCGACCCTGGTCTCTCTCGGCCTCGGCGCGCTCGCGGCGCTGGCCGTGGCGATGCCGATGCTCAAGCCGCCGCTGCTGGCGCCGCTGCAGGAGGGCCGGCGGCTGATGGACACGGTCGGCTGGGCGGCGCTGCTGCCGCAGACCCTTGCGGCGCTGGGCGCGGTGTTCGCGCTGGCTGGAGTGGGCGATCTGGTCGGGCGCCTGATCGGCGAGGTGATCCCGCTCGACAGCCGCCTCGGCGCCGTTTGCGCCTACACGATCGGCATGGCCGGCTTCACCGCCGTGATGGGCAACGCCTTCGCCGCCTTTCCGGTGATGACCGCTGCGATCGGCCTGCCGCTGATCGTCAGGAAGTTCGGCGGCGATCCGGCCGTGATGGGGGCGCTCGGCATGCTGTCGGGGTTCTGCGGCACGCTGACGACGCCGATGGCGGCCAACTTCAACATCGTCCCCGCGGCGCTGCTGGAGCTGCCCGACCGCTGGGCGGTGATCCGCGTCCAGCTGCCGACCGCCGTCGTGCTGCTGGCGGCCAACACGGGGCTGATGTACCTGCTGGCGTTCAGATAGATGCTGGTTCTGACGCCGCAGCTCGCCGAACGCTTCGCCCACATCGCGCTGGGCCATGTCGAGCGTGAATTCCCGAACAAGCTGGACCACGTGCTGAACGGGCCGCAGGACGCCCGGGCGCCGAGCGACCTGCACCCGATCTTCCATGGCAGCTTCGACTGGCACTCGTGCGTGCACGGCTACTGGCTGCTGGCGCGCATCCTGCGGCTCCATCCGGACGGCCCGGCGGCGCAGCCCATCCGGGACCTGCTCGATCGGCGGCTAACGCCGGCGAAGGTCTCAGGCGAACTGGCCTATCTGGACCGCCCGCTGGCCGGCGGATTCGAGCGGCCCTACGGCTGGGCCTGGCTGTTGATGCTGCAGGCCGAACTCGAGCGGAGCGGGACCGATCCCAGCCGCGCCTGGGCCGGCGCCCTGCGTCCCCTGGCCGCGGCCTTCGCTCAGCGGTTCCTGGGTTACCTGCCCAGGCTGACCTATCCGGTGCGCGCCGGGACGCACGCCAGCACCGCCTTCGCTCTGACGCTGGCCGGCGAGTACGTCGAGACGTGCGGCGACGCCGCGCTGGGCGAGATGACGCCGGCCCGCGCGATCGACTGGTTCGGCGCCGACGCCGACTGTCAGGCGTGGGAGCCCTCTGGCGAAGACTTCCTGTCGCCGGCGCTGATCGAGGCGCAGCTGATGCGCCGCGTCCTGCCCGCGGCGCAGTTTCGGGACTGGTTCGATCGCTTCCTGCCGCGGCTGGCGAAGGGCGAGCCGGCCAGCCTGTTCGAGCCGGCCATCGTCGCCGACCCGTCCGACGGCAAGATCGCCCATCTGGACGGCCTGAACCTCAGCCGGGCCTGGTGCTGGCGGGTGCTGGCGCGCGCCCTGCCCGAGACCGACGCGCGGCGCGCGATCATGCTCGCCGCCGCCGAACGCCATCTCGAGCAGAGCTTGCCGGCGGTGGCCGGCGACTACATGGGCGAGCACTGGCTGGCCAGCTTCGCCCTGCTCGCCCTCACCGCTTAGCGCGGGCGGGGCCGGCTCGCGTCGCGCAGGGCGTCCTTGGCCCCGCCGATGGCGTTCTTCACCGATCCCTTGGCCTTGTCGGCCCGGCCTTCGGCCTGCAGCTTGGCGTCGCCGGTCAGCTTACCGGCGGCTAGCTTGACGGCGCCCTTGGCCTTGTCGGCCGCGCCGGAGATACGATCCTTGTCCATGATTTGCCTCGAAGATTGCGTGACCCCGCCGAGGCAACGGCCGGCCGCGGCCAAGGTTCCTCAGCGCGCGGGGGGTGGGGCCTCGCCGGCCAGGGCGATCTTCAAGGCGTCGGGTCGGTCCTTGAACACCTGCCGCGCCTGGGCGATCGCGGCGTCGCGGCGCTGGGTCTGGCCGAGCACGCCGTAGGCGCGAATCAGGCGCGCCCACCCCTGCGGATCGTCGGGCTTGGCCTTCAGACGCGCGGCGAGGCCGTCGACCATGGACTGGATGAACGCGGCCTGCTGGGCGCCGGCGTCGGGCGCATTGCCGGAAGTCTGCGGGGCCGCCGGCGGCAGCCGGCCGGTGCGGTCGACCTCGGCGATCTGGGCCTGCAGCGCGGCGCGGCGCGGGTCCTCCGCGGCGAGGTCGCCCAACAGTGAGCGCCACTGCGCGAGGCCATCGGCGGCGCGGCCGGCGGCGATGGCGGCGCGCGCCAGGAAATAGCGGGGCTCGACGGCGCGAGGGTCGAGGCCGCGGGCCCGCTGGAAGGCGGCGCGCGCCTGCTCGTCGATCTGGCCCCCCGCCAGGTCGGTCAGGACGGCGCCCAGCAGGGACCAGGCCTCAGCGTCGCCCGGATCCAGCGCCGTGGCGCGCTCGAGATGGCGCACGGCGGTCGGCAGGTCGCCCTGGGCGGTTTCGACCTTGGCGAGGAACAACAGCGGCTGGGGATCCTTGGGACGCTGGGCGGCCAACAGCTCGAGCACGGCGCGCATCTCTGGCAGGGCGAGGCGGCCGGGATCGGTCTTGGAGATCTCGAGCCAGCCGCGCAGGCGGCTCTGATAGGGCTGATCGGGCAAGCTCGGCGATCCGAGCGCGAGATAGCCGCACATCGCCAGGAGCGGCGCGGCGATGGCCGCTGCGAGCACCCAGCGCCGGCCGGTTCCCAGCGGGGCCTGGGCGGCGGGCCCGCGCCGGCTGGCGTGGCCCAGCAGCCGGCGGCCGGCCTCGGCGTGGGCGGCGCGTTGTTCTTCGGCGCCCAGCAATCCGCGCTCGGCCAGCTCGTCGATCTCGGCCAGCTGGCGGCGATAGAGCTCGAGTTCCGGATCGGCCGGGCCAGACGCCCTTTCGGCCGCCGCCGCGCGCGCCAGCATCAGCAGGGCCGCGCCGCCGGAGATCAGGGCGGCCAAAGTCCAGAACAGCAGCATCGGCGGGGGTTAGCCGAAATCGCCGCCCGCGTCAGCCTGCAGCGCAGTTGATCGATCAGGCGGCGGCCGCGACGCGGCGGCGCACGATCTGGGCGGCCTTGTCGTCCGAGGCCAGACCCATGAACTCGGCGGCGACGTCCAGGAATGTGCGGACGCGCTCGAGATTGTCCTCTTCCTCGGCGGCCCGCAGTTTCTCCAGCAGGTCCTCGATGTAGGCATCCAGCCGCACCTGCACCTGCTCGGCCGACTTGGCCCAGAGCCCGCCGAAGCCCAGCCGCTCGGCCGAGCCGCGGACCTCGTGCATCAGGGTGAGCACCGCACGGGCCCTGTTGACCAGCCGCCAGTCCGGATCCTGGCCCAGCTTGGGGTGGCCGCGGGCGCCCTTGTTCTTGAACCCTGCCGACTGCACCGGCAGGGCGGCGGCGACGTCGGCTTCCATTCCCTTCAGCCGGGCCTCGACCGCGGCGCCCAGCGCGCGCTTCTGGTTGTTCAGACGCATGCCCCAGGGGCCTTCACGGGAGAGGTCGACCGAGTCGTCGAACTCCTGAATCTCCAGCCCCGCGATGCGGACCGCACGCCCGACCAGCGCGCCCGCTTCCACGCCGCCGTCGGGGTTGAACGCGGAGACCACGGCCAGCCGGTCGTCGATGTCGTCCAGCAGGCGGTTGCCGAAGCTGGCGAGTTCGGAGTTGGCCACGTAGCTGTCGCCCGGCCGGTGCATCACCGCCGAGACCAGCCGCAGGATGGTCCACGGCTCATCCAGGTGCGCATAGAGGATCTCCAGCAGCCGCGGACCGGCGTCCTCGGCTACGGAGGTGGCGTCACGGAAGGCGAGGCGCGCGGCGGCGATGCGCTCATCGTTCAGCCGGCCTAGCCACTCGTGCATGCGGCTGAGCGACGCACGGGCCACCGGCGTCAGGTCCAGGTAGGTCGCGAAAAGGTCCGCGCCCTCGGGCATGGCGTTGTCGAGGGCGGCTGCCGCGGCCTGGAAGCCGGGATTGGACTTGGCGCGAAGGCCCTGAGCGGCCCGGCCGCAGAGCTGGTCGAGGCTCGCGATGGCGGAACTGTCCGCATCATACTCGCAGGTGGCGGCGATCGCGGCTTGCACCCCGCTCGGGTCGGCCTCCTTGAGGCCGCGCCACATGTGGCCGAGAGTCGAGCCGGGAAACCGCAGGCAGCGCAGGGTCTCGCGCTTGGGCCCGCACAGCGGGACGAGCGGCGAGAACACCGCGTTGCGGCCCCGGCGGTCGGCGGATTCGGCCATGACCATCTGCTGGATCATGCGCATGGTCTCGTGCCGCTCGGATCCGGACGACAGCGTCGCTTCCAAATCCCGGATCGCCGCGTCAGGGGCGGTCTGGATCAGAAGCTTTACGCCGCCGAGCTGGGATTGAGACAGACCAGGCATCATTTCCCCACAAGAGAAGCCGTTCGGGCTTCGGACCCACTGTGCTGAATGCGAGTTAAAGTTTTCCTCTCCCCCCGCGCAGAAGACCTGATCTATTCAGGCTCCGGGCAGATCGATGCTGACCAACAGCCCCCCGTGGGCGGACTGTTCGAGCTCGATCGTCCCGCCGTAAGCGCGCACCAGCTCCTCCACGATGGACAGTCCCAGGCCCGAGCCCGGCGCGCTCTCGTCCAGCCGCGCACCCCGCTTGAACACCTCCTCGCGCCGTTCGGCCGGCAGGCCCGGGCCGTCGTCCTCGATGGTCAGCCGCCATCGATCGCCCGGCGCGCTCTCGGCCCGCGCCCAGACCGTGCTCTTGCACCACTTGCAGGCGTTCTCCATCACATTGCCCGCGATCTCGAGCAGGTCCTGGCGCTCGCCCTGGAAGGCCAGATCGGCCGGCGCGGTCTGCTCGATCACGACGCCGCGGCGCTCGAAGATCCGCTCCAGAGTGCGGGCCAGCTCCTCCAGCGCCGGCGCCACCAGCGTGCGGTCGCGCGAGCCCTGCGCCCTGGCGGCGGTGCGGGCGCGGCGCAGGTGATGGTCCACCTGCAGGCGCATGGCATGAGCTTGCCGGCCGACCAGCTCGGCCAGGGGCCCGTCCGTGCCGCTGGCCTCGGTCAGCATCACCGACAGCGGGGTCTTGAGCGCATGGGCGAGGTTGCCGACGTGGGTGCGCTGACGCTCGACCACTTCCTGATTGTGCGCCACCAGGGCGTTGAGCTCCTCGGCAAGCGGCTCCAGCTCCGCCGGATAGACGCCGTCCACCCGCTCTGCGCGGCCCTTGCGAACGTCGGTGACTTCGCGGCGCAGGTCGAACAGCGGCTTGAGGCCGATCCGCACCTGAAGGATCACCGCCGCCACCAGGCCGCCGCCCAGCAGCACCAGCAATCCGCCGGTGCGCAACGCGAAGGTCAAGACGTCGTGGTCGACCGGTGAACGGTCTTCGGCGACCAGGAAGATGACCGGGGTCTTGCGGCCCGGCAGGCTGCGGCTTTCGGCGATGACGTGCAGCGGCTCGTCCTGGGGACCGCGGCTTTCGTAGTGCACGCTGGAGCCCAGGGTCAGGCCGCTCAGGTCCGGCGGACCGACGAGGTCGCTGTCCCACAGCGAGCGCGAGCGCGCCAGCTGGTGCAGCTTGCCGTCGGCGCCCGTCTCCGCAAGCTCCCAGTACTTGCCGGAATAGACCCTGAGCGCGCGGGCGTCGGTGAGCGGGGGAGCGGCCACGTCCCCGGCCGCGTCGACGGAGGCGCCGGCAAGGAGGCCATCGGCCATGTCCTTGAGGCCCTGATCGAGGCGGTCGATGGCGGCCCCGTAGAACAGAGCCGTCGCCGCCACGCAGGTGACGGCGAGCACGGCGATGCTCCAGCCTGCGGCCAGCCAGATCAGCCGGCCGACCAGGGAGTTGCCGCTGAGCGCAGGAAGCTTCACGCCTCGGCGGTCTCGCCTTGCAGCGGGCACAGACGATAGCCGAGGCCTCGCACGGTCTCGATCCGGTCGGGTCCGATCTTCTTGCGCAAGCGTCCGACGAACACCTCGATGGTGTTGGAGTCGCGGTCGAAGTCCTGGTCGTACAGGTGCTCGACCAGCTCGGTGCGGCTGATGACCCGGCCCTGATGCATCATCAGGTAGTGCAGCAGCCGGTACTCCAGCGAGGTGAGCCGCAGTGGCTCGCCGTTGACCGAGGCGCGGGCGGCGCGGGGGTCCAGACGCAGGGCCCCGCAGACCAGCGCCGGCGAGGCGTGGCCGGCCGCGCGGCGCAGCAGCGCCCGCAGCCGCGCCAACAGCTCTTCGGTATGGAACGGCTTGGTCAGATAGTCGTCGGCGCCGGCGTCGAAGCCGGCCACCTTCTCGCTCCAGGCGCCGCGCGCGGTCAGGATCAGCACCGGGGTGCTGACCCCCTCCTTGCGCCAGCGCTCGAGCACGGAGACGCCGTCGATCTTGGGCAGGCCCAGGTCCAGCACGACCGCATCGTAGGGCTCGGTGTCGCCCAGGAAATGGGCCTCTTCGCCGTCGGCGGCGTGGTCCACGGCATAGCCGGCGTCGCCCAGCGCAAGCTTGAGCTGGCGCGAGAGATCAGGATCGTCTTCAACCACCAGGACCCGCATGGATTACCGTCCTTCTTCCGCCAGGATGGCGCCCGTGCGCGCATCGACGATGTAATCAATCCGCCGGCCGTTCTCGGCGGCCCAGCGCACCCGATAGACCGGGCGACCGCCCGGGCCGTCCTCGATGCCGGCGTCGAGCTGGCGGCCGGGCTGACGGCGCCGCAGTTCGGCCAGCACCCCGCCCAGCGGCCGCAGCTCGCCGCTGCGAACGCCTTGACGCGCCTCGTTCTGCTGTTCGCGCCAACCCTCGCCCAGGGAGTTCACCCGCCCGCGCTGGGGCTCGGCGCTGGGCTGCCCGCCCTGCGGAGGGTAGCGCCCGTCATTCCAGCGCCCCTCGGGCCGGCCGCCTTCGTCGCGCCCGCGCCAGCGTCCGCCGGCCGGCTCGCCTTGCGGCCTCCCGAACTGGCCGCCGTAGGGGCTGGCGCCGCGCCATTCACCGCCGCCTTCATGGCCGTGACGACGATCCGGCTCAGCGCTCGCCAGCGTTGGCGCGCTGAGCGTCAACGCCGCCAGGACCAGCAAAGGTGCGAGGGACTTCATGATCAACGTCTGCACCAGGCCGGCTGAATGGGTGCTGAACGCGTTAAGCAGAGCCGGAGGGGCTCGCCGTCCCACGGCGCCTGGGCTTGTAGGGCCGGGTCTTGGCCCAGGTCTCAGCGAAGCGTTCCAGCTCCGGATCCGGATTTTCCGGCAGCATCACCACCAGCGTGGCGAGCAGATCGCCGCGTTTGCCGGTGCGCGCGTCGGGAAGCCCACGGCCCTTCAGCCGCAGCACCTGCCCGGAGTTGGAATGCTTTGGGATGGTCAGGGTCACCGGCCCGTCCGGAGTCGGCGCCAAGGTCGAGGCGCCGAGCACCGCGTCCGGCACTGAGATCGGCAGATCCATCAGCAAGCTGTCACCCTCGCGCCGAAACACTGGATGGGGGCGCACCACCAGCTCGATCAGCGCGTCGCCCGGTCCCGCGCGGCCGGGCGAGCCCTGGCCTTTGAGGCGCAGCACCTGGCCGTCGGCGCCGCCTTTGGGGATATTCACATCGATCATCCGGCCGTCGGAGAAGCTGATCCGCTTCTTGCCGCCCCGGATCGCGTCCTCCAGGTCGATCTCCAGCCGCGCGCGCACGTCCGAGCCACGCCGCTCAAAGCCCGCGCCGAAGCCCCTTTGGCCGGCGCCGCCGGACCCGGCCCGCTGCCCGAACACCTCGCCGAGGATGTCGTTGAGGTCCACGCCCTCGAAGTGGGCGTTCTGGAACCCGCCGTTCTGGAATGGCCCGGCGCCCGAGTACCCGCCGCCGGAGTATCCGCGCGCCATCTCGCGCCCATCGGCGTCGATCTCTCCCCGATCGAACTTTCCGCGCTTCTCTTCGTCGCCGACGATGTCGAACGCGGCGCTGAGCCGCTTGAACCGCTCCTCGGCTTTCTTGTCGCCGGGATTCTTGTCGGGATGCAGCTGCTTGGCCAGCTTGCGGAACGCGCGCCGGACCTCGTCCGCACTGGCGGTGCGGGCGACGCCGAGCTCCTGATATGGATCTTGCGCCAAGGCCATGGTTCCGGGACTAGATGAGCGAACTTGAGTTAAGCCTTTCAGACCCTAACGCAAGAGTCTGTGTGATAATCCTGCAACAGGCATTCGGCCTTGGCCAGGCCAGCGTGATTGCTTCGTGCAGCCGCTGTCCTAGATTCGGGCTGTAGGGCCCCGACTCGAAGGGATTCGGCCATGGACTGGCGCAACTTGTTCCTCTCGCCGGAGGGCCGGATCGGCCAGAAGGATTTCTGGCTCGGCGGGCTGATCCTGCTCGTGATCTGGCTGGCGACGCCGCTGCTGCACATTTTCGCGCCGCTGGCGTGGCTGCTGCTGCTGTTTCCATGGGTCTGCGTCTTCGCCAAGCGGCTGCACGACTTCGGCAAGAGCGGCCTCCTGATCCTGGCGCCGTTGGTGGTGGGAGTCGTCGCCGCGACGCTTGGCGTGATCTTCGGCGGGATGACGGTGTTCAGCGCCGTCTGGACCTATGCCACCGGCGGGGGGGAGCCCGCGTCATGGGCGGCCTTGTTAGGAGCGCTGGGGGCCATGCTGGCCTTCCTGGGCATCGCGGCGCTGTTCAAGTTCGTCTTCATCCTTTGGGTGGGCCTGAGCCCGGGCGATCCGGGGCCCAATCGCTACGGCCCGCCTCCCGGCTCCCTGGTCAGCCATACGCCCACGACAGCCTGAGCTGGACCGCCGTCGCGCCGATGTGACCCTGGGGGAAGACTTGGTTCGACTGCAGCGACGCGCCGTTATCGCGCTGGCCGCCGCCGCGCCGGCCCTCCTGCTCGGCGTCGGAGCCTTCGCCCAGCTCCGCTACGCCTTCCCCATTCCCGTCGATGTGCTCGCAGCAGGCTCGCCGCGGCCGGTGATGGCCGACGGGCGGCTGCGGCTGCTCTATGAGCTGCGCGTGACCAACTTCGCCACCGATACGACAGGGCAGAGAGACATGCAGCTGAGGCGGCTGGAGGTCACCGCGGACGGCCGCCCCTTGGCCGCGTTCGACCAGGAGTCGCTGAAAGCGCTGCTGAAGCCGATCGGCCCGCCGGACGGTCCCGACGCCGCGCGCGAGGTCTTGTCCCCCGGTCGCAGCGTGCTCGTCCTGCTCGACCTGGTCCTGCCGCCGGGCGCGGCCGCCCCGACGCGGCTCGGGCATCGCCTAACGGTCGCCGACCCCGCCAGCGGCGAAACCTTGACCGTCCCGGGCCCGGTCGTGGCGGTGGTTCGCGAACAGGCCCCGGTGTTGGGGCCGCCGCTCAAGGGCTCTGGCTGGGTCGCCCTCCAGGGCCTGTCCAACCCGGGTCATCGCCGGGCGCTGTCGGTCACCGCCGGACGCACCTACATCGCCTCCCGCTTCGCCATCGACTGGGTCCGACTCGGCCCGGACGGCCGCATGTTCCACGGCGATCCTGCCCAGAACGCCAGCTACTACGGCTTTGGCGCGCAGGCGGTGGCGGTGGCCGACGCCCTGGTTGTCGAGGCCAGGGACGAGGCGCCCGACAACCTGGGCGATGGGGGCCCAGGGCGCTCCCTCGGTCTGGATGCGGCGGCCGGCAATGCGGTGCTGCTGAAGCTCGGCCCCGACCGCTACGCCGTCTACGATCACCTGAAGCAGGGCAGCGTGCAGGTGCGGGTCGGCGAGCGGGTGAAGGCCGGCCAGGTCCTGGCCCAGGTCGGCAACTCGGGCAGCACGCGCGCGCCGCACCTGCACTTCCATCTGATGGACGGCCCGATCCACAATGGCGCGGAGGGGATTCCCTACGAATTTCGCGCCTTTATCGACTTGGGGCCGGCCCCGGCGCTCAAGGCCGTTCTCGCCGGCGAGGCCTGGCGTCCGACGTCCCCTCCGATCCGCCGCCGCGGGGAGTTTCCGTTGGATGGCGCCGTAGTGGCGTTCGACCGCGGGTGAGAAGCAGCGAACACCGCCGGTGGGCGCGAGAGATGGCAGACCCTGCCCTAGTCGCCGCCCCGGTCCCCCAGCAGGTCCGGGGCCTCGAAATCGATGGCGTCATCCGGATCAGCCAGCGTCTCCTCTGAGATGGTCTGGCCGCGGATCGACACTCCCGCACGGTGCACGCTTTCGGGATCGCCGCTGATCAGTGGATGCCAGGACGCCAGTCCGCGTCCCTCGTGCAGCCGGCGATAGGCGCAGCTCCTGGGCATCCAGTTCAGCGCATCGATGTTGCCGGGCGTCAGCTTGATGCAGTCCGGCACGTGCGCCTTGCGGTTCGCGTAGTCCTTGCAGCGGCACAGGTGCTGATCGAGCAGCTTGCAGGCGACCCGCGTGGGGAAGATCTCGCCGGTCTCCTCGTCCTCGAATCGGATCAGGCAGCACAGCCCGCAGCCGTCGCAGAGGCTCTCCCACTCCTGCACGGTCATCTGATCCAGCGCCTTGCGCTGCCAAAAGGGCTCTTGCGGCATCGAGCAGGCGTCCTAAACCGAGCTGAGCGGATGACCAACTCCCTGTCGTGACAGATCGTTTTCCAGAAACCGAGCCGAAAGAGGCGCCCGCGACCTTCCGCGCGGACCTGCCGCGCGTGCGCCGGCGCTGGATCGGCGCCAGGACGCGCGCGGGGATTGTCGCGGTCGTGACCCTGGCCCTGCTCAGCGTGCTCGGCGCCGCCTACGTCAGGCTCGCCTACCTGTCCGACCTGCCTCAGGCGCCCGGGAACGACGCCCTGTGGTCGCTGAACCGAGCGCCCGGCGTCACCTTCCTGGATCGCAACGGCGCAAGCATCGCCGTGGCGGGGCCCGCGCACGGCGAT
>FTFU01002389.1_pt1 | contig 10964 bp, 13 predicted proteins | sample 1640511 | NCBI WGS metagenome assembly FTFU01 (sample SAMEA3914789, study PRJEB12502) | metagenome | biome: forest; material: soil | place: Canada | collected 2011-07-03 | depth 0.3 m | reverse complement strand
CGTCTATACGGCGCTGCAGGGGGCGACGATGTTCAGCTTCGGCCTGGCCTCGGGGAACTTCGGGGCCATGGCCATGGAGCCGATGGGCCACATCGCCGGGGTGGCCTCCTCGTTCCAGGGCCTGATCAGCATGGTCGGCGCCTCATTGATCGGCTTTGCGATCGGCCAGAACTTCAACGGCACGGTGGCGCCGATGGAGGTCGGCTATCTGCTCTGCGGCCTTTGCGCCCTGACCGCGGTGCTGATCGCCGAACACGGGCGGCTGTTCCACGCCCACGCGCCGTCGATCCGTCACAGCGCCCCCGCCTAGCCCGACCCGCCCATCGCAGCTCTCAGGGCGTCGACGAAGTCGCGGTCGATGCGGGTGCGGAAGATCTCCGGCATGCGCGTCAGGCCCCAGCGGGCGTTGAAGGCCAGGATCTCGGCGAGGGCGGCCTCGGTCGCGGCGAGCTCGGACTCGGGGGCGGCGCAGAGGCGGCGGAGTTGCTGGTAGACCAGCTCGAAGCGGCGGCGCGGATCGGCTTCCTCGTCATAGCTTTCGTCGAACAAGCCGCCGAAGGTCTCGAACCCGAGGCCGCGGATGAAGCCGAGCGCTCCTGGGCTGGCCAGCAGGATCATGGGGTGGAAGTTCACCAGCGGCTTGAACGGCTTTTCGGTGACGCGGCTGAAGCGGCCCAACATCTCGGACTCGGTGACCACGCTGAACCAGGAGTCGGCATAGGCGGGCAGGGCGGCGTCGCCGGTGAGGTTGGGGTCCTGCTGGCCGCTGTCGGGCGGTCCGAGGGAGATTTGGCCGAGGGCGTCGAGCTTCGGCAAGTCCGGCACCAGCTCGGCGACCAGGTCGGCGAAGGCGGTTTCGCGGCGCAGGGCCTTGGCGAACTGCAGGCGCGAGCGGTTCTTGGCCTGGCGCAGGACCTCAAAGCCGCCGAACGAGATCCAGCCCTGATCCATCAGGCCGTAGCGCATGAGGCGCAGCAGGAACAGGGCCTTGGCGGGGCGGACCGTCCAGTTGAGCGACAGGAACCGGCGGTCGCGATGGCCAGGGCGGCGGCGGAACTGCTCCAGCCCGGCCTGGAAGAGGCTCTCCCCATCCTTGGCGAGCCCGCCGAAGAAGCGGCTGATCCAGTAGTCGTATTCGAGGACGTGCAGGGGCGCGACGCCCCGCGCGGAGCACCAGGCGCGGTGATCGGCCGACCAGCCGCGGTCCTGGGTGACGTAGATCGCCCGGCTGGGCGGCGCGCCCAGATGCCCGAGGACGTCCAACAGCGTGCGCGTCCAGGCCTCGGTATGCGGCAAGCCTTCGAGCGAGGCATCGAAGACGACGAAGGCGCGGCCCTCGCTCAGCCGCCGGGCGGCGCCCTCGGGCAGGCGCAGGGCCGCGGCGTCGAACTTGGAGGCCTGGCTGCAGGGCAGGACGACGAGGTCGGGTTCGACCTCACCCGACCATCCGGCGGGATACGTGCGCACGCGGCGGTCGCCCAGGCGGGCGAACAGGGACTTGCCGGGGAGGGCGACGAACGCCTTCAGGGCGCTTCGAGGGCGGCCATGGCCGGCATTGGACACCAAGCCCGGGCTGCGCCGCAATCCGCGTTCGGGCGCCGGGGAAACGCCGCTCGCCCGCGCTGCGGCGTCCGGCGGAGGGCTCCTCAGCCGGGCGAAGCCGCAGGGAGACGCCCTGAGGGCGTCGGCCCGCCACCGCCTAGTTGACGGTGGCGGTGCCGCTGATGGTGTGCGTGGCGCCGCCAGCGGTGCTGGCGACGGCGGCGGCGGGTTTGGAGCCATGCCCGCCAAAGAAGTAGATGCCGCCCGCGACCACGATCAGCACGACCAGCAACAGGCCGATGATCATACCCATGCCGACGCCGCTAGAGGTGTTGTCACCGTCCGCCATGTCTCGTCCTCCGGTTAGATGAATGAATTGAGCCAGCGTCAATTGGACGAGCTGGTGTCTCCCGCCGCGGCGGCGTCATTGGGGTTGGCGGCCGGCGGCGCTCTGCGTGCCGCCTGAGCGGCGGCATTGGCCTGCTCGGCCGCGGTCTGGGCGCTCTGGGCGGTCGCCGCGAGCTGGGCGGAGTTCGCCGCCTGGCCGGCGGCGGCCTGCTGGGCGGCCTGGGCCTGGGCGTTGGCGGCGGTCACCGCGCTCTGGTCGGCGGCGCTCTGGGCGGCTGTGGCCTGGGCGGCGGCGTTGATCGCCGTGGCGTCCTGGGTCGATGGGCCCCGCGTGAGGAGCCAGGCGCCGACTAGGATCACCACGACGGCCACCAGGCCCCCGACGATGAGCAGGGTGCGGTTGGTCTTTTCGGTTTCGCGAACCATGGACATTGGGAAGCGCCCTCAGCTGTGTTGCGGGGCTGTAACGTCAAAGGTCGACGGCGGTTGCCTGGGCGCCTTCAGCGCTCCTCGTCGCGCACCCAGTGCGAGGTCTGCAGCGGCCCATAGGCGCGGCTGGCCTTGGCGGCATTGAGCACCGCCGCCTTGCCCGCTGGCGTGCAGACCTGACCCTCGATCTTCAGTCCGGGCAGGGGGTGTTCGGTGACCGAGGACTGCTTGTCGATCGGCGTGTCGGGCTTCGGATCGGGCGGCGGCGGACCACACATCACCGGCCATTCCTCGATGCGGATCATGCGTCCCTGAGCGTCGAGCGCCAAGGGGTGGACGGCCAGGAACACATAGGGCGGCGGGCCCGACTGGGTGGTGGTGACCGAGGCGGAGGCGCTGGCCGTGGCGCCCCCGGAAGCCGAAGCGTCGGCGCCGCCGCCGACCTCGACGTCGGGCTGCGCCTGCAGCACCAAGGGATCGCCGGCGGCGATCACATAGGGCGATGCCGGCTTGCCGCGGCCCTTTTCGCCAGCCGCCCTCAACCCGCCGGCCACAGCCATGAAGGAGTCCGCGCAGTCGGGCCAGGACGCCAGGGGCTTGGTCTCCTGGAAGGCGCAGTCGGGCTTGGTCGAGACCCACAGGCCATCCCGCAAGGTCGGCGCGCCGACGCTGTCGGCCGCGGTGAACACCGGGGTGGGGGAGACCACGATATTGCAGCCGCCGAGCAGCGCAGCGGCCCCCAGGCAGGCGATGAAGCTGGGACGCACGACGAGCCTGGTCATGGCGCGGGTCTCCTCGGGCGAGACTATAGCTCAGCCGTTCGCCGCTGGCGCGCGTCAGCCTAGCTTAACCAATCGCATGGCATGGTGAGCCCGGTCTGCATCCGGGAAGGCGCCTTGGCTCTCAGCGTCAACTATCCGACCCCGGTGTGGGTGAACGGCTTCCAGTGCCGCAACTGCGCCGACGTCGACCTCGCCAAGAAGCACATCGACCCGGCGCATCCGAAGTCGGGTCCCTATGGCGTGGACGCCAAGGCCGATCCGACACGCCTGGCCCAGCAATCGGTCACGCTCTCCGGGGTGCTGGCGGGCAGAACGACCTCCTCCAGCGGGCCGCCGGCGGTCCCGGCCCCGGCCACGGGCGGGCAGCTCGACCTCAGCGTCTAACCTCGGCTGTAGGATCGAGGGGCTGAGGCTCTGCGTTAGCCATAGGTCAAGGGTGAAGGACGGCGTCCGGCCGTTCGGGGCGACCCTTTAGGTTGGGAGCCAAGACCTATGGACGTGTCAAAGATCGGAATGGTTGGAGCGGTGCTTTCGCTGGCGGTCCTGCCGCTGGCGGCCAGCGCCGCCGCGCCGCAACAGCCGGCGGCGTCGCCGGCCCAGCTGCAGGTCTCCGACGCGCAACTGCGCGCGAGAGCCGCGGGCGTGGAGCTAATCCAGGCCCGCTGGTATCACCACCGTCACTACTGGGGTTATCGCTATTACCGACCCTATTATTGGGGCTATTACCACCATCGCCATCATCACTACTGGCGCTGACGTTGACTAAGCGCGGCCGCGTCCTGGGTGGCGCGGCCGCAACGCCGGGCATGTCGGACTGGCAACAAACTCCGCCGGCTTCGCGTTAGGCATGAGGGTGAGGACGGCGCCCCGCCGTCGTGGCGCCCGCAACTGGAGCCAAGACCACATGGACAAGAAAACGCTCGGCGTCATCGGCGCGATCGGCTCGATGGCCGCGCTTCCGCTCGGCGCCCAAGCCGCCGCCCCGCAAGCGCCCGCGGTGGCGCCTGCTCAGTCTTTCGCCGACCTCTTCCAACCGATCTCCAATCCCGTGGAACGGTTGCAACTGGCCGACGAACAGGAAGCGCAAAACCCGCTTCTGATCCCGGTGCAGTATCGGTCGCATCACCACCACCATCATCATCACAATCGGCGGTGGTACACGAGCCGCGGCTATAGCTGGTTCAACGGCGCCTGGGTGCTGCGCCCCGCCCATCACCACCATCACCACCACCACAACTGAACCGCGGCGCCTTCGGCGCTCGTGACAATCCCGGACCGGCCGCTAACGCGGCGGTCCGGGCCGCTTTGCAGTCCCTATGCCCCCTCCGGCCTGGCCTTGGCGGCCCTGAGCATGTGCCGGTAGGTGCCGTCGAACACCGTGTTGGTCGACGACAGCCAGGTGGTGTTCTCCGACAGGACCGGCCGACTGTCCCTGATCCGGCGCGACTGAAGCTCGCGCTCGGCGGATTCCTCCTCGCCCATCGGTTCCAGCTCGAGGTCGGGTTCGGACGGGATGACGATCAGCTGCATGAACGGCTCGCCCTTGCGGAACACGTGGGTCACGCCCTTGGAAGGGGCCTTGAAGATCACGAACAGGATCATCGGCCACCATTCGGTGCGGATGATCGCCGGCACCGCCAGCGGCGTCGACGAGGTGGGGTCGGTGTAGAAGCGCGGGTGGGGCTCGGAGCGCACCGCCCACCCGTGCGGGACCTTCAGGTCGATGACGCTCTGATAGGAATAGAAGCCTTCGCCGAACGAGCGGAAGGGCGGCCACATCAGGCCGTTATCTGGGTCGGGCCCCCAGTCGGCCTCGAGCTTCACCTTGCCCCGCACCAGGCGCACGCACAGCTCCTGCTCGTAGGGATAGATCAGCTCCATTCCGTATTTGGCGCTCTCGGAGAAGGGGGTGCAGTGCCAGACCTGCTCGTGCGAGCCGTTCGCGCGCGGCTGGGGCTCGCCGCCCCAACCGGGGACCGGCACCTGGGTCCTCTGCGGAGGCAGGCCGGGGCCGATGACCCGATATTTGACGAGCGGCATGGTGAAGCTCCTGTTGCGGTGAGGTAACGCGGCAGGCCGGCAGGCGGTTCTGACGACGGCGAAGCTTTCGCTTGGCAGTGGATCGCAAGGCCCAGCCTGGGCGTTCAGCGCCCATGGCCGTGATCCATTCCTATCCGACAGGGCCGGCGCGCGTCCTGGTGGCGATGCGGCGGGTGGAGGGCCGGCTCCTGTTGATGGCGCTGGGCGTCTCGGCGCTGGTCTGGGGCTTCGCCTCGCTGTGGGACGCGGTGGAGGACCAGCACACCGTCAGCTTCGACCGGCTGATCCTGCTGGCCTTCCGGATGCCCGGACATCCGAACGTGCTGGCCGGCCCCCGCTGGCTGCAGGAGTGCGCCCGCGACGTGACCGCGCTGGGCGGTTTCACAGTCTTGACCCTGATCAGCCTTATCGCCGTGGCCGTGCTGATGATGCAGCGGCGAAAGTTGTCGGCGCTGATCTTCGCCGTCACCGTGGTCGCCGGGGAGGGGCTGGCCGAGCTGGTCAAGGCCATCGCCGGGCGGCCGCGGCCCGACATCGTGACCCCGTTCGACCTGGTCTATTCCTCGAGCTTCCCCAGCGGACATTCGACCATGGCGCCGGTGGTCTATCTGACCCTGGCGGTGATCCTGGCCGCCGGCGAGCCGCGACGCGAGGTGCGGGTGCTGATGTTCGTCATCGCCGTGGCCCTGGTGATCGCCGTGGGCGTAAGCCGGGTCTATCTCGGGGTGCACTGGCCGACCGACGTCCTGGCCGGCTGGTCCCTGGGCGCGGCGATCGCGCTGGTGGCGATGACGGCGCTGAGGATGACGGCGTCAAGGCTGAACGAAGGCGGGACCGCGGTCGCGGGCCGGGATCGGTGAGGCTGCCTACCGGCGCCATGGTCGCGGCTGTCGGCGGCCGGTTAGGGCGTCGCTAAGGCCGGCGCGAGGGGAGGCAGGATGGGCGCATGGCCGATCCCATCCTCGATCTCGACTCCGCAGAAACCCCCGCCGATTTTGGCGACGATCCGGGGGCCTTGGCCCGGCGGTGGATCAGCGAGATCGAGCTGGCCGAGAAGGACCAGGCGTCCTGGCGCGAACGCGGGCGGCGGATCATCAAGCGCTATCGCGAGGACCGCGCCGAGGCCGTGACGGAGGTCAAGGCGCGGCGCTTCTCGCTGCTCTGGGCCAACATCCAGACCCTGGGGCCGGCGGTCTATGCGCGCACGCCCTCGGCCGTGGTGGGGCGGCGCTGGAAGGACGACGATCCGGTGGGCCGGGTGGCTTCGGAGGTGCTCGAGCGGGGGCTGAACTTCGCGGTCGACAGCCTTGATTTCGCGGACGTTCTGCTGAGCCTGCGCGACGATTTCCTGCTGGTCGGCCGCGGCCAGGCCTGGGTGCGCTACCTGCCGCACCTGCGCACGGTGACGCCGCCGGCGCCCTTGCCCGATCCAGACGGCCAGGTCTCCGACGACCCTGAGCCCTACGAAGTGGTCGACTGGGAGGAGGCGGTGGTCGACCACGTCAGCTGGGACGACTTCCTGCACAATCCGGCGCGCAAATGGTCGGAGGTTCGCTGGGTGGCGCGGGTGGTGTTCATGACCCGCGAGGAGCTGACCCAGCGCTTCGGCGAGGAGATCGGCGGCGAGGTGGGGCTGGACCACGGGCCGGAGGAAGGCTCGAGCGCCAGCGACGATCACCAGCAGTGGAAGAAGGCGGCAGTCTACGAGATCTGGGACAAGCCCAGCCGCACGGCGGTGTGGATCAGCAAGGCCTGGCCCGAGGCGCCGCTGGACCAGCGCGAGGACCCGCTGGGCCTGGCCGACTTCTTCCCGTGCCCGCGGCCGCTCTTGGCCACCACCGCGCCGGACAGCCTGATCCCCGTGCCCGACTACGCCATCGGCTACGTCAAGCGCCGCATCGGCCAGCCGCTGACGCCGCAGACCGCCCAGGCAGCGGCCACCGACATCGAGGGCTTCAAGGCTGCGGTCGAGACCGCCGCCGGCGCCTTCCTGACCGCCAAGCTCGGGCCGCTGGGCGGCGCCCTGGCGTCCAATGTGGCCGACCATGCGGTGCAGGCCGTCGCCACCACCCTGGAGGCCGCCACCCGCGCGCTCGAGGCCCAGCCGGCCCATGCGCCCATGCCCCAGGCCTAGACCGATGCTGGCCCTGCGCCTGATCCTCGCTTTGACGCTGGCCGGCGGCGGCTTCCTCGCCGGCTGGCGCGTCCACGACTGGCAGGATGGCGCGGCGGCGACAAAGGCGGCCACCCACACCGTCGCCGTGGTCCAGACCCAGGTCGCGGTCGCCCAGCGGGTCGCTGTCCGCCAGCAGGCCGCCCAGGACCGTGTGCGCCTCGTCACCAAGACCATCACCCGGGAGGTCCCCGCCTATGTCACCCTCAATGCCGATGCTGGCTGCACTGTGCCTGCTGGTTTCCGCCTGCTCCACGACGCGGCCGCCGCAGGTGTGCCCGCCGCCGCCGAGCCCGCCGGCCAGTCTGCTGACGCCCCCTCAGGGGTTAGCCTCTCTGCCGTCGCCGACACGGTGACGACGAATTACGGCATCTGCCACGAGACCGCCGAACGGCTGAAAGGCTGGCAGGATTGGTGGGCGGGGCTGAGCCGGGTGCGGTGACCCTGCATGCTGGAGCCTTGGCCGCGCCGCTGATATGACCCGCCGCCACGGACGGGTGGCCGAGTGGTTGAAGGCAGCGGTCTTGAAAACCGCCGTGCGTGAAAGCGCACCGTGGGTTCGAATCCCACCCCGTCCGCCACTATTTATTGTTTTTATTGTATAAAATGTTGTTATTATTCAGCCACCCATCATTACATCCACCTTGTCCGAGTCGGAATCGAGTGAGATCTCCGCCCCTACGGCTAGCGTTCGCTTTTCCGGGGGGTCCCCTGAGGCCATGCTTCTGAAATTAGCCGGTGCGAGACTGGTGGGTGATACCGCGGCAGACGCCTTCGCTGAACAGGAGGGCAATGTGGAGCTGACCTCCTTGAGCGGCCGGGAACACTAAATTCGTTCCGGCGAGCCTCGGCAGAGCCTTCAACAACGCGATGGCGGCCGGAGAGAGACCTCCGCCATCTCCTTGAACGTCGACGGTTTCGCCGGGGGCCTCAGGGCCCTTCGGGCAGCTCGCCGTTCCTCAATGGGATCGACGTTATCCCTGATCTTGGCGCGCGCCCTGACGGCCGCCACGCGCGCTGCTTCCAGGGATACCTCTGGATAGCCCCCCAAGCCCATATCGCGACGTCGGCCGCCGATACTCGCGCGGAGTACCCATGTGCGCGCTCCGCTCGGAAGCACCTGAAGCGCGAGCCCTGGCCCGTCGCCGCCCACGAAGTGGAGGCCTGGCCGTTTCAGGTTCTTCACCGCAAGCGCGGTGAGGGCTTTAGCTTTGCGAGGCATGTCGAATTCGAACTCCGTCGCCCATCTTTGCACCCATCTACGGGGCTGAGATTGGTTGATACAACCTGCGCCAACGTGAGGCTACAGGTTTCGGATATTCCAGGAGATTAGTCGTTCAACGGTATCTGTTGAGACGCCTTGAAGTTATACGGAGGAAGACACCCCGTCCGCCATCCCCGCTAGAAGAGCCTCGGCGGAGGCCATAGTCTGGTGGCTGGTATCGGCGGGAGAGCGGCCGGATGGCGGGCGTTGAGATGGACGCGGAGGCGGCGGCGCGGCGGCGCGCGCAACGCCTTGCGGAGGGCCCCGATCTCTCCTGGGCCAGCGTCCTGGTGGTCGACGACGTCGAGGAGAACCGCGACCTGCTGGTCCGCCGGCTGCGTCGGCTGGGCGTGGGCGAGATCGAGCAGGCCGCCGACGGCCGCCAGGCGCTGAATCGTCTGGCCGAGCGCGACTTCGACCTCGTTTTGCTCGACATCATGATGCCGGAGGTCAACGGCTACGAGGTGCTGGACGCCCTCAGCCTGCAGGGCCGGCTCCACGAACTGCCGGTGCTGGTCATCTCGGCGCTCAGCGAGATCGACGCGGTGGCGCGCTGCCTGGAGCAGGGCGCCGAGGACTTCATCTTCAAGCCATTCAACCCGATCATCCTTCGCGCGCGGGTGCTGGCCTCGCTGGAGAAGAAGCAGCTGCGCGACGGCCACCGGCGCGAGCTGGAGCGCAAGCGCGCCGAGCTGGGCGAGGCCCGCAACCTGCAGCTGGCCCTGACCCCGCCGCCCATAGAACGGGCTTCGCCGATCGGGCTCATCCGCATCGATACGACGCTGGAGCCGGCGCGCGAGGTCGGCGGCGACCTGGTCGACCATTTCGAGGTGGGCGATCGGCTGCAGGTGGTGCTGGTCGGCGATGTCTCCGACAAGGGCGCGGGCGCCGCCCTGGTGATGGCCCGCGCCAGCGCCCAGTTCCGGGCGCTCGCCGCCCGCCCGGACGCGGAAGACCTGTTCGCCGATCCGGCTCGCGCCGCGGCCGTGGCCAATGAGGTGCTGGCGGCCAAAAACCCCAGCTGCATGTTCGTGACCCTGTTCCTGGCCACCCTCGATGTGACCACCGGCGAGCTGGCCTATGTGCGTTGCGGCCACGTCCCGCCGTGGATCCGGCGGACGGATGGCGCGGTCGAGCGCCTCGCCGTCGCCGCGGGCCTGCCGCTAGGTGTCATGGAAGGCGCGCAATATCGCTCCGGCCGCGCGCAGTTGGCCGCCGGCGACATGCTGCTGGCGGTGACCGATGGGGTCACCGAAGGCGCGGCGCCGGACAAGAGCCTGTTCGGCGAAGACCGCGTCGGGGTCTGGCTGGCAGAGGCTGGCCACGACGCCTCGCTGGAGGCTCTGGTGGCCGAGGTGCGGGCGCACGAGGCGGGGGAACCGGCCTCCGACGATGTCGCGGCCGTGCTGGTGACGATCGGGGACGGCGGGTGAGGGCAGGATGACCGACTTCAGCGTCCCGGTGGTGCTCGAGCCGCAGTCCATCTCCGTGGCGATCGAGGGGGCCCAGGAGCGGCTCGAAGAGGCCGGCGTGGACGCCCGCGCCGCCATGCACGTCGCCTTGACCCTGGACGAACTCCTGACCAACGCCGCCACCCACGGCGGCGCGCAGGGCCAGGCGGCCGAGGTGCGGATCAAGGTCGCGCCCGACCGCGTCGGGGTGGAGATCATCGATCCCGCCGCCGCCTACGACCCACGCTCGGCCCCGCGACCCGACACGGGCGCGTCGCTCGAGGATCGCCGCATCGGCGGCCTGGGCGTGCACCTTGTCATGAAACTGTCGCGTGACCTTGACTACGCCCGCGACAAAGATCGCAACCGGACGAATTATTGGATCGCGCGGAGCGCGCGCGAGGGTTAGCGTTTCGGCAGGGGGGGTGCGGATGAGCGCGGACAAGGCTGGCGGCAATGGCGCGTCGGATCAGGCGCATCGGCTGCTGGAAGCGGCGCCGATCTCGGTGGTCATCCTGACCGACGAGGGCCGCTACCTCTATCGCAACCCCGCCCACAACGCGATCTACGGCTACGAGGCGGGCCAGGCCCCCCAGCTATCCAGCGAGATGTGGGTCGATCCCGCCGAACGCGCGCGTCTGCTGGAGATCTTCCGCACCACCGGCGAACTGCGCGACGCGGAGGTTCACCACCGGCGCGCGGACGGCCGCACCTTCTGGGGCCTGATGACCTGGCAGCGCCTGGAATACGAAGGCCACCCCGCCCTGGCTGGCTGGATGTACGACATCACCGCCCGCAAGGAGGCCGAGGCGGCGGTGCACGAGGCCAGGGCCGCTGCCGAACAGGCCAACCAGACCAAGTCCGAGTTCCTGGCCAATATGAGCCACGAGCTGCGCACGCCGCTGAACGCCATCATCGGCTACGCCCAGATCCTG
>FTFU01001511.1_pt1 | contig 10980 bp, 7 predicted proteins | sample 1640511 | NCBI WGS metagenome assembly FTFU01 (sample SAMEA3914789, study PRJEB12502) | metagenome | biome: forest; material: soil | place: Canada | collected 2011-07-03 | depth 0.3 m | reverse complement strand
TGGCGCGCCGATTTCCTCGAACCGGCCGATCCTCTGCTCAAGGCCGCGCCCTGGGCCGCGGTGCGCGGCAATCACGAGTCCTGCGCCCGGGCGGGGCAGGGGTGGTGGAGGCTGATCGACCCCCGTCCGTTGCAGGCGGGGCGCGACTGCAATGACGCCGCCCAGGATGGGGTCGGCGACTACAGCGATCCCTACGCCATTCCCCTCGGCGAAGGCGCGCAGCTGATCCTGTTCGACAGCTCCAACACCTCGGCGGCGCCCCTTCACGCGGACGACGTCCGCCTGGCCCGCTATCGCGAGACCTACGCCAAGATCCAGGCTCTGGCCCAGCGCATGCCCCACAACATCCTGGCCGACCATCACCCGCTGCTGGCCTATTCCGCCCTGACGTCCAAGGATGGCCAGCGCCAGATCTATCCGGGGAACCTCGGCTTGCAGTCGGCCTTCGCCTCGGCGGATCCCGCCCTGTTCCCCGCCAGTGTCGACCTTCTGCTGTCGGGACACATCCATGTCTGGGAGGCGCTGGACTTTTCTTCGGCCCACCCGGCCCAGATCGTGGCCGGCTTCTCCGGCACCCAGGAAGACATCGTGCCGCTGCCGGCCACGCCGCCTGAGGCGCCGGCGGTCGCGCCCGGCGCGGTGGTCTCGGCCATGAGTTCGTGGGTCGACGGCTTCGGCTTCATGACCCTGACCCGGACCGGGCCGGGCGCCTGGCGGGCGGAGGTGCGCGACAGGGACGGCGCGGTGGTCGACACCTGCGCGATCGACGGCCGTCGTCTGCATTGCGACAAGGGCCAGGTCGCCCGGCGGTAGGTCCCGATTTTCGGTCCGCCCTTTGCAAGGCGTGGTTAACTGGACGCAGCGCCCTTAAGGGGGCGAGGCGCCGGGCTAAGGACCATCGGAAAGCCGCCTCATGCAAAGCTCAGCGATTTCAAGCCACTCCCAGCTCCTGGCGTTGCAGGCGGCCCTGGCGGGCCAGGCCAGTTCCGCCTCGAGCGCGGGGCAGTTTTTTCCGACCGGCTCGGCAAGCTCTGCATCCCCCGGCGCCGCCGCCACGGTCCAGGGGTCCTCGCCGGCCAGCCAGTTCGCGTCCGATGCGCTCAGCGCCCTGATTTCTTACCAGACCAATCCGGTGGCCGCCGCCTCCAGCGCCGTTTCTGCGGCTGGCGACGCCGCAACCATGGCCTCCAACGTATTGCAGAGCGTCGCGTCCAGGCTGGGCTCGCTTTTCACCGGCCACCATGACCATCAGCAATCGGCGCCCGCGACCGTCGCCACCACCGCCTGACCGAGCGAGCTGTGAGCACGACTTTCGAAACCATCGCCCTGGCGCTCGACCATCACCAGGCGGGACGCCGCGACGAGGCGGAAAGCCTTTACCGCCAGGTGCTGCAGGCTGAGCCGGCCGACCCGACCGCCCTCTATCTCTATGGCCTGTTCAATTTCGAAGGCGGCCACACGGATGCGGCCGCCGAGCTGTTCAAGAGCCTGATCGCCGTGCGCCCGGACCACGCCGAGGCCCATGTCGCCCTGGCCAATCTGCGCCACTGGCAGGGCGCCCACGCCACCGCCATCGAAGGGTATCGTCGAGCGCTGGACCTGGCCCCGGACCACGCCGGCGCCCTGGTGCAGCTGACCAGCGCCCTGCGCGAACAGGGCGACCTCGAGGCTGCCGTCGAGGCCGGCCGCAACGCCTGCGCCCGCGTCCCGGATTCGGCGCCGGCCCGCCTGGCGCTCGCCGCGTCGTTGCTCGCGGCCGGCGACGCCGCCGCGGCGGTCGAGGCCTATCAAACGGCGACGGCGCTCGATCCGCAGTCGCTGGGCGCGCAGAACGGCCTGACCCTGGCCCTGCTGCAGGCCGGCAGGACCGTGGAGGCTCTGGCCGCCGCCGACACGGCCCTGGCCCTGACGCCGCAGTCGGGCGAGACCTGGTTTCTGGTCGGCACCGCCCTGAACCAGCTGGGCCGGACCGAGGAGGCGGTGGCTTCGCTGAAGCGGGCGGCCAAGATCGACCCCCTTCGCGCCGCCGTGCAGCTGAACCTGGGCAACGCCTATGTCGAACTCGACAAAGCCGAGGAGGCCGCCACCTGCCTGCAACAGGCCCTGGCCATCGACCCGACCCTGAAGGAAGCCCACGCCAGCCTGTCGTCGGTCTATCTGATGGCTGGCGAGAGCGAGGCCGCCGAGCATCATGCCCGCCTGGCCCTGGAGCTCGACCCGGACATGGCGGTGGCGCACCAGAACCTGGCCTCGATCCTCGCGGGCAAGGGCGAGGCGGCAGAGGCGCGCTGGCACAGGGATCAGGTCTATGGCCGACAGAACCTGTTCGTCGAACCCGCTGTGCGCCCCGAAGCGACGGTGTTGGTCCTGACCACCTCGGAAAGCGGCAACGTCCCCCATCGCTATCTGTTGCCCAAGGCCCGGTTCACCCGGATCAACTGGTTCATCGAATATGCGACGCCGGGCCAGGACTTGCCGCCCTACGACGCCGTCTTCAACGCGGTCGGCGACGCCGATCTCGCCGGGCCGACCCTCGAGCCGATGAAGGCCTTCATCGCGGCCAGCGGCCGGCGGGTGATCAACGAACCCGACCAGGTGATGCGGACCGGGCGTCAGAACATTCCGGCCCTGCTGGGCGATGTCGAGGGCCTGGTGGTTCCGCAGGTTGCGCGCCTTTCCGCCGCGGACTTGGCCCGGGATGGCCTCGCGGCCTGCGTCGCTCGGGCCGGCCTGTCGGCCCCGGCGCTGGTGCGGCCCCTGGGCGCCCACGGCGGCCAGGGGCTGGTTCGCGCCCTGACGCCGGAGGCCCTGGCCGAGCTGCGCGTCGCGGCCGGCGAGGACGCCTACGCCACCGCCTATCACGACTACCGCTCGGACGACGGCTGGTGGCGCAAGTACCGGATGATGTTCGTCGACCGCCGGCCCTATCCCTACCACTTGGCCATCTCCCGCGACTGGCTGGTGCACTATGAGAGCGCCGACACGCCGGGCGATCCCGAACGGATCGACGAGGAGCGCCGGTTTCTGGAGGATCCGCAGGCCGCGCTGGGCGCCGCGGCCATGGCGGCGGTGAGCGCGATCGGCCAGCGCCTGGACCTCGACTATTGCGGCGTCGATTTCTCGCTGTTGCCGGACGGGCGCGTGCTGGTGTTCGAGGCCAACGCCACCATGCTGGTGCATCCCGAGCCGGAGAACGGCCCGCTGGCCCACAAGAACCCGGCCGTGGCCACGATCTGCGAGGCGTTCCAGGCGCTGCTGAGGCGGTAGCGATACCGCTCTCACAAACGTGATGGCGGTTTTGGCCCACCTATGATTGAGGCGGCCAAGCTTGGCCTTATATTTCGGGCTCGGCCGCTCCACAGATGATTCCGGCGATCCTCGCCGGCCGGCGGCCTGATGAGGACTCCCATGTCTTGGCTATCGGCGACTGGACCGCTGGTCGGTTCGGCGCTTCTCGTCGTGCTCGGCGCGACGGTGTTCGTGTTTGTCTCCGGCATGATCCGCTACGTCGGCAACAACCGGGTGGCGATCGTCGAAAAGCTCTGGAGCGGCAAGGGCTCGATCAAGAGCGGCCTGATCGCCCTCTCCGGCGAGGCCGGCTATCAGCCCGACGTGCTGCGCGGCGGCGTGCATTTTTTCTTTCCGTTTCAGTACCGGCTGCATGTGCAGCCGCTGGTGACCATTCCGCAGGGGCGGATCGGCTATGTCTTCGCGCGCGACGGCAAGGTGCTGAACGCCGACCAGACCCTGGCCGGCAATCCCGAGGGCGTGGACTTTCAGGACACCCGAGGCTTCTTGGCCGCCGGCGGCCAGAAGGGCCCGCAGCGCAAGGTCCTGCGCGAGGGCGCCTATGCGCTGAACCTCGCCCAGTTCGTCGTGGTCACCCGCGACCGCACCTTCGCGCTCAGCCTGGATCGCGAGGAGGTCGCGCTGCTGGCCCAGATGACGGAAGTGATTGAGGAGCGCGGCGGCTTCGAGCCGGTGGTGATCAAGGACGCCGAGGACGAGATCGGCGTGGTGACGGTCCACGACGGCCCGGGGCTCGCGGCCGGCGAGATCATCGCCCCGACCGTCGGCCAGGAGCCGGCCGAGCCCACGACCTTCCACAACAGCTTCCAGGACCCCAGCAAGTTCCTGGCCGCGGGCGGGCGCAAGGGCCGCCAGCTGCAGGTGCTGGTCGAGGGCACCTATTACATCAACCGCCTGTTCGCGACGGTGGAACTGATCGCCAAGACCGTGGTCGAGGTCGGCCAGGTGGGCGTGGTGGTCTCCTATACCGGCCCGGTGGGCGTCGACACGTCCGGCGACGGCTATCGCCACGGTGAGCTGGTCGAGAACGGCCAGCGTGGGGTGTGGGTCGATCCGCTGCTGCCGGGCAAGTACGCGTTCAACACCTATGCCGGCCGGGTGACCATGGTGCCGACCACCAACTTCATCCTGAAGTGGGAGCACGGGATCAGCGGCGCGCACCTGTTCGACGAAAACCTGGCCGAGGTGTCGCTGATCACCAAGGACGCCTTCGAGCCGACCCTGCCGGTCTCGGTGGTGGTGCATATCGACTATCGCAAGGCGCCGCTGGTCATCCAGCGCTTCGGCGACGTCAAGAAACTGGTCGAACAGACCCTGGACCCGATGGTCTCGGCCTATTTCAAGAACATCGGCCAGACCCGCACCCTGATCGAGCTGCTGCAGGACCGCAGCGCGATCCAGAACCAGTCGTCCGAGGAGATGAAGACCCGCTTCGGCGCCTATAACCTGGAGCTTCAGGAAGTGCTGATCGGCACGCCCCGGCCCAACACTACCGGCGATGACCAGATCGAGCGCATCCTGACCCAGTTGCGCCAGCGCCAGATCGCCGACGAGCAGGTCGGCACCTACGAGCGGCAGAAGCTGGCCGCGCAGAAGGAACGCGAACTGCGCGAGGCCGAGGCCCGGGCCAAGCAGCAGAGCGCGATCACCGAGTCGGAGCTCTCGATCCAGGTGCAGCAGAACGCCGGTAAGGCCAACCTCGCCCGCTCGGAACAGGAGGCCGATCAGACCCGCACCCTGGCCAAGGCCGAGGCCGACCGCATGCGGCTGCTGGGCGAAGGCGAGGCCAAGAAGGTGGTGGCCCTGGCCGCGGCTGAGGCCGAGCGCACCACCAAGGTGGGCCTGGCGCAGGCCGAGGCGATCAAGAGTCAGGTCGAGGCTTCCGGCGGCGCCCGCTACCAGCTGGCCCGCCAGGTCGCCGAACGCTTCGCCGAGGCCCTGGAGACTAGCGGGGTCGACGTGGTGCCCAAGGTGCAGATCACCGGCGCCGGCGCCGATGGCGCGGGCGGCGGGGTGATGCAGGCCCTCTTGACGCTGCTGATGTCGGACCGCTTGAACCTTGCGGTGACGGGCGAGGAACGGCGGGAGCAAGAGGGCGTGTAGGCCAACAGCTTACCAATCTGGCGCTCGTTCCCGCGAAGGCGGGAACCCAGATTCATCCACCGAGGCACGGTGGGTTTCATCTGGATCCCCGCCTCCGCGGGGATGAGCGCTAGTTATCAATTCCGCGTCAGCCAGTGGAACCGGGCGACCATCGCGGCTGCAGCCGCCGCCAGGCCCGCCGCCAGCCCGATCCAGACCCCCAGGCCCTGCATGTGCAGGGTGACACCCAGCACGATGCAGATCGGCGCCCCGACCAGCCAGTAGGCGGCGCCGGCCAGGATCATCGGCAGGCGGGCGTCCTTGAGGCCTCTCAAGCTCATGGCGCCCACCACCTGCAAGGCGTCGAACACCTGGAAGGCGGCGGCGACCTTCAAATAGAGCGCGGCCAGGCCCAGCACCTTCAGGTCGTCCGGCGTGCGGCCGCCCAGATAGAGGCCGGCGATCTGGCGCCCGGCGAGGATCATCAGCAGGCCGCACAGGACCATGAACCCCGCGCCGACGCTCAAGGCGACGAAGCCCGCGCGACGGACGCTGTGATTGTCGCCTCGTCCCGCCGCGTGGCCGACCCGCACCGTCGCGGCCATGGCCACGCCCAAGGGCACCATGAAGGTCACCGAGGCGAAGTTCAGGGCGATCTGGTGCGCCGCCACGGGGATCGCCCCGAAGGTCCCCATCACCAGGGTCATGGCGTTGAACAGCATGGCCTCGAAGATCATGGTCACGCCGATCGGCATCCCTAAGCGGAACGCCTCCGCCAGCCGCGGCCAGGCCGGCCGGGTGAAGCGGCGGAAGATGCGATAGGCGCGCAGGGCCGGATCGGCCTGGATGGCGATGGCCAGCGCCACGAAGGCGAACACCGCCGACGAGGCCGTGGCCATGCCGGCCCCCCGCAGTCCCAGGGCCGGGAAGCCGAAGTGCCCGAAGATCAGCGCGTAGTCGGCCAAGGCGTTGTAGCCGATGCTGACGCCCATCACCCACAGAGCAGCCCGGGGATGGCCCAGGGCCGTGGCGAAGTTCCTCAGCACCTGGAAGGCCAGGGCGAACACCAGGCCAAAGCTCAGCATGCTGACGAACTGGCCGGCGCCGGCCGCCAACTGCGGGTCCTGGCGCAGGGCGACCAGGATCGGCTCCGCCGAGACGAGCAGCAGAGTCAGGGGGGCGGCCAGCATGATGCAGGCCCAGAGCCCCATGCGCACCACGGCCCGCACCTTGGCCCGGTCGGCGCCATGCGCGCCGGCGATATGGGCGATCATCGGCGCGATGGCCGAGGGCGGCCCCGAGCCGATCAGCCAGGCGAAATAGTAGACGGTGTTGCCGATCGCCGCCGCGGCCAAGGCGTTGCGGCTCAGCCGTCCCAGCATGACGATGTCGGTGGCCAGGATGGCCATCTGGGCCAGCTGGGTCAGGACCAGGGGCGCAGCCAGTTTGATCAAGGCGCGGCCTTCCCGCACCCACAGGGCCGTCCGGCCGGGAGCGTGGTGCGGCGCCTGAAGGGCGGTTTGGGCGGGCATCTGCATGAGGTCGGTCACGGGCTTGAGCTTTTTTGTTGGACCGGGCCCGGTGACGCTTGGGGCGGATATGAAAAACCCCTCCGAAGCGGCCAGGCTCGGGAGGGGCGGAACGCCAGATCGCGATGGGGCGGATCTTAGGCGGGGGTCTCCTCTCGGGCGCAGCGGACGCACAGGGCGCGCTTGAGCACGCCGTGCGGTCGCGATGACATGGAATTCTGAATGGCCACGGTCCGGCTCGCTCAGCTTTGCGGGCCTCATGCCCGCTGGAGGCGAAATTGCTAACCTGGGGCGCGAGCGAAGTCAAACCGGGGATGGCGCCTGCGGGCGCTAGTTGCCTACCGTCTTGCGCGCGCGGCCTTGGCCGGGTCTTGATGGGGCGCGATCTGGAGGGTGTACGGCTTGGGCGTCGCTACGATCAAGGATGTCGCGGCGCAGGCCGGCGTTTCGGTGATGACGGTCTCACGCGTGCTGAATGGCGAACGCTATGTCAGTGAGAACAAGCGTGAGCGAGTGCTGGCGGCGGTGGCGGCGCTGGGGTTCAGCCGAAATCCGTCGGCGCGGGGCTTGCCGGGCAAGCGCACCTACGTGCTGGCGCTGGTCTCGGGGGTCATCGCCGACTACGCGGCCGCCATCGAGCGCGGCGCCATCCGGCGGTGCCGCAAGGACGGCTATCACCTGGCGGTGGCGGCGACCGACCCGGCGATCGAGGACCCGGCCGAGGCCATCCGGCTCTTGATCTCCGCCCTTCCGGCCGATGGCCTGATCCTGCTCCCGCCCCTGGCCAATGACCCGGCCGTGCTGGATCTGCTGGACGCGCAGGGCAAGCCCTATGTGCGCATCGCGCCGGACGACCGACTGGAGCGCTCGCCGTCGGTGCGCATCGACGAGACGGCGGCGGCGGAGGCGATGACCGCTCATCTGCTCGATCTCGGCCATCGGCGGATCGGCTTTGTCCGCGGGCCGCCCGATCATGGGGGCTCGGCCCGGCGTCGGCAGGGCTACCTCCAGGCCCTGTCGAAGCGAGGATTCGCGGCCGACGAGGCGCTGATGCGGGATGGCGATTTCAGTTTTCTGGGTGGCTTGGCCGCCGGACGCGCCTTGCTGGCCATGGAGGACCCGCCGACGGCCATTTTCGCCAGCAACGACGCCATGGCCCTGGGCGTGATGTCGGCCGCGGCCCAGGCTGGCCTCTCGGCGCCGCGTCAGTTGGCGGTGGCCGGCTTCGACGACACCGAGGTCGCCCACCAGACATGGCCGGCCCTGACCACCATCCGCCAACCCATGGAGGACATGGGCGAGGCGGCGGCGGACCTCCTGATCGCCCGCATCGACGAGGGATCAGAGCGCCGCCCGGCCGAGGTGCGCATGCTGGACTACGCCCTGATCGTCCGCGGCTCCACCTGTCCCGACGCGCCGCCCGGGGGGCGCGCGGTCGAGCCGCGCTCGATCAGCTCGTAGTCGAGTTGGCGGCTGGCCACCGGCCGCGAACCTCGTCCCCTGGCGTTGGCCTCGATCAGGAGGTCGACGGCGGCGGCGCCCATCTCGGCGATCGGCTGGCGGATGGTGGTCAGTTGCGGCCAGGCCATGCGAGCCGGTTCGGAATCGTCGAACCCGGCGACGGAGATGTGGCCGGGCACCGACAGACCGGCCCGCATGGCGGCCCACATGACGCCCAGGGCCATGTCGTCATTGCTGGCGAAAACGGCGGTGGGGCGCTGATCGAGCGCCAGCAGGCGTTCGGCCGCGACCATGCCGGATTCGAAAGAGAAGGCGCCGGCCTCGATATGGCCCGGCGGAATTATGACGCCGGCCTCGCCCATCGCCCGCTGGAACCCTTCCAGCCGCCGCGGCGTCGCGCTGTGCTCGGGAAGGCCCTTGATAAAGGCGATGCGGCGGTGGCCCAAGGCCAGCAGGCGCTGCGTCATGTCATAAGCGGCGCTGACGTCGTCCATCGTCACGCAGGGCGCGCGCGGAAGATCCCTGTCCGGGGCGATTCGCACATAGCGCACGCCGGCCCGCTCGATGGCCTCCAGCACCGCCGCGTTGTCGCAGATCGGCGGCGTCAGGATCAGCCCATCGACCCTCAGGCGCGAAAGGATGGGGTCGAGGGCCCGCTTGGCATCGTCGGTAGGCTCTAGCGGCTCGACGATCAGATAATAGCCGGTCGTGCGGCAGCGGGTGATGGCGCCGGTCTGGATCTTGCTGATGTAGGACTCGCTCGGATTGTCGAACATCAGCCCGATCAGGAACGAGCGGCCCCCGGCCAGGTCCCGCGCCGCCACATTGGGCACATAGCCCAGCTCCGCCGCCACCGCCTTGACCCGCTCGCGCAGCGCCTCACGGACGTTCGGCTCATCGTTCAGCACCCGGGAGACGGTCTTGAAGGACACGCCCGCCGCCTGGGCCACGTCCTTGATCGTAATCTGGCGTCCGCTCAAGCCGCTCTGCTCCCTCAAGCACCACACCACCAGTATCGGCTGAAAAACCTGGTGGCGTCGAGCGTCAGGGTCGAGGGGCCCCTATCGCGCCTTGCGCCACATCGACCACAGGGTCGGGCCGTCCGGGACCTTGATCTCGCCCGTGACCTCGAAGCCGAAGCTTTGATAGATGGGGATGTTGGATTCCTTGCTGGACTCCAGATAGGCGGGCCTGTGCGCCGCGTCCGCCTTGGCCAGCTGCGGCCGCATCACCACCCCGCCGAAGCCCATCCCCTGCTTGGCCGGGTCCGTGCCGATCGCCTGCAGATACCAGTGCGGCTCGTGCGGGTGCTGCTTTTCGATGTGGTCCATCACCCCGGTGACGTGGGCGGCGCCGGCGGCGCCGAACACGCTGAGGAACTCGACCCCGTTGACGATGTATTGCCAGAAGGGAATGTGCCACGGGTTCGGCGGCCGCCACAGGGCCGCGGCCTCATAGCCGGTGGTGACGTCGCAGGCGCCGTAGGGTGCGCCGATCTTGAACAGCAGCCTGAACAGGCGCTGCATCCTGGTCTTGTCGTTCAGCAGGAAACAGATCAGCGGGTCGTCGTGGAACGCCCGCGCCAGGGTCTGGCTCAAGGGGTCGGCGTCCGCCCAGGTCGCCGGGCGCGCCGTGGCGCCCAGCTCACGCTCCTTCAGCCTGGCCTCCATGGCCGCATCCTCCTACCTCGGCCCGCGATCGCCGCCGCGAACTTATGATAGTTATGACTAGCTGATGGCGCGAGGATTGGAAAGGCGCAAACGACGTGCAAGCCGCCTGCGCCCTCGTTCCGGGCTATTTCCGCATCGCCAGGATGTCGTCCAGGCGAGCCGGCGCCCCGCTGACGCGCTCCAGGTGCGGGTAGCGAAGCCCGCCGCGGTAGTCGAGGCGCACAGTCCGGTACTCGTCCTTGTTCTTGACCAACAGGTCGATCGTTCCGCCATTCGCCGCCGCCTTGATCGCATCCTTCAGGTCGTCGGAGTCATAGGCTTGGCCGTTGACCGCCACGATCTGGCTGCCTTCGGTCAGGCCGGCCTTGAAGGCCGCGCTGTCCCAGATCACCTGGGCAAGGGTCGCGTCCTTGCCGATGGTCACCCCGATGGAGAAGGTCAGGTCGGTGATCTTGCGCAGGGCCTCGGCGCTCTTCTCATAGTCCGACGGCGTGTCGGTGAAGGTCAGCTTGTAGCCGCCGCGGGTGAGGCCATCCAAGGGCGCGCCCGGGCCGTGGCCGTCCAGCCGCTGGCGCAGGAAGCTTGCCCAGTCGTAGGGCTGCACGCTGTTCAGGGTGCGGACCACCTCGTCGAAGTCGTAGGTCCTGGTGACATAGCTGCCGTCGTCGACGCCGAAGAAGGCCTTGGCGAAGTCGTCCAGCGAGCGTTTGCCGCCGGATAGCTGGCGGATCAGGGTGTCGGCGTCCATCCAGATCAGCTGGCCTTCGGAATAGTAGTCCTCGCTGCGCTGCCAGCTGAGCCAGGACAGCGGCCGGCGCATGGCGATGACCGGATCGTTGGTGGTGTCCTCCAGCGGTCGCCAGCTGCGGCCGACGCGCATGTCGTAGGTGGCGGCCGTCAGGGCGATGGCGTCCAGGGTCTCCTGCTTG
>FTFU01001128.1_pt1 | contig 11038 bp, 10 predicted proteins | sample 1640511 | NCBI WGS metagenome assembly FTFU01 (sample SAMEA3914789, study PRJEB12502) | metagenome | biome: forest; material: soil | place: Canada | collected 2011-07-03 | depth 0.3 m | reverse complement strand
GCCAGCAGGGCCTTGGCCAGCGGCTTGACGTCCCGACGCGGGATCGACCGGAACAGGAACAGCTCCAAAAGCTCATAGTCGGGCAGGGCGTCCAGCCCGCCCTTCAGCGCCCGCGCGCGCAGCCGCTCGCGGTGGTCGGCGTGGTCTGCGGTGTCTGCCGTCTCGCTCAGGCGGTGGCCGGACGATAGAGGCCGGCAGGGGAAAGGGTGAAGATCTCCAGCCCGTCCTCGGTGACCCCGACCGAATGCTCGCACTGGGCCGAGAGGGACTTGTCGCGCGTGACCGCCGTCCAGCCGTCCGACAGCAGCTTCACCTGCGGCTTGCCGAGGTTCACCATCGGCTCGATGGTGAAGAACATGCCAGGCTTCAGCACCGCGCCTTCGCCGCGGCGGCCGAAGTGCAGGATGTTGGGGTTGTCGTGGAACACCCGGCCGAGGCCGTGGCCGCAGAAGTCGCGCACCACCGAGCAGCGCTGGCTCTCGACATAGGACTGGATGGCGTAGCCGATGTCGCCCAGGCGCGCGCCGGGCTTGGCGACGGCCAGCCCCCGCTCCAGCGCGTCATAGGTGATGTCGACAAGGCGCCGCGCGCGCGTCGGCACGTCGCCCACCAGGTACATGCGGCTGGTGTCGCCGTGCCAGCCGTCGACCACCACGGTCACGTCGATATTGGCGATCTCGCCGTCTCGCAGGGCGCGCGGCCCGGGAATGCCGTGACAGACGACATGGTTGGGCGAAATGCACAGGGTCTTGGCGTAGCCGCGATAGAACAGGCAGGCCGGCAGGGCGCCGTGGTCGAGGGTGAACTCGCGGGCCAGGCGGTCCAGTTCATCGGTGACCACGCCGGGCTTCACGTACGGCGTCAGCATGTCGAGGCATTCGGCCGCCAGCTTGCCGGCGCGGCGCATGCCTTCGAAGTCCTCAGGGTTGTGGATCTTGATGGCGGCGCCACGCCGCGTGGCCGGGACGTCCAGGCTGGCAAGATCGTTCATGATGGTCTCGTGTTTGCGGTCGTCACTGTCGTCGCGATCCAGGTCCGACGTTGGGATTTTGCGTCCATCCTATGTCGCAACGATCTGACGAAACTTCAACGCCCCCTTTGCAAAGGGGGGTGCAAATCCTGGACCTTCAGCCCGCGCGCGCGGCGCTTTTCGAGAGGGCCTCGCGTGAGCGCCTCCACGGCAGACGCCTCGCGATCCTGATTCCGTCGACAGCCATGTCGCAGGCATAAACCAGAACCTCCACTCCGGCGTCCGCCGCCTCGTCGAGGCCATGGGCGAAGGCCGGGTCGAGCTCATAGCAGGCGCTGAACGCCTCGCAGTCCGTGCGCTGTACGACGAACAGCGCCACGGCCCGATCGCCGGCGGCGGTCATGGCCTTCAGCTCACGCAGGTGTTTCAGCGAGCGAGCGGCCACGCAGTCCGGGAACTCCGCCAAGCCGGCGGTGCGCGACAGGTGGCAGTTCTTGATCTCCAGCCAGACGCGGTGATCCGCTTTGGGCCCGCCGCCTTCGAGCAGGAAATCCACGCGGCTGCCCACGCCGTATTTCACCTCCCGCCGATGAACCGGATAGCCGATCAGTTCGGGAATGCGGTCTTCAGCCAGGGCCTCGGCCACCAGGCGGTTCGGATGCATCGTGTTGATGCCGACCAGGCCTCCATCCACCTCGACGAGTTCCAGGGTATGGGCCAGCTTGCGCTTGGGGTCGTCCGAGCGCGACAGCCACGCCCCCAGCCCCGGCGCATTCAGGCCCAGCATCGCCCCGGGATTGGGGCAATGGGCGGTGATCCGGCGCCCATCATCCATCTCGACGTCGGCGAAAAAGCGCTTGTAGCGCTGGAGCAGCACGCCGCGCTCCAGCGGTTGCGGGAATTGCATGGGAGGCCTAACTCGGATGGAGACTGGAGTTCGCGAAGACCATAGGAGAGCGGCGGCGTGAATGCGACCACGGAGCGGGTGACGGCCGCCGTCCTGATCATCGGCGACGAGATCCTGTCGGGACGGACCCAGGACACCAATCTCAACGCCATAGCCAAGTTCCTCGGAACCCACGGCGTGGATCTCGCCGAGGCGCGGGTCGTGCCCGACGTGCACGACGAGATCATCGCCGCCCTGAACGCCCTGCGTTCGCGTTACGACTACGTCCTGACCACCGGCGGCATCGGCCCGACCCACGACGACATCACCGCCGACGCGGTGGCGGCGGCCTTCGGCGTGCCGCTCCATGAGCATCCCGAGATCATCGCCCTGATGAGCACGCGCTGGCCGGGCTTCGAGCTGAATGCGGCGCGCCGCCGCATGGCGCGGGTGCCGGAGGGCGGCGAACTGATCAAGAACCCGGTCGGCGGGCCGCCGGGCTTCACCATCGGCAACGTCTTCGTCATGGCCGGCGTGCCGCAGGTGATGCGAGGCATGCTGGACGATGTCGGCTGGCGCCTGAAGGGCGGGACGGTGGTGATCTCACGCACCGTCCGCGTCGAGGGCTTTGGCGAGGGCGTCATCGCCGAGCCGCTGGAGCAGGTGGCCAAGGCGCACCCCTCGATGTCCCTGGGCAGCTATCCGTTCTTCAGCTCCGAGGGCTACGGCTCCAACCTGGTGCTGCGCGGGCGCGATCAGGACGAACTGGCGGGCGCCGTCGACGAACTGGTGGCGGCCTTGACGGCGGCCGGGATCACCGGCGCGATCGTCGATCCGGTGGCTGCCGTCACAGTGGCAAGCAATAGCTGAGCAATGAGGGATTGAGGGCGATAACTGTAAGGATTTGCCCGTTTTAGGTGGTCAAAAGTTTCCCTGAAACTGCTGATTTTGGAATTCATGGTGGAGCTGGATACCGCAATAGTGGAGTGAATACTGACAGAGATTGTCGTGACCTGCGCCAAGTCAGCGCAATATTTCTTGGTCTTTAAGTCCTCTTAACCAACAGCGCCGCGTAATCGATCGCAAGAGGACGAATCTCTCGTTCAGCGCATCAGGACGCGATCAAATGGGTTTCTTCAGCGGCGGCCGCGCGGCCGAAGTCAATACGGGGCGGATGGCTGACCTGGAGGCGTTGACCGCCGCCATCAATCGTTCTCAGGCCGTGATCGAGTTCGAGCTGGACGGCACGATCATCACCGCCAACGATAATTTCCTGAAGACCATGGGCTATGCCCTGTCGGACATAAAGGGCCGGCGGCACAGCATGTTCGTCAGTCCGGAATACGCCCAGAGCGCCGACTACAAGGCCTTCTGGCGGTCGCTGGCGGACGGAGAGTTCATGAGCGGCAAGTTCCAGCGCTTCGGCCGCGGCGGCGGCGAGATCTGGATCGTCGGCGCCTACAACCCGATCTTCGACAAGACTGGCAAGGTCTGCAAGGTCATCAAGTTCGCCACGAATGTCACCGAAGCCGAGCAGGAGCGGATGCGGTTCGACGCCGAACGCCGCGAGTCCGAAGCCCAGCAGGAACTGGTCGTCGGCGCCCTGGCCGACAACCTGCGCCGGCTCGCCGCCGGCGACCTCCGGGCCCGGATCGAGGCGGCGTTCAGCGGCCGCTACCAGGAGATCAAAAGCGACTTCAACCAGGCCATGGACAGCCTGAGCCAGGCCATGCGTTCGATCGCCGAGGCCGCGACCGGCCTACGCAGCGGCTCGGATGAGATCGCGGGCGCTTCGGACGATCTGTCGCGCCGCACGGAACAGCAGGCCTCCAGCCTGGAGGAGACCGCCGCCGCGCTCGACGAGATCACCGCCACCGTCCGGCGCAGCGCCGACGGCGCCAAGCAGGCGAACGCCGCGGCCTCGGACGCCAAGGCCGATGCGGTCCGTTCGGGCGAGGTGATGAACGACGCTGTCGCGGCCATGAGCGAAATCGAACAGAGCTCGGGCAAGATCACCCAGATCATCGGGGTGATCGACGAGATCGCCTTCCAGACCAACCTTCTGGCCCTGAACGCCGGGGTCGAGGCCGCGCGGGCCGGAGACGCGGGCCGCGGCTTCGCCGTCGTCGCCCAGGAAGTCCGCGCCCTGGCCCAGCGGTCGGCCGAGGCGGCCAAGGAAATCAAGGCTTTGATCGCATCGAGCTCCGACCAGGTGCAACGCGGCGTGAAGCTGGTCGGCGATACAGGCCAAGCGTTGGGGGGCATCGTCGCCAAGGTCAGCCAGATCGACGCCCTGATCGCCGAAATCGCCCTCTCGTCGCAGGAACAGGCCACCGGGCTCGCCCAGGTGAACTCGGCGGTCAATCAGATGGATCAGGTCACGCAGCAAAACGCGGCCATGGTGGAAGAGGCGACCGCAGCGGCGGCCAACCTGAAGGCCGAAGCGATGGAGCTGGCCAATCTGGTCGGCCGCTTCGACGCCGGCCAGGGTCGCGACGCGGCGCACATCGAGCTGGCCCAGCCCGGTCGTCACGCCCCAGCCCGCAACCCCGTCGCCAGGGCGCAGGCCAGGATCGCCGCTTCAGTGGGCGGGCGACGGGCGCCGTCCGCCGATTGGCAGGAATTCTGAGCCACCCATTCACCACAAACTATGGACCTTAGCCCATGATCGTCACCGCCGAGGCCGCAGACGCCGTCCTGGAGCTGATCTCGTTCGAGATCGCCGAGCAGGAGTTCTGTATTGACATCCGCACCGTGCGCGAGATCCGCGGCTGGACCCCCGCGACCCCGATGCCGCAGACCCCCGAATATATGCGCGGCGTGATCAACCTGCGCGGGGCGGTGATCCCCGTGCTGGACCTGCGCAACCGGCTGGGCCTGGGCCGAACCGACCCTTCGTCGCGCCATGTCATCGTCGTGGTGCAGCATGATGAGCGGGTGGTGGGCCTGCTGGTCGACGGGGTGCAGGAGACCTTCCAGGTGGAAGCGAGCCTGCTGAGGCCCCCGCCGGCCATGGGCTCGACCGCAACGGAACGCTTCGTCGACGCCATCCTGCCGATGGAAGGGCGCATGCTGAGCCGTCTGGTGGTGGGCTCGCTACTTCCGGCCGAGCGGCGGCAGGCCGCTTAAGGTCCCTCGACTCTACTTCCGCGCGAACTTGATACGGGTCAAGGGCACCGTTCGCAGATTGGCGCATTTACCCCCTGGCGCTCACGAGGCGTAGGGGACTCTACATGCCAGAGTTGACGCATGGTTCACTATTTGGGGGCCGGAAATTCGCTCTGGCCCCGGTGACAGCGCTGGTCGTCCTGGCCCTCGGCGCCCACCCGGCAGGCGCAGTTCCGGCTTTCGCCGTTCAAACCGGACAGCCCTGCAACGCCTGCCACGTCGGCGGCTTCGGACCCCAGCTGACGCCTTTCGGCCGCGAGTTCAAGCTGCATGGCTACACCCAGCGGGCCGGCGGCTTCAACGTGCCGTTGTCCGCCATGGCCGTCGCCTCCTATGTGCGCACCCAGAAGGATCAGCCGCCGCCGGCCCCGCACTATGGACCCAATGACAACGCTTCACTGGACCAGTTCAGCATCTTCTTCGCTGGCGGCCTCGGCCAACATCTCGGCGCGCTCATTCAGACCACCTACGACGGGATCGCGCGGGCCTGGACCTGGGACAATCTCGACGTGCGGGCGACGACGGCGACGACGGTCAAAGGGCACGACGTCGTGCTCGGCGCGAGCTTCAACAACAACCCGACCGTCCAGGACGCGTGGAACACCACGCCGGCCTGGGGTTATCCCTATACCAGCTCGGGCCTGGCCCCTGGTCCGGCCGCCGCCCCACTGCTCGCCGGCGCCCTGGCCCAGACCAGCATCGGCGTGACCGGCTATGCCTGGATCGACGACAAGTTCCTGGTCGAGGGCGGGGCCTATGGCTCGCCAGGCGCCACTACCCTGACCCGCCTGGGGGCCGACCCGACCTCGCCCGGCAGCATCGACGGCCTGGCCCCCTATGGCCGTATCGCCTACCAGACCATGGTCAAGAAAGGCGTGCTTGAGGTCGGCGCCATGGGCATGCAGGCCAATATCCATCCGGGCCTGGACCGCAGCACCGGCATGACCGACCGGTATACCGACCTGGGCGTCGATGCGTCCTATGTGAAGACGCTGGCGAGCAGCGATGTGGTCTCGTTCAACGCCCGCTACCTGCATGAGGAGCAGAGCCTCAACGCGACCTGCGTCCTGGCGGGGACCACCCCGGCGGGGTGCGCCAGCAACACGCTCGAGGACCTTCGCGCCGACGCCTCCTACTACTGGAGGAACAAGATTGGCGCGACCGTGGCGGCGTTCGACACCTTCGGCTCATCCAATCCCTTCCTCTACGCCGGAAACCGCACGTTCAAGCCGGACAGCACCGGGGTGATGTTGCAGCTCGACGGCACGCCCTGGGGCGCCGGTGATTCACCGCTCGGCACGCGCTTCAACATGCGGGTGGGGGTCCAGTACACCTTTTACACCAGCTTCAACGGCGCCGGCTCCAATTGGGATGGCGCCGGCTCCAACGCGTCGGACAACAATACTTTCAGGGTGTTTACATGGTTCACCTACTGACCCGCCTGCCCCGCCGAGAGGCCGCGCTCGCCCTGGCGGTTGGAATGCTCATCGCGCATCCGGCCGCCGCCGCCGATCCCGCACACGGCAAGTCGGTGTTCGCAGCCCAGTGCAGTATGTGCCACTCGGCGGCGCGTGGTGGGGTCGCAATCCTGGGCCCAAACCTGTTCGGCGTCGTCGGTCGCCAGGCCGGCGGCATCAGCGGCTACAGCTACTCGCCGGCCATGAAGGCGGCGGGCTTCGCCTGGGCGGATGACAAGCTGCGCGCTTACCTGGTGGCGCCGACCAAGATGATGCCCGGCATCAAGATGAACTACCCCGGGGTGAAGAACCCGGCCCAGCTCGACGACCTGATCGCCTATCTGGACGCCCTCAAATAGGCTGTGCAGTCAGACTCCGCCGTTGACCAGCGCCCTGAAAGCCGAGGCTGGCACGCGGCTGCGGGGTGACGGCGGAACAGGGGACGGTCCGGATTGTCGGCGCGATGGCGACCTCAGAGCAGCGCCTGGACCTTCTCCGCCGGGCGACACAGCGCCGCGCCCTTCGGCGTCAGCACGATCGGGCGCTCGACCAGGATGGGGTGGGCGACCATGGCGTCCAGGATGGCCTCGTCGCTTGTCTTGGGATCAGTCAGGCCCAGTTCCTCCGCCGGCGTGCCGCGCACCCGCAGGATCTCGCGCGGGCTGGCGCCCAGGGCCTTCAGGATCTCTTTCAGCTGCGCCTTGGTCCAGCCGGCCTTGAGGTATTCGACCACTGTCGGCTCGTGGCCCGCTTCGCGGATGGCGGCCAGGGCGTTGCGCGAGGTCCCGCAGTTCGGATTGTGGAAGATGGTGATCTCGCCGGTCGCCTCGGCCATGGGGCTGCTCCTTTTGGGCCACAGCGGTCGGGCTTGTGGCGCGGTGGGCGAGGAGATACACGCCGTGCCGCGCGCGGGCCAGCCGCGCTCCCCCGTCCGAAAGGTGAACGCGCTGGAACCGGTCCTGATATCGGCGGTGGTCGTGGCCCTGGCCGAGATCGGCGACCGCACCCAGCTTCTCGCCATCGTGCTGGCCAGCCGCTTTCGCAAGCCCTGGCCGGTGATCGCCGGCATACTCGTGGCCACCCTGGCCAACCATGGCCTTTCGGCCCTGGCCGGCTATCTGATCTCGGACCTGCTGCACGGGCGCTGGCTGCAATACCTGGTCGCGGCCTCGTTCTTCGCCACCGCCGCCTGGGCCCTGATCCCGGACAAGGAAGACGAGGCGCCCGGCGAGGTCAGCCGCTGGGGCGCCTTCGTCGCCACCGCCGTCGCCTTCTTCCTGGTGGAGATGGGCGACAAGACCCAGATCGCCACCGTCTCGCTCGCCGCGCGGTTCCACGACGTGATCCGGGTCGCCGCCGGCACCACGGCCGGCATGATGCTGGCCAACATCCCCGCTGTCTTCTTCGGCGAGGCTGCGACGCGGATCGTCCCGCTTAAATACATCCGCATCGTTGCGGCCCTGATCTTCGCCAGCCTCGGGGTCTGGACCCTCTATTCGATGATGCGCGGTTAGGACCATCTCAGCCATTCGCTAACCGACATGGTGTAACTTGAGCGGATGGCGCCGAAGATCAGCCTGATCATTCCGACCCAGAGACGGCTGGGGCCGCTGGAGCGCGCCGTGCGTTCGGCTCTGGCGCAGCAGGGCGTCGATCCGGCCGAGCTCGAGCTGGTGGTGGCCGACAACGACGCTGCGCCATCAGCCCGCAACCTGATCGTGGCCTTGGCGGCCCAGGCGCCGTTTCCCGTCATCTATGTCCACGAGCCGGACGCCGGCGTAGCCAACGCCCGCAACGCGGCCATGGTCCGGGCGAGAGGCGCGCTGATCGCCTTCCTCGACGACGACGAGGAGGCGCCGCCCGGCTGGCTGGCCGCCCTGATAGAGGCCCAGGCCCGGTTCGACGCCGACGTCGTATTCGGTCCGGTCCGCGCACGCGCTCCCGCGCACGTGACCCGGCACCGGGCCTATCTGGAACGGTTCTTTTCCCGCATCGACCCTGCTCCGGCCGGCCCGATCGACCACTATTACGGCTGTGGCGACAGCCTGCTGCGGCGCTCGGCCCTGCCTGATCCCGACAGGCCGTTTTCGCCCATGCGCAATCAGAGCGGCGGCGAGGACGATCTGCTGTTCGGCGCGCTGCAACGCCGCGGGGTGCGATTCGTCTGGGCGCCCGACGCCTGGGTTTGGGAGGATCCGGCGCCGGAGCGCCTCAGCCTGAGCTACACGCTGCGCCGCGCCTTCGCCTATGGACAGGGACCGGTGGCCCATTGCGCCGCCGCCGATCCCCCCGACCGGCTCGGCATCCTGCGCTGGGGCGTGATCGGCGCCGCCCAGACGCTGGTCTACGGCGCCCTGGCGCTGATTCTCTGGGGGCTGCGGCGACCAGAACGGGCGTTCATGATCGACCGCGCCGCCCGAGGTCTGGGCAAGGTGTTCTGGGCGCAGCCGTTCCGCATCAAATTCTACGGCCGCACGTTATCTGATAACGCTCGACAAGATGCAGTTTCGCGGGCGTGATGCGGGCGCCTATATTTTGAGCGGTAATATTTTCTGCTGAATAGTTAGGCGTTTCGACAGCTTCCGTAGCGGTGCTGCTTGCGGCTATCGACAGGCTTTGGCATGCCTTTCGCATGAGATGTCGCCCGTAAGCGTCACCGCAGCATCGAAGTCTAAGAGGAAGCCGTTATGACCGCCGCAGTAGCACGAGTTCAAGACGGCCAAAGCCCTGCTTCTTTGGATATTCCAGGTCTTGCCGACCCGCCGGTAAGCCACAAACGCCTCATCGACTGGGTGGGCCAGATCGCCGCCCTGACCCAGCCCGATCGGGTGCACTGGTGCGACGGCTCCGAGGCCGAATGGCAGCAACTCGCCGAGCAGTTGGTGGCCGTCGGCACCCTGAAGCGCCTCGATTCCGGCAAGCGGCCGAACAGCTTCTACGCCGTCTCCGACCCCAGCGACGTGGCCCGGGTCGAGAGCCGCACCTTCATTTGCTCCAAGGATCCCAAGGACGCCGGCCCGACCAACAACTGGCTCGATCCCGAGGAGATGCGGGCGGATCTGAAACAGCTGTTCAAGGGCTGCATGCGCGGCCGCACCATGTACGTCGTCCCCTTCAGCATGGGTCCGGTGGGCTCGCCGATCAGCGCGCTGGGCGTCGAGATCACCGACAGCGCCTATGTCGCCCTGTCGATGAAGGTGATGACGCGGATGGGCCGGCAGGCGCTGGACGCGATGGGGGAAGACGGCTTCTTCGTCCCGGCCGTCCATTCGCTGGGCGCGCCGCTGGAGCTTGGCCAGGCGGATGTGGCCTGGCCCTGCAACCCCATCAAATACATCGTCCATTTTCCGGAAAGCCGCGAGATCTGGTCCTATGGCTCGGGCTACGGCGGCAACGCGCTTCTGGGTAAGAAATGCTACGCCCTGCGCATCGCCTCGGTCATGGCCAGGGATGAAGGCTGGCTGGCCGAGCACATGCTGATCCTCAAGCTGACCTCGCCGGAAGGGGCGGTGAAATACATCGCCGCCGCCTTCCCCTCGGCCTGCGGCAAGACCAACCTCGCCATGCTGCAGCCGACCCTGGCCGGCTGGAAGGCCGAGACCATCGGCGACGATATCTGCTGGATGCGCTTCGGCGAGGACGGCCAACTCTACGCCATCAACCCGGAGGCCGGTTTCTTCGGCGTGGCTCCGGGCACGGGCCGGTCGACCAATCCCAACGCCATCGACACCCTGCACGCCAACAGCATCTTCACCAATGTGGCCCTGACGCCCGACGGCGATGTCTGGTGGGAAGGCCTGACGGAAGAAAAACCCGGGAGCCTGACCGACTGGAAGGGGCGGCCCTGGACCCCCGAGTCGGCTGAGCCCGCGGCCCATCCCAACGCCCGCTTCACTGCGCCGGCCGGGCAGTGCCCGATCATCGCTGCGGAATGGGAAGACCCGCGGGGCGTGCCGATCTCGGCCATCCTGTTCGGCGGTCGCCGCGCGACAGCGACGCCGCTGGTCACGGAAGCCTTCGACTGGCGCCACGGCGTGTTCCTGGCCGCCAATGTCGCCTCGGAAGGTACGGCCGCGGCGGAGAACAAGGTCGGTGAACTGCGGCGTGACCCGTTCGCCATGCTGCCCTTCTGCGGCTACAATATGGGCGACTATTTCGCCCACTGGCTGAAGCTGGGCGAGGAGGCGCAGGACGCCTCCAAGCTGCCGCGCATCTATTTCGTCAACTGGTTCCGCAAGGACCCGCAAGGCCGCTTCATCTGGCCGGGCTACGGTGAAAACAGCCGCGTGCTGAAGTGGATCTTCGAACGGCTGGAAGGCCGGGCCGAGGCGCAATCCACCCCGATCGGCCACCTGCCGACCCCGGATTCGCTGGACACCTCGGGCTTGTCCCTGACGCCGGAACAGATCGAAACCCTGCTTTCGGTCGATCCCGAGGTGTGGATGGAAGAGGCGGGGCTGATCCCGGCCTTCTACCAGCGCTTCGAAGAGCGACTGCCGCAGGCCCTGTGGGACGAGTTGGAGGCGCTGAAGGCGCGCTTGCAGGCGGCGATACAGG
>FTFU01002181.1_pt1 | contig 11072 bp, 12 predicted proteins | sample 1640511 | NCBI WGS metagenome assembly FTFU01 (sample SAMEA3914789, study PRJEB12502) | metagenome | biome: forest; material: soil | place: Canada | collected 2011-07-03 | depth 0.3 m | reverse complement strand
GCGCCGGCGGCGGCAGGTCCGGAGTGCTGCGCCAGCACGTCATCGGCCGGCACGGCGCCCTGACCCCCGACGAAGCCAGGGACCAGGCGCGCCTGGTCCTGGCGGCGGCGGTCAAGGGCGAGGACCCCCAGGCGGTCCGCACTGCGGCGCGACAGGAAATGACTCTTGCGGAGCTGTGCGACCTCTATCTCGCGGAGGGCGTGGCGGCGAAGAAAGCCAGCACGCTCGCGCTCGATCGCATCCGGATCGCCCGCCACATCAAGCCGGCCCTCGGCACACGGCGGATTTCTCAGGTGATGCGGGCGGATCTGGAGCGCCTGATGGCTGACATTGCCTCTGGCCGCATCAAAGAGGCCGCGGCCACGCCGTACACGCGCGGAGGGCCAGGCGCAGCGGCCCGGACAATCGGCCTGCTCCAGGGCGTCTTCCGCTTCGCCGTGGAGCGCAGGCTCTGCCCCGAAAACCCCGTTGTGGGCATCAAGCGCCCGAAGGACAGGAAGCGGGAGCGGTTCCTATCGCCAGTTGAGTTGGGGCGCCTGGGGGAGGCGCTGACGGCCGCGGCGACGGCAGGCGCGTCGCCAGCCTTCGTGGCGATCATCAGGCTCCTGGCGCTCACGGGGGCCCGGAAGAATGAGGTCGCGCGCCTCAGGTGGTCGGAGATCCGCGACGGTGGTGCATGGCTCCAGCTGGAAGACTCAAAGACCGGGCGCAAGACGGTTACCCTCGGCGCTGCGGCGCAGGCGGTCCTCGCCACAGTCGAGAAGACCGCAAGCCCCTACGCCTTCCCTGATCCGCGCGACCCGGCGCAGCCGATCCGGGGTTTGGATTGGTTCTGGGTCACGATCCGGCGGACGGCCGGACTGGACGACGTGCGGATCCATGACCTCCGGCACAGCTTCGCCAGCGCCGGGATCGCCGGTGGCGCGGGCCTCTACCTGATCGGCAAGCTCCTTGGCCACGCCGACGTCGCCACGACGCAGAGGTATGCGCACCTGGCCGATGACCCGGTGCGGGCGGCGGCTGACCAGATCTCTGCGGCGATCGGGGCGGCTCTCGCCGGCCGGGACGCGGAAGTGGTGAATATCCGTGGCGGACGCTGAGAGAACGGCCTCCACGCGAGCCGCGCCGCGCGTGCCTTATGTGCTGGCCTGCGCGCGGCTGGCGTGGTGGGCCCTTCGCAAGGAGGACCATGCGATCCTCGTGGCCGCTGACTTGGGCCCAAAAGCCGTCGACGATCCCGGCGGTAGCTGGCGTCAGCTCGACTCCTTAGAATTGTTGGACCTCGCTCTTGGGGCGGGCGGCCGCCGCTGGCGCCTTGCGCCGCCTCACGCGCGGACGCCTGCGGCATTTGGGCCCGAGCGCTTCTCAACCGAGCCAGGACCGTACTGCGATCGACGGCCGCGCCGCAATTTGGGCAAGGCGTATTCCTGGAGCACGAGCGAGGGATGCTGCGCAGGTTCATGCATCCGGGCCCGTCATGGGACGACCTAGGCGGCGAACCCGATTGGCCGGATGACCGCCTGGAGCATCTGGGCGGCTCGCTCGAGGGCCTCGCAGTTCGCGCGCTTGAGATGCGGCCGCACAAGACCGCCGAGGACCAAACCCGATGCTACCGGGCTCTCGACGGACTCTTGGCGGCCGACGGCTATGCCCCAAGGCGCGCTGAGGTGGTCTGGCGTTGGCTGAACGGCAGGTTCACAGACGAGAGCCGATGGGGCGAACTCAGCGCCGTCCGCTGGCCCTTTCGCGACGGCCGGCCCGTCAAACCCAAGAGCATAGCCCAGATCGCCAAGTGCCTTCTTCGCCGCGAAAGTTTTCCGGGATAGCAAAGCCGGAAACACATTCTCTCGCCGCCGAAGAACTAGCGCGTACTTAGAGCGTCACCGGCGCTGCGCCTCATCTTCGAGGAGCGCCACGGAGGCGCAACTCATGTCCATATCCGACCACGACATCCCGCCCGCAGACCGCTTCATTGATGACCGGGAGGCGGCGCAAATCCTGGGCCTAAGCCGCTCGTACCTCCGCCAGCTGCGGGTCAAGGGCGGGGGAGCCCCCTATAGTAAGTTCAACACCGCGGTCCGCTACCGCATATCGGACCTGCTCGCCTGGGCCGCGTCGTGTTCCACGCGGTCGACATCAGAGAGCACGTCTAACAGCGACAGTGGCGTGGTCGCGTGAGCCATGCGCCAAACACACAGACGCCCGGCGGGACGGCCGGGCGCTGGCTTGTCATCTGGCGAGATCGACAGCCGGCAGAATATCGCCTCCCTGAAGGCGGCGCAATCGGTCCCTGAGAGCTTCGAGGGCGGCGCGCCGCGCAAATGCTGCGTCGGAGCCGACCTATGAGCAGCGTGCGTCACCTTATGTTGGACGGGGCCGAGGGCTCCTTGTCCATGCTGGCCGCAATCGCGCGCGCGAGCCGATAGGAGGACAACATTATGGTCGAAGGCGAAGGCAGCGGCGTGTGGGTCGGCGGCGGCCCCGGTGTGCGGCTGGTTCGACCACCAGAGCGGTCGACGGAGGAGGCCTGAGTGGGAGACGCGGGCGAAGGAATACGCGGCGCAACCGTGCTGGGCGAGCTCAACGCCTGCGTCGATCATTGGTTCGCGATTCGCCTCGCCGATGTGGAGGCCCAACCCGAGCGACTCGGCCTCCAAGGAGAAGCGATCGCGCTGGTCTCAGACCTAGCTCGCGATCGGGAGCTCCAGCAGGCCGACGCTGTGCGCCCACACCTTCATAACCTGATCGACCTCCCGGCGAGCGCGACCGCTGATGACCTGGAGAAAATCGCCGACCTTTTTTCTCCGGGTGGCGTGCACGACGGGGGACTACTGGCCCGAATTATCCTGGAATGCTGCCCCCTAATTGCCGCTACGTCCGGCGCCCTCTTGCTTGCGGCGATCATCCGCCTCAACTGGCACGGCGGAAAAGTGGGGTTTCAGTTTCTGCCGGACCCGGCGAGCACAGACGCCGAGGAATACGAGGAGGAGGCGGGCTCACTGATCAGTCTGCTCCAATGGGCGACGGACGGGAATCCGCGGCGGGTCCTTACAGGGGACGATCTCGCCTTCTTTGAGAGCCTGCTCGAGCGCTTCACTATCTATCGCGGCACGGCGGGGGTCACGCCGGCGGTCGCGGGGGCGGGCGTGTGCTGGACGACAAGGCGGGAGATTGCGGAGTGGTTCGCGTGGCGCTCGGCCGGATTCTCACACGCGGCGCCACTGCTGATCAGCGCCCGCTTATGGAAAGGAGAGGTCTGTTTCGTGAAAGCGCAAGAGCACGAGGTCGTTGCCCAACCTTCCAGATCGCGGGTGATCAAGTGTCGTCCGCAGCGTGCCTGCGCGGAGACTGATTGGGCGGCCGGGCTGCACCTGATGGGCGACGGATGAGCATGATCGCCGCCGTGGTCCTGGCGGCGTTAGTGACCGGCGCTCCAGTTGCTGATGAGAAGACGACCGCGGGCCAATTGGCGGGATTCTGCGACTCGCTAGATGGCGCGTCGCTCGCGCGTTGCAGCGCCTTCATCATGCCGGCGGTCGAGCAGGTGAAGGACCCAGGCCCGGGTACAGGGGTGCCGAAACTATGCGTGCCACCGTGGACCACATTTCATCAGCTCCGAGCGATGTTCATTATCTACGTGGCGTCGCACCCAGATCGTGCGCGTTCCCAAGCCGTGATCGTCACGCTCGAGATGCTCGCTGACAACTTCTTGTGCCCAGTAAACTAACCGGGCAACGCTGACTTAGCCCAAGATCTTGGCCTCGCCAGGATTGACCCCTGCCGCTTCGGAGGTCCGAAACGCTTCCGGCCCTTCGTCGATCAGGCGCAAGCCGACCGCGGGGAGTACTTTCGCGGCCAGACCAAACGCCTCGGTGCGGTTGTTCGCAATGGCAGCAATCCTGGTGCGGACAAAGCCGTTAGGCGAGTTCAAATCAGAACTGGTGTGTTCGAACAAAAAGCCTCTCATGGCGCCATCATAGGGCCGCTAGGTCACTGCGGCCACGCCTGGAGGCGAGGGACGGTCGGCGGACCGACGCAAGGAATTCGCCCACATACCGCCGCTGGGTACCCCGGCCCTGGGGCGGCAGGCAAGGTGCGCGCCCGCCTGAGAGCGCACCCGGCTTCCGCGGCCGCCCGAAACTCACACCGAACCGAAGTCTACGGCCATCGGCCGTCATTGCGGCGTAAAGGGTAAACCCTCCGAGGATGACGCATGAAATGCTCGCGCGGGCCCGTCGTGCATTAGCATCTGGTCGATAAGCCGTCCTACCTCAGCCGTATCTACGCGCCACGGTGCGATCTTCTCTTCAGGCCCGTCCCCGACCTGTTCGCCCACAAGGTAGCGGAAGGACAAGTCCATGCCCGACATCCAAAGCGCCAGCTGTTTCAGGAAGGTCGGGCGCTCGGGCGGGACCAGAAACAGGCACTTGGGGCGGCTCTTGCAAACAGCAAGGTTGAGAATCGCCGAGCCATAGGCGCCGGCCACGCAGGCGGGCTGGGCGAATGCACAGCGCATCTCGGGGAACGACAGGGTCTCCGGCCGCACCACCTCGAAGCCGCGGCTTACGAACAAGGCCTCGATCTCAGCCTCGTTGACAAGTGGTCGTCGGCCCCGCCCCTCTCGGCTGAGATAGAGCTTTCGTCCCACCGGCGCGCCGGCCGGCGCATCGGCCGAATGATATATATCGAATAGCCCGTCCATCGGGCGGCCGGCGGGCATGGGCCAAGCCGGCGCATAGAGGGTCGGGAAGACCGAAACGCCCTGGACGTCGTGGTAGACAACGCGCGATTCAGGCACGCCCAGCGCGGTGATCCATTGGCGGGCGTTGGCGACGGGGTCGCTACGGATGACAATGTCGCAGTCCAGCCCCGCAGCCCGATAGAGGGACAGGCGCGGCAGGAAGTTCAGCATCCAATCGCCGAAGCTGGTGTCGGTCGGGCCAGTCATGAGGAAGGCCGGCCGCTCGTGGAAGATCACGTTCAGCGCGCCGTCCCGGAACAGCCGTGGATCGAACTGGATCGTCCGGCCGTCCCAGGCCCCGCCGTACTTGGCAGGATCCTGGCGGGGGACGAGATCGTATAATAGCTCGCCGTCTCGCGTCAGGACGGCCCCCCGACCGACTACGGCAGCGTCCGACATCGAGACGACGAACACCTCGCGCGTGCGATAGGCCGCCTCGACGGATGAGTCGGGTGTTCCTTCGGGCGTGAGCGCCGGACGCAGCCGCCGACGCTGCCCGCCTTCCGCTATCAGCCAGAAGGAGTCGGGAGCGGCCCTGAGCTCCGCCGCCGACGCGACTGGCCGCAAGACCTCTTCCTTCTTGCGCCAGGGAACGGGCTCGCGCGGATCGAACACCAGGCCGCGCGACCCGAGGCGTCGACGCATGGCGCTGGAGGCGACCCCCGGCCCGGGACCGCCCATCTTGGCCCACAACCGCGGCAGGTCCGCCGCCCCGGCCGCGTCGCCGGAAGCGTCCAGTGCGCCTCGCCAAGCGGCCCAACCCTGTGCGAACAGCGGCGCCCGTCTGGCGACCTTGGCCAGGATTTCCGCCGCCGCCACGGTGTCGCCTCGTCGCAGGCGCTCCACACCCTTGAAGTACTTGGACTTGAGCGAGGGTGAGAGCCCCTGCTCGGCGTCCTTTACCAAGCTTGCCAGCGCCTGGTCCTGCAGGCGAACCACCTTGGGATTCGGCGACTGCAACAGCGCCCTGGCGAAATGCCGGCACGCTGCGGCGTAGTCGCCGATGTCGAGCAGTAACCGGCCGGCTTCCAGATGCAGCGCGCCCGAAGCTTTGCCCAGCGCCTTCTCCTCTCCAAGGAGCACGGCGATTTCGCCGATCCGCCCGTCATCCAGCAACAGACGCGCGAGGGCCAGGCGCAGGTCCAGCCGCCCACGGTCGCCCGCAAGCGCTTGCCGGAGCTCCGCCTCCGACGAGCCGCCAAGGAGGCGCGGTGGTTCGCTCACGGCGACAGCCGGTTCAGCCGTTCAAACAGCACCACGTCGCCGCGCGAATGCACCGGGCTGTAGACGAACTCTCGGGCCGAGAACCAATCGAATACGCGCTTGACCCCGTGGGCGCCGGCGACGCTGCGATGGACCTGGACGACCACCTTGTCGACGCCGACGAGGTCGAGCGCGTCCAACCGGTCTGTGCCATCCACGCGGGGCGCGAGAATCGCCCTCAACACTTCGATGTCCACCACGTACATTGTTGGCGAATAGGTCCGGGCGAGCTCGGCGAAGCTGATGGTGGGGATCTCAACGAGTCCCAGCAGATTCTCCTGCGCGACTGGAAGCAGCGAGGAGCCCCAGAAGTTCTTGTGCATGTAGAAGGTCGCCGTCGGCGCCTCCTGCACAGGAGACACCACGAGGTTCCGGATTTCGAAATTGAGGCCGTTCAACTCGCGCAGCTGCTCGATCAGCGGCACCAGGCCGGGATGCGCCTCGATACAGACGACGAGCTCAGCGCGGCCCGTCCGGGCCATGACGGCCGCGGTGAAGCCAAGGCCGCCGCCGAGATCCACCACCCGTTCGCCCCGTTCGATCATTGCCGGCAGAAGCTTGCCTTCGGTCCTTTCATACCTTCCGGTCCGGATCGACTCGGCGATGCCTGGGGAGATCGTCGGATGCAGGGGAAGTCGAATTCCCATGTGATCGACGATCTCCGGACCAGAAGACACGAGATCGGTCGCGGCCATTGGTCCGGCTTCCATGCAATGCCCAGCAAAATAGGGGTCGTTCTCTGAAACGGGGGCGAGATTTCGCGATGATCGGTTAGATACCCGCAATACTGATGCATTCACCTTATCGCCCAACGAGGTGATCAGACAAAATCGCGCATCGGCTGGGGGGCTGAACGCATGGGAGATGGCCGATTCGCGCGGCGGCGCATCCTGATCACCGGTGGTCTGGGCTTCATCGGATCGAACTTGGCGCGACGGCTGGTCGAGGCCGGCGCTCACGTGACGATCGTGGATACCGCCAATCCGCTGCATGGCGGGAACGCCGCCAACCTTCGGGGGGTCGAGGACCGGCTCAAATACGTGGAGGCGGATATGCGCGACGCCGGGCGGCTCGGCCTGCTCGACGGGCAGGTGGAATATATCTTCAACCTCGCCGGACAGAGCAGCCACCTGGATTCGATGACGGACCCGGCAAACGATCTGGACGTCAACTGCGCCGCGCAGCTCGGTTTCCTGGAGGCCTGCCGCCGATCCAGCCCGAACACGAAGATCGTCTTCGCCTCGACGCGCCAGATCTACGGCCGCCCCGAGGCGCTGCCCGTCGACGAGGATCATCCCATCCGGCCCATCGACGTAAACGGAATCCACAAGGCCGCCGCGGAGGCCTACCATCTGCTGTACCATCAGGTGTACGGGCTGCGCGCCACGGCGCTGCGCCTAACCAACACCTATGGACCACGGATGCGGGTGAAGGATGCGCGCCAGACTTTCCTCGGCGTCTGGATCAGCAAAGTCCTCACCGGCGAACCCTTCGAGGTCTGGGGAGGAGCGCAGCTACGGGACTTCACGTTCGTGGACGACGTGGTTCAGGCCCTGATGCTGGCGGCAACCAGTCCGGCGGTCGATGGCGGGGCGTTCAACCTGTCGGGCGAGCCGGTCGTGAGCCTCGAGGAGCTGGCGCAATTGCTGGCCGGCATGTCGGGCGGTCGTTTCGAGGTCCGCCCCTTTCCGCCCGAGCGCCTGCGCATCGACATCGGAGACTATCACGCCGATGACCGGCGCTTCCGCGCGCTAACCGGTTGGACCCCCAAGACGCCGCTGCCGGAAGGCCTCGAGCTCACCCTCGCCTATTTCCGCGACCGGCTGCAGGACTACCTTTGAGCATGTCCGAGCCGTTCATCCCACAGGCCGATCCGCGCGCGGGCTTCCTGACTCAGCGCAAGGAGATCACGGCGGCCGTGGATCGAGTGCTGTCCAGCGGCCGGTATGTGCTCGGACCCGAGGTCGAGGCGTTCGAGCGCGAGTTCGCCGCCTTCCTGGGCGTGGGCCATTGCATCGGGGTGGGCAGCGGCACCGATGCGCTCGTGCTCGGCCTCAGGCTCCTGGGCGCGGGCGCTGGCGATGCGGTGGTCACGGTGTCCCATACGGCGAGCGCGACCGCAGCCGCAATAGAGCTGGCGGGCGCGACCCCGCTCCTGGTGGACGTGGAGCCCGGCGGCTTCACGATGAGCCCCTCAGCCCTTCAGACGGTGCTTGAATCCACGCCCTTGCCGGTCAAGGCGGTCGTCCCGGTCCACCTTTACGGTCAACCTGCCCCGATCGAGGAGATCGTTCGTGTCGCCGACGCCCACGGTCTTCCCGTGCTGGAGGATGTGGCCCAGGCCCATGGCGCGGCCGTCGCCGGCCGAAAAGTCGGCGGGTTCGGCGCACTGGCCGCTTTCAGTTTCTATCCGACCAAGAACCTCGGCGGCATCGGCGATGGTGGAGCGCTGGTCACGAACGACGCTGGGCTGGCCGAACGGGCCCGTAGTCTGCGCCAGTACGGATGGCGGCGGCGCCACATCAGCGAAGAGCCCGGTCTGAACACCCGACTGGACGAGCTCCAGGCGGCGATCCTGAGAGTGAAGCTTCCGCGGTTGAACGTGGACAACCGCCGCCGTCAGGAGATCGCCGCGGCCTATGACGCGGGTCTGAGGGACCTACCGCTCGTCCTTCCGGCCCGGCGCGCCGGCGAGACGCACGTCTTCCATCAATACGTGGTCCGCACTCCCGAGCGGGAGCGGCTGCGCCAGAAGCTCGAAGGCCAGGGCGTGGGCGCCGCCGTCCACTATCCCCAACCCGTGCATCGGCAGCCCGCGTACGAGCGCCGGTTCCTCTTGGGCCGCGGCGGTCTTGGCGAGACCGAGCGGCTAGTGGACGAAATCCTGAGCCTGCCCATTTTCCCGCAGCTGGACGACACATCCGTGCAGCGGGTGATCGCAGTTGTTCGTTCCGCCTTCGACTAATCCGTTTGGCGTCGGCTGCCGGAGCTGGCGTGCCCCCGTGCGGGCTTTCTCAGGAGCGGACCTTCTAAAGGTCCCGGAAGAGTCACGTCCTGTCCGATGCATGGCGGAAGCCATCGATTGCGCGATCGAGGCCGCGGCCTGCTGGAAGAGAGCTCGGCTTTCGAGAGATCCGGAGCCCTGGGAGAACATTGCCATCGCGGCTGAACAGGACGCGACCGAACTCCCCGACGCCTACGCCGGCGCGCTCGATCCGGAAACGATCGAAGCCGTGCTCAAGGCAGTGGTAATCGACCCCTTGCCCCTGGCCGCCAGTCCGGGGGCTTTTTCTTGGGCCGTGCCCTAGGAGTGCTTGCGATAGAGGCGGCAGGCGATGCAGACCTGCGAGCCGGGCCGACTACGGCTGTTCGACCACTTGTGGCCCCTCAGCAAGCAGGCGAGAAATCTAATAAGTCTCATTCGACAAGATGTCCCTAGTCAGGGGCCCGATGGAGCCGGAGCGCAAGGCGTATGACACTCGATCGGCGCCGATCTACCCGGTCCCGCTCGCTCCTCAGTGGGCTGTTGGTATTCGACGACTGTTCGCGGTCCCTCAGTTGCACCATTCGAAATCTGACCGACGTGGGCGCTAGGGTTGAGCTTGGGGGCGTTATCCTGCTTCCTCCCTCCCTTTGGATGATTGAGACGCGCAACGGGATTGCCCATGAGGCGAAGGTCGCGTGGCGGCTCGGTAATGAGTTTGGCCTGAAATTCCTTTCCCAGCATCGACTCGACGATGCGACGACTCCCGAACTGAAGACCCTGCGCCGACTCTGGGTCGACCAGGTCCCGCGCGGCGGTTAGACCATCCCGAGCGAAGGCGGCGGCCATGGGTCGCCGACAAGCTCGCCACCGATGAGGCGGACGGGGCCCTTGTCGACGCCTCGGCCTGTTCGATCGCTCCGCCCTTCACTTCGGTGTGATGACCATGTGGTGACCGAGCGTACCTATCAGCGAAAGCTGGCTGAACATTGTGGCGTAAAATCATATATTTATAGGTCAGACGCGATCGCATTCATTTTCCTGTACTGGGACATCGAGCTGGAGGCGTAAGACGATTGGCCGCCCTGGCTGGGCGTGCTGACGGAGACCGGCTGTGATGCAAGGCAAGGTGGTGGTGGCGACCGGGGCGACCTCCGGCATCGGCGAGGTGGCCGCGGTGCGGCTGGCCCAGCAGGGCGCAAAGATCGTCTTCATCGCCCGCGATCCGGTGCGGGCCGAGGCCACGCTCGCCAAACTGAAAACGGCTGGGCCGGGCGTCGCACACCGCGCCCATATCGCCGACCTGTCGCTGATGGCCGACACCCGTAGAGTCGGCGCCGAGATCGCTGCGGCCGAACCGCGCATCGACGTGCTGGTCAACAACGCCGGCGCCGTGTTCAGCCGGCGGGTGGTCACGTCCGAGGGCCTGGAGATGACCTTCGCCCTCAACCACATGGCCTATTTCGTCCTGACCGAGGCGCTGCTCACGCGGCTGACCGGATCGGCGCCGGCGCGCATCGTCAGCACCGCCTCGGCGGCCCACCAGGGCGCCCGGCTCGATTTCGACGACCTGCAGAGCTCCAAGTCGTTCAGCGCCATGGGCGCCTATGGCCGTTCCAAGCTCTGCAACATCCTGTTCACCCGCGAGCTCGCCCGCCGGCTGGCGGGCACGGGGGTCACGGCCAACTGCCTGCACCCGGGCGTGGTGGCCACCCGTTTCGGCGACGGCGCCGGGGGCCTGCTCGGGCTGATGATGCCGCTGGTCAAGCGCCTCTCCATCTCGCCGGAGCGGGGGGCCGAGACCATCGTCTGTCTGGCCGCCTCGCCCGATGTCGAAGGGGTGAGCGGGCTCTATTTCGCCAAGTGCGCGCCGGTGACGCCGTCGGCGGCGGCCCGGGACGATGCGGCGGCCGCCCGGCTGTGGGAGGCCAGCGAACGGCTGGCCGGGGCGATGACGGCATAGGCTGCCGGTGGTTCAGGCCCGCCCCAGGGTCTGGCGAGCGGTCTCGAGCGCGTCGGGACTCTGCAACGCCCAGTGGTCGAGACGGCGGCGCAGGGTCTGCACCGCGGCGGGCCAGTCGAACG
>FTFU01001129.1_pt1 | contig 11090 bp, 11 predicted proteins | sample 1640511 | NCBI WGS metagenome assembly FTFU01 (sample SAMEA3914789, study PRJEB12502) | metagenome | biome: forest; material: soil | place: Canada | collected 2011-07-03 | depth 0.3 m | reverse complement strand
GCCAACGCCGCCCCGCAAGGCAGCGGCGTCATCGGCGGCGTCGGCGGCAAGAGCGGAACCTACGACGAGTTCGGCATCTTCGCCCGCTACACCTTCTAGGGCGGGTCTTCCTGATCGACGGATCGAGGGGCGTGCGAAAGCGCGCCCCTTTTTCTATCCGCCATCTGGTCGCCGCGGCGGCGGCGATGCCGCCGGTTAACCAAATCCTAAAGCCGTCGGGGCACCCTGAAAACCGAGTCCGGCATCGGGCCGGGACTGGGGAGCCTCCCATGGCGGTCGAACGGCGCGAGCGGCACGGTGAGTTGGCGCGCGTCGTCCGCGCCGGTCTGGCCCTTGGCCTGGGCGGGCTGTGCCTCGCGGCCTGCGCCACAGCGCCTCAGCGCCCGAATCTGGCGACCACCCCGAATCTGGCGACCACGACGTCGCCGGGCGGCGGAAGCTCCGGGCTCCATGGCACCGAGAAGCCGTATCAGGTCGACGGCGTCTGGTACTATCCCCATGCCGAGCCGCACTACGATGCGGTCGGCTACGCCTCGTGGTATGGCCAGGCGTTCCACAACAAGCGCACCGCCGACGGCGAGGTCTTCGACCAGTACGCCCTGTCGGCGGCCCACAAGACCCTGCCGCTGCCGTCGATCATCGAGGTCACGAATCTCGACAACGGTCGGACCATGAGGCTGCGGCTGAACGACCGCGGGCCATTCGTCGACGGCCGGGTGCTGGACGTGTCGAAGGGCGCGGCGGAGCAACTCGGCTTCGGCCGCCAAGGCCTGACGCGGGTCAGGGTGCGCTATGTCGGGCCGGCGCCGGCCTTCTTCACGCCGGTGATGTACGCCTCGACCGACCCGGCGGTCACTTCGACGCACCGGGTGGTGATGGACGAACCCGTGGCCGGCAGGGAAGGGGACATGCCGACCATCTCCCGCAAGCCCCAACACCCCATCGATTCCCAAAGCCTGGCGCCGCCAGCGCCGGTCTCACCGCAACCGCTAGCCTTGGCTGCGGACGATACGTCGCGGTTCATCGAGCCTTCCGTTGCGCTGGACGCAGGCGGCCTCGCGCCGACGGCCACGGCGGCGCCTGCCGACTCGCCGCCGCCGCGCCCGGAGGCGATGGCCAAGCTGCAGGAGGTCCCGCCCCAGCCGGTTGCGACGCCACCTCAGCCGATCACGGGCGGCTTCGTCGTGCAGGCCGGCGCGTTCGCCAACCGCGCCAACGCCGAACGGGTCGCGGCGCAGCTGGGCGCGTCGGCGGCGATCCGCCCGATGGACCGGGGTGGCGTGACCCTCTACCGCGTGGTGCTGGCGGGCTATGCTGACGCCGGCTCGGCCCAGGCCGCGCGCGCCCGGGCGGTCGCGGCGGGGTTCCCCGATGCGCGCATCATCGCCGCCAACTGAGTCAGTTCGCGCCGCCAGGCCGAAGCTTGCGGCTCAGGAATTCGGCCCCCGCGGCGTCAGCCTTCAGCCAGTCGGCGTAGCGCAAAAAGCCGTGGATCTCGTTCGGCAGGACCAGCTCTTCATAAGGGACCCCCTTGGCGTCCAGACGGCGGACCAGATCCACCATCTGGTTGAAGCGGACGTTGCGGTCGTCGTCCCCCTGGATCAGCAGCACCGGCGAGCTCCAGCGGTCGATGTCCGCGTCGGGGGACGATTTGAAGGCCAGGGCGATGGCCTCGGCCCGGTCGCCCTGCTCGAATCGGCCCAGCGGGGCGCCGAATTCCTCAGCGAGGTCGCGCGACCAGTCGTGCAGGCCGTGCAGATCCACCCCGGCTTTGAACAGGTCCGAATTGCGCGCCAAGGCGAGGCCGGTCAGAAGCCCGCCATAGGAACCGCCCCAGATGCCGATCCGGCGGGGATCGACGCCAGTCAGGCCTTGCAGGTAGCGGCCGCCGGCCAGCACGTCCTGATACTCGGCGGCGCCGAACGGTCCCCCATGGTCGGGATGCTGGAAGTCGTAGCCGTAGCCGATGCCCAGCCGGTAGTTGACCGACAGGACGACGAAACCGTGGGCCGCCAGGTACTGGTTCATGGCGTAGGCGTTTGAATAGTAGCCCATAGAGTGCCAGCCCAGCATCATCTGCCGCAGCGGCCCGCCGTGGACGAAGATGATCCCCGGCTTTTTGGCGACGCCGTCCGGCCGCTCGAACAACTGGCCGTGGATCAGAAGCCCGTCCGGCGCACGGAAGCCGACCTGCCGCGGGACGATGAAGTCCGGCCCGGCGAAGTCGGCGGGCGGCGCCTGATCAGCCAGCCGGCGGCGGCCCATGGCCGTCTGGCCGACCACCTCGACCGACGGCGGCTGGCGCGGTCCGGCGCTGACGAAGGCCACCACGTCGGACAGGGCCACGGGGGTCCATTCCAGCCCCTCGCCTGAAGTCAGTGGTGTCGGCGCGCCGCCGGCGACCGGCACGCGGTAGAGATGGCGGCGGTCGTCGTCGTCCTGGCCAGGGCCCGTATTGGCCGAAAAAATCAGAGCCGCGCCGTCGCGGCTGACCGCCAAGTGCTCGACCATGTAGTCGCCGGGCGTGAGCAGACGGGCCTTGCCGCCAGACTCGGCCGCCACGTAGAGATGGGGCCAGTTGTCCATGGTCGAGAGAAACGTCACCGCCCCGGTCCCGGCCCAGTGCAGGTTGGCCTCGCCGGCGACGTCGGGATAGGAGCCGCGCAGGGTCTTTGGGCTTTGCCAGATCTTGCGGCCTTCGCCGGTGGCCGCGTCCGCCGTCCAGATGGCCCAGGGGTGCGGCGAGGGTTTCAGGAACGGCTCCGGCGCGCCGCCCTGGCCGGGTTGGCGGGTGAAAGCGAGGCGCTTGCCGTCCGGTGACCAGGCCGGCGCGCTATCGATCCCGGTCGACGGCGTCATCCAGGTGATCGGCTGGTTCTTGCTGGCGTAGACGCCGATGAAGGCGTGGTCCTCGCGGTCGGAGACGAAAGCCAGGCGTGTCCCGTCCGGCGACCAGGCCAGGGCGGAATTCTTGCCGCGGTCGAAGAACAGGCGCTCGGCGTCCTTGCCGTCCAGCTTGGCGGTCCAGACCTGGCTGTCCTTGACATAGGCCAGGACGCCCTTGGCCGAGATGGCGGGCGCATCGCCCTCGACCAGCTTGGCCGCCGGCTTGGCGCCGGTCGGATCGGCCGCCCAGAGGGTCATCTTGGGCTCGATCGGGCTGGACGTCGGGTCGGGTTGCAGGCCGCCCTTGGCCGGCCAATTTTCGTCGTGGTCGCCGCCGCGGACGAAGACCAGCACCGAACCGTCGGGCGAGAAGGTCAGCTGGGTCAGCTCCTGACCGTCGTCCTCGGTGAACGTCGTGACTTGGCGCGGCTTGTAGTCCGGTCCCTCGGCGACCCAGACGTTTCGCACGCCGCGCACATCGCGCACCCAGGCGATGCGGTCGGCCGTGGGGGCGCTGACCAGTTCGTTGACGAAGGGATAGGACAGGGCCTGGCGCATGGAGAAGTCTGCGCTCTGCGCCGCCGGAGCCGCCAGGCTAAGGACCGCCAGCACGCTCAACACCGCAAACGCCTTCATGCCGCGTTCCCCTTGCCTGACCTGAGCTTTGCAACCGGGCATACGTGGGGTTGCAGAACAGGTCAACGACCGTAGCGGCGCCGTCCAGGCCCTTGCGTGAAAGGCCGAACCGGACAATGTGGAAGGCGTGACACGCGGCCGGTTCATCACATTCGAAGGCGGAGAAGGGGCGGGCAAATCCACCCAGTTGCGCCGTCTCGCCCAGCGCCTTTCGGAGCGGGGCGCCGAAGTCGTGGTCACCCGCGAGCCCGGCGGCTCCCCGGGGGCGGAGGCCATCCGCGCCCTGCTGGTGACCGGGGCGGTTGACCGCTGGAGTCCCATCACCGAGACCCTGCTGATGTACGCCGCCCGGCGCGACCATATCGAACGGGTGATCGCTCCGGCCCTGAGCCATGGTGCGAGCGTCATCTGCGACCGCTTCTTCGACTCGACCCGGGCCTATCAGGGCGCGGGCGGCGCGGCCCCGCCGGACCTGATCGCGGCCCTGGAGCGGGACGTGGTCGGGGAACTGATCCCCGACCTGACCCTGATCCTCGACTTGCCGGTCGAAGTGGGACTGCAACGGGCCGCCCAGCGCGGCGAGGGCGAAGCGCGGTTCGAGGCCAAGGGCCTGGCGTTCCATGAGCGCCTGCGGCAGGCGTTCCTGCAGATCGCCGCGGACGAGCCTGCACGTTGCGCCGTGATCGACGCCGATGCGACGCCGGACGAGGTGGAGGCGCGTATCTGGAATTTGGTGAGCGCTCGACTGGAGGCGGCGCCATGAGCGAAGCCGCCGAAATCGCCCATCCGCGGGACGTCTACGAATTCCATGGGGGCGAGGCCGTCGAGGCGGCCCTGCTGGACGCCCTTGGCCGCGGCCGGCTCCACCACGCCTGGATGCTGTGCGGCCCCGAGGGCGTCGGCAAGGCGACCTTCGCCTATCGCACCGCCCGGCGGCTGATGGGCGCGCGGCCGGATCCGGCCTATGGCGCCCTCGGATCATCGCCTGAGGATATCGTCAGCCGCCAGATCGCGGCCCGCTCGCACCCGGACCTGATGGTGCTGGAGCGAGTGGGCGAGGACGGCAAGCTGCGCAAGGTGATCCCCGTCGACGACGCGCGCAGGCTACCCGAGTTCTTCTCCAAGGCGCCGGCCTCCTCGCCCTACCGGGTGGCGATCATCGACGCGGTCGACGACATGAACACCAACGCCGCCAACGCTTTGTTGAAGACTCTTGAGGAGCCGCCTGAACGGGGTGTGCTGTTCCTGGTCTCGCATGCCCCGGGGGGGCTATTGCCCACCATCCGCTCGCGCTGCCGGCGCCTGACCTTCCACGCCTGGAGCGAAGCGGACACCGCCGAGTTCCTGATGCAGCGGTCGGTCGCCAACCAGGAAGACGCCCTGCGCTTGGCCGCCATGGCCAAGGGCGCGCCGGGGCGGGCGCTGGAACTGGCCGGCGCCAATGCTCTCGACATCGACCGCGCCGCTTATGAGATCCTGCATCGCCTGCCGGAGGTCGATTCCGTGCCGATGCTGAGCCTGACCGACAGCTTTCGCGGGCCGGAAGGGGTCGCGCGTTTCGAACTGCTGTTCGAACGGCTGGCCGAACGAGTGCGCGAGCGGGCGCTGGAGACGGCGGCGCAAGGCGTCACGCCGTCCGACCGCTGGTATTCGGTCTGGGACCGGCTGGTGCGCCTGCCGCGCGAGGTGGAGGCGGTGAACCTGGACCGCACCGACGCCTTCTGGGCCGCCATGGCCGAGCTGCGCGCCGCCGCGCGCGCCAGCCTCTGACGGATGGGCTCATGCTGATCGACAGCCACGTCAACCTGCATGCGCCGCAGTTCGCCGAGGATCAGGCCGAGGTGATCGAGCGAGCGCGCGCGGCGGGCGTCCAGCTTATGGTCACGATCTGCGACAAGGTCTCGTCCTATCCCCAGGTTCTGGCCATAGCCGAAGCCCACGGCGATATCTGGTGCACAGTCGGAACCCATCCGCACGAAGCCAAGGAAGATCCGCAGCTTACAGCGGAAACCTTGATCCGTTTGGCGGCCCATCCGCGCGTGGTCGGCATCGGTGAGACGGGGCTGGATTTCTATTACGGCCTCAGCCCGCGCGAGGTGCAGGCGGCGGTGTTCCGGGCGCATATCGCCGCGGCGCGTGAGACCGGCCTGCCGCTGGTGGTGCACAGCCGCGACGCCGACGCCGAAATGGCCGAGATCCTCGAGGCCGAACACGCCCAGGGGCCGTTCAAACTGCTGCTGCACTGCTACACCAGCGGGCCGGAACTGGCCCGGCGGGCGGCGGCGATCGGGGCGTGGTTCTCGGTCTCCGGCATCGCCACCTTCAAGGCGGCCGAGGAGGTGCGCAGCGTGATCCGCGACATGCCGGCGGAACGGATCATCGTCGAGACCGATTGCCCTTACCTGGCCCCGGTCCCCATGCGGGGGCGGCGCAACGAACCGGCCTTCCTGCCGCACATCCTGGCCAGGCTGGCCGAACTGCGCGGCTGGAGCCTCAACGAGGCCGAGGCCAGAACCGAGGCGGCGTTCTTCGACCTCTTTGACCGGATTCCCAGGGCGTCATGACCGGAGAACTGGAATTCACCATCCTCGGCTGCGGCTCATCGGGCGGCGTGCCGAGGGCCGATGGCGACTGGGGCGCATGCGATCCCACCGATCCGCGCAATCGCCGTTCGCGCTGTTCGATGCTGGTGCGGCGCAAATCGGACCAGGGGCGCGAGCATGAAACGACGGTGCTGGTGGACACCTCGCCAGACCTCAGGCTGCAGACGGCGGCCGCAGCCGCGCGCCGGCTGGATGCGGTGCTGCTGACGCACGATCACGCCGATCAGACCCACGGCATCGATGACGTCCGCGCCTTTGCAATCCGGGCCATGCGCCGCATCCCCGTGCATATGGACCAGGCGACCAACGACACGTTGCTGACCCGCTTCCGCTATGTGTTCCGGGGTGGCGAGGGATATCCGGCGATCTGCGACGACCACTTGATTCCGCCCCACGGCCAGGCTTGGTCCATCGATGGTCCATCGGGGGTGATCCCGGTTGTGAGCTTCGACCAGGACCATGGCGGCCTGCGCTCCGTGGGCTATCGCTTCGGCCCGCTGGCCTATTCCAGCGACGTTGTCGGCCTGCCCGAGAGCGCCTTCGACGCCTTGCGGGGCGTACGGGTGTGGATCGTCGACGCCCTGCGCTATCGCCCTCATCCGACCCATGCGCACCTTGAAATGGCGCTGGAGTGGATCGGGCGGGTCCGACCCGAACGGGCGATCTTGACCAACATGCATATCGATCTTGATTTCAAAGCCTTGTGCGCAATTCTTCCCAAGGGAGTCGAGCCGGCTCACGATGGCCTAGTGCTCAGTCTGCCCCCGGGCTGACAAGTCTGGGCCATCGGACGCCACATCGTCGTCATGCTTGCCGAGGAGGGCGCTGACCCGCCCGAAAAGATCACCCGAGCGGTAGGGCTTGGAGATGACCGGCACCCCCAGCTTTTCGGCGCCGCCCAGGGCGTCGCTGTAGCCCGAGGCCAGCAACACCGGCATGGCGGGATAGTTGCGCCTCAGCTCTCGCGCCAGGTCCAGCCCGTCCATGCCGCCGGGCATGACCACGTCGGAGAACACCAGGTCCACGCGCTCGCCCTGGTTCAGCAGGTCCAGGGCCACCTGGGCGCGATAGGCCAGCTTCACGCTGAAACCATGGCTGTCGAGGATGGAGGCGGCGATCTCGGCGACATCCACATCGTCCTCGACCACCAGGATCACCCCGGCCTTGTCGTGGGAAGGGCCGACGTCCGCGGCGGCTTCGCGCAGGGCGGGCAGGTAGATGCGGATCGTGACGCCCTGGCCGGGCTCGCTTTCGATCTCGACGGCGCCCCCGGACTGGTGGGCGAAGCCGTGGACCTGGCTGAGGCCCAGTCCGGTGCCGATGCCGACGTCCTTGGTGGTGAAGAAGGGATCGAACACCCGCGGCAGGATGTCGGCCGGGATGCCCGGGCCATTATCGGAGACCTCGATCATCAGGTAGTCGCCGTCCAGGTCCAGGTCATCGTTGGTCACGGTGCGGTTGGCCGCGGCGATGCGCAGCACCCCGCCGCCCTGCATGGCGTGGCCGGCGTTGATGGCGAGGTTCAGGAGGGCGAGTTCCAGCTCGCTCGGATCCACCTTTATTGGCCACAGGCCGGCTGGGATCTCGCTGCGGATCTCGATGTCGCCACGCAGCGAGCCGCGGAGGAGGCCTATGATGTCAGGCAGGCGCTCGCTCAGCTCCAGGCGGTCGGGCTGCAGCATCTGGCGGCCGGCGAAGGTCAAAAGCTGGCGCGTCAGCTTGACGGCTCGGCGGGAGGCTTCGGCGGCGCGTTCCAGCTTCTGCGCCAGAGCCGGGTCGTCGGAGACGGCGCGGCGCGCCATGTCCAGATTACCCAGGATCACCGTCAGGATGTTGTTGAAGTGGTGAGCGACGCCGCCGGCCAGCCGGCCCACCGCCTGGTGCTTTTGCGCCTGCCACAGGGCCTCTTCGGCCCTGCGCCGTTCGAGGCTTTCGGCCTGGAGCAGCGCGTTCGCGGCGATGGCCTCCTGGTTCGCCGCTGCCAGCTCGGCGTTCAGGGCCACCAGTTTGTCGTTGGTTTCACGCACGCCCAGAAGGGTCATTTCGAACGGCGAGAGAGACTCGGCCAGGAACACGGCGGCGCGGATCAGCCAGGACTGGCGGTCCGGGTTGTCCGGGTCCAGTTCGATGGAGCCCATGACCTGGTGGTGCAGCAGGGCCAGGTCGAGCACGCTGACGTTCTCGTTCAGCGCCCAGCGGCCCAGTTCGTAGGCCCGCATGAGGCCGGCCTCGTTCTGGGCTCGGAACTGGGTCCTGAGCGCCGTGGCATAGGCCTCGGTGAAACCGCGCGGCAGCTCGTTCATGGAACGGCTCCGCGATAACGGGCGACCAGCACCAGGGCGTCGTCCGTGCCCTTGGCGTGGCCGGCCAGGACCGCGTCGGCGATCGCCTGTGGGTCGTCGTCCCGGTCGGCGCTGGCTGCGAAATCCTGGCTGATCCCGTCCGTGGCGAGAATCAGGACATCGCCCACGGCGACTAGGTGGCGACTTTCCCGCAGCGGTGGTAGCTGGTAGCCAACCACGCCGCTGCGCAGGACGATCGCCTCGCGGGCGGGTTTGGCCTTGGGGTCGGCGCGCAGCAGCATCGCCTCCACGTCACCGACGCCAGCCCAGGCCACGGCGGGCGGCGTGGCGGTGAACGAGGCCAGGCTCATGACGACGCCGCGCGTACGGCGCAGGTTTTCATGGCAGCGCTGCAGAAGTCTGGCCGGTGACCTGGCCGGATCCTGCGCCAGGAGCGTGCAGGCGGCGCGCGCGGCTTCAGCCGCGTCCGGGCCATGGCCCAGCCCGTCGATGACCGCCGCCAGGACTCCGCCCTCGAATGGGGCGACCAGGTGCAGGTCGCCGGACTCCGTCTGACCACGCAGGGTCTGCGCGGCCACGGCCCAATCGAGGACCCCGGTCACTTGGCCCATGGCCGCCTCATCGCCGCCACTTGCACATGACGATGGTGACGCCCTGGCCGACTTCGGACGAGATTTCGAACTCGTCCATCAGCCGCTTGGCGCCCGGCAGGCCGAGGCCGAGGCTCTTGCCGGTGGAGAAGCCGTCCTGCATGGCCTGTTCGATATCGGCGATGCCCGGACCCTGGTCGCGCGCGGTCACCGAAATCCCGCGGCGGCCGCCCTGTTCCGCCAGAGCCAGGACGATCTCGCCGTGGTCGGCATAGGCGATGATGTTGCGCGCGACCTCTGAAATCGCGGTGGCCACTACGGTCAGGTCGCTGCCCGACAGGCCCGCGGCCAAGGCCATTTCGCGGCCCTGTTGGCGCGCCGTGATCACATCGGAATCCCGCTCGATCCGCACGCGTCTTTCTCCGTCCCCCGTTTGTCGCGCCCCAGCCGCATCACCTGTCACCCGAAAGCCTCCCTGCCGGAGGCCGCGGACAGCACTTCCAGGCCTTCTTCCAGATCGAGGGCGGTGTTGACTGCTCCGAGGTCCAGGCCCAGCTGGACCATGGTCATCGCCACCTCCGGCTGGATGCCGACGATGACCGCACGGGCGCCGCGCAGGCGTACGGCCTCGGCGACGCCGCGCAAGGTGCGGGTGGCGAAAGAGTCCATCACGTCGAGTGCGGTGACGTCGATGACGACGCCCTTGGAGCGGAAGCGTCCCACCCGGCCCACCAGCTCGTCGCGCAGCTCCAGCATGTCCGCATCGCCCAGCGCGTCCTGGACGGTGGCGATGAGAACGTCGCCCTGCTTCAGGATCGGTACGCCCATGGCGAGGCTCAAGCTTCGACGCGGGGCAGGGGCCCCCCGCGCATTTGCATGACCTGGTAGCCCAGCAGGCGTTCGGCCTCCTCCATGCCCCCCTGCAGATCACCCACCGCGTTCAGCTTGGTCAGGTCGACGCCCAGGGTCACCAGCGACTGGGCCACATCGGCGGAAAGCCCGGTGACGATGACCACTGCGCCCATCAGGCGGGCGGCGGCGATGGTCTGCAGCAGATGGTTGGCGACCTTGGTGTCGACAGTGGCGACGCCGGTGACGTCCATCACCACCACCCTGGCCCGATTGGCGCGGATCGCCTGCAGCAGGCCCTCGGTGAGCTGGCGGGCTCGGAAGGTGTCCAGGACGCCGATTATGGGGAGAATCAGCAACCGGTCGCGCACCTGCAGGGTCGGGGTCGACAGCTCGCGGATCGCTTCCTGCTGCCGGGTGATGATCTGCTCCCGGTCGGCGATCATCACGTCGGTGATGATGCCCATGTCGAAGAAGGCGATCTTCATCAGCGCCCCGTACCGCTCGAAGCCCGCCGGCGCATCGTCGGGATAGAGCGCCATCACTTTTTTCCCGATCGAGCGCATCAGGGCTTGGAAAGCGCCCAGGAACACGCGCATGTCCAGCTGGACCTGGCTGTAGAGAGCCCCCAAGCTGATCCGCTGATCGACATAGCTGCGGCCGAACTCGCCGCTGACGGTCCCGACCAGGTGCTCGCGCTTGAGCCGTCGAGCCTCATCCAGCAGCGTCCGGCGGTTGAACAGCCCGGCGGCTTCGCCGGTCTTGGCAAGGTAATCGAAGAAGACATCGATATGCTCATCCAGATGGTCCAGCACCGCGGCCTTGACCTCGGCGATGCGTTCAAGGTCTTCCGGCTGCAGGTCGACGAAACGCCGGCGGCGGCCGATATCGAACGCGGCGACGTCCTGCATGTGCCGGGCCGGCATCTCAAAGTCGTCGGCCATGGTCCAACTCCGATCGCACGCCCACAGCCCGTTGCGAGATCGACCTGGAAACAGTCGGCCGTCGATCCAAGGCCGCACGCTTTGACTTCGCGGACAACGGGAACGCTACAGCTTGTGCGCGATTGTGAGACGGGATCAAGCCAAAATACGCGGCAGACGCGTTATGCAAGATAAATCCCGCCAACGTGGAATTGGTTGCGGCCGCAAACCGCCGAATTGAAGCGATGGTTCAGCGCGCGTCATCCGTCAGCAATAATTTCCGATAATCTATCTTAGACG
>FTFU01001425.1_pt1 | contig 11141 bp, 12 predicted proteins | sample 1640511 | NCBI WGS metagenome assembly FTFU01 (sample SAMEA3914789, study PRJEB12502) | metagenome | biome: forest; material: soil | place: Canada | collected 2011-07-03 | depth 0.3 m | reverse complement strand
GGTTCATATTTTCAAGTCAACTGCCGGTGGCTGGCGCCCGGTGGTCCAACGATGCCGATCTCGACTCGAACGAAAACGGCCGGGCCCGCCAGAAGCGAGCCCGGCCTGCTTCGTCGCATTCGCTTGGGTGGTCGCCCACCGTCACGCCTGCCTGTCGCTGATCAGTAGCCGGCGTCCGCGCCGAGCGACTGACGAACCCGATCGTTCAGTCGATCAAGCCGGGCTTGGAGCATGGCGTCGTCTGACTCCGACAACCGTCCATCTTCGCGGCGCAGGTCGGATTCCTGGCGACGAATGGAGTTCAATTCACCGAGGTCCTGGCGAGCGTCGCTTCGCGCCAGGGTTCCGCTATCGGCCCCGGTCCGGATGCGTTGCTCTGCGCGCGCCAAACGACTGTCGATGTCGCGGCGCATTCCGGTGCGGGGCTGATCGCCATAGGAAGTGGGCGAGCTATAGGCGCCCGCCGTCGAAACCCAGAGACCGTCGGCGTCGTAATAGCCCCATGCCGATCCGGCGTGCCAATGGCGGCCGGAGTCGTAGTAGCCGGGCTGTGCATCGGCGATCCAGACGCCGTTGGCGTCGCGGTGACCGCTGCTCGCGCCGGGAGTCCACCTGCCGTAGGCGTCATAGGCGCCGGCGTCCTGGCTGCGCACCCAGCGGCCCGAGCTGTCGTAGTGGCCGGTCGTGGTGACCACCCAGGAACCCCTGTCGTCGTAATAGCCGTTGGCCGAAGCCGGGACCCAGCGACCGTGGGAGTCGGTGTAGCCGGCGGCGGAGCCATTGCTCCTCGCGGCGACCCAGGCCCCCGATCCGTCATAATATCCGTTCGGAGCGCCGTTCACCCAGGCGCCGTTGCGGTCGTAATAGCCCTGAGCGTCCGAGCGAGCGACGGCGTTGGCGTGCCACTGGCTGTTGCGATCGTAATAGCCATAGGCGTGGGAACAGTCGCGGCTGGGCGCCGAGACCTGGTTGCCGATCACCGCACCGCCGACGCCGCCAATGACAGCGCCTTCGGTGTGAGAGCCGCGTCCGGCGATGGCGCTGCCGAGCAAGGCGCCGATGCCGGCGCCCACAACGGTTCCGGCGACCTGATTGCCCCGCTGGTCCTCGCAGGTCTGCTGAGCGGACGCGATTGACGGGATGAGGGCCGCGGCGGCAAGGCCGGCGACCAATAAGAGTTTGCGCATTTTATTGATTATCTCCGCGGAAGACGTTGGCCTTCCCAAAAACATCGAACGCCCGGAGCTGGCGTTTGTTCCGTAATTATTTCAATATGGACAATATAGAATGGCGTGGAAATCTGATATAGTTTAGTACCGCCAAGGTTATATTTCTCACAATTAGCGCCGACGCTTGCACGATCCATCGTTCAGACGCCGACGTGGACCGCCTGCGGGAAACCGCCTGAAGCCACCGCGCTGCCGACCATCTCGTGAGGATCATTGATGCGTATACACACCGGCTTTCAGATCACCTTCGATTGCCCCAGACCCACCCCGATGCTGCTGATGCTGAGCGTGCATCCATCCCGGCGCGATGACCTGGAGACCGCCGACTGGCTGAAATCCGAGCCAGCCCTGGACGTCCGTCAGTACCTGGACGACTACGGCAACATCTGCAGCCGGATCATGGCGCCCGCTGGCAGGATCACCCTCTCCTCCGACTTCGTGGTCCGCGACGACGGCCAGTTGGACGACTATGCGCCAGAGGCCGTCGAGACCCCCTTCGAGCAGTTGCCCAACGAGGTGATGGTCTATCTGCTGGGCAGCCGCTACTGCGAGACCGACCGGCTGATGGACGTGGCGTGGTCGCTGTTCGGCGCCTCGCCGCCCGGCTGGGCCCGCGTGCAGGCGATCATGGACTATGTCCACGCCCATATCCGCTTCGGCTACGAGTTCGCCCGGCCGACCAAGAGCGCCTTCGAGGCCTACCAGGAAGCGTCGGGCGTCTGCCGCGACTACGCCCACCTCGCCATCGCCCTGTGCCGTTGCATGAACATCCCCGCCCGCTACTGCGCCGGCTATCTCGGCGACATCGGCGTGCCGGTCGTCGGCGTGATGGATTTCAGCGCCTGGTGCGAAGTCTATCTGGACGGCCGCTGGTACGTTTTCGACGCTCGCAACAACCGGCGCCGGGTCGGCCGGGTCCTGATGGCGCGGGGGCGCGACGCCACCGATGTGCCCATCTCCAACACCTTCGGCGAAGCCCTGCTCGTCGGCTTCGAGGTCGTCAGCGAAGAACTCCTCGCCGCCTGATCCCAAAGGCGGTCGCCGCCGACCACGGCGAGCGATGCTCGTGGCGCTCAGGTGGCGACGGCCCTATGGTGGCCCATGGAAACCCACATAGAGGTCGTGCAACGTTGGCGCTATCTGCGTGACCTGCTGATCGAGCAACTCGGACGCTTCGAGAGCGGCGCGATGAAGATGCACTCCGACAACGTCGACGTGAGCGCCAACGCCATCACCAAGCTGAAGCAGAACATCGACGACTTCGACACCCTGATCCATCGCAGCGACGTGCGCGACGAGACCTAGGCTTGGGCGGCGATGACCAATCCGACGAGACCCTCCAGGCGGCGCGGACCGAGGCCATGATCGATCGCTACGGCGTTCGCCGGGACAAGCTTGGCTGGGCCGTGTTCGACGCGTGGACCTCCCAGGTCGTCATCATCGCCGGCATATCCAAGAATGGCATGGACGAGCGCGCCGCCGGGGCGCTGGCGACCATGCTGAACCAGCAAGCCTCGCGGCAGATCTTCCAGTGAGGAGGGGCTGAGGCTCAGATGTGCGCGGCATCGGAGAAGGCAACATCGTGAAATCCGTCCTGACCTTGGCCCTAGCCTCGTTCCTTCTGGGCTGCGCCTCCGCTCAGGCCGCGGAGCTGCATTGGGCGAGAAGCTGGGGCGCGTCTCCCCAGGCGCCCTCGGCGGCGAACGGGCCCTTCGCTGGCTCGCCGACCTTCCACGACCAGACCGTCCGCCAGGTGGTCCGGCTGAGCGGCGGCGGTCGCAAGGTGCGGATTCGCTTCACCAATGAGTTCGGGGCGGAGCCGGTCGCCATCGGCGGGGCCCACCTCGCCTTCGCCGGTTCGGGGGGCGCCATCCGGCCCGGCAGCGACCATGTGCTGACCTTCGACGGCAGGCCCGAGGCGGTCATGCGCCCGGGCGCGCCGCTGCTCAGCGATCCGGTCGACCTGCCCGTCCGCCCCCTGACCCGGCTGGCGATCAGCCTCTACCTCCCGGGCCAGGTCGACGCCTGCACCTGCCATGGGACCAGTGTGGAGGCCGGCTATGTGGCGCCTGGAGACGCGACCGCGGCGCCTTCCCTCCCCGCTGTGACGGGACCCGGCGGCCTGCCCCGGGCGATGATCTCGGCCGTGGAGGTCGCGCCGAACGGGCCGGCGAGGACCATCGTGGCCTTCGGGGATTCGATCACCGACGGCGTCGGCTCGACCCCTGGGGCCGATCGGCGCTGGCCCGACCAGCTAGCCGGGCGGCTGCTGGCCTCTCACCGGCCGGCGGCGTTCGTCTCCAACGAGGGGATCAGCGGCAACCGCGTGTTGAACGACGGCTTCGGCGTCAACGCCCTGGCCCGCTTCGGCCGGGACGTGCTCGAGACGCCGGGCCTGGCCTATGTGATCGTGTTCGAAGGGATCAACGACATCGGCATCGCCTACCTGCCGCGCCGCGACGGCGGACCCCTGGCCGGCTTCATGAAGTCGCTTCCCGGTGGGCCGGTCACAGCCGGGGACATCATCGCCGGCTATCGCCAGATGATCGCCCGCGCTCACCAGCATGGGGTGAAGATCTACGGCGCCACCATCACGCCCTACGAAGGGGCGGCGACCTATTCGCCCGAGGGGGAGGCCGTCCGCCAGGCGGTCAACCATTGGATCCGCACCGGCGGCGGCTTCGACGCGGTCCTGGACTTCGACGCCGTGTGGCGCGACCCCGCCCACCCCAGCCGCATCCGCGAGGGCCTGCACATGGGCGACCACCTGCACGGCAGCGACGCTGGCTACAAGGCGCTGGCCGACTCCATCGATCTGAAGCTGTTCAGATAGGCCTCCCCGATCCCATGAACCCCCCCGCCCCCGCGACCGGACATGTCCTCTTTCGTCAGATCGTGAAGCGATGCGAAGGCCTGCCGCCGTTGCCGACGGCGGTCGTCCACCCCTGCGATCCCCTGAGCCTTGAAGGCGCCATGGATGCGGCGCGGCAAGGGCTGATCGCGCCCATCCTGGTCGGGCCTGAAGCCAGGATCCGGGCCGCCGCCGCCGCCGCGAAGATCGACCTGTCCGGCGTTCGCATCGAACCGACGGCGCACAGCCACGAGTCCGCCAGCCGCGCCGTGGCCCTGGTCCGCTCGGGCGAAGCGGCCATGCTGATGAAGGGCGCGCTGCACACCGACGAGCTGATGCACGAGGTGGTCGCCACCGACACCGGCCTGCGCACCTCGCGGCGGGTCAGCCACGCCTTCCTGGTCGACGTGAAGCACTATCCGCGCCCGCTGCTGATCACCGACGCCGCGATCAATGTGCTGCCCTCGCTGGAGGACAAGCTCGACATCGTCCAGAACGCCATCGACCTCGCCCATGTGCTGGGCATCCCGCGTCCTCGCGTCGCCATCCTTGCGGCGGTCGAGACGGTGACGCCCAAGCTGCCCTCGACCATCGACGCGGCCGCGCTTTGCAAGATGGCCGATCGCGGCCAGATCACAGGCGCCCTGGTGGATGGGCCCCTCGCCTTCGACAACGCCGTCAGCCCCGCGGCCGCCAAGGAGAAGGGCATCGTGTCGACCGTGGCCGGCCTGGCCGACATCCTGGTGGTCCCCGACCTGGAGGCCGGCAACATGCTGGTCAAGCAGCTGACCTTCCTGGCGGGAGCGGACGCCGCCGGGGTGGTCCTGGGCGCGCGGGTTCCCGTGGTGTTGACCAGCCGAGCCGACAACCGGTTCGAGCGGGTCGCCTCGTGCGCGATCGGCGTGCTGCTGGCTCAGAGCCGCGCCCCGATCCCGGTCTGAGCCGTGACCGGCCTGGTGCTCGCCCTCAACGCCGGCTCCTCGTCGCTGAAGGCGGCGCTGTTCGATGCCGGGGGCTCAGAGCCGGAGGCGATCGCACGCGCGGCGTTCGACGGCGCCGGCGGCCAGGACGGCGCCGTGGCGGCGGTGATCGCCTGGATGGAAGCGGCGGCCGCCGGCCGCGAGCTCATGGCGGCGGGCCACAGGGTCGTGCACGGCGGAGCGCAATTCCACTCGCCGCAAAGGCTTACGCCAGAGGTGATCGCGGCGCTCGAGGCGCTGACGCCGCTGGCGCCGCTGCATCAGCCCGAGTGCCTGGCGGCGATCGCCGCGCTCACGCGGGCGCGGCCCCTTCTGCCGCAGGTCGCCTGTTTCGACACCGCGTTCCACTGGACCCAGCCGCCGGTGGCCCGACGCCTGGGCCTGCCGCGCGAACTCGATGCCGCCGGGGTGCGCCGATATGGCTTCCATGGCCTGTCCTACGAGCATATCGCCCGGCGCCTGGCCGAACTGGACCCCCCGCTGGCGCGGGGCCGCGTCGTCGCCGCGCACCTGGGATCGGGCGCCAGCCTCTGCGCCCTGCAGGGCGGCCAGAGCATCGAGACCACCATGGGGTTCTCGCCCCTGGATGGGCTGTTGATGAGCACCCGCTGCGGTCAGCTCGATCCCGGCGTCGTCCTCTACCTCCTGCAACACCAGGGACTTGGCGCCGCCGCCATCGAAGACCTGCTCTATCGCCGCTCGGGCCTGCTCGGCGTGTCTGACCTCAGCGGCGACATGCGGACGCTGCTGGCCAGCCCCGACGACGGCGCCCGGGACGCCATCGACCTCTTCGTCTATCGCGCGGCGCAGCAGATGGGCGCGCTGGCCATGGCCCTGGGCGGCCTGGATGGCGTGGTGTTCACCGGCGGCATCGGAGAGAACAGCCCCGAAATCCGCGCCCGCATCTCTCGTCGGCTCGCCTGGCTCGGCCTGGGTCTGGATCCGATAGCCAACGGGGCGTCCGGCGAGAGGCGGATCGACGCCGGCGAGGGCGGCGTGCGGGCCTGGGTGGTCCCAGCCGACGAGGAAGCGGTGATCGCGGCGCACGTGATGCAGGTCACGGGCGTCGGCTGAGGCGTGATTCATCGCAAGGCGAGCGACCCGCCCATCGGGCGCAAGTCGCGCGCGCGGCTCTTGTTGAGCGCCGATAGCTCCTGCAAACTGCCGCCAGTGTCCGGATGAACTGGGGCGATTCATGGGGGTCGGGCGCCGCCTTTGTGTTTGCGCGCGAGGCAAGACGCCGGGACGGCGCGCGCGCTTCGCGCTACGGGCAGGATCGCCTCCCAAGCCCCGGCGCGAACCAGATGACACATGATCTGAGTTATCTGCTTCGGCGCATCGAGGATGCGCCATTTCGGACGCATCCGTTCCGGCACCTGTGGATCGACGACTTCTTCGAGCCGCAGGACTTCGACGCGATCGTCTCGTCATCGCAGATCGATCTGGGCGAAGCCCGGAACGACGCCGATCTGATCGATCGACTCCACGACCGCGGGTATGAGGCGATCCGCTTCCCCGGCTCCTCCAAGGACGTTCAGTCATACCTGAACCGGCGGGCCGATCGCGCCAGCCAGAAGAACCTGAACAAGGACACCACCGAAGACTTCGGCATGACCTTCCGTCTGCGAAGCGGCCAGCCCGGCTCGATCGTGGAGTCGATCCTGGCCTTGCTGTCATCGGACGGATTCTGGTCCACGCTGGCGCAGAAGTTCGACATCGACATTGACGCCGTGACCCGCGAGGCCGGCGTCCAGAAGTATCTCGATGGCTATGAGATCAGCCCGCATCCGGACATCCGGCGCAAGGCGCTGACCTTCATGACCAACATCAATCCCAGCCCGGACTCCGAGCGCCTGGAATTTCATACGAGCTATCTGACGTTCACGCGGGCCCGCGAGTACGTGAAGGACCGATGGGAGGCCGATCCCACCATCGAGCGGTGCTGGGTTCCGTGGGACTGGTGCGAGGTCGAGGCCCAACAGCGCAGGAACAATTCGTTCGTCGCCTTTTCGCCGTCGCACAATACCTTGCACGCCGTGAAGGCGTCATACGACCACCTGGCGACACAGCGGACCCAGATCTACGGCAACCTCTGGCGGGAGACAGACTCCCTGCCATACCCGACCTGGCAAGACTTCGACGACTGGGCGAAACGAGGCTCCGATCCGAACGAGCCGATACGGCCCGCATGAACAAGATCATCTGGATGTACTGGCGCCAGGGCTGGGACTTGGCGCCTGCTCTCGTCAGGGCGTGCGCCGAGTCATGGCGCAAACTCAATCCGGAGTGGCGGATCAGGACCCTTACGGGCCAGACCCTCCGGGAAAACCCCGAGCTGGTTGGCGAGATACCCGCCGTCGTCGGCAAGTCAGTTCCGGACGAGGCCCTCAGCGATGTGATCCGGCTTCATCTGCTGGAACGCCACGGAGGCGTCTGGGCGGATGCGACCACCTATTGCACCAAACCGCTCGACGATTGGGTTCACGAGGTCATGCCGTCCGGCTTCTTCGCCTTCGATCGGCCGGGATTTGGACGCCTGCTGTCGACCTGGTTCCTGGCCGCCGACCCGTCGAACCCGATCGTGCATCAATGGCGGCTCGCGGCGGACCGGTACTGGACGGGGCGGGACGAGCGGGACCACTACTTCTGGGCCCACTTTCTGTTCACCGAGATCTACGAGCAGCATCCCGAGGTCAGGGCCCTATGGGATGCGACGCCGAAGATTTCCGCCGATGGACCGCATTGCGCCATGCCCTACGAGGAGACGCTGCTAAGCCCGCCCTCGGAGCAGATGCGGGCGGTGGTGAACGATGCAGCGACGCCATTGCTGAAGCTGACCCATAAGCTCGACTGGCCGCAGACCCTCGATGGGACCCTTGCGGGATGGCTCATCGACCGGCTTGGACACGAGCCTGGCGCCCATGCCGCCTAAGGCTCTGATCGCCTGGTACGGCTCGCTTCAGGGGCACGGCACGGTCGGGGACCTGCTGTCGATGCAAAGCGTCACCCAGGCGCTCAGCCAAGCCCAACTGCCGTTCGTCCACGTCAGCGCCACCTCCGACGAAGGCATCGAAGGGACCAACATCGCTCTGGGAGAGGTGGATCCCCGCGAGATCGGCGTGCTTGTGTTCGTATGCGGACCGGTGATCCGAAACCACCAGGTCGGCGAGGCGCTGTTCGGGCGCTTTCCCGACATCCGCCGGATCGGCGTCGGCGTCAGCGTCCTGCCACCCGACAACCCCCTGCACGATCAGCCGTTCGACGTGATCTTCGCTCGCGAAGGTTGGGCCGAGCCGTTCGAGGATGTCGCCATAGTCGCCCCCAGCGCCGGCGTCCCGGCGCCGACCCGGCGGCCCGGGCCCCAGCGCGTGGGCCTGGCGCTGCGAGGGTTCCAGCCGGAATACGGAACCTGCCTGAACCAGCGCGTGGACGATCTGGTCAAGCAAACCCTGCAACGCCTGACCGAAACCTCCGAGCTGGAGGTCGTCGAAATCGAACATCACCTGGTGCGCGCCGGGATGAGCGCCCATGCGGTGGAAGCGCTCTACGCCGATTGCGACCTGATCATCACCAGCCGGTACCACGGCGGCGTGTTCGCCTTGCGCCAAGGCGTCCCGTTCCTGGCGATCGATCAGATCGAAGGCGGCGCCAAGGTGCTAAACCTGCTCGGCGGCCGGGGATGGCCGCATGTCTTCGCCGCCGCCGAGACCTCTGCGGACCAGCTGGCCGAGGCCGCGCGCCGGCTGCTGCGGGACGAGGACGCCCCGCTGCTGTGCGACACCGCCGATCGGATGCGGGATGGCGCCAGGGCGACACTCGCCAGGCTGGCCCAGGCCGTCGCTGAGTCCCTCGCCTGATGGCGGCGCCGTTCGGCAGCTCTACCGAATCCCGGCACGACTTTGCTGCCTACGAAGGGCGCGTGCGGGCCTACGTCATCGCCTCGCCGCCGCGCTCGGGAAGTCACTTTCTCGGACATGCCTTGTTCGCCACCGGGCTGTTCGGCTACCCCCTGGAATATCTGAAGCCGCAGCACTGGCAGGACTGGAGCCGGCGCGCCGGGGTCGCGCCAAGTGAGCGATCCTCTGTTCTGGCCTGCCTGACGCGGCATCGGACGAGCCCGAATGGGCTGTTCGGCCTCAAGACCCATTGGCCGCATTTCGCCGATCACGGTGCCGCCTGCCTGATCGAAGAGCTGGAGGCCGCCAGCGGGGCGCAGGTGGCGTTCATCCGCCTGTGTCGGGAGGACGTGCTCTCCCAGGCGATCTCGTGGTTGCTCGCCGCCCAGACCGGCCAGTGGTTCAGCGGGACGCCCCGACGCGCCGAGCCGATGTACGACCGGGATGCCCTGCAGAAGCTGATCGACGAAATCGACCATCAGAACGAGCAATGGGATGGTTTGTTCGAGGGCCTGGGCGTGCGACCGCTCGAGCTGGAGTATGATCGCGACCTGCGGCGAGACATCGGAGCGGCAGTGTCCAGGGTCGCCGCTCATCTCGGGGTGGAGCGGTCCATTCACATCGAACTGCCGAATTTCAACAAACAGGCCGGCCCGATCAATCTCGCATGGCGCGAGCGCTTCCTGGCCGAGTCGGAGGACTGATCCGCCGACGGCCAGGATCTCGCCCGTCCGGCATCGTAAGGTCGGCGGAAGCGGCGGGCGCCAAGCTCTCCGCACCTGAAGTGAGGGGCATGCCATGCGGACGCTGGAGCGCCGGACCTTCCTGCTGGCCCTCGCCGCCTCGGCCGCCGCGCCGCGGTTCGGCTGGGCTCAGTCCGGCGCACGGATGCTGGCGAGCTTCGGCGCGCGGGGCGACGGCGTCTCGGACGACACCCAAGCCCTGGCCCGGGCCCTGGCCTCGGGCGCCGCGCTTGACGGCGGCGGGCGCACCTATGGCGTCGCGGGACCGCGGGTGGCCGATTCAGCGTTCCGGGGGCTCGCCGACTGCACCCTGCGCCAGCTCCAGCGCGCCGATCACCTGCGCACGCTCGAGATCCGCGGCGCCCGGGGATTTCGCCTCACCAATGTCGAGGTGATCCGCGGCGACCAGGACGACGAGGCCCTGATCCAGCGCGATATGCAGCTGAACGCCGGGATCTGGATCGAGAACGGCGCGGAGTTCCATCTGGACCAGGTCCGGGTCAAAGGCGGCGGGATCGGTACGGGGCTGGTGATCGTCCAGTCGCACGGCTTTCAGGTGGTCGAGGCGCGGGTGTCGCAGATCCACTACCGCCTGAAGGCGCGTCCGGCCGACGACATGTTGCAGGGTCTGTGGATCAACCGGTCGAGCAGCTTCGACCTCGTCCATCCCGTGGTCAGCGACCTGGGCGGCCACGACGACCAGGGCTTCTCCCGCGACAACAATCGGGCCATCGCCATCAGCGGCAGTTCGGACTTCCGCCTGCACGACCTCGACGTCTCGCAGTGCGGCCAGGGCCTCGACGTGACCGGGGCCGAGGGCGACCACGACTTCCAGGTGATCGGCGGCCACGCGTCGGATTGTTTCAGCTGGGGCTTCAAGTTCGCCAACAGCGCGCAGCGGGGAAAAGTGACGGGCGCCGTCGCCGAACGCTGCGGCCTGGGCGGCTTCGTGGTCAGCGGGCGCTCCAAACTGACCGATCCGACGCCCGAGGACATCGAGATCGCCGACTGCCAGGCCGTGGACTGCGGCGTCGCCGGCGTGAACCGGACCATGTTCGGCTTCGGCGTGCTGCGGGCGCGGCCCGATCCGGACTATCCGCGCCGGGTCCGCTTTGTCCGCTGCACGGCCATCGACCGGCGCACGCCGCCCGGCATGAAATGGGGCTTCTTCAACGAGATCCCCGCCCCGCCGGGCGAGCGGAACACCGTCGAGGACTGCACGGTCATGGGCGCGGCGATCTCCGACTACCGTGGGTTCGGGGTCTGAGCCGTCGGCCACGCCTCCGATCCAACGCCTTGTCACAAATCTCGTCCAGACATGAGGCCCTCGGAGGAATGGCCACATGGCGAACAATCGGCGGCGGGACGTGCTCAAGCTGGCGCTGGGATCGGCCCTGGCCGCGGGCGCCGGCGAGCGGGCGCTGGCCAGGGCGCTGAATATC
>FTFU01002449.1_pt1 | contig 11234 bp, 11 predicted proteins | sample 1640511 | NCBI WGS metagenome assembly FTFU01 (sample SAMEA3914789, study PRJEB12502) | metagenome | biome: forest; material: soil | place: Canada | collected 2011-07-03 | depth 0.3 m | reverse complement strand
CTCCGCGCCGGTCGGGCCTTTCGACAAGTTGACGTCCGGCGCGACGCTTTGCAGCTGCAGAAGACTCGAGACGCCTGTAGCGGCGACGGCGGCTGGGTTCACGACTCCAACCGTAGCCGGTACGTTCTGCACCGTCTCCGTGCGCTTGCGGGCGGTGACGGTGACCTCCTCGATCTTGACGGCGGGTGCAGGTGCGGCGGACTCCTGCGCAAGCGCAGCGTGCGCATGCAGGCAAGCGCCGCCCGCCAGCAGAACCCCGCGAAGGTTTCGTTGAAAACGCGACCCGATCGCCGCGCGGCTGTGCTGCGCAAATGCGCCCATCTCGACCTCCCTATTCCTGACCGCGCTGCGAGGCGGCTTATCCTTGTTGCAGGACCGGGACGGCGACTGCCGCCACGTGAACCTTGGAAGGGTCGTATTAGATATTGGACTAGAAGTCTAATATCATTTTCAGCGGATCGACGCATGCGCCGGCGCACATGCTCGTAGGCCCGGCGTGACGCCGCTCTCCACAGCATACCAATTAGCCTATTGGTCAAATGTCGGCGCGAAACGTAGGTGCGCCCGGCCGCGGCGGCCTAGCGTCTGGACCGCAGGATGCGCTCGACGGCCTGACTGGCGATCGTCTCGGCCTCGATCGGGGGGAGGCCGAACCCCCGCAGCAACATGGTCACGAACTGGGGCGTCACAACGAGCGCCGCGCCTTCTCCGCCGTCCAGCAGCACCCGCCAAAGGAGGGCGACCGATACGCCGACGACGAAGGCGATGCCGGTCTCCGGTGTGAAGCAGGCGAGGCGTCCCTTCGCCAGGCCCGTCCGCACGTCCTCGGCCAGCATCGGGTTGAATTCCGATTCGGCGGCCACCGCCTGGCTCGAAAGGCGGACCCCGATCCAGGCCTGCTGAGGGTGATCGAGGGCGTGGCGCACATAGACGCAGATCCCGACCGCGACCCGCAGCGCAGGATCGGCCACGTCCCGGTAGGCTTCCTGCACCGACGCATCGATCTCGGTCCGCGTCAGCTGCAGGATATGGCGCGCCAGATCGTCCCTGTCGGAAAAGTGGTTGTAGAACGACTGCTTGGAGACGCCTGCCGCCCGCACCAGTTCGTCAATGCTGACGCCTTCCGGGATGTTTTCGGCGAAAAGTTCGAGACCGGCGCGCACGATGGCCTCGTGGGTGCGAATACGCCGGGGATCGCGGGACCTGCGATCCGCCTCCGACGTGTCCATCGCGCCGCCTTGGTCGTCGTGCATGCGCTCTTGCTGCTCCATATCGAAGCACTCCGCAACCCCGCAGCCGGGAAGCTTTGCGCCCCCGCATTTTTATACCCGACCGTACACTTTGGCTTGACGGCGCTCGAGGCGCCAAATATAAACCGGACCGTACAGTTTAGTAATACGCGGCGGCTGAACCCGCGAGAGGATCCTGATGCAGTTGACCGAGAAGACCGCGATCATCACCGGCGCCGCCAGCGGCATTGGCAAGGAGATCGCCCGACAATTCCTGGCCGCGGGCGCCAAAGTGGCCATCGCTGACATAAACATAGAGGCCGCCTGCGCCACGGCGGCGGCGTTCGATCCGAGCGGCGAGAGGGCTATCGGCGTCGCGATGGACGTGACCGACGAGGCCGAGGTCGGCGAGAGCGTCGACGAGGTCGCAAGGCGGTTCGGCAGCGTCGACATCCTGGTCTCCAACGCCGGCGTCCAGATTGTCAGCCCCATTGAAGACCTTGGCTTTAGCGACTGGAAGAAGATGCTGGCCATCCACCTGGACGGAGCCTTCCTCACGACCCGCGCCTGCCTCCGCCACATGTACGCCCAGGACCACGGTGGCTCGATCATCTATGTGGGCTCGGTGCATTCGAAGGAGGCCTCCTTGCTTAAGGCCCCGTACGTGACCGCCAAGCACGGACTGGTCGGTCTGGCCAAGGTCGTCGCCAAGGAAGGCGCGCGGCGCGGCGTGCGCTCGAACGTGATCTGCCCGGGCTTCGTCCGCACGCCCCTGGTCGACAAGCAGATCCCGGAACAGGCCCGGGAACTCGGCCTCAGCGAGGACGAGGTCATCAAGACCGTCATGCTCAAGGAGACGGTCGACGGCCAGTTCACCACCCTGGAGGACGTCGCCCGCTGCGCGGTCTTTCTCGCCGGCTTTCCCAGCAACGCCCTGACCGGACAATCGATCGTCGTGAGCCACGGCTGGTCGATGCAATAGGGCCGCGACCGAGCGGCGCGCGGCCGCCAATCGCCTGCTCGATCAGAACAGATCAAGGATTCAACTAGATGAACATGCACGTGGCGGGGGCGCGTCGGCCCCGCATCAAGACACACGCGTTCGAAGGGCGGCCGCCGTTCGAATGCATCGCGCTGCTGCTACAGGGCGGCGGCGCGCTCGGCGCCTATCAGGGCGGCGTCTACCAGGGCCTGGCCGAAGCGGGGCTGCACCCGGACTGGGTCGCAGGCATCTCCATCGGCGCCATCAATTCCGCCTTGATCGCGGGCAATCCACCTGAGACGCGGGTCGATAAGCTTCGCGGCTTCTGGAACGCCATCACCGTCAATCCGCTATTGGCGCTGATTGCCGACGAGCGATCGGTTCCCGATCCGCTCGGCCGGTGGAGCCCAGCCGGCGCCCTGTTCGCCCAGCACGGCGACCTCGCCCGGAGCCTGGCGAACCGGTTCAACGCCAGCATCGCCGCCGCCATGGGCGCGCCCGGCATGTTCGCGCCGCGCCCTGTCAATCCCTGGCTGCATCCCGCCGGAACGCTGGACGCGACCAGCTACTACGACACCTCGAACCTGAAGGCGACGCTGGAGCGCTTCGTCGACTTCGACCGCATCAATGCCGGCGAGACCCGGTTCAGCGTCGGCGCGGTCAACGTCACCACCGGCAACTTCGTGTATTTCGACAACACCACCCACACGATCGGGCCCGAGCATGTGATGGCCAGCGGAGCCTTGCCGCCAGGCTTTCCAGCCGTCGAGATCGAGGGCGAATTCTATTGGGACGGCGGATTGGTCTCCAACACGCCGTTGCAATGGGTCCTGGAGAGCGATGTGCGCCAGGACACGCTGGCGTTTCAGGTCGATCTCTGGAGCGCCGGAGGCGGCTTGCCGCGCACGATCGGCGAGGTCGCGACCCGCCAGAAGGAGATCCAATATTCCAGCCGCACGCGGGCCAATTCCGACCAGTTTCGGTGCGTGCAGAAGATCCGCAATACGCTTGCGGAGCTTCTTTCGAAACTGCCGGACGATCTCAAGAACACGTCGGAATACGACGTGCTGCGACCTGAGGCCTATCACAAGGTCTATAATCTGATTCAGCTGATCTATCGGTCAAAGCACTACGAAGGCGACTCCAAGGATTACGAATTCTCGCATCAGAGCATGGATGAGCACTGGCGCGCTGGATACCACGACACCATCCGCACCCTGCGCCACCCCGAAGTGCTGCAGCGACCGAAGAGCGACGAAGGTCTTCTGACCTTCGACCTCGCCATGCACGGGCGCGAATAGTTCGCGCGACTGAACTGAGAATCTGAAAAATGAAAATCGCAGACATCCGCGAGCGCGCGTTCGCCATGCCCCTGACCAGCCCGGCCTATCCGCCGGGCCCCTACCGGTTCGTCGACCGCGAGTTCCTGATCATCACCTACCGGACCGATCCGGCAAAGCTGCGCGAGGTGGTACCCGAGCCGCTCGAGATCGAAGATCCGCTGGTGAAGTTCGAGTTCATCCGCATGCCCGACTCGACCGGCTTCGGCGACTACACGGAGGCCGGCCAGGTGATTCCGGTCTCCTTCCGGGGGCGCAAGGCCAGCTACACCCATTGCATGTTCCTCAATGATCACCCGCCGATCGCCGGCGGGCGCGAGCTTTGGGGATTCCCCAAGAAGCTGGCCCAACCCAGCTTCAGGACGGAAACCGACGCGCTCGTGGGCACGCTGGATTATGGTCCTGTCCGGGTCGCCACCGCGACGATGGGCTACAAGCACCGCCAGAGCGACGCCGCCCTGGCCAAGGCGGCGCTCGCCGCCCCGAACTATCTCTTGAAGATCATCCCGCATGTAGATGGGTCGGCGCGCATCTGCGAGCTGGTCGAGTACCACCTGGAAGACATTGACATCAAAGGCGTGTGGAACGGGCCCGGCGCGCTTTCGCTGACACCCCATGCGCTCGCCCCCGTCGCGGAGCTGCCGATCCTGGAGGTCGTGTCCGCCATGCACCTCGTGGCCGACCTGACGCTGGGGCTCGGCAAGGTCGTGCACGATTACCTGAGCTGACTCCGCGGGCCGGAGCGTTTGCAGGTTATGATTGGGAGCGGCCAGCGCCTCGCCGTCTTATGCCCAGTGGTCGCCGAGCTCAGCGATCATCGTCTCGATCAGCTCGATCGCACGATCCTCGTGGCCTTGGCGTTCGAGTTCAATTGCCTGCTCGATAATGTAGGCGATCGCGCGCTGGGTCTGCCTCGGGAGGCGTGCACATGATTGCAGCAAGAGCCGCGGTTCCCATCGGCTCGCGTGTCGATCGAGGTAGTAGATCGGAGCCTCACGCATCGCGGCCGTCGAGATCGTCGAAGTAGGTTGGCGCGCCCATTTTCCTCACGAAATATTTTGACCATTAAGTCAACTTGATCGTTCTAACTCGGCTCGTCAACCACCACGTTTTCGGAGATATGTAAAAATTTGGCTTGCCAAGCGGGATGGCTGGCCACATATTTTGACGAAACAGTCATAATGAGGAAGCTCAGTGAGCATCATCAAAATCGAGGACGTCGCCTACGTTCGGTTTCGCACGCCGGACCTGGCTGAAATGCGCGCCTTCCTGGACGATTTCGGCCTCGCCGTCGTTGAGGCGAGCGAGCGGCGGATCGTGTCCCGTGCATTGGGGTCCTCCCCCGTGGCCCACATCGCCGAACTCGGCGATCCGGGCTTCGCCGGCGTCGGCTTCCGGGCGGCGAGCCTGGAGGATCTCAATCGCCTCGCCGTCGCCGAAAACGCCGCTGTCGAGCCGTTCGACGCTCCGGGCGGCGGGCAACGCATCGTGCTCAAGGATCCCGACGGACATCAGGTGGAGGTCGTCGCCGGCCAGACGCCGGTCGAGCCCCTGCCCTTACCGGAGCGAGCGCCTTGGAACACCGCGCTCGGCAAGGATCGCCTGCGCAAGACCAAGCGCGTGACGGCTGGGCCTGCTCATGTGCTCCGGCTCGGCCATGTCGTGCTGAACGTCTCGAACTTCCCAGCCTCCGAGGCCTGGTACAAAGAGCGGTTCGGCTTCATCACCTCGGACGAGATCGCCGTCTCGCCGGAGTTCCGGCTGGGCGCCTTCATGCGCTGCGACCGCGGCGACATCCCGGTCGACCACCATACGCTGTTCCTCGCGCAAGCCCCAAGCGGCCCTGGCTTCAACCACGCCGCCTTCGAAGTGGCCGATCTCGACGACCTGATGCTGGGTCACCAGCGCCTAAAGGACGCCGGCCGCCACGCCGAATGGGGCGTCGGCCGCCACATCCTCGGCAGCCAGGTCTTCGACTATTGGCGCGACCCTTGGGGCCATACGCTCGAACATTGGACGGACGGCGACCTGTTCACCGCCGCCGACGCCCCGGGCGCCGCCACCCTGCAGGACCTATTGGGCGTGCAATGGGGTCCGTCCGCACCGCCGACCATGGCCTGACTGAGAGATCTCCTCATGAAACTCGCAACCTTTGAAGCCGGGGGCGCGGCCCAGCTCGGCGTCGTCACCGGCGACTATATCGTTCCCTTGAATTCGGCCGCCCCAAGGCTCCCCCAAGAGATGATCGGCCTGATCGCCGCCTGGCCGAAGCTCGAGGCTACTGTCCGCTCGATCGCAGCGACCGGGGCCGGGGCCGGGGCCGTTCCCCTGGACGGCGTGCGGCTGCTCGCCCCGATCCGCCGGCCCGGCAAGATCATGGCGATCGGCCTCAACTACGCCGACCACATCGCCGAGAGCCAGATGGAAGCCCCGAAGGACCAGGTCTGGTTCTCCAAGGCGTCCTCCAGCACCAACGGGCCCTATGATCCGATCCAGGTTCCCAAGGCCTCGCCCTATCTGGACTACGAAGCCGAGCTGGTCTGTGTCATCGGCCCAGGCGGGCGCCACATCTCGAAGGCGGCCGCGCCAGCCGCTGTCTTCGGCTACTGCTGCGGCGATGACGCCACCGAACGGATGTGGCAGCACCGCACGCCGCAATGGGTGCTCGGCAAGTCCTTCGACAGCCACGCGCCATTCGGCCCGTGGATCACCACCGCCGACGAGGTCCCTGATCCGCACGCGCTTTCCATTCGCTGCCTCGTCAACGGCGAGGTCCGACAGAACTCGAACACGAGCCAACTCGTGTTCAACCTTTGGGACCAGATCGAGCACCTCAGCCAGGCCATGACCCTGGAGCCCGGCGACCTGATTTTCACCGGCACGCCCGGCGGCGTCGGCGCCGCCATGGATCCCCGCCAGTTCCTGAAGGCGGGAGACCGCGTGCGCGTGGAGATCGAAGGTCTCGGCGCGCTCGACAATCCTTGTGTGGCGGAGGCGTGAGGTGACCACCAAAGCTTCTGAGACAGCGACGGACGGTTTCGACTGCGACGTGCTTGTGGTGGGACTGGGCCCGGTCGGCGCAGCTCTGGGCGCGCTGTTCTCGGCGCAGGGCGTCAAGACGATCGCCATCGACAAGGACACCACGGTCTATCCGCTGCCGCGCGCCGTTCATTTCGACCATGAGATCATGCGCATCTTCCAGCAGTTGCGGATCGCCGATACCGTGCTGCGCCACGCAATGGAGACGCCGGCCTACGAGTTCCGCTCTGCTGACGACCAGCTGCTCCTGCGGCTGGATCCGGCGGCGGAGACGCCCTCAGGCTGGGCCTCTGGCTACATGTTTCACCAGCCGGGCCTGGAGCTGGCCTTGCGCGATATCCTGGCGGCTTCGCCGGACGCCGAAATGCGGTCGGGTTGGCGTTTCGAAGGCCTGCATCAGGACGCCGGGGGCGTGAGCGCAACCGTTGTCGGACCTGACGGGCCATCGACCATTCGCTCCCAATACCTTATCGGCTGCGACGGCGCCTCCAGCCCGGTGCGCGAGTCGATCGGCGGGGGCCTTTTCAGTTATGGGTTCGACGAGCCGTGGCTGGTCATCGACGTCAAGGTCCAGCCTGGCGCGCGCCTGCCGGAGGTGAACCTGCAGATTTGCGATCCGGCCCGGCCCACGACCTGCGTGCTTTCCGGCCCAGGGCGCCATCGCTGGGAATTCATGCTGCTGCCGGGCGAAACGCCGGAGGCGGTGCTCAATGAGGATTTCATCCAAGCGCTCCTGGCGCCCTGGGACTGCGGCCCGGTCGAAATCGAGCGCCGTGCGGTCTACCGCTTTCATGGCCTCGTGGCGCAGGAATGGCGCGCCGGGCGCGTGCTGCTCGCCGGCGACTCTGCCCACCAGACCCCGCCGTTCGCGGGCCAGGGCATGTGTTCCGGCCTGCGTGACGCGGCGAACCTCGCCTGGAAGCTGGCGGCGGTGATCCGGGGTCGCGCCGACGAGGTGCTCCTCGACACCTATCAGGCCGAGCGGGAGCCGCATGCGCGGGCCCTCATTGAGCTCGCCATAGGCATGGGCCGGGTGGTGTGCCTGCAGGACAGGGACGCGGCGGCCGCCCGCGACCGGCACATGCTCGACATCCGCAAGTCGGGCGCATCGCCGTTGCCGCCCTTGCAGCCTGCGCCGTTCGCGAACGGATGCATCCTGGCCGGAAGCCCCGGCGCAGGGGACATCTTCCCGCAGGCAACCAGCGACGAGAGCGCGCAGCGGCGCCGCCTGGACGACGCCATGCCCGACGGCGCGTGGCTGATCTCGCGCGAGCCGGTCAAACTCGCAAGCGACGGGCTGATCGTACTGAGCCTTGGCGATGACGCCCTGGCCCCCTTCCGCAGCGCCCTGACCACGTGGCTGGACGAATGCGGCGCGGAAGCGGTGCTGGTGCGTCCCGACCGCTATGTTTTCGGAACCGGCGAACCGGTCGCGCTCGCCGCCGCCTGGTCGCACGCCCTTCGCCCCGTACGCCAAGCCGCCTGATCCGCCCAAAGGGACCTACCCGAAAATGCTGCGACTTCACCACGCGCCGCTCGCCTGTTCGCTAGCCAGCCGCTTCACCCTGGTCGAAGCCGATCTACCTCACGAGGTGGCCATCGTGCGCACCTCGCGCGGCGAGCAGAACACCGAAGCCTACCGCCGCATCAACCCGCGAGGCAAGGTCCCGGCCATCGAGACGGACGAAGGCGTCCTCACCGAGTCGACGGCGATCCTTCCCTATCTCGCCGACCGCGCGCCGGAAAAACGCCTATTTCCCGCCGCTGGGACCTTCGAGCGGGCTTTGGGCCAAGCCTGGCTTTCGTACCTGTCCAGCACCCTGCACGTATCGCTCACCATGGCGATGTTCCCGATGGAGGGCTGCGAAAACGAACTCGCCCGGCGGGCCACACTGAGCCGGGCGGAGGCGGCGTTCCAGCACGTGAAAACGCACCTGGATGGATGCGATCACCTGCTGGATGCGCTCAGCGTCTGCGACCTCTATCTCCTGGTGTTCGCCCTCTGGCGCGCCGCGCCGGCGTTCGCCGGCAAGCTGGCGGCCTTGCCCAATCTTGACCGCTTCCAACACAATCTTCTCGCCCGCCCGGCGCTCGCCGCCATCGTGGCGGAAGACATGCAACTGCGCGCGGAGGGCTGAGACGGTGAGTGAGGCGGCGCCAAGGAAACCCCGTGCGGAGCGCACCCGCAATGCTCTGATCATAGCGGGCCGGCGGCTGTTCAGTGAACGGCCGGTGGACGCGGTGAGCATCGACGACATCGTCCAAACCGCAGAAGTGGCCAAGGGCAGCTTCTACAATCATTTCACAGACCGTGAGGGCCTGGTGCACGCGATCTCCGCGGAGATCCGCGGCTGCGTCGAGCGCGGGATCGATTGTGCGAACGCGGGGGTGGAAGATCCGGCCCGGCGCATGGCCCGCGCCTGCTGCGTCTATTGGCGCTTCGCTTTGGACGATCCCGAGCGCGCCGCCGTCCTTGTGCGCGTGCATAGCGGCCACACCTCGATGGAGTCGCCGTTGAACCGCGGTCTCGTCGACGACATCTCGAACGGTCTGAGCACCGGGCGCTTCCGCGTCGCAACCCTTGAATCCGGCATGCTCTACGTGCTCGGCGTGACCCAGATGGCCTTGGCCCGGATCGTCCAGGAGCCTTCGCCGACCCTGGCGGTCAACCTTGCTCAACAGATGTGCGCCATGCTCCTCAGTGGGCTGCGCGTGCCGGACGGCGAGGCCGACCTGATCGCCGCCCAGGCCAGTGACGAGATCGTCCGTGCGGGCGCTTACTCCGACGCATTCAAGCCAGAGAGCGTGTCGTGACCGCCCGTCCTTTGACACCGTTCGAAGGCATGGACATCCGCACGCTCATCGATGGCCAAGCCATCCGACGCGGCGGACACCCCTTTCTGATCTGGGAGCCATTCGAAGGACGCGGCGAGACCTGGAGTTACGCGGAGTTCGCGGGGACCATCCGCCGCTTCGCCGCTGGGCTACAGACGCGCGGCGTGGCGCCGGGCCAGCGCGTGCTGGTTCACCTCGACAACTGTCCGGAATCCATCTTCGCCTGGCTGGGCTGCGCCTATGCGGGCGCCGTTGCGGTGACGACCAACGCCAAGTCGAGCGGCGACGAACTCGCTTATTTCGCCCGGCACAGCGGCGCCGTGGCCGCGATCACTCAGCCCCGGTTTGCGGGCCTCCTCGCTGAGGCCGCGCCGGATCTCACCTGGCGAGTGGTCACCAAAACCGACAATGGCGCCGCCTCAGAAGCCGATGTGTCCGCATACGAGCCGTTCGCCACGATCGACGGCGATCCTGACGCGCTCGTCCAGCGACCCCACGATCCGTGGGCGCACTTTGGCATCCAATATACCTCGGGCACCACTGCGCGGCCCAAGGCTGTGCTTTGGACCCATGCCAACGCGCTGTGGGGCGCCCGGCTTTGCGCGCAACACGAGGACCTTCGTCCCGAGGACGTCCACCTGACCCACCTGCCGCTGTTCCACACCAATGCCCAGGTCTATTCGGTGCTGGCCTCGCTCTGGGTCGGCGCGAGCGTCGTCCTGCAGCCACGCTTTTCGGCCTCTCGGTTCTGGCCGATCTCGCTCAAGCATGGCGCGACTTGGTCCTCCATGGTTCCATTCTGCGCCAAGGCGCTGTTAGATCAGCCTCGGCCCCAGGCCCATAGCTATCGCTTCTGGGGCAACGGCGTTTGCGAGCCGGCTTGGGACCACGCGTTCGGCGTCAAGACCATCGGCTGGTGGGGCATGACCGAGACCGTCTCCCACGGCGTCGTCGGATCGCCGCACCAATCGGACGCCCCGATGTCGATGGGGCGGCCCTCGCCGGGCTACGAAATCCATGTTCTCGACGATGACGGGCAGCCTGTCGGTCCCGGCGAAGTCGGAGAGCTGTTCGTGCGCGGACAGCCAGGCGTATCCCTGTTCCTGGAATACGCCAGCGATCCGGTCGCCACGGCGGCCGCCTTCCGCGAGGACGGCCTCTTCGCCACCGGCGATCGCATCCGGTTGGGTGAGAACGGCTTCCTCTATTTCGTGGACCGCGCCAAGGACATGCTGAAGGTCGGCGGCGAGAATGTGGCGACGTCCGAGATCGAACAGGTGATCGCCGGGGTCCCCGGCGTCGCCGAGGCCGCCGTCGTAGGTATGAGCCATCCGATGCTCGACGAGGTCCCGGTCGCTTTCGTGATCCCGCTGGCGGGAGAATCACGCGACGCGCTCTGCGCGAGGATTGAATCTGCCTGTTCGGCCACGCTCGCAGCATTCAAGCGGCCCCGAGAAATCCGCATCGTCGACAGCCTTCCGCGGTCGACGCTGGAGAAAGTGGCCAAGGCGGTGCTGCGGGCGATGCTTAAGCCCGCGGAAGGCTGACCGGGCAACTCTCCTGACCACGTTTGTTCGTCTTCAGAGCGGTGACGGCCAAGGCCGCGCCTGCACTCTTTACGACGGACTCAAGCATTTGATTTTGAATATAGACGGCGATTGGGAGCCATGAGGCCTTTCTGCGTTCTAATTGTTGATGATGATCTCATTTTAAACTTCGCCAACTGCGAAACACTGAAGGACAATGGATTTGACGCCATCGGCGTCCACTGCGCCGCCGCCGCATTCGAGGCTGTGGATAGAGCCGCTG
>FTFU01001368.1_pt1 | contig 11250 bp, 9 predicted proteins | sample 1640511 | NCBI WGS metagenome assembly FTFU01 (sample SAMEA3914789, study PRJEB12502) | metagenome | biome: forest; material: soil | place: Canada | collected 2011-07-03 | depth 0.3 m | reverse complement strand
GGCCGCCACCTTCATCGAGCCGATCGGCGCGCCGTATTTCAGCACCAGCTCGTCCGCCGCCAGGGCCCGGCGGGCGATCTTGTGGCCCATGGGCACGTCGTCGGGGGCGATGACCACGTCGCCGTCGATCACAAGGCGGTCGCCCGCAACGATCGCGCCCGCGCAGACCATCACATTGTCCGCCTCGGCCAGCAGGATCAGCGGCCCGGCCTTTGACTGGATCGCTGGCGTGGGGGCGGCGGGATGCAGCAGCCCTTGGTCGCGGAGCGCCTGCCAGAGTTCAGGGGGAATAGGGGTATCGAGCAGGGTTCGTGCGGCCGAGACCTCCTCGGCGCTGGCGAGGCCCGGGATGACGCTGGCGACCTGGGGATTGGCGAGGGGGAACTGCAGCGCCGCGGCCGCCAGGGGCGCGCCGAACAGGGCGCAGACGGCCTCCAGCCGCCGCACGCGTTCCATCACTTCAGCCGGGGCAGGCTCATAGTTGTAGCGGGACGGCCCGGCCTTGCCCGCGCCCCGGGCCAATATGCCGGAATTGTAGGGCCCGCCCACGATCACCTGGACGCCCCTGGCCGCGCAGAGCGGCAGGAAGCTGTCCAGCGCCCCCTGCTCCAGCAGGGTGTAGCGGCCGGCCAGCAGCACCACGTCGAAATCGGCGGCGCCCAGGGCCTCCTCGGCGGCTTCCCATTCGTTGACGCCGAGGCCGATGGCGCCCACGGCGCCGCTGTCGCGCAAGGCCCGCAGGGCGCGGTAGCCGCCCTGCATGAACTCGGCGAACCGGCGCGGATGGTCCTGACCATGGGTGAGGCGGCCCAGGTCGTGGGCCAGGAGGATGTCGATCCGCTCTCGCCGCAGCCGGCGGCGGCTGTCTTCGAACGAGCGCATCACGGCGTCATAGCCGTAGTCGAACTCGGGTTCGAAGGGCGCAGCCTCGGCGAAGCCGTGGCGCAATCCGGCGGCGGAGGTTTCGTCGATGGGGCGCAGGGTCCGGCCGACCTTGGTCGAGACCAGGGTCCTTTCCATCGGGTCCAGGCGCGCCAACGCCTCGCCGAGCCGCATCTCGCTGAGCCCGAAGCCGTAGTGCGGCGCAGTGTCGAAATAGCCGACGCCCGCGGCGATGGCCGCGGCCACGGCCTCGAAGGCCTGCTCGTCGCTCAGCGGCTGGTAGAGATTGCCGATCGGCGCCGCGCCAAAGCCCAGGCGGGACAACCGGCCGACAGTCGAATGGGTCTCCCGCCCATGCGCTTCGCCGCCTTGGATCAAAACTCCGACCACTTCATTTGTAAAAACTATATCTCATATAAAAATGCGCGACAGGCCATGCGGAGTCAATGGCGGTCGCAGCCGCGCTAGTGCGAGATCAGATCAGATTTGGTCATTTTGTTTTCCGCTCCTCCCCGCGAAGGCGGGGATGAGCGGTAACCGGCCGAAATCAGAGGGTGGTTTCCACCTCGGCGGAGATGCGGGCGGCGGCGGCGCGCAGGGCGGCGATGGTCGCCTCCAGCGTCACCGGCGCCGGATGGCTCTGCACATAGGGGATGGTCAGAGCGGCGGCGGGACCGACCCGGCCCATGACCGGCGCGGCAAGGTCCACCACGCCGTCGACGAAACTGCTCAGCGCCTGCTCGTAGCCCCGCATGCGGATGGCGTCGGCCCGCTCGACGAAGGCTTTCAGCGCCGCCTTGCTCCCGAGGTCGATCCTGGACAGCCAGGCCTGCCGCGTCGCCGACGACTGGAAGGCGAACAGCACCGCGCCGGAGGTCGACTGAGCCAGGGGCCGGCGATAGCCGGGGCGCACGGAAAAGCCGACATAGCCGGGGCTCTCCACCCTCGCCACCACCACCATCTGGTCGTCGGAGACCACGGCCAGGTGGCAGGACTGGCGCACCTGGCCCGACAGCTCGCGCATGATCGGCAGGCTCGCCTCCAACAGGGTCCGCACCGGCGCCCGGGTCATGGCGAGGGCGAAGAGCTTGTTGCTCAGCTCGTAGCCCTCTCCGACGGACGCGGCCTCGATATAGCCCTTGTATTCCAGGACCTGGACCATGCGGAACAGCTCGCTGACCGAGCGGTCCAGGGCGGCGGAGATCTGCGAGGTGGTCATGGCCGACCCGTTGCGGGCCAGGAGCTCGAGAATATCGAGCCCCTTTTCCAGCGCCGGCGCGCGATAGCGCCGCTCGCTGTTCGAGGTGTCGTCCGGTTCGGAATCGACAAGGCTCATATTACGCGGCCCCAACCTTGTTCGTGTTAAATGAACCCAATTCGCCCGCTCCGACAAGCACTTCCCCCAGGCGGTAGACCCGCCGGGCGTTGGCGGCGAAGATGGCGCCTTGGGCCTCGGCGCCAAGCCGCGCCGTGATGGCCCGAGCCATCCCGAGCCAGGCGGCGTAGTCGCTCGCCAGCAGCAGCACCGGCCAGTCGCTGCCCCAGATCAGCCGGTCGGCCCCGAAGCTCTCGATCAGGTGAGCCACATAGGGTTCCAGCGCCGCCTGGCCCTGGCCCGGCGCGGCCTCGGTCAGCAGGCCGGACAGCTTGCAATGGACCTGGGGCAGGCCGGCCAGCCTGAGCATCGCTTCGCGCCAGGGGTCCAGGACGCCCTCGGCGATCGGTGGCTTGGCGGCGTGATCGATGACGATGGTCAGGTCCGGCCGCCGCTCGGCGAGCGCCAGGAGGTGGGGCAGATGGCGGGTGAAGACCAGGGCGTCCAGCACCAGCCCGGACCGGACCATGGCGTCGATCGCCGGGTCCAGCGCGGGGTCGCAGATCCAGTCGTCCTGCGGCAGGGCCTGGAGCATCGGGCGCAGGCCCTTGAGCTTGGGCCTGGCGGCGAGCGCAGCGATGCGCTCTGGAGCCTCGGCGGCCAAGAGGTCCGCCCAGCCGACCACGCCCTGGATGAAGGGCTCGGCCTCGGCCAGATCCAGCAGATAGTCGGTGTCCTGGTCGCTGGGCTGCGACTGGACCAGGATCGAGCCGGTGACGCCAAGCGGCTCAGCGGCTGCTTTCAGGTCCGCCGGCTCGAAGTCGCGGTGGATGGCCGCCAGGTCCGGCGGCGGCCAGGTGCAGTCGTTGCGGCCGATGCGCCAGAAATGCTGGTGAGCGTCGATCATGGCGACGCTTCCGCCTCGGCCAGGATCGGCCGGCCGACCGGCTGCGGCGCGCCGGCGGTCGCGGCGAACAGGGCCACCACCCCGAAGGCGATCGCCGGCACGATCATGGCGGTGGCGATCGAGGCGCTGTCCGAGATCAAGCCCATGCCGGCTGTCAGCACCGCCCCGCCGATGATGGCCATGACCAGGAACGAGGCGCCCAGCTTGGTCATGGGCCCCAGGTCCTTGACGCTGAGGGCGAAGATGGTCGGGTACATGACCGACATGAAGAAGCTCGACGCCACCAGGGCCCAGAGGCCGGCGACCCCGCCGGCGAAGACAGCGACCAGGCACAGGCCGAGATTGATCGCGCCGAACAGGGCCGTCAGGCGGTCGGGGCGGATGCGGCCCATCAGGGCCGCGCCGGCGAAGCGCCCGGCCATGAAGGCCACCAGCGAGCCGATCAGGTAGCTCGCCGCCATGCGCTCGGCCAGGCCGGCCTCACGCTCGGCGTAGCGGATCAGAAAGCTCCAGACCCCAACCTGGGCGCCGACATAGAAGAACTGGGCCAACACGCCGAACAGATAGCGCGGCCGGGCCAGCAGACTGCGGACATCTCCGAGCGCGCCGCCGTCGCCGACGCTTCGCTCGCTGGCAGCCTTGGGAAAGCGGGTCACCGCGATCAAGCCGCCCCAGGCGAGCACGAACAGGCCGATGACCAGATAGGGCGCCTGCACCGCATGGGCCTGGGCGGCGTGGAGGGCTTCGAGCTGCGGCTTCGACATGGCGGCCAACTGGGCCCGTCCTGGCTCGGCCGCCGAGAAGATGAACTGGCGGCCGATCACGACCCCGGTGATCGAGCCCAGCGGATTGAAGGCCTGGGCCAGGTTCAGCCGGCGCGTCCCGCCTTCGCCCCCGCCCCCGCCCTCACCCATGACCAGCATCATCGGGTTGGCGGAGGTCTCCAGGAACGCCAGGCCGCCGGCGATCACGAACAGGGCGCCGAGAAAGGCCTGGTAGAGCCGCAGCTGCGCCGCCGGAAAGAACAGCAGGGCGCCCAGGCCATAGAGGGCTAGGCCCAGCACCACCGCCGCCTTGTAGCCGAAGCGCCGCATGAACAGCGCCGCCGGCACCGCGAACAGGAAATAACCCATGTAGAAGGCCGACTGGACCAGGCCCGACTGCAGGTCGCCCAGGGAGAAGGCCTTGCGGAACTGGGCGATCAGGACGTCATTGAGATTGTTGGCCACGCCCCAGAGGAAGAACAGGCTCACGATCAGCGCCAGCGGCGCCAGACCGACCTTGTCCTTGGGTTGCGAGACGTCACGCATCATGTCCGTTTCCTGTTACAGGCCGCCTGTCTCCGCAGCTTACCCGCAGAACATTCAAATATGAAAAAGATGTCAAACGCAAAAATCACACGGTTTGCGTTGCGTCGCGCCTTTTGTCTGAGTAAATCTCTCTCCAGGCCTCGTCAGGCTTATATCATCATTGCCGGCCCGTCCGCAGGCGAACTTCAGATCCAGCCCGCCGGGGTCTAGACTGAACCACCGCGCCGATTGCGCCCGTTGAAGGAATTTCCGTGAGCGACACCGCCCGCAAACCCGGACAGCTGCGGTCCCAGGCCTGGTTCGACAACCCCGACAACATCGACATGACCGCGCTCTATATCGAGCGCTACATGAACTTCGGCCTCAGCCAGGAGGAGCTGCAGTCGGGCAAGCCGATCATCGGCATCGCCCAGACCGGCAGCGACCTCAGCCCCTGCAACCGCCACCACCTGGTGCTGGCCGAGCGGGTCAGGGAAGGCATTCGGCAGGCCGGCGGGATCGCCATCGAGTTCCCGGTGCATCCGATCCAGGAAACCGGCAAGCGGCCGACCGCGGGGCTCGACCGCAACCTCTCCTATCTGGGCCTGGTGGAGGTGCTGCACGGCTACCCGCTGGACGGGGTGGTGCTGACCATCGGCTGCGACAAGACCACGCCCGCCGGCCTGATGGCGGCGGCGACGGTCAACATCCCGGCCATCGCTCTCTCGGTCGGGCCGATGTTGAACGGCTGGCACAAGGGTGATCGCACGGGGTCGGGAACCATCGTCTGGAAGGCCCGCGAGATGCTGGCCGCGGGCGAGATCGACAAGGCGGGCTTCGTCAAGCTGGTGGCCTCTTCGGCCCCATCGACCGGCTACTGCAACACCATGGGCACGGCGACGACCATGAACTCGCTGGCCGAGGCGCTGGGCATGCAGCTGCCAGGCTCGGCGGCGATCCCGGCGCCCTATCGCGACCGGCAGGAGATCGCCTACCGCACGGGCCTGCGCATCGTCGACATGGTGCGCGAGGACCTGAAGCCCTCCGACATCATGACCCGCGAGGCCTTCCTCAACGCCATCGTGGTCAATTCGGCCATCGGCGGCTCGACCAACGCCCCCATCCACCTGATCGCCATCGCCCGGCACCTGGGCGTCGAGCTCGAGCTTCAGGACTGGCAGACCTTCGGCCACAAGGTTCCGCTGCTGGTGAACCTGCAGCCGGCGGGCGAATATCTCGGCGAGGATTATTACCACGCCGGCGGGGTTCCGGCGGTGGTGGCCGAGCTGATGAAGCACGGCCTGATCCGCGAGGGGGCGATCACCGTCAATGGCCGCACCCTCGGCGACAACTGCCGCGAGGCCGCTATCGAAGACGCCGCGGTGATCCGCCGCTTCGAGGATCCGCTGGTGGCGGAGGCCGGCTTCATCGTGCTGCGCGGCAACCTGTTCGATGCGGCGATCATGAAGACCAGCGTGATCTCGCCCGAGTTCCGCGCCCGCCACCTGTCCAATCCCGACGATCCCGGCGCCTTCGAGGGCCCTGCCGTGGTGTTCGACGGGCCGGAGGACTACCACCACCGCATCGACGATCCGGCCCTGGGCGTCACGCCCGAAACCCTGCTGTTCATTCGGGGCGCCGGGCCGATCGGCTATCCGGGCGCGGCGGAGGTGGTCAACATGCGCCCGCCCGCCTACCTGATCAAACAGGGCGTCCACGCCCTGCCCTGCATCGGCGACGGGCGCCAGTCCGGTACCTCCGGCAGCCCCTCGATCCTCAACGCCTCGCCGGAAGCGGCGGCGGGCGGCGGCCTGGCCCTGCTCAGGACCGGCGACCGCGTCCGCATCGACCTTAATCGCGGCGAGGCCAATGTCCTGATCGACGAGGCCGAGCTTGCGGCGCGTCGCCAGGCGCTGGCCGAAAAGGGCGGCTATCCCTACCCGCCGTCGCAGACCCCATGGCAGGAGATCCAGCGCGCCCTGGTCGGGCAACTGGACAAGGGCGCAATCCTGGAAGGCGCGGAGAAATACCAGGACATCGCCCACACCCGCGGCCTGCCCCGGGACAGTCACTGATCGACCAGCAACTCCGCTCATCCCCGCGAAGGCGGGACGAGCGGAATTGTGAAGTCTCAAGTTAATCCGACGAGCCCTACGCCCTCATCGACAGCTCGGTGTCCTCGAGCGCCAGGCGGACAAGGACCGTCATGGCTGCGCGGGCCGCGGCGGGGGCGCCTTCGGCGATGGCCGCATAGAGCGCGCGGTGCTCCGGCAGCGGATCGCGCGGCAACCTGCGGTTTCTCTGCTTGAAAATGGTCGTCCAGCCGACCGCGGCCGCGATGGTGCTGGACAGGGTGGTCAGGGGCTCGTTGCCGGTCGCCTCCAGGATCAGGTGGTGAAAGCTCTGGTCGGCGGCGCGCCCCTCGGGCGTGGTCAGGCCGTGCCGGGCCATCTCCTCCAGGGCGTGGCCCATGCGCGCCAGGTCCTCGCCCGTGCGGCGCTGGGCGGCGCATTCCGCCGCCGCCGGCTCGACGATCATGCGCAGCTCGAACAGGTCGCGGATGAAGGCCTCGCTGGGCTCGCCTTCGAACATCCAGGCCAGCACGTCGGGATCGAGCAGGTTCCAGCGGCTGCGCGGACTGACGCGGGTGCCGGTCTTGGGCCGGCTCTCCACCAGGCCCTTGGCCGCCAGCATGCGCGTCGCCTCGCGATAGGCCCCGCGGGAAACCTTCAGCTGTTCGCTGAACTCGATCTCGCCCGAAAGCGTGTCGCCGGGCTTGTAGCGGCCGGTGACGATGGCGACGCCCAGGTCGTGGGCGATCGACCCGTGGATGCGCTGGGCCCGCGGCGGACCGAACGGCCCTTGCGATGGAGGCGTCTTGGTTTGCGCCAATGCGGTCAGTCCTCGAACGGCTCCACGAGTTGGCGCTCCCCGCGCAGGAAGGCGTCGGCCACATGGCGCAGCGGCGCGACGTCGACATCGGAGCGCCCCGACGCGACCAGCTCCGCGAAGCGGTCGTAGAGGCCGCGATATTCGGCCTCGGGCCCCACCTCCTGCCGGACCCCGTCAAGGCTAAGCTCTGCACCGCCCATAGACAAGAGCAGGGTCCCGTCCCCGGTTTCGACGCGGATGTTCCAGGTCTGGGGGCCGGTCTGGCGCCAGTCGAACGCGGCCTCGATGGTCGCGCCGTCCATGCCGCCGAAACTGAGGTCGGCGGCGATGGGCGCGGCGCGATTGGCGGGAAAGGCGAGCCTGGCCCCGGTCAGGTGGAAGCCCCCGGGCAGAATGTGGGTCACGATGGAAAGGGCGTTGATGCCCGGATCGAACACCCCAAGCCCGCCCGGCTGCCAGATCCAGGCCTGGCCGGGGTGCCAGCGCCGCACATCCTCCATCCAGTCGACCTTGACCTGGCGGATGCGCCGCTCCGCCAGCCAGGCCCTGGCCTTTTCGATCCCCGGCGCATAGCGGGAATGCCAGCTGGCGAAGAGGGTCAGGCCCCGGCGCTCGGCCATGTCGCGCAGCAGCTCGACCTCGCTGAGGGTCGCGCCCGGCGGCTTTTCGAGAAAGACGTGCTTGCCGGCCTCCAGGGCCTTGCGGGCCGCATCGAAACGGGCCTGAGGCGGCTGGCAGAGGGAGACCGCCTGCAGGTCGCTCTGGGCGGCCAGCATCGCCTCGATGTCCTGATAGCCCGGCACGCCGTCCACATGGCCGTGGTGGCCGGCGGTCGAGACCAGGTCGAAATCGGGCGAGCCGGCGATGACCGGCAGGTGCTGGTCATGTGCGATCTTGCCGAGGCCCACGACGCCGATCCGAATAGCCATATCAAACCGCCTTCTCGGGCGTCGGCCCAAAACTCAGACAAATTGTCTCTAGCGGCCTGCGCCCGCCGGCGCAAGCCAGCGCCAAGGCGAACTTTTCATCACCAACTCCGTCAGGTGGTGGCGCCGGACGATGGATTACGGGCAAACTGCCTGCGCCCTGAAACCTGAGCCGCCTTGCCCGCATGATCGAAATCGTTCCCCTCTTCGGCATCGGCGAGGTCTCGCCCGGATGCGACCTGGCCGAAGTGTTGGGCCAAGCCCTCGCCGCCAGCGGCCTGACGCCCGGCGAACGCGATGTGCTGGTGGTGACCCAGAAGATCGTCTCCAAGGCCGAGGACCGCTTCATCGACCTGGCCGATGTGTCGCCGGGCGCCAAGGCGATCGAACTCGCCGCGCTGACCCGCAAGGATCCGCGGCTGGTGGAGCTGGTCCTGGCCGAGTCGGTCGCCGTAGTGCGCGCGGTTCCAGGTGTGCTGATCACCCGCCATCGTCTGGGCTATGTGATGGCCAATGCCGGCATCGACCAGTCCAACCTCGGCGCCGGCGCTAACGAGCGCGTGCTGCTCTTGCCGCTAGACGCCGACGCCTCGGCCGAGCGCCTGAGGACTGCGCTGGGCCGGCGCTGGCCCAGCCCGCCGGCGGTGGTGATCTCGGACAGTTTCGGCCGGCCCTGGCGGCATGGGGTGGTCAATGTCGCCATCGGCGCCAGCGGCCTGCCGGCCCTGGTGGACCGGCGCGGCGAGACGGACCGGGACGGGCGCAAGCTGCAGGTGACCCAGGTGGCCCTGGGCGACATGATCGCCACGGCGGCGGGCCTCGCCACCGGCGAGGGCGCCGAGGGCCTCCCCGCCGCCCTGGTCCGAGGCCTTGCGTGGACGGCGCCCGCCGCGCCGGCCTCCGCCCTGGTCCGGCCGCAGGAGGAGGATCTGTTCCGATGAGCCCCGTTCCGATGAACCCCCTTCCGATGAACCCCCTTCCGATGAACCATGTGACCATCCTGACCGGCGGCGTCGGCGGGGCCAAGCTGGTGCTTGGCCTCTGCAAGGCCATGGCGCCCGGACAGGTGACGGCGATCGTCAACACGGGCGATGATTTCACCCACCTGGGCCTGCGCGTCTCTCCGGACATCGACACCCTGCTCTACACCCTGGCCGGCAAGGCCAACGCCGCCCAGGGCTGGGGCCGCGAGGGGGAGACCTGGAGCTTCATGGAGGCGCTACGGGGCCTCGGCGGCGAAGACTGGTTCCAGCTGGGCGACGGCGACCTGGCCCTGCACGTCCTGCGCACCCTGCGCCTGAACGCCGGCGAGCCCCTGTCCACGATCACCGCAGCCTTCGCCCAGTCCTGGGGGCTCGCGCCCGCGATCCTGCCGATGAGCGACGACGCCGTGGCCACCGAACTCGACACGGACGAGGGCCGCTTGGACTTTCAGCGCTATTTCGTCGCCCGGCGCTGCGCCCCCATGGCCAGCAGCATCCATTTCAAGGGGGCCGAAGCCGCCCGGCCCGCCCCCGGGGTGCTGGAGGCGATCTTGCGCCCGGACAATCTCGCCATCCTGATCGCACCCTCGAACCCGTTCCTCAGCATCGACCCGATCCTGACCGTGCCCGGCCTGCGCGAGGCGCTCGCGGCCGCGCCGGCGCCGGTGGTCGCGGTCTCGCCGATCGTCGGCGGCCAGGCGGTCAAGGGGCCGACCGCCAAGCTGATGACGGAGCTGGGCCTCCAGATCAGCGCCTCCGCGATCGCGCAGCACTACGAGGGCGTGATCGACGCCCTGCTGGTCGACGAGCGCGATCCGCCGGAGAGCCTGCCGATCGCCTCGGCCCGCGCCGACACGCTGATGCGCACGCTGGACGACCGGATCCGGGTGGCGCGGGCCGCCCTGGCGCTGGCGGCCGAGCTTGCCGGGCCTCAATGACGGCCGGATAGCTTCGAAGATGTCAGCCCGACAGCTCGCCCTCGTGCGCGTATCGCGGTGAAAAGCCCCCGGCGATCGCGGCGTCGAGATCGCCCGCAGTATCGACGTCAAGGGCGAGACCGGGCCGCTCGACGATCGCCGCCTCGCCCTGCGCCGCATGCTGGCGAAAGCTGTCCGGGCCGAAGCTGAACGCGAACGGGCGCCCGTCTTGGATGGCCAGGGCGTTGGTGCCCGTCCCATGCCGATCCGGCGCCAGGGCCAGGCCCGAACGCAGAGCAGCCTCCAGCAGGACGCAGACGTCATCCGGAGCCAGCAGCGGCAGGTCGCCATGGATGATCAGCAGGGGTACGGGGCCGATCGCAGCGCGGGCGACGGCCAGTTCCTGATTGAGGCCGTGGCCGTGATCGGCCGCCCAGCTTCCGCGCCAGCCGGCCGGCGGACGCTCCGACAGCACCATCGCCCGGGCGATCATGGGCGCGCCCTCCAGCACGCCCGCGACGTGCTCGAACAGCTGCCGGCTGAGCCTTGACCTCTCAGTAGCGGACAGACGGTCCGCCAGCCGCGTCTTGCGCTGTCCCTCGGCCTTCAACGGAACGATCGCCGTCCAGACCCTGGGGCTGGACCCGATTGCGTTCAGGGTGCGTCGTTCCAATCTGGCTCAACCCCGGCTGCGAGCATCGAAAACAGGCGACCGCCGCAGGATGGGCGATCGAAGGCCTACATCATCATATTGACGATATGAACACGATGAAACTTCCGACAATTTGTGGCGCGCTTTAGACATTTTGGCGGGCCTTAGACAGTTTTCCTGTGTTGCCTGCGGGCGTCCAGCTGACCAAGTTTCACCGACAGATGAGAATGATTGCAGATTGTGTCGCGCTCCGCTTGGCGTTGGCCGGACGATGTCAGCCTCATCCGCAATCGTTCGCGCGATCCGCGCTGCAGATTGATGCTCACGGAAGGAAATCTACATGATTGCAGCCAGCCAGCTTGAGGCTGCGCGCCCCGCCCCGGCTCCCCTGACCCATCTGCAGCGCCTGGAGGCGGAGAGCATCCACATTCTGCGGGAGGTGGTTGCGGAGACCGAGCATCCGGTGATGCTGTATTCGGTGGGCAAG
>FTFU01001688.1_pt1 | contig 11269 bp, 5 predicted proteins | sample 1640511 | NCBI WGS metagenome assembly FTFU01 (sample SAMEA3914789, study PRJEB12502) | metagenome | biome: forest; material: soil | place: Canada | collected 2011-07-03 | depth 0.3 m | reverse complement strand
CTTTTGATGGGGGCCGGGATCGGGGCCATGCACTATTCCGGCATGGCGGCGATGCGACCTGATGCAGTCCAGCGCTACAATCCGATCATGGTGGCGGTCTCTGTGGTGGTGGCCGTCGCGCTAGCCTTGGCGGCGCTTGACATCCGCGCGCGGCTGCTGGCCGTCGGCCTAAGGGGCAGGTCGAGGACGCTGGTCGCCGCCGTGGTGATGGGCTGCGCTATTCCAGCCATGCACTACACCGCGATGCAGGCGGCGGTGTTCTATCCCCTACCGGGCTCCGCCGTCGCGGGCGCGCCCCTGCCCCAGACCATTCTGGCTCTGACGGTGGCCGGTTTCGGCTTCCTGGTCGGATTGAGCGCCCTCACGGCCGCCTTCGCCGGCGAGCAGCGTGAAGTCGCCAACCGGCTGATGGCGGAGGTCGCGCACCGCAAGGTGTTGGAGCAGGACGCCCATAACGGCAGCGCGCGCCTGCAGGCGATTTTCGACGCGGTGGTCGACGCCATCGTCACGATCGACGCCGACGGCCGCATCCAGCAATGGAGCTCAGGCGCCCGACGGATCTTCGGCTATTCGGGCGAGGAACTGATTGGCCAGAACATCACCGTCCTCATGCCTAAGCCTGGCGGCTCGCATGACGCCCAGCCAGCAGCGGCCTTCCTCGAGACACGCGACACCCGGACGATCGGGACCGGGCGGGAACGGACGGCGATCCGTAAGGACGGGACGGCGTTCCCGATCGAGCTGGCGGTCAGCGAAGTGAAGTCGCAGGGCGAGCAACTCTTCACCAGCGTCATCCGCGATATAACCGATCGCAAGCGCGCTGAGCAGGAATTGATCCTGGCGCGTGTCCAGGCCGAGGAGGCCAATGCGGCCAAGTCACAATTCCTGGCGACCATGAGCCATGAGATCCGCACGCCGATGAACGGGGTGCTGGGCATGGCGGGGCTGTTGTCCGCAACGCCATTGAACGAGCAACAGCGCCGGCTGGTGACCAGCCTGTCCCGCTCCGGGAAGGCGCTTTTGAGCATCATCAACGACATCCTCGACTTCTCCAAGATCGAGGCCGGAAAGCTCGACCTCGACCCGGTCGTGTTCGACCCAGGCGAGGTGCTGGGCGAGGTGGCCGACCTCTTCGCCGAACCTTGCTCGGCCAAGGGGATCGAGTTGGTCTATCGCCTTTCCGAGAATACCCCAGCCCGGGTGCGTGGCGACTACGCTCGGCTGCGGCAAGTGCTGGTCAACCTGGTGGGTAACGCAATCAAGTTTACCGATCACGGCGAGGTCCTGATCGAGCTTGCGCCCACCGAAGTCGGCGCCATGGACGTCATCCTCGGCTTCACCGTGCAGGACACCGGCATCGGCATCGAGGCCGACAAACTCGGCCGCCTGTTTCAGTCGTTCGAGCAGGGCGACAAATCAATGCGGAGGACCCGCGGCGGAACCGGCCTGGGGCTCGCCATCTCACGCCAATTGGTCGAGATGATGGGCGGCAAGATTGGCGTGACGAGCGAGTTCGGCCGCGGCTCGTGCTTTGACTTCACCGTTCGCTACGATCTTTGTGGGAGCGGCGAGTCCGAGGCTCAGGCGCAGCGCACCGTCGACCGGCCGCTGAATGTGCTCCTGATCGACGCCAATATCGCGAGCGCCCAGGTTGTGACAGAATACATGACGCGGTGGGCGCTCAACGCCACGGTCCGCCACACCTTGGACGAGGCGCGTTTCGCCTTGGCGCACACCAGGTTTGACGCCGTCCTTCTGGATGTGAAGGGCCTGGGCGCGGCGGCGGTCGAATTGGGCAAGCACATCCGTTCTGCTGGAAGCGAACCCAGGCCGGCGGTGGTTTTCCTGACGGGCATGGACCGCTTGATGGTCGACGAGGGCCTGGTGGCGTCCGACGCCTTCGCGACTCTCAGCAAGCCGGTGCGGCCCTCCGAGCTGTTCGAATGCATGACGCAGATCGCGTCCCGGCCGGACAGCGGCGGCGTGGCGCAGTTCTTCGTTAAGCGCACCGCCCATAACGCCATGAGCCGCTTCGATGCGCGATTGCTGGTGGCCGAAGACAATCCGGTCAACCAGGAGGTGGTGGCGGGCATTCTCGAGGCGATGGGCTGTCGGGTGGAGATGGCGCCCAACGGCCTGGTGGCGGAACAGCTCTTCGCACAGCAGAGCTTTGATCTGATCCTGATGGACTGCGAAATGCCCGAGATGGACGGGCTGGAAGCCACCCGCCGCATACGGCGGTTGGAGACCAAGGGCGACGGCCCGCGGCGCAGGATCCCCATCATCGCGCTGACCGCCCACGCCCTGGCCGATGTCCGCCAAGCCTGTATGGACGCCGGCATGGATGATTTCCTGACTAAGCCGTTCGACGAGCGGCGGATGAACGACGCCCTTCACCGCTGGATCCCCGAGCGCGAAACCCCTGCCCTACAGGCGGCAACGACCGTCGCCGCAGCGCCGCCAAGCGAATCTGCTGCAATCGACCGCCGCGCTTTTGAGAGCGTGGCGGCCTTCCGGGGCCCCAATGGATCGGCCCTGATGAAGAAAGTGGTGGGCAAATTCCTGGAGTCTGGACCCTCCCTGAGGAATACCATTTGCGATACCGCCGGTGCGGGCGACATCGAGGCCTTGTGGCGCGCCGCCCATAGCTTGAAGTCCGCCGCGGCCGCTGTCGGCGCGATGCGCGTATCTCGGCGCAGCGCCAATATTGAGACTCTGGGACGGGCAGGTGACCTGGAGGGCCTAAAACCCCTGCTTGAGGGCTTGGAGCACGAACTTACAGACGCCCTCGCCGGGCTGGCCACACTGATCGAGGACTCCGATGTCCGTGTCGCCTGAGCCCATCGAGACGGCGCCCCCCACTATCCTGATCGTGGACGACGACGACATCCTGCGCACCATCATGCGTGCCGAGCTGGAAGATGAAGGTTTCCTGGTCGTGGAGGCCGTCGATGGCCTGGAGGCCCTGGAAGCCTGTCGCGCCGGCGTGCCTGATCTGCTGGTGATCGACGTGGTGATGCCGCGGATGGACGGCTACGAGCTTTGCAAGGCGCTGCGCAGCCTGCCGGAATCGGCCAACGCTCCGATTTTGATGGCCACCGGCCTCGACGATGAGGCCTCGATCTCCAAAGCCTATGGGGTCGGCGCCACCGACTTCATCACCAAGCCTTTGCAATGGACGATCCTGCGCCAGCGCGTGCGTTACATGCTGCGTTCGGCCCAGGCGTTCCAGGAACTGCGCCGTAATCAAGATTACCTTGTGGCCGCCAAGGAGGCCGCCGAGGCCGGGAGCCGCGCCAAATCCGAGTTCCTTTCCACCATGAGCCACGAACTGCGCACACCCCTGAATGGCGTGATCGGTCTGGCTAGCGTGATGCAGAGTCAGGCCTTCGGCGCGCTTTCGCCCAAGTATGTCGAGTTCCTGCAGAAAATCCTGGAGAGCAGCCACCAACTCCTCGAACTGATCGAAGATGTGCTCGACCTTTCGAGCGCCGCGGCCAATGAGCTGACGCTGCTTCCGCGCCCCCTGGAGATCGCGAAGCTGATCGCTGAGGTAGACGCGCAAGCCCGGGCGCTCGCCGAAAGGGCCTCGGTGACCTATGCGTCGGAGGTCGAGCCCGACCTGCCGGTGATCCTGGCTGACTATGACCGGCTGAAGCGCGTCCTGAACAACTTGATCAGCAATGCCGTCAAGTTCACCGACAAGGGCGGACAGGCTGGGCTGCGCGCCCGGCGCGATGGCGATGGAGATCTTTGCTTGGAGGTGCGGGACACCGGCATCGGCATGTCACGCGACAAGATTGGCCGTGCACTCTCACCCTTCGGTCAGGCCGATGGCAGCAACACGCGTCAGTATGAGGGAGCTGGCGTGGGCTTGCCGCTAACGCATCGTCTGGTCAAGTTGCATGGGGCGAGCCTCGAAATCGAGAGCGAAGAAGGCAAGGGCACCACGGTCGTGGTCCGCTTCCCCCAGCAACGGTTCGTTGATCTGTCGTCCCGTGGAATTGCCGCGATCGGCGCGGAATCACGTCTTTCCGCAGGCATGGTGGAGTAGTAGCTCGGCCATTCGACTTCGCCCACGTGGATTTGGCGATAGCGGACTCAGCCGGCGCGCGCCGTGCGCAGGTCACTCTGTAATTCTTGCGCCATAGTTCCGAGAGCTCGTTCCCTCTGGGCGATCGACGAGCCGGCGCTTTGCGCCAGGTCGACGATGCGATTGAAATCAATCGGCTTGCCGATGAACCCGTCCGCGCCCGCGAAGCGCGCCCGCAGACCAACCTCCTGCTCGCCGCATGCCGACACGAGGTAGAGGGGCGCGCGCGGCTTTGCGGTGCGTCACTCATCTTCGCGAATGAGCGCCGTCGCCGTGAGGCCGTCCATCAGCGGCATGTTGAAGTCCATGAAGATGAGGTCGAAGGCGACCGCCTTGGCGAGTACGACGGCCTGCTCCCCGTTGACGGCGAAGTCCACCGTCGCGCAGGAGAAGCGCGCCCCGCATCTACACAACTAATAGTTGATAAACGTCAAAAGACGTCGGCGCCATGGTGTCGCGCATGCAGCGAGTTGGATTCACTTCGCAGTCCCGATCCTAGAGGTCGCGACGTGACCGGCCGTCCAAACGATTCGGCAGCGGGAATGACCGGTTCAGCGAAATCTGGCCGGCCAACCGTCGCCAAGCGCTTGGGCCGCTTTTGGCGAACCCCGCCCCTCGCCCCAACGCCCGGACAGGTGGCCGATGGTGGTCATGCGCCGGGCCAAGCCTGGTTCGACTCCGTCCCCACCTTGTGACGCCGTCACGGTCGCAACTCTCAGTCTGCCTCAGGTTCGCGGCTCCAACCACGCCCTGGCGGTGGGCTCGAAGAGAGCCGCGACGGCCCTGGGGCTGAAGGGCCGGGCCGTCTTGGACAGGGAGGCCAGGGCGGTGTGGACTTCGATGGCGATCGGCATGGCCAGGGCGGAGAATTCCAGCGTCAGCGCCGCGGCGTAGGCGTCGCCCATCCCCGCGCCGGGCGCCTGTCGCTGGGCCTCAATGGCGCACTTCACATCCAGGCGCAGTGGGCGTGGCTCGCCCCAGCACGGCTTGTGCTCGCGGTGCTGAAACCATTTGCCGTAGGGCTCGGGCAGATCCAGCACCCGACAGGTTTCCTCGGCGCGGAACAACGCCGTGCCGTTGCGGTCGTTGCGGTCGACCAATGCCAGGCCGACGCGGGTCAGGGCCGAGTGCGCTTGATCCAGGGCGTCGGAGGGGCGCAGCGGCTCGAACACCAGGAACGGTTTTTGCGGTGTCCACGGCGGCGCGGCGCGAATGTCGGCGATAAAGGCGGCGACCACGCGCGTGGCGCGGCGCCAAGCGTCCAGATCCGCATAGAGGCGCCCATCGAGCGGCGCGTAGTGCATCAGCATCTGCTGCGGCTCGCCGAGGGCGAAGCTCTGGACGCCGCTCACCGCCGGGACAAAGGCGCCGCCCTCGCGGTAGGCCGGCAACAGACCGGCGCCGACGAGCCAGTCCAGCGAGGATTTTGTGACGGTGCGCAGCAGCATCAGCGTTCGCTCGGGGTGAATTTTCGGCGCAGCCGGTGGAGGAGCTGATCGCCGCGATGATAGGGGCAGATATTGGACGGCACGCTCCAGTCCGTCCCGAAATTCTTCCCGGTCTGATAGGCGCGGTCGATGTCCTCGTGTTCATCGACGGCGACCGACATGATGTCGAGGCCCGGAGGCCCCGGGTGGGTGCTGATCCTCACATCCATGCGCAGCTCATAGAGTGGGGTGGCCACCGTCTGCAGCGGCCCGCCGTTGTTGGCGATCACGGATTCGGCGATGCGCGCCTTCATGTTCAACGGCATGACGCGCACGGTTTCATTGAACGCGCGGGTGAGCAGGTATGTGATGGTCGCGCCGTCGCGGGAGGTCCGGGTCTCGCGTCCCCACTCGTGGAGGTCGCCTTCCAGCAGGAAATCCTGGACCTCGTCGAGCAGAAGGCCACGCTCGCCGTAGATGACATCGGCGGCGCTGAGCTGGTTTGAACGGCCGCCGGACCCCTCGGTGCCCTGGTAGGCCAAGGCCGGGGTCAGCTGGCTGGCCGAGACGCTGACGCGGCCACCCTTTTCGCTGACGATCGACGGATAGCGGCAATCGCGCAAATCGCAGGCCTCGATTTCGGCCGCCGCGGACTCGCCGACATAGACCGCCAGGCCGTTCTGCCGGATCGCGCATTTTTCAAGCCTGACGAAGGCCTTGTCGACCACCGTGACGCCGCGAAAATTGCGCACGACAGTACAGGATTTCAGCGCCAGTCGCGCCGCCTCCAACGCCTGGACGCCGCTGCCCTGGCAATCGTAGATCGAAACGCCCGAGACCTCGCTTTCACTCGCTTCGGCCAGAAACAGCCCGATCGAGGCGCAATCGCGGATCGTGCACCGGCTCATCGCAAGGCCGCCGTCGTTCCAGACGCCATAGCGCGCCGAGCCATGGATGTCGCATTGCTCCAGCCTGACCACCGAGCCGGCGTCGGCCGCCACGCACTGATGGGAGGCGCCGAAGATCTCGCAGTCCGTCGCTTCGATGCCGCCTCCCACATGGGCGCGCAGACCCGAGACGCAGTCGAACAGCCGGCAGCTCTCCGCCACGACACGGCCCCCGTCACGGGCGCTGACGACGTTGGCGCCGCCTCCGGTCAGTCGCTTGCAGCGCGCCAACCGCAACCGCCCGCCCCCGACCGCCCAAGCGCAAACCTCGTCCGCCTCGATGTCGCAGTCGATCAGCGCCAGATCGGCCGCCGCTTGCGCCCATGCGCCGAACCGGACGTTGGACATGGCGCAGCCCGTGGCCTCGCAGCGCGCGCCTTCGCCGTTGCTGCGGACACCGGAGTCGCAGTTCGAGATCGTCACTTCGGCCAGATCCATGGAGCCACCCTCGCCGGTCCAGGCCGCCTCGTCGAAGGCCGAAACCTCGCAGCCATAGGCGCGCAGTCCAGCGCCGACGGCGACGAGCCCGAAGCTTCCAAGGGCGATCTGGGTTCCGCGCGGACAGTGGCCGACGATCTCACAGCCTTCGAGCTCGACCTGCGCGCCTTCGAAACTGCTTACGCCCAGATGAAAACCTTCGATCCGGCAGCGGTCGAGCTGGGCGCTGGCCTGCGCGCCCGAGACACAGACGCCGCCGGGAGCGTTCTCTTCGGGCTCCTCGTCCGCCAGGCGCCGCACGGTGCAGCTCGAAAGTTCCAGGCGGCCTCCAACGATCCGGAGGCCGACGCCGTTGGTAAGGCGATCAATGAACAGGCGCTCCAGCCGCAGGCGCCCGGCGCTGAGACTGATCGCCCCCTGCAGGGTGACGGCGCCCTGGCCGCCGGCGACCAGGACCAGGTCGCGGTCGATCTCCAGGTCGACCTGGTGGACGCCGGGGCCCAGCTGGAGCGTGGCGCCCGCGGTCGCCGCCGCGATCGCCGCTCCAATGTCCTCGCCAGCGGAGAGGACCGGACCGTCGCTCGCGCCCGCCGCCACCGGCGGAGCGGCCTCGTCGACCGCATCGGCCCACCAGGCGCCCCGCGCCAGGCTGGGCTGCGGCGCGGTGGGCTCCGGCGGGGCAGGAGCCGGGGCCGCCGCCGGTCTGCCGAAGGTGAAGGTCGCGTCAATCGGCGATGCGGACATCCAGGGCGTCTGCGAACCGTTCGTCCGGGCGCGTACGGCCACCCCGGCGCGGTTGAAGGCCTGCAGGACGTCTTGGCCGGGAGCGGGCAGGACCTCGAGCAGGGCGTTGGCGAAGGGACTGTTCTCCCCCTCGCCGTCATAGGCCACGTGCCCCGGCTGGGTGGCGTACGAGATGATCGTGCCGGCCCGCGCCTGCATCGCCGCCAGGCCGGTGGTGCTGCGGAAGCTACGGCCCTCGAAGGGGTCGCTTCGGCAGGCGTCGAGGATCAGGATGTTCAGCGCCGTGTTGGCCGCCTCCATGCTGGCCAGCAGCCGGGCGGCGTCCACTAGTTCGGACTCGATATGGGTCTCGCGCGCGGCGCCGGCGTCGACGGGGCAAAGATAGTTGGCGCCGCCGATCTGAAGCCCGTGGCCGCTGAAGTAGAACAGGCCGACGGACCCGCGGCCCAGGGCGCGACTGAAGGCGGCGATCGCCGCCTCCATGGCGGCGCGGTTGGCGTCGATCAGAGGCCCGTCGCCGATCAGCGAGAACCCCAGCGCCTGGAACATCCGCGCCAAGGCCACGGCGTCCTTCGCCGGGTTGCGCAGCCGGGCGATGTTGGAATAGGCCCCGTTGCCGATAAAAAGCGCGACGCGTTCCTGCATGACCAGATTACCTCTGCGGCGGGGCGGACGATCCTGTTCTAACGGACGGGCCGGTAGGCCGGCCCCTCCAGATCGGGCCCTTCCGGGCCCGGCCCGTCCTTCAGCGGATCGACGTTCTCATGGATGATCCCGTCCGACGTCAGCCGTTCGCCAGGCCCGACGACCCGGCCATTGGCGCCGGTGACCACGCGCTCCAACCGCGGCCCTGCTTCGTCGTCCAGGGCGTCCAGGGCGGCGCCGAACAGCGCCCGCTCGCTGTCCGTCCGTTGTGCGTCGGCGGCGATCCGCCGCCAGTCGGCGCGCAGCGCCTCCAGGTTCTTGTCGAAGTTGCGGCCCAGGGACGAGACCTCAGAGACCTTGTTACGCGTGGAGTAGGCCTTGTTATCGTAGCATTTGACGTACAGGCCGCGCTCGTCCTCGGCCAGGGTGACCAGGTCGGGACCGCCCTTGTTGACGTCCTCTATGCCCGATCCGTAATCGAGGATGATCTCACCGCGGCCGGTGACCGTCCGGGCCAGGATGTCCTCACCATAGAAACCGCGGCCCATGCGGTCGGTGATCCTGGGATGGGCGATGGGCGCGAAGGCGGGGGTGAGGTTGTCGTTCCAGGTCTCGCTGGCCAGGGCCGCCCTGATGTCCTCGAGCCTGGGGGGCGCCGGCCTGTCCTGGGGAGACTTTTCCGCGTCTGTCATGTGGCTAGCCTTGCGTGGGGGGTGAGCGGGGTTCGATAGCCTCGTCGGTGTCCACGAGGATCGGGTCTCGGCGCGGCTGGCTGTTGAGATAGACCAGGGCCGGCCATTCCCCCGCCGGCAGGCGGTAGAGCTCGGCGGCGCCCAGGTAGTCGACGGTCTCGAACGCCGTCTGCACCGAACTTGAGATCTCGCCCGACAGCGCCCCCGACACCGTCGATGTCGACGAGCGGCGCCGCCTCTGGGGCAGCATGCGCTGGAAATGGCGGGCCGTTTCCCCGACCAGCGAACCCAGATAGATCTGGGCGCCCACGTTCTCGAGGATGACCCGTATCTTCTTGTCGTCGCCGATCTGGTCCAGAGACTGATAAACCACGACGCAGCCAGCGCGGGCCTGGCGGGCGAAGGTGATATACTCGTCCGGGGCGAAACTGCGGATCCGCCGGGTCTCGTCCAGCAGCAGCAGGATCGCCCGGCTGGAGCCAGGATGGGCCATGCGGTCGAACAGCGTGTGCTGCAGTCGCTTGACCACCAGGGAGACCATGGTCGTGGCGTCGTCGACGTCCTGCTCGCGTGCGGCCAGGATGATGGTCACCGGTTCGTTGGGGTCGTTGAGGGCGTCGAAGGTGAAAAACCGTCGGTCGCGCCGCGTCGCCGGGCGCCAGATCCGCCCGCGACTGGTCTTTTCGTACAGGGTCCCGAACACCGAGAACGGCCGCAGGGCGTTGGTGATGCTCTGGGTCAGGGTGCGGTAGGCGTAGTCGGCGGTGCGCTGGCCACGATAAACCGGAGCGATCAGCAGCGAAATCTCGTTGGCCCAATAGCTCAGGCCGGGCTGGCGCGGGCTGGCCGCCGCGGCTTCGGCCACCCGGATCAGGTTCATTACCCGGTAGAGGCCCTCCTCGCTGGCCGCCATGTCGTACACGAAAGCCAGGTCCGCCTCCCCGCCGACGAAATGCTGCGGGTAATAGTGCTGGTAGAGCAGCAGGATCTGGATCAGGCCGGTCAGCCAGTTGGTGTGGTTCTGGTGGAAATAGGCCTGCTCGCCGTGCTCCCAGCCGTCCTTGGGCAGGATCGCATCCACCAGTTGGCGGACACGCTGCAGGCTCTCGGCGTCGCCGCCGTCCAGGCCAGCCAGGAAATTGACGCCATCGCTGGCCGTCATCCGGGGGTCGGTGGAGAAATGATAGACGCGGCCCTTCAGGTCGGGCGCCAGCTGCGCGTGCAGATCGCCCTTCACGTCCACCAGCAGCACGCTGTGCCCGGCCGCGTTGGCCGCCTTGGCCCAGCGCATGATCAGCCGGGTCTTGCCGGAGTTCTGCGGCGCACAGATCAGCGCGCCGTTGAACATCATCGGCGCGCCGGTGCGATAGTTCCCGAGGTACAGATCGGCTCCGTAATCGACCGCCTCCTCGTCCCGACCGGGAAAGCCGAAGGCGTGGCGGCCCAGCGGTAGGTCGCCCGTCTCCAGGTCCTTGACCGCGTCACGGTCGGCGCAACCTGAGTAGTCCAGCAGCTGGCCGTCGTGGGCTTCCCTCAAGGGTTCGCCCGGGCGGACCAACAGCACGTCCTCCGCAGGCCCCTCGCCCAGCCTGTCCGGCGATATCCGCCCCATCAGGCGGCGCACATAGGGCGGCGTAGCGGCCAGCACATCCATCAGGCGCTGCTCGAAGTCCGCCGCCCAGCTGGGCAGGGCCTGGCTGGTGAACAGCCGGCAGCCGTCGCGGTCGGCTTCCAGGCGGACGTCGAACACGAGGCTGAGCGCCCGCTGGTTGCGGGGAACCCAGGCCAGCCAATCCTCGTCGCCCCGCAGATCCTCGGAAAGGCGCGCCTCCAACGTCCCCAGCGCCAGGTTCGGGCCACCGTGGGTGTCGAAGCCCTCCGCCCGCAAAAGCCGGTCGGCGTTCGTCAGCACCAGCCGCGAATCCTCTTCGCCGAACTCGAGATTGCGGCGGCGTGGCTGGGGCGGCGCTCCCGCCGTGAAGCGCTCGACATACTCACCCTGCCGGGCGTCGGGAGCACCGTCGGCGGTGGGAAACAGCACCTGGGCGCTACGTCGCAAGTGATCAATGAACGCCATTGTCGCCCGGCATCCAGATTTGCGGCATGAAGACCAATCCCACGACGGGGCCGTCCCGAGGGGTGATTGAAGTTCACACTAACGCATCGGTTGTTTCAAGACCATGGGCTGCCCCTAACGAGTTCGCCAAGAAAGCGGGCCCGCCCAACGACGCCTGCGCGGACACCCTTGATGACCGCTATGGGGTGAATCGGCAGGGTCCAGCG
>FTFU01001110.1_pt1 | contig 11356 bp, 12 predicted proteins | sample 1640511 | NCBI WGS metagenome assembly FTFU01 (sample SAMEA3914789, study PRJEB12502) | metagenome | biome: forest; material: soil | place: Canada | collected 2011-07-03 | depth 0.3 m | reverse complement strand
GATCGACACCAAGGTCCGCACCTTCTCCGGCGGCGCCGACGACTACATGACCAAGCCGTTCCACAAGGACGAGCTGGTCGCCCGCATCCACGCCGTGGTCCGCCGCTCCAAGGGCCACGCCCAGTCGGTGATCCGCACCGGCGACATCACCGTCAACCTGGACGCCAAGACCGTCGAGGTGAACGGCGCCCGCGTGCACCTGACCGGCAAGGAATACCAGATGCTGGAGCTGCTCTCCCTGCGCAAGGGCACCACCCTGACCAAGGAGATGTTCCTCAACCACCTCTATGGCGGGATGGACGAGCCGGAACTGAAGATCATCGACGTCTTCATCTGCAAGCTGCGCAAGAAGCTCGCCTCGGCCACCCACGGCAAGCACCATATCGAAACCGTCTGGGGCCGCGGCTACGTGCTGCGCGATCCGCACGAGATGGGCCAGATCTCGGCCGCCTGACGCCGAATCCACCTTTTTGAGTTCAAAACGCCCGCCGGCAGAACCGGCGGGCGTTTTCGTTTGGGGGGCGAGCGATAGCCCTTCCCCCATCGAGGGGGAAGGGTTTTACGCCCGACCAACAGCCATCACATTTCCCTCAATATTCGCCCAAGATGAAATCCAGTTAATGGACTGTTTGTAACTACGCCACCCGACGAGGCAGGCGTATCTCCATACTCATCGAACGCACCGACAGCATTCGATCCAGACATCTTGAATAACGTTTGGTCGCCCAGGTCGCGGACAGGGCGTAGAGGGGAGATGTTGACCATGCCCAAGCTCTTGCTCGCCACAATGCTGCTCAGTGCTCTGGCGTCTGCGGCCCAGGCGGGCTCGCCGCGACAGGACCAGACATGGCTGAACAACATCTCGCTGGTCGCGAACGACGCCCTCAGCGAGGCCGCCGCCGATCAGCATGGCGCCGGCGTCGTCTATGTCCCCATGTCCGTGGATTCCCATGGCCGCACCCACGTGCGGCCGCCGGAGCGGGTCTGCGGCGACGCCGAAATCGGGCGACGGGCCGTAAGAGCCCTGGCGTCGATCCAGGGCGCGCCTCGGCCGCCCGCCGATCTGACGGACCAGCCGATCCTGCTGCGCGTGGTGTTCACTGTGCCCGACGTCAACGACGGCGATACGGAAGCCGTGCTGAAACGATGCAACTGAAGACTGGGGAGGTGAAGCCGATCGCTTTGAAAACCCGACCAACTTTACGTCCGGCGCACAAACCAGCGGACGTTCTGTAACCCGACCAGCGCCAATAGGTGCGGTCCGCAGTCGCTTTGAAAGCCCGCGGGCTTTCGCATCCGGACCTCGAACAACACCCACAACCGCCCGATACCTCGTATCGGGCGCATGGAGGAGACTTGCGCCATGACCAAGCTTCTGATCGCCGCCTTGATGGCGTCCGCCCTGGGCTCTAGCGCTCAGGCGGCGACCTCGCCTGACCAAACCTGGATCGACAAGATGAGCTTCGCGGTCAACGACGCGCTGAGCCAGTCCAACGAAGCCCCGAACAAGATCGGGGTGGTCTATGTTCCCCTGACCGTCGACGCCCAGGGCCACGCCCACGCCATGGCGCCCGCGCAGAGTTGCGGCTGCCCCGACCTCGACCAGGCCGCCGTCGACGCCTTGAACGCCATGCAGGCCCCTCGCCCGCCCGCCGACCTGGCCGGCAAGCGGATCCTGGTCCGGGTGGTGTTCAAGGCCGAACCGACCCACGGCGACCTCAGCCGCGAAATCACGCCTTGCGGCTGAAGATCGTCTTGGCGGACCAGGGACGACGCCCCGATCAAGCCCTGTCCGCCGGGAATGTCAAATCGGCCATGTCGGCCCTTCTGCGACGCCCCCAATTGAGGGTATGCAACCCGCAGGGAGACGCAGCATGGCCGAAGGGTCCTCGACCGGGCTTGGCGAAACGATCGGAACGTTCGACTACATCGTGGTCGGGGCGGGCTCCGCCGGCTGCGTGCTGGCCAACCGGCTGAGCGCCGATCCGAGGCGGCGGGTGCTGCTATTGGAGGCCGGCGGCCACGACCGGCTGTTCTGGGTGCAGGTCCCGATCGGCTACCTCTATACCCAAGGCAAGCCCCGCACCGACTGGTGCTTCAAGACCGAGGCCGAAGCGGCCCTGGGCGGGCGGGCCCTGAACTATCCGCGCGGGCGGCTTCTGGGCGGCTCTTCGTCGATCAACGGCATGATCTACATGCGCGGCCAGGCGGCGGACTACGACCACTGGCGCCAGCTCGGTTGCGCAGGCTGGGGCTGGGACGAGGTCCTGCCCCTGTTCAAGGCCTCCGAGGACCACCATGCCGGGGCGGACGATCATCACGGCGCCGGCGGCCCGTTGAGGGTCGAGCGCCAGCGGCTCGGCTGGCCGATCCTGGACGCCTTCGCCGACGCGGCCGACCAGTGCGGCATCCCCAAGACGGACGACTTCAACCGCGGCGACAATTTCGGCAGCGGCAAGTTCGAAGTCACCCAGCGCGGCGGCCTGCGCTGGAGCGCCGCCAAGGCCTTCCTCGACCCGGCGCGCGGGCGGCCCAACCTGAAGATCGTCACCGGGGCTCAGGTCCAGCGGCTGATCATCGACCAGGGCCGGGCCGCCGGCGTGCTGTTCGCGCAGGGCGGCGTGCGACGCCACGCCCGGGCCGCCGGCGAGGTGATCCTCGCCGCCGGGGCGGTTGGCTCGCCGCACCTGATGCAGCTGAGCGGCCTCGGGCCCGCGCCCCTGCTGCAAGCCAATGGCGTGTCCGTCCTGCGCGACATGCCCGGCGTCGGCTCCAACCTGCAGGACCACCTGCAGATCCGCACCGTCTTTCGGGTCAGCGGGACCCGCACCCTGAACACCCGAGCCGCCAGCCTGATCGGTCGCGCCCTGATCGGCGCCGAATATCTGCTGAGCCGCTCCGGGCCGCTGTCCATGGCGCCGAGCCAGCTGGGCCTGTTCGCCTATTCGTCGCAACGCGCCGCCACGCCCGATCTCGAATACCACGTCCAGCCGCTCAGCCTGGACGCCTTCGGCCAGCCGCTGCACCCGTTCGACGCCTTCACCGCCTCGGTCTGCCACCTGCGCCCCGAGAGCCGCGGCGAAGTGGCCCTGTGCGGCCCCGACCCCGGCGTCGCGCCGGCCATCCGGCCCAACTATCTGAGCGCCCCGGCGGACCAGCAGGTGGCCGTGGAAGCGGTCGCCCTCACCCGCCGTATCGCCGCCGCCCCGGCCCTGGCCCCCTACCGGCCGGTCGAGCACCTGCCGGGCGCGGAGGTCACCGGGCCCGAGGCCCTGCTTTCCGCCATAGGCCGCATCGCCACCACCATCTTCCACCCGGTCGGCACCTGCCGCATGGGAACGGACGTGGCCGCGGTGGTCGACCCGCGCCTGAAGGTGCGGGGGATCGAGGCCCTGCGCATAGCCGACGCCTCGATCATGCCGACCATCACCTCAGGCAACACCCACGCTCCGACGGTGATGATCGCGGAGAAGACAGCGCAGATGGTGATCGAGGATGGGCGGGGCTAAGCCGCGATCAGGTGATCCTCAGTCGTCACCTCACCCAGCCCGATGTCAGGCTCGGCGCGCAGCCGGTCATAGATGGCGGCGAAGTCCTGCAGGGTCGTGTCCAGCAGGGCCTGCAGCGAGGGGATGACGAAATAGGTCGGCTGCAGGTCGTCGATTTTGTAGAGCGTGCGCATCACCCGCTCCAGATCGAACGCGATCCGCTTCGGTCGCGGGTCCTCCAGGCTGTAGAGGGTCTCGACGCGCGAGGAGACGATGCCGGCGCCGTAGATCCTCAGGCCCTCGGGCGCGGCGATCAGGCCGAACTCGACCGTGTGCCAATAGAGCCGCGCCAAGTGGTGCAGCTGGCCAAGGCCGAGCGCCCGAAGGCCGCCTCGCCCATAGGCGCACATATAGTCGGCGAACACCGGGTCGGTCAGCATCGGCACATGGCCGAACACGTCGTGGAAGATGTCCGGCTCCTGCAGGTAGTCCAGCTGGTCCGGCCGGCGGATGAACTGGCCGGCGGGAAAGCGCCGGTTGGCCAGGTGGTCGAAGAACACCGAATCCGGCACCAGGCCCGGCACCGAAACCACGGTCCAGCCGGTCAGCCTTTCGAGCGCAGGATTGACGCGCCTGAGATCGGGAATGCCGCCGCCGTGCAGGTCCAGGGCGTCCAGCCCCCGCAGGAAGGCGTCGCAGGCGCGGCCCTTGAGCAGGCCCGCCTGGCGCTCATAGAGGGTCAGCCAGACCTGGTGCTCGGCCGGGGTGTAGTGATCCCAGCCATGGTCGATGGTCCAGTCCGCCGCTGCGCCCGGCGGGGGCGTCAGTTCGGTCGGTCCAGCCATCAGGCGACCTCCTTCACCTCGGCCGCCACCTTGGCCCGCAGTTGCACCGCGCCGAAGGTCGAGCGGCTGAGGGCGTCGCGCAGTTCGTAGCGCAGCACGGCGCCCTCGCCGATCGCCCCCAGGCGGAGCGGACGGTGTTCGGCCAGACTGATCACAGATCCCTCGGCGAAGCCGCCCGCGCGGGCGGCTTCGCCGATAGCGTTGGCGAAATCGAGGACGATGGGGGCGTCGCTGGCCAGGGCGCCGTCCAACTCCAGGGCCGGGCCGCCGCTGAGGCGCCCATCGCGCCAGGCCTCGCCCAGGGAGTCTGGGGTCACCGCCACCGGCGACTGGGCCGCGCCGTCAGGCCGCGACACCTGCAGCACCACCAGGCGGATGGCGGCGATCGCCTCGGCCCGGCCGGCGCCCTTGGCCAGCGCGCCGACGATGACCGCAGCGCCGCGGCGAAGCTCCATCCCGTTCGCTGCCGCAAACGGGCCGCAGGAGCGGGCCAGGTCGGGATCGGACGGCAGTGGCGATGCGCAGGCGGACGGCTCGAAGCGGACATAGTGCTGAGCGCCACGGTTCAGGAAGGCGGCGACCCCGCGCAGCAGCGGCTCGCAGCGGCTCCAGTCGGCCAGGGCCGCCCGCAGGGTCGGGGCGATTTCCGCGGCGCTGACGCACCAGCCCATGTCGTCCGACACCACCACCAGACGTCCCTCGCAGCCCCCTTCGAGCGAAGCCAACTTCATATGGGTCAGGTCCTCCTGGGCGCGCCGGAATCGTCCGCAACAAGATCACCGAATAATGCCCCCAATATGGCGGTAGATTGTTGCTAAATGGTCTCCATCTCTGGAATAGTTGGCGAAACGTAGCGCGACACGCGCGAACGAGGGCACGAAGTTGCAGAAGCTGTCCCGCACCGACCGAAGGATCCTGGAAACCCTGCAGACCGAGGGCCAATTGTCCAATGTCGACCTCGCCGCGCGGGTCGGCCTGTCGCCCAGCCCCTGCCTGCGCCGGGTCAAGGCGCTGGAGGCGGACGGGGTCATAGCCGGCTATGTCGCCCTGCTCGACCGGCGCAAACTGGGCCTGGACGTGGTGGCCTTCGTCGAGGTCCAGGTCGACCGGCACAACGACACCGTGGCCGAGGCTTTCAGGCACGCCATCCTGCGCGACCCGGCGGTTGTGACCTGCCAGGCCATGACCGGGGCCTTCGACTATCTGCTGAAGGTGTTGGCGCCCAACCTGGACGCCTATGCCGATTTCACCATGAAGCGCCTCTTGAAGATGCCGGGGGTCAAGGACGTGCGTTCCAGCTTCGTGCTGGAGACGCTGAAGGACTCCACCGCCCTGCCCCTGACGCAGATCGAGGAGCGGTGAGGGGGAAGACAGCCACAGTGACTTCAATGTGACGCCAGCGCGGCCTATCGTGCCGCTTCGATCATCCCCGAAGGCGGAGCAAGGCATGAACCAGGCGGCGAAGGCTGTGACCCTCAGCATCATTCTCTTGGCGCTCGGCGCCTGCGTCGCCGGGTCCGCAGATTCCGCGCATACGGCGGAGGGCGGGACCCTGGCTCAGTTCTTCCTGGGCTTCTGGCATGGCCTGATCGGCCCGGTGACCCTGATCGTCGAAATCGTGGGCAAGTTCTTCCCGCACCTTTTGCCGTGGAAGGCCCATCTCTACGAGGCCAAGGCCCAGGGCGTCGGCTACGACCTGGGCTTCTACCTGGGCCTCGCCGGCAGCCCGGTCATCGTCTGGTCGCGCCGCCGGTGAGCCGAGGAGAGGCGTTCGCAGCGACGGCGCCTTCGCTCGAATGTCAGCTTGCCGGCGGGGATTGGAGGGTGAGAATCGACCCAAACCGGACTCCCGGAGCCGTTCCTGCTACGCTCGTCCTATGTTTGGCACGCCCGATCAGCATCAAGTTTGCGAACGCTTCGGCGCGCCCCTCGTCTTATCACCGCCGGATCTAAAGGTAGGTATCGCCAAGGCCACCCTCTCGTCGGCCACGCGCCTAAACGGTCTCCGCCATCCTCCCACTGGGGATACGACCGGCTGGTACATCTGGGCCGGGGAGACCTTGTCTAGCGAAGCTGATTTCTTCGCGCCGCTCCACGTGGCGCATCTCGACGAGTTTTGCCCTAGAGTGCTGGCGTATCTGGGTCTGCCACCCGGTTGGCGCTTTCTGATCGCCGACGGATACGAAGATGTTTGGTTCGATCCCACGCTGTTGGAAGGCTCCTAACACCAGTTGCGGCCACTGCCGCCCGGTGTACCCTGAAGCGATGGTCACGCATTACCGTTCGGCAGACCCAATAAGCAGCCTCTGGCATTGGAGCCAGCGGCGCCGGGCCGTCAAACGCTATCTCGCGATCCTGCCGCGCCGCTTGCGCGAGGACTACGGCCACCGTGGTCCGTACACGCCTATGCAGGTCGAAGCGTCCATCGCACGCCACAAAATATCGTCACCCCGGTACGCGGACTTTGCCGTCGCGTTGTTCTGTGACCCTGCCCAGCTTCGCCAATTCCGACCCGAGAACGGCCGAAAGCCGGATTATGAGTCGATGCGTCAGGAATTGGGCGCGCTATTTTTCGGCGGCGACCCTGATTTCACCTTGAGGGACGTAGCACGCTACTCGTCGGAACATGGAGGCAGCGGCCATGAGACCGGCCACGGTGGCGATGGTGGCAGCCATCATGGAGGGGACGGCGGCGGGCATCATTGAGACCGCCGGAGAGGCTGGATTCCACCCCGTCCTGCCCTCAGGTGCGGCAGCTTTCGGCCCCGACGTCCTGCTCGCCATGAAGGGCGAGTTTCCGGCAAGGAACCCTCGACCGTCCACGACCCATAATGGAATTTGGGAATGTCTGTTCCTGGGCGGTCGATCGACTGGGAAAATCACCTCCCCTCTAATCGGCGGCAGCGTTTTTCCGAAGCGCATCCATCTTAGTCACCATCTCGTCTCGGTTAATGCCAGACCAGAAGGCAGGAACGTAGTATTTTGTCCTTTTGTATGTTTCTTTTTGCTTGAATTTAAGACGTATGCGGGCCGAGCTCCGCCCTTCTTCTGCCGCGACTTCAGCAATATCGCGCCAATAAAATCGTTCTGATTTTCCTGTAATGGGAATTGATACGCTAAGTTTATCATCATCAAATTCGACCGACGCGGGGTTGTGAAGAACCATTGCCAACATAGAAATGACAAAAATCAATATGGCTGAAAATAGTAGCCCCAACGTCCACTTCGCCACCAAATTATTCGAAGCCAGCGCGCAGACACCCAGCACTGCCGCTACTGCAAGCGGGGAAAGCGATGCAAGAATTAACTTCGGCCGAGATTGGGTATACGTTTCACTGATCAAAGGCTGCCCCTCGCCATCTTGGCCTCGCGCGGACACTGGATCGGGCACAGCCTGATCGTCAAGGGCGGCTCTCCACCCTCAAGAGCCATTCAAATAGTCCGCTCTCGGGCAAACAGGTAGAGCTTCGCGTCATCGCGGATCGGTCCGGTCGCGGTGACTCAATGCGGATGGCTATCAGCCACGCGATGTGGTCTGTGCCGCCCCATGCCCCGTGAAACCGTCCACATCCTCCAGGCCTACGTCGCCGGCCGCGGCAAGGGCCTGAAGGCGGAGCCCCAGGTGGGCTGCAAGACAGCGGAGGAGGCGCGGCGAAAGGCCGAACGCCTGGCGCCGCTTCGCCTGGGCGTCGTCGCCTTTTCAGTGACCGCCGACGTCGAAATGGGCGACTATGACGAGCAGCCGCAGATCCTGTTCAAGTCAGGCCAACTGCCGCCGCCGTGGAACGAGGACTGAACGCCCGACCAATCCGACCTGCCTCACCAGGGATCGCCCGTATGCCGCAATCGAACCGCCTCCCCATCCGTCGGTTCTTGGTCCTGATGTTGGCGACATTGCTCGGCCAACCCGCCCTTGCCGCGCCGGTTTCCACGGCCGCGCCCCCCAGCTTCGACGGGGCGGACCACGCTGTCGTCCTGACGGTCCATGCCGAGGGCATCCAGCTTTACGAGTGTCGACAGGACGCCGGCAGCCCCGCTGCATGGACCTTCCGTGAGCCTATCGCCACCCTGATCAGCCAAGGCAAGACCATCGGACGCCACTACGCCGGTCCAACCTGGGAGCTGGACGATGGCGGGGCCGTGAAGGGCAAGCTGCTCGCCAGCACTCCTGGCACGGGCCCGGACGACATCCCGCTGCTGAAACTGAGCGTGTCCGAGCACCGGGGAACAGGCGCGTTAAAGGACGCGAACCTTGTCCTGCGCCTAAATACCCACGGCGGCGCCCTGAAAGGGGCTTGCGTGGCCGCGGGCGAACTCCACGCCGAGCCCTATTCCGCCGACTACGTTTTTCTGCACTGATTTTTCTTGGCGTTGGTGGGGAACGGCCGCGGTTAGCGCCCGCTCGCATCGGCGACGACCTCGCTCAGGCCATCTTCTTCATACTGAGGATCGGCACGGGCGGCTCCAGGATCTGGCCCACCATGGCGGGATTGCGGGCCTTGCCTGGCGTCGGAAGGGCCAGGATGGCGCGGACCACGTCCATGCCCTCGACCACCTGGCCGAACGCCGCATAGCCGGCGTTGTCGCCAGGCGCTTTCGGATCAGCATCGAAGGACGGCACCGGTCCGCAGCAGATGAAGAAGTCGACCCTGGCGGTCCCCAGGCCGCTGCGGGCCATGGAGATGGTTCCGTCCTGGTGCGACAGGCCGGTCTGCAGCGTGCTTTCATGCTTGATCGGCGCCAGCAGCTTGGCCGGATTGTTGCAGATCCGACCTTCGATGAAGCCCGTGGTCGGCGCCCCTTCGGTGCGTGAGGCGCGAAAGAAATTCGCCCCCTCGTGGCGGCCGGCCTCGGCGTAGCGCAGGAAGTTGGCGGTGGTGATCGGCGCCTTGGCGGCTTCGAGCTCCAGCACGATCAGGCCCTGTCCGGTCTTGAGCGCCAGCCTGGGCTTTGCGCCCGCGGCCTGCGCCCAGACGGGGCCGGCGATCAAGGCGCCCGCCGCGGCGCACAGGTTGCGCCGTCCGATCCGCAAATCGCCCATCGCCAACTCCCCCTGATCCATTTGAGCGCCAGCCTATCAGACCCAGCCTATCAGACTCTGGGGCCCGCCGGGTCACATCAAGCCCCATACCGCTCCAGGTTATTGCGGGAAACCTTCCGCTCTGCCCTGATCGCCGTCGGGGTGCGGGTGATGCGAGATCGGCTCGACCCGCCAGCGGTGGAGGCGCGCCCGGATCAGCACGGAAGGGAGGACTGGACGTGCCCAATCGATCGAAAGCGGCCCGGCGCCTGTTCGCCGCGATGGCGCTGTTCGCCTCACCCATTCCCCTGGCCGCAGCGCACGCCCAAACCGCGTCCCAGAGCGCGTCCCAGAGCGCGTCCCCGGGCGCCGACCTGGCGCCGCCGCGCCTGGCGGAGATCGTGGTGACCGCCAACAAGCGCTCCGAGGACCTGTCGCAGGTTCCGATCAGCATCAGCGCCTACAGCGAAAAGGCGCTGGAGGCGGCGGGGGCCAGGAACCTCCAGGACGTGGCGGCGCTGACGCCCGGGGTCGAGTTCGACAATTCCGCGGGGTTCGGGCCGGGAACCTTCACCAACATCTCGATCCGCGGCGTCAATTCCTTCATCGGCACGGCGACGACGGGGCTCTATGTCGACGACACGGCGGTCGGGGCGCGGATCACCTCCCTGTCCTATTTCGGCAGCCCCCAGCCGCTGGTGTTCGACATCGACCGGGTCGAGGTGGATCGGGGGCCACAGGGCGCCCTGTTCGGCGCAGGCGCGGAGGGCGGGGCCATACGCTTCATCGGCAAGGATCCCAGCCTCACCACCGTCTCCGGCGTCGGCCGGGTTGAGGGCGCCGGCACGGACCGGGGCGACGCCAGCTATGAGGCTGGCGCGGCGATCGGCGGGCCACTGGTCAAGGACACGCTGGGCTTTCGCGCCAGCGGGTGGTGGCGAACCGACGGCGGCTATGTCGACCACGTTGCCCCCTTCACCGGCGGGGTGGTGAAGGCGAACGCCAATTCCAGCCAGTCCTATGTGCTGCGCGCCGCCGTGACCTATTCCCCCGTCGCCTGGCTCAAGATCACCCCTTCGGTCTACGACCAGTCCGTGCACCTGGACGACAGCGGCGCCTTCTTCGAATATTTGTCGAACCCGGGCCGCGGCCAGTTCCGGAACGGGCGCCTGCTCAGCCAGCCCAGCACCGACCAGTTCGTCATCGGCGCGCTGAAGATCGAGGCCGGCCTGGGCGGCGCCGACTTCACCTCGATCACCTCGTACCTAAACCGCTCGGGCAAGCTGACCGACGACAACACCAGCTATGTCGGCGCGCTGATCGGCGCCTTCGGCCTGGCGGGGGGCTATGGAAATCCGCTGGGGCCGGAATATCCCACGAGCTATGCCGACGCGGCGCCGACCAGGCTGACCACGGGCCTGCATAGCGTGACCGAAGAGGCCCGGCTGAAGAACGCCGGCGCCGCGGACCGGCTGAACTGGACCCTCGGCGTGTTCTACACCCACGCCAGTCAGGTCGACGCCGAAACGGTGTTCACGCCCTTCGTCCAGACCATCCTCGGCAATCCGCCGACCCTGGCGGCCATCGCCATCACCAGCGGCTCACGCGACAGCCAGCTCGCCGGCTTCGGCCAGGCCGACTATGAGCTGGTCCATGGCCTGAAGCTGATCGCCAGCGTGCGGGTGGCGCGGACGAAGTCGAGCTTCACCCAGACGGCCGGCGGCATCTTCGAAGCCGGCGTGCCGGCCAGTTCGACCGGCAGCCAGACGCAGACCCAGGTCACGCCGAAATTCGGCGTCTCCTACCAGATCAACGACGCCAACATGGTCTACGTCTCGGCCGCCAAGGGCTATCGCGTCGGCGGCGGCAATCCCCTGATCCCGGCGACCTGCGGCCCGATACCCGCGACCTACGCCTCCGACTCGCTGTGGAGCTACGAGATCGGGGCCAAGGACAAGCTGATGGGCGGCCGGATCGAGGTCGACACCAGCGTCTTCCACGTC
>FTFU01001541.1_pt1 | contig 11599 bp, 10 predicted proteins | sample 1640511 | NCBI WGS metagenome assembly FTFU01 (sample SAMEA3914789, study PRJEB12502) | metagenome | biome: forest; material: soil | place: Canada | collected 2011-07-03 | depth 0.3 m | reverse complement strand
GACAGGTTCAGGCTATCAGCGCGGCCGCGCATCGGGATCTTCACATTGACGTCGCAGGCGGCGGCGAGGTCCGGCGGCAGGCCGGCCTGTTCGTTGCCCATCAGGATCAGGGTGGGCGCCTCGTAGCGGGCCGAGCGGTGATCGACCGCGGCCGTCAGCAGGGTGCCGACCACCGAGCCTGGCCAGCCCGCCCGCCAGGCGAGGAATTCCCCGACCGTGGCCTTGTAGAGCGGCACGGCGAAGATCGAGCCCATGGTGGCCCGCACCGCCTCCACCGAATAGGGGTCGCAGCATTCGCCGACTAGGATCACCCCGCCGCAGCCGGCGGCGTCGGCCGTGCGGACGATGGTCCCGAGGTTGCCCGGGTCGCGCACCGCCTGCAGCGCCACCCAGCAGCGCGCGTCGGCCGGCTGCAGGCTCTGCAGATCGGCGAACACCTGGGGGAAGACCGCGATCACGGTCTGGGGATTATCGCGGCGGGAGACCTTTTCCAGGATCTCGCGATTGACCTCGATCACGTCGCCACCGGCCTTGGCGGTGGCCTCGGCGGCTCGGCGCAGGATCGGCATGGAGGCCGCCTCAGGGCCGTAGAGCAGGATCTTTGGGATCCGGCCGAGGTCCAGCGCCTCGCCGACCAGCTTCAGGCCCTCGGCCAGGAACAGGCCCGACTCTTCGCGCTCCTTGCGCAGGTGCAGGGCGCGGACCGCCTTGACGGTCGGGTTGGTGAGCGAGGTGACCTGGCGCGGGCTCACGGCTCGGCGCTCCAGCGGGCGAAGAAGGAAAGGCCGACGCCGCGCTCGAATTGCGCCGGATCGCGAGCCTCTTCCATCAGCGCCAACTCGCCCCAGTCGACGTCGCCGCCGCGGCCCGCCATCCCCTCGGCCATCAGGCCCGCCAGCGACAAGCCCGAGATCCGCTCGGCATAGCCGTTGAGTAGGAGGAACGAGGCGTCCGGCGACAACAGCTGGATGCAATCGCCCAGCAGCCCCGGCAGGTCCTCGAACAGGCGCCAGACCTCGCCGCCCGGGCCGCGGCCATACTTGGGCGGATCGAGGATGATCCCGTCATACTGCACGCCGCGCCGCACTTCGCGCTGGACATAGCGGCGCGCGTCCTCGCAGATCCAGCGGATCGGGCGGTCGGCCAGGCCTGAGAGGTCCGCGTTCTCCCGCGCCCAGCCGATCGCTTTCTTGGAGGCGTCTACATGGGTCACCGTGGCCCCGGCGCCGGCGGCGACCAGGCTGGCGACCCCGGTATAGCCGAACAGGTTCAGCACGCGGCCGGGCCTGGCGCGCAGGCGCTCGTCGAGCCAGGCCCAGTTGGCCGCTTGTTCTGGAAAGAAGGCCAGGTGGCGGAAGGCGGTGAAGCGGCCCTTGAAGCGGATATCGCGCCAGGCCAGGGGCCAGGTGTCCTTGGGTTGGGCCTTGAAGCGCCAGCGGCCGGCTTCGTCCTCGTCGCTGGGCTCGAACACCGCATCCGCCGTTTCCCATTCGTCGGCGGACAGGCGAGGGGCCCACAGGCATTGGGGCTCAGGGCGCACCACGCGATAGGGGCCGTAGCGCTCGAGCTTGCGCCCGCCGCCGCTGTCGACCAGGGCGTAGTCGCGCCACCCTGTCGTGCGCATGACGATCGGGGCGGGGGCGAGGGAGGGGTGCGCAGCGCTCATGCAGCCCGAATAAGCGGCCAGCGGCGCCTGCGTCCAGTGCCGCCGCGACGAACACGGCGGCTTGAACCGCGGTTCCCTTGCAGTAACAGTCGCTTTTTCGTTATCTGGACTCACATAAGACTACCGTTGGGGAAACGCCGATCGTGACGTTCACAGCCGTTCAGCCCGTCAAGTCCGCGCGCAAGGCCAAGGGCGATGGTCATCTGCGGCGGGCGGAGATCTTGAAGGCCGCCGAGACGATCTTCGTTCGCGACGGATATCAAGGCGCGACCATCCGCAAGATCGCCGACGAGGTCGGGGTGTCTTCCACCGCCCTCTACATGCACTTCCGCGACAAGGACGAGATCCTCATCGAGATCGCGGAAAACGCGGTCGGCGCGCTTCTGGCCAGCAACACGGAAATCGCCAGCGAGCCCCTGGACGCGGTCACCCGAGTGCGGAAGATGCTGACCGCCTATATGCGGTTCGGCCTGGCCAATCCGAACACCTATCAGCTCGTCTATCTTTCGCCCGAAGAAGAGCCTGGCCCCAAGCACGAGCGACTGACCGAGATTTCCGCACGGTGCTACGAAGCCTTTCGCAGCACCGTGGCCGAGATCGAGTCCGAGGGGCGCCTGCCGATCGGCAAGAGCGACCTCGCCGCGCACATCCTGTGGAGCGCCTGCCATGGCCTGGTGGCCCTGCGCATCTGCCGCACCCGCATGGTCTGGGAGGATAATGAGGTCCTCTTGTCGTCGATGCTGGACAGCGTCTTCGACGGCATTTTGACCCGCTGATCAATCGACCTACTGCGACTCGGACGGCGTGTTCGTGGGCGCGCTCTCCGAAACCAGGCCGGCGCTGGGGACCAGGGCGTAGGCGCTGTAGCCGCCGCGTTTCAGGTCCGCCGACAGAGACAGGTGGGCGACGCCGTTGTTCATCCGCGCGCGGTAGACCTCGGTCGCCTCCAGCACGCGCATCACATAGTTGCGGGTTTCGGAGAAAGGAATGCACTCCACGTAGTCGACCGGGTCGACACTGGACGTGCGGGGGTCGCCGCAATAGCTGACCCACTCGATAGCCCGGCTGGGGCCGGCGTTGTAGGCCGCGGCGGCCATCAGGTAGGAGCCGCTGAAGTCGCTGATGATGTGGCCTAGATAGGCTGAGCCCAGGCGCATGTTGTAGTCGGCCTCATCCAGCCGCCCCGGCGAATAGGGCTCGCCGATCCGCCGGGCGACGGCATGGGCGGTCTCCGGCATCAGCTGCATCATGCCCCGCGCCCCGGCGCCGGATCGCACGTGCGGGTCGAAGCCGCTTTCCTGCCGGGTAATGCCGAAGACGATGGCGGCTTCGGGCGACCCCGGCGTGGACGGCGCCGAGCGCACGGGATAGCCTCGCTCCGGCAGGACGTGCCCGTTGTGGGCCGCCATCCGCACCACCTTCATCGCCAGGTCCTGGTCGCTGTAGCTCCGGGCGAGGTCGACCAGCAACGCGCTTTCGGTTGAACTCGGCAAGGTCTCGTCGATCTGCAGCACAAAGGTGCGGAACATGTCGCGCTCGCTGAGGTCGCCCAGCATGCGGGCGGCGCGCACCTGTTCGCGGCCATCGAAGCGGGCGCGGTCGGCGGAGGTGGGGACGGGGTCGTGTCCGAGCACGAGGTCGGTCTGGCCTGACCGCTCGGCGGCGAGCTGACCATAGAAGGTCGTCGTATAGCGGCCCCCCGCTTGGTAGAAGGCGCCGGCGACCTCCTCCTCGCCCATGGCCTCGGCCGCGCGGCCGCGCCAGTAGAGCGCCCGGGCCTGGGTGATTGGAGCCAGGCCCACCCGCTGGATCTCGCCGAAATACTGGTCGGCAGTCACCGGGTCGTGCAGCTTCGAGAGCGCGATCCAGCCCGCGTAGAACTCGGCCCCGGTGAAGTCCTCGCCCATGGTCAGGCCCGTGTGGGCCGCCGCGGCATAGGCGGTCTTGTAGTCGCCGATCTTGAGGGCCGCGTTGATCATCTGGCGGCGGACCGTCCAGTTGCGGCTGGCGGCGCCTTCGTTGGGGGCGTCGACCGGGAACTTGGCGACCAGGGCCAGGGCTTCGGTGTCGAGGCCGCGATTGTGCAGGTAGCGGGCGCGCTCGATGGCCAGGCCGGGGCTGTCGGCCACCGAGGCGGGCAGGGCGGCGACGAGGCCGGGGGCACGGCTGGAGTCCTCACGCAAGGCCATCCGCGCCTCGGCCAGGGCCTGCTGATCCGGCGGCAACAGCGGCAGCATGTCGTGCAGGGCCGGCCCTTGCGGGCCATAGAGCAGGGTGTCGGCCCGCTTGATGTGGTCATCGACCGTGAGGAGATCGCCAAAGCGGCTCAGCATCGTGCGCTGGACGTCGGCTTCGAACTCGTGGTCGCGCCACCAGCGACGGATAACATCCTGGGCCTTTTGAGTCTGGCCCAGCTGCTTGTAGGCGGCGGCAAGGGCCATGGCGCCCTGGGGCGAAATGGGCTCGACGCCGCCGAACCAGCCGACGATGGACGAGGGCCCCTGACCGGAAATCTCCAGCACCTTTTCCGCGGCCTGCTGTCGCCGGGCCGAGCGAGGCCAGCCGGCCAGGTCGCGCCGCGCCTGGTCCAGCTCCAGGAATGACAGCTGCTCGCCGGTGTTGTCGACGATCGCCCACAGGGCCAGCTTTCGTGCGGCCGGGTCGCTGATCAGGGCCCTGGCCGATTGCGCGCTGGCCCCGTCGCCGCGCTTGGCGGCGCGCAAGGCCGATTCCAGGGCATAGCGATCCGAATCGCTCAAGCCGCCCGCGGGCGCGATCGCCGGAAACTGAACCAGCACCGAGGCGTTGTCGGAGGAACCGAGGGGAAGGGGCGCAGACGCAGTAACGACCTGAGCGTCCGCGGACGTTTTGACGAGCCCAAGCATCGCCATGGCGAACAAGGCGCGGGGCAAGGACACCGACAAAATCACACTCTCCGTTCGTCCGCCCATTTGGGCGGTTGCAGCAATAGGCCGGCCAGCCATATTGTCCGCGCCGAAAACAGCCGCAAGCGCGGTCGCCCTCTTTCACGGCAATTTGCTGAGCTCATGACCCTTCCTCTCTTCCGGGGCGTTTTCCCCGCCCTGATCACACCCTTTCGCGACGGCCAGCTGGACGAAGAAGCCTTCGTCGCCCTGGTCGAGCGGCAGATCGCTGGGGGAGTCCACGGGCTGGTCCCGGTGGGCACCACCGGCGAGACCGCGACTCTCAGCCATGATGAGCATAGACGAGTCGTGGAACTATGCGTCGAAACCGCGCGAGGTCGCGTGCCGGTGATCGCCGGCGCGGGCTCGAACTCGACCCACGAGGCCATCGAGCTCGCCGGCCACGCCAAGGCGGTGGGCGCGGACGCGGCCCTGGTGGTCACCCCCTATTACAATCGGCCGAGCCAGGAGGGGATCTACCGGCACTACGAGGCGATCAACAACGCGGTGCAACTGCCCGTGCTGGTCTACAACGTGCCCTCGCGGACCTCGAGCGACGTCACCAACGAGACCCTGGCCCGGCTTGCCAAGCTGCCGAACATCGTCGGCATCAAGGACGCCACCGGCGACATGACTCGGGCGAGCTTTCAGCGCCTGATGTGCGGCCCGGACTGGGTGATGCTGTCGGGGGATGATCCGACGGCCCTGGGCTATATCGCCCATGGGGGCCACGGCTGCATCTCGGTCACGGCCAATGTGGCGCCCAAGGCCTGCGCCGATTTCTACAACGCCTGCCTCGAGGGTGACTTCGACACGGCGCGTGCGCATCAGGACAAGCTGGTGCGGCTGCACAAGGCGCTGTTCCTGGACGCCTCGCCGTCGCCGACCAAGTTCGCCTTGGCGCAGCTCGGCCTGTGCTCGGACGAGGTGCGGCTGCCGATCTCGCCCTGCGCCGAGGCGGTCCAGCCGGCGATCCTGGAGGCCATGCGCGAGGCCGGCGTGCTGCCATGAAGCTGATCGCCGAAAACCGGCGGGCCAGGTACGATTATTTCCTCGACCAGACCTTCGAAGCGGGCCTGTCCCTGACCGGCACCGAGGTCAAGGCGCTGCGCGAGGGCAGGGCCAATATCGCTGAATCCTATGCGGCGACCGAGGGCAATGAGATCGTCCTGATCAACGCCTATATCCCCGAATACGGCCCCGCCAACCGCTTCAACCACGAGCCGCGGCGGCCGCGGAAGCTGTTGCTGCACCGCAAGGAGATCGACCGGCTGCTGGGCGCGGTGAACCGCGAGGGCCGCACCCTGATTCCCACCAAGCTCTATTTCAACGACAAGGGCATGGTGAAGCTGGAGCTGGCCGTGGCCAAGGGCAAGAAGCTGCACGACAAGCGCGAGGCGGAGGCCGACCGCGACTGGAAGCGCGAGCAGGGAAGACTCATGCGCGACCGGGGCTGAGCGCCAGTTTCAGGGCGGCGGCGGGCCCATCCGATTTCTCGGCGCGCCGAAGATACGCCTCAGCTTTCCTTCTATCGCGATCCGCAGGACCTCTTCACTGCCGTATCCGCGCGACAGGAAGTGAAGGTTGCGGCCGAGGCTGAAATAGTGGAAGCCGCCGCCCGCCGCCAAGAGTTTCAGGGCCTTGCGCGAATAGAGGGATATGTGGCCGTTCCGCGGGCCGGCATACCACCAGTCGAGCTTGGTCTTGGGGGACACGGCGCCGTCGGAAACATTGGTGCCGATCAGCACCAGCAACTGTCCCACGACGCAGCGGTCGCTGAGGTCCTTCAGCGCCGTCTGGGGAGCGGGCGCGTGCTCGATCACCTCGAAGGCCGTGCAGAAGGTGTACTGGCCGCGGGCGGTGATGTGGTCCTTTCCACCGTGCGGATCGACGCTGTCATAGACCCAGCCGCGTTCGCGCAGCAGCGCCGCCGCCAGCCCGTTGCCCCCGCCGTAGTCGAGCCCGACCGGCGAGCCGCCGACGGCCTTGAGATAGGCCTCGCTGACATAGGCGTTCGATCTTGGCCGTTCCTCGACGTAGGCGGGGTCCACCTTGGCGTAATCGTCATTGTAGATGAATTCCCGCCACCGGCGGTCGGTGAACCCGTCGAACGCCACGGTGAAGATGAACCCGCACTCGGCGCACTGATAGTAGGGAATATCGACCCCGTAGCGGCCCAGCGGATAAGGGTCTGAACTGCAGGATTTGCCGAGGTCGACCTTGGCGAAAAAGAGCGCCTCTGACTGGCAAATCTTGCAGCGTTCAGAGGTCTTTTCGCTGACGTCCAGATCAATAATCCGGCGCAAGTCGGGGCGAGCAACCACAGCCATGAGCGATCCCTTCCGGCCATTTGTCTGAATCGCTCCCGACTTACAGCGGCTCAGATCAAACGACGACTGATCGTGATGTCCATTCCATTATCGAAAGGCATGCTAAAAGTCATCAGGGGGCTTGAGAGGCGCGCCCTGTTGCTGTGGAAGCATTCGTAGAATGGTGGATCAGCTTTGCAGGTAGGCCTGCACACGCCCAAACACCGCCTCGAACATGGCCGGGGTCAGGCGGCCGGTGTTCGTGTTCAGCCGCGAGCAATGGTAGCTGTTGAACAGGCGATAACCGCCGACGTCGGTTTCGGTCCCGTGTCCTGCTTCCGCGGCCGAGGCTTTTTCCCCCAAGGCGCGCAGCACGCTGCGCCGCGAGACGTCGCCCAGGGTGACGATCGCCTTCAGGCGGGGCAGGGCCTTGATGCGCGCAACGAGGAACGGGCGGCAGTGCGTCTCTTCAGCCGGCAACGGCTTGTTGCCCGGTGGGGCGCAGCGCACGGCGTTGGTGATCATGCAATCCACCAGCTCCAGCCCGTCGTCTGGCCGGGCCTGATAGTCGCCCTGGGCGAAGCCGAGCTTGACCAGGGTGCCATAGAGCAGCCAGCCGGCGTGGTCGCCGGTGAAGGGGCGTCCGGTGCGGTTGGCGCCGGCCCGCCCGGGGGCAAGGCCCACGATCAGCAGGCGGGCGGTCTCGTCGCCGAAGGATGGCGCGGGACCATTGAACCAATCGGGATTTTCGGCCTGGTTGGCGCGCCGGTATTCGACGAGGCGAGGGCAGAGCGGGCAGTCGCGCGGCGGCTCGGCCGCGACAGCATCAGATATCGGCATTCGCCTCGCGCTCGGCTTCGGCGGCGTCGCCCTGGATGAAACGGGGCAGGGGCGAACGGGCGGGACGCCCGATGATGGAGGACAGATCCGCCAGGTCGACGAAGGAATCCGCTTGGCGCCGCAGGTCGTCCGAGGCCATGGGCGGTTGGGACTTCATGGTCGAGACCACGGTCACCCTCACGCCCTTCTGCTGCACCGCCTGGACCAGGCGGCGGAAATCTCCGTCGCCGGAGAAAAGAACCGCGTGGTCGATGTGAGAGGCCATCTCCATCATGTCGACGGCGATCTCGATGTCCATGTCGCCGCGCCAGCGCCGGCGGCCCTGGCTGTCGGTGTATTCCCGCGCTGTCTTGGTCACCAGAGTGTAGCCGTTGTAGTCAAGCCAGTCGACCAGCGGGCGGATAGGCGAATAGTCCTGATCTTCGACCAGGGCGGTATAGTAATAGGCGCGGGTCAGCATGCCGCGCTTGCGGAACTCGTCCAGCAGCTTCTTGTAGTCGATGTCGAAGCCGAGATTCTTGGAGGCTGAATAGAGATTGGCGCCGTCGATAAACAGGGCGATACGGTCGTTCGGGTAAAATGTCATACGCTGAAAATTCCTGGCGAAAATCCTGAGTGAAATGCGGTCTCGACTCGACAGCGCTGTTCTAATCGCTTTGGGCGGCAATCTGAAGGCCGGCTTCGCATCGTGCGAGCTGTTGCTCGAGGCCGCGCTGGATCAGTTTGCGGCGGCCGGTTTGCTGCTCCTTGGCCGCTCATCCTGGTGGCGGTCGGCGGCCTGGCCTGATCCGGGCGAGCCTGATTATCTCAACGGCGTCGTCATTGTCGAGACGACGCTGGCCCCGGCGGCGATCCTCGCGGCGCTGCACGGGATCGAAGAGCGCTTCGGACGAGTCCGGAGCCTGCCCAATGCGCCGCGGACCCTGGACCTGGACCTGATCGCCTACGGCCGCATCGTATCGCTGGAAATTTCGCCGATCCTGCCGCATCCCCGGGCCGCAGAGCGGCTGTTCGTCATGGGGCCCTTGGCCGAGATCGCGCCGGACTGGGTTCATCCCGTCCTCGGCGAGACGGCGGCGGATCTGGCGGCCAAGGCGACGGTGGGCCGAGACGCCGCCCCGTTGCGCTGATTATTTAACCACGAAGCACACGAAGGGGGCGAGCCAACTGCATCTTCGCCAGAGAGGCGATTCTTCGTGTTCTTCGTGTGCTTCGTGGTTAAATTGCCTGGCTGCGCTTCGCGCCTGGAGCCTGTGTTCCTGGCGGCGATGTCCATCGCACGCGCAGCATTGCATCCACAGCCCAAACTCTCTATTTTGTCGGGTTCTATCCCCCGAACTGAGGATTCCATGGCTCGCGTCACCGTCGAAGATTGCGTCGAGAAAGTCCCGAACCGCTTTAGCCTGGTGCTGCTGTCGGCTCACCGCGCCCGGGCGATTTCCGCCGGCTCGCCGCTGCTCGTGGATCGCGACAACGACAAGAACCCGGTCTGCGCCCTGCGCGAAATCGCCGACGACGTGATCGATGCCGACGGCCTGCGCGAGAGCCTGATCACCAGCCTGCAGCGGGTGGACGAACGCGCCGACGCCGAGGAAGAGGCCGAAACCCTGGCCCTGCTGGCCGATCCCCAGCATCAGCATATGAGCGAACAGGAACTGGTCCGCGCCCTGCAGAGCGACCGCGACGGCGGTCAAGAGGAGCGCTACTGAGCGCCCCGGCGCCAGATACGGACGTCCTGTCGGCGGCCGCCAAACCCGCCGAAATACATCCGGTCGACGTCGAGACGCCGGCGGCTGAGGCTGTTCAGCCCAAGCCGCCGGCCAAGGCGCGGCCCAAGTTCCTGCGCCAGTACGAGCTGATCGAGAAGGTCAAGAGCTACGACCCGACGGCGGACGAGGACCTCTTAAACCGCGCCTATGTCTACGCCATGCGCATGCATGGCTCGCAGACCCGTGCCTCGGGCGATCCCTATTTCGCCCACCCGATCGAGGTGGCCGGGATTCTGACCGACTACCGGCTGGACACGGCGACCATCGTCACCGCCCTCTTGCACGACGTGATCGAGGACACTCCGGTCACCCGGGCCGACATCGACCAGTTGTTCGGTCCCTTGATCGGCGAGCTGGTCGAGGGCGTGACCAAGCTGTCGCGCCTGGAGCTGCAGGCCGAGCACACGCGCCAGGCCGAGAACCTGCGCAAGTTCATCCTGGCCATCTCGCGCGACGTGCGCGTGCTCATGGTCAAGCTGGCCGACCGCCTGCACAACATGCGCACCCTGGAGTTCATCCCGCGCCAGGAAAAGCGCGAGCGGATCGCCCGCGAGACCCTCGACATCTACGCGCCCCTGGCCCGCTCGATCGGCTGCCATCGGATCTGCACCGAGCTGGAAGAACTGGCCTTCGCCCACCTGAACAAGGTGGCCCGCGACGCCATCATTCGTCGCCTGGAAGTGCTGCGCGCCGAGCAGAGCGGGACGGTGGCCGTGGTCAGCGGCGAAATCTCGGCCAAGCTCGAAGCGGCGGGGATCATGAGCCGCGTGTTCGGCCGCGAGAAGCATCCCTATTCGATCTGGCGCAAGCTGCAGCGCAAGTCGATCGGCTTCTCGCAGCTGTCGGACATCTATGCCTTTCGCGTGATCGTCGGCTCCGAAGAGGCCTGCTACCAGGCGCTGGGCGTGATCCACCGGGCCTGGCCCTGCGTGCCCGAGCGCTTCAAGGACTTCATCTCGACGCCCAAGCGCAACAACTACCGCTCGCTGCACACCACGGTCGTCGGCCCCAAGGGCATGAAGATCGAGATGCAGATCCGCACCGAGGCCATGAACCGCGTCGCCGAAGACGGGGTCGCGGCCCACTGGCGCTACAAGGACGAATCCTACGGCTTCGACGCCGAGGCCCAGCAGGAAGCGGGCGGGCGCGATCCCCTGGTCAACCTGCGCCACCTGGTTCAGGTGCTGGAGCATGGCGGCGACGCTGAGGACCTGGTCGAACACGCCAAGCTGGAGATGTTCCTCGACCAGGTGTTCGTCTTCACGCCCAAGGGCCAGCTGATCAGCCTGCCGCGCGGGGCCATGCCGCTGGACTTCGCCTATGCGGTCCATTCGGACGTCGGCGACACGGCCGTAGGGGTCAAGATCAACGGCGAGCTTCGCCCCCTGCGCACGCCCCTGACCAATGGCGACGTGGTGGAGGTGATCCGCGGCGCCAAGCCCGTCGCCCACCCGGAGTGGCAGTCCCTGTCCACCACCGGCCGCGCCCGCTCGGCCATCCGCCGGCACATGCGGCTGACGGAAAAGGAAGAATTCGCCCGGCTCGGCCGCGCCTCCATCGACCAGACTTTCGAGCGGGCCGGCAAGTCCCGCAGCGGCGTGTCCTTGCGTCCGGCTCTGGAACGCTTCGGCGTCGCGTCCGAAGACGAACTCAACGAGGCGGTCGGCCGTGGACGCGTCGCCCCGGCCCAGGTGCTGGAGGTCGTCTTTCCTGGCCTCAAGGACACCGAAAAGGCGGCGGCGGCGGCCCGTCGGCGGATCGAGGGCGGCAAGGGCGCGCGCCTGTTCGTGCGGGGCGGCGGGCTGACGGCGGGCGTCACCCTGCATTTCGGGGCCTGCTGCAATCCCGTCCCCGGCGATCGCATCGTCGGCATATTGGAGCCCGACGGCCGGGGCCTGACCGTGCACGCCATCGACTGCTCGCGCCTGGCCGAATACGAGGATCGCGACGATCTCTGGCGCGACCTGCAATGGACGCCCGAGGCCGAGCGCAACACCCTGTCGCAGGCGCGGCTGAAGGCCACCATCCGTGACGCGCCAGGCGTCCTCGGCCAGACCTGCACCATCATCGGCGAGGCGGGCGGCAATATCG
>FTFU01001126.1_pt1 | contig 11648 bp, 13 predicted proteins | sample 1640511 | NCBI WGS metagenome assembly FTFU01 (sample SAMEA3914789, study PRJEB12502) | metagenome | biome: forest; material: soil | place: Canada | collected 2011-07-03 | depth 0.3 m | reverse complement strand
GGGCATGAGCGTGACCATGGCGTGCGTCGCCGGCTTCGCCAACCTCGTGCGAGCCGGTCGCAAGGGGTTTAGACTGCGCCGATGGCCGCCACCCTCTATATGGACGCCCGCCTGGCCCCCACCCGCTCGCTGTCCAAGCGCGGTTTCGCCTGGCTGTTCGGCCTGGTCATCGCCGCCAATGTGGCCATGGGGGCATTTGTCCTGGCCCTGCACGCCTTTCCCGTGCCGTTCTTCCTAGGCATCGACGTGCTGGGCGTCTGGCTCGCCTTCCGCGCCAGCTACCGCGGCGCCGCCGGCCAGGCCGAGCGGGTGCAGGTCTCGGCCGACGAGGTGCGCGTGCTGCACGAGATCGGCCGTTGCGCCCGCACTGTCTGGTCCTCGCCGACCGCCTTCACGCGCGTGGCGGTCGACCAGCCCGGCGAGCACGAGACCAGCGTGTCCTTGCAGCTCTCCGGCCGCAGCTTGGTCCTCGCCCGCGCGCTGAGCCCGATCGAACGAGCGGACTTCGCCAAGGCGCTGGAGGCGGCGATACGGGCCGCGCGGGCGGAGCGGTACTGAGCTCTACAGAATATACCGCGACAGGTCGGCGTTCTGGGCCAGGGCGCCGACGCGGTCGCGGACATAGGCGCCGTCGATGGTCACCTGCTCGGCGCCGCCGTCGCCGGCGGTGAAGCTGATTTCCTCGACCACCTTCTCCAGCACGGTCTGAAGCCGGCGGGCGCCGATGTTCTCGACCGCGCTGTTCACCGCCACGGCGGCGTCGGCCAGGGCCTCGACGGCGTCGTCGGTGAAGGTCAGGGTGACGCCCTCGGTGGCCATCAGCGCCTGGTTCTGGCGGATCAGGTTGGCCTCGGGCTCGGTCAGGATGCGGCGGAAGTCGTCGCGGGACAGGGGCTTCAGCTCGACCCGGATCGGCAGGCGGCCCTGCAACTCGGGCAGAAGGTCCGAGGGCTTGGCCACGTGGAAGGCGCCGGAAGCGATGAACAGCACGTGGTCGGTCTTCACCGGCCCGTATTTGGTGGAGACCGTCGTGCCCTCGATCAGGGGCAAGAGGTCCCGCTGGACCCCCTCGCGCGAGACGTCGGCGCCGGCGCGCTCGGCTTTGGACGCCACCTTGTCGATTTCGTCGATGAAGACGATGCCGCTGGTCTCGGCCAGGTCCAGGGCTTCCTGGGTCAGGGCCTCCTGGTCCAGCAGCTTGTCGCTCTCCTCGGCGATCAGGGGGGCGTAGGCGCCGGCGACGGTGGTCTTGTGCGTCTTGGTGCGGCCGCCGAAGGCCTTGGACATCATGTCCGACAGGTTCAGCACGCCCATCGAGGCGCCCGGCTGGCCGGGGATCTCGAAACCCTGCATGGGCGAGCCGGAATCGGACAGGGTCAGCTCGACCTCCTTGTCGTCGATCTCATTGGCCCGAAGCTTCTTGCGGAAGGCCTCGCGGGTGGCCGGTTGGGCGGCGGGGCCGACCAGGGAGTCCAGGATCCGTTCTTCGGCCGCGGCCTCGGCCCGGGCGCGCACGGCCGAGCGGCGCTTGTCGCGGACCATGGCCATGGCGCTCTCGACGAGGTCGCGCATGATCTGGTCGACGTCGCGGCCGACATAGCCGACCTCGGTGAACTTGGTGGCCTCCACTTTGAGGAACGGGGCCTGGGCGAGCTTGGCCAGGCGCCGGGCGATCTCGGTCTTGCCGACGCCGGTCGGGCCGATCATCAGGATGTTCTTGGGGGTGATCTCGTCGCGGATCTCCTCGGGCGCGCGCCGGCGGCGCCAGCGGTTGCGCAGGGCCACGGCCACGGCGCGCTTGGCCTCGGCATGGCCGACGATGAAGCGGTCGAGTTCGGAGACGATCTCGCGGGGGGAGAATTCGGTCATGGGTACATTTCGCGTAAAGTGTCAGTCAGCTATGTGACCGATTAGATTCCAGTTCGTTGAGCCGGTCTCGAAGCGCGCGCGGCACGATCTCTGTCTTCTCAAAGAAGTGGCCTTGAGGCCAAATCAGTCTCTCCGAGACCGCGATCCGTTTCAGCTCTTCAAGGTCATCGACTCGTTCATATGCCCAGGCTCGCCATCTCGGGGTCAGAACAGACCATGTCAGCCAAGCGCAGGGCCAGCCAACCACAAAACCCGCGACGCCAAGCTGCGATGCGAGTTGGCGATCATGAAACAGGCTGCCGAGGGCAAATCCTAACGCCATGGGGCCCAGCATTATGGCGAAGACTGGCCCGTTCACGACCAAAACACCGCGATCTACCGCCTGTTGGGCGGTAACAGCTGGAGATGGTCGCTCAGACGGCATCAAGGCTTTCCACCGTCAGGGCGCCGTTGGTGTAGACGCAGATGTCGCCGGCTATGGCCATGGCCCGGCGGGCGATCTCCTCGGCCGGCAGGTCGAAGTCCAACAGGGCTCGGGCGGCGGCCAAGGCGTATTGGCCGCCCGAGCCGATGGCGGTGACGCCCAGTTCCGGCTCCAGTACGTCGCCGACGCCGGTGACGGTATAGATGGCCTCCTTGTCGGCCACGATCAGCATGGCCTCCAGGCGGCGCAGATAGCGGTCGGTGCGCCAGTCCTTGGCCAGGTCCACGCAGGCCCGAGCCAATTGGTCGGGATACTGCTCCAGCTTGGCCTCCAGGCGCTCGATCAGGGTGAAGGCGTCGGCGGTGGCGCCGGCGAATCCGGCCAGCACCTTGCCGCCGGCCAGGCGCCGGACCTTCTTGGCGTTGCCCTTGACGATGGTGGCGCCCATCGACACCTGGCCGTCGCCGGCGATCACGGTCGAGCCGTTCTTGCGCACGGCCAGGATGGTGGTGCCGTGCCAGTTGGGGAAGTTCGGGTCGGTCATGGCGCGCATGTGGCGTGATAAGGCGGCGGGATCAAGGCTGGAGCGTGGTTCGAGACGCCCGCTTTGCGGGCTCCTCACCATGACTTAGATCTGTGGGCGCCGAAACCTAGGCACGCCAGGACAGCGCCATTGACCAAGTTCAACGACGAGGAAGTCGAGCGCTACGCCCGCCATCTGGTGCTGCGCGAGGTCGGTGGGGCGGGTCAGCAGGCGTTGAAGGCCGCCCGGGTGCTGCTGGTGGGCGCCGGCGGCCTGGGCGCGCCGGCGGCCTTGTACCTGGCGGCGGCGGGGGTGGGACGGCTTGGCTTGGCCGACGCCGACACGGTCTCTCTGTCGAATCTGCAGAGGCAGGTGCTCTATGCTGGCGCCGATATCGGCCGGCTCAAGATCGAGGCGGCGGCCGAGCACCTGAAGGCGCTGAACGCCAATGTGACGGTCGAGGGCCATCCCGTTCATGTGGACGCCGCCAGCGCTCGCGACCTGGTGCGCGGTTACGATCTCGTCCTGGATGGCACTGACAATTTCGAGACCCGCTTCGCCGTCAGCGACGCCTGCGTGGCCGAGGGCAAGACCCTGGTCTCCGGGGCCATCGGCCGCTGGACCGGCCAGGTGGGCGTGTTCTCCGGCCGCCCCTGCTACCGCTGCCTGGTGCCGGAGGCGCCGCCGGACGCGGAGACCTGCGTCGCGGTGGGGGTGGTGGGCGCCCTGGCCGGGGTGATCGGCTCGATGATGGCGCTGGAGGCGATCAAGCTGATCGTGCGGGCGGGGGAGCCCCTGGCCGGACGGCTTCTGATCTACGACGCCCTGGCCGGCGAGACCCGCACTGTGCGTATTGGGGCTGATCCACACTGTGAGTGGTGCGGAGCCGCCTAAAGCATGGAGGGGATCACCCGGTCGGGCGGTCTGTGCCCGTCCAGGAAGGTCTTGATGTTGATCATCACCTTTTCTCCCATCTCGATGCGGCCTTCGACCGTCGCCGAGCTCATGTGCGGCAACAGCACTACGTTGGTCAGCTTCAAGAGCTTGGGATTGATCGCCGGCTCGTGCTCGAACACGTCCAGGCCCGCGCCGCCCAGGGCGCCCTCGGCCAGCATATTGGCCATGGAGGCCTCGTCGATCACCTCGCCGCGGGCGGTGTTGACGATGATGGCGTGCCTCGGGAGCATGTGCAGCCGCCGGGCCGACATCAGGTGATAGGTCGCTGGGGTGTGCGGACAGTGCAGGGTCAGGATGTCGGTGCGGGCCAGCATCTGGTCCAGTGACTCCCAATAGGCGGCCGCCAGCTCCTCCTCAATCCGCGGGCTGACGCGCTTTCGGTTGTGGTAGTGCACCTCCATGCCGAACACGCGTGCGCGCCGCGCCACGGCCTGGCCGATGCGGCCCATGCCGATGATGCCGAGCCGGGCGCCCTTGAGGCGCTTGCCCAGCATCCAGGTCGGCGCCCAGCCCTTGAAACCGCCCGCCTGGACCAGGTCCGCGCCCTCGACCAACCTCCGGGCCGAGGCCATGATCAGGGCGATGGTCATGTCGGCCGTGTCTTCGGTGAGCACGCCGGGGGTGTTGGTCACGGTGACGCCGCGGGCGTTGGCGGCCACCACGTCGATATTGTCGACGCCCGCCCCGAAATTGGCGATCAGCTTCAGGTTCGGACCGGCCTGTTCCAGCAGCGCCGCGTCGATGCGGTCGGTGATGGTGGGGACCAAGACGTCGGCCCCGGCCACCGCCAGCACCAGCTCGGCGCGGCCGAAGGCGTGGTCGTCCAGATTGAGCTGAGTGTCGAACAGCTCGCCCATGCGCGCCTCGACGGGGTCGGGCAGCTTGCGGGTGACGACGACTTTCGGCTTGCGGGCGTCCATGCGGGGGCTTGAAAAGAGATCCTAAGGTCTTGAGTCTGTGGTCGGGCTGATTTGTTGGCGCCTTCTAACAAAGGGCTATCAAACGGCCAAGGCAAGCGCCTTACGGCGCCTCGGGGAACAATCGATGATCGGTGACGCGCAGTGAAGGGAAAGGCGGTCGTTTCGCTCGCAGCCTTGGCCCTGCTCTGCGCCTGCTCGCCCAAGGGGGCGGCGGCGCCCGAGCCGGACAAGCCGGGCCAGACGCCGTCGGGCCTGCCGGTGCCCCGCTATGTGATTCTCAAGTTCGATCCGGTCAACGCCCGATCCGGCCCCAGCGACGACCACAGGCTCCTCTGGACCTACCACGTGCGCGGCCTGCCGGTGCAGGTGGTCGCCGAGACCAAGGACTGGCGGCGGATCTGCGACCCGGACGGGGGCCTCTCCTGGGTGCACAAGCGCACTACCGACGGCCGCCGCTCGGTGATGAACACTTCTGGCGGGGCGGTTTCGATCCTCAGCAGCGCCCGCGACAACGCCCAGGTGACGGCCTATCTGGCGCCGCGGGCGATCGCCGCCCTCGACCGCTGCCAGGGGGATTGGTGCAAGATCAAGATGGGCGGCGTCATCGGCTGGACCCGCGCGGCTTCGGTCTGGGGCACGGCGCCGGCGCCGCAATGCCGTTGAGGCGGCGAAGGAGCCTGTGCTAGGGCTCCACGCCGAAGCGCCGCGCAAATCGCGACGGCGCCCCACCTTGCGGGTTCAATCCCGCGTCAGAGACGAGTTCGCCATGACCGTGGGCGATAAGACCCAGTTCGACCGGGAGGATCTCCTGGCCTGCGCCCGCGCCGAGATGTTCGGCCCCGGCAACGCCCAGCTGCCGGCGCCGCCGATGCTGATGTTCGACCGCATCACCGAGATTTCGAGAACCGGCGGCGCCTATGGCAAGGGCTTCGTCCGCGCCGAGTTGGACATCAACCCCGAGCAGTGGTTCTTCCTCTGCCACTTCCTCGGCGACCCGGTCATGCCGGGATGCCTGGGCCTGGACGCCATGTGGCAGCTGGTGGGCTTCTTTCTCGGCTGGGCTGGTGGCCCAGGCCGCGGCCGCGCCCTGGGCGTCGGCGAGGTGAAGTTCACCGGCCAGGTCACGCCCAAGGTCAAGATGCTGACCTACAAGATCGAGCTGAAGCGCGTGATCATGCGCAAACTCGTGATGGGGGTTGGCGACGCCGTGATGGAGGCCGACGGCGTTCCCATCTATGAGGCCAAGGACCTGCGTGTCGGCCTGTTCGACGCCAAGGATCTAGTCTGAGCGTTTAGACGGATTGGGAGAGCCGGCATGCGCCGTGTTGTCGTCACCGGGATCGGGATCGTCTCATCGATCGGCGCTGACGCCGAAACGGTGACGGCCTCCCTGCGCGAGGCCCGCTCGGGCGTCGTCGCGGCGCCGGAATATGCCGAGCTGGGCTTCCGCTGCCAGGTCCACGCCACGGCCAAGGTCGACTGGGAAAGCCTGATCGACCGTAGAGCCGCCCGCTTCCTGGCGCCTGGCACGGCCTACGCCCACATCGCCATGGAGCAGGCGATCAAGGACAGCGGCCTCTCCGACGACGAGGTCTCGAACGAGCGCGCCGGCCTGATCGTGGGCTCGGGCGGCCCCTCCACCCGCGCCATCGTCCAGGCGGCCGAGACCACCCGCGAAAAAGGCCCAAAGCGGGTCGGCCCGTTCGCCGTCCCTAAGGCCATGAGTTCGGGGCCGTCGGCGGTGCTGTCGACCTGGTTCAAGATGAAGGGGATCAACTATTCGATCTCCTCCGCCTGCGCGACCTCGACCCACTGCATCGGCGCCGCGGCCGAGCAGATCCAGTTCGGCAAGCAGGACGTCATGTTCGCCGGCGGCTGCGAGGAGCTGGACTGGACCCTGTCGGTGCTGTTCGACGCCATGGGCGCCATGTCCTCGGGCTACAACAACCGGCCCCAGGTCGCCTCCAGAGCCTATGACAAGGACCGCGACGGCTTCGTCATCGCCGGCGGCGCCGGCATCGTGGTGCTTGAGGAGCTTGAGCGCGCCAAGGCCCGCGGGGCGAAGATCTATGGCGAGATCACCGGCTACGGCGCCAACGCCGACGGCTACGACATGGTCGCGCCCTCGGGCGAGGGCGCCATCCGCTGCATGAAGATGGCCATGCAGGGCGTGAACGCGCCGATCGACTACCTCAACACCCACGGCACCTCGACCCCGGTGGGGGATTCCAAGGAGATGCAGGCTGTGCGCCAGGTGTTCGGCGACGCCCCGCCCCTGATCTCCTCCACCAAGTCCCTCACCGGCCACAGCCTCGGCGCCGCCGGGGCCCAGGAGGCGATCTATTGCCTCCTGATGCTGCAGAACGGCTTCGCCTGCGAAAGCGCCAATATCGACGAACTCGACCCCGAATTCGCCGACCTGCCGATCCTGCGCGAGCGGCGGGAGGTGCAGCTCAATACGGTGATGTCGAACAGCTTCGGCTTCGGCGGGACCAACGGGTGTTTGGTGATGAGCCGGTTCGAGGGGTAGAGGGGCGCCCGAATTTGAACAAGGTCGCCGACTTACGGCGTCACCAGACCCACCGTCGGGAAATAGGTTCGGTAGCGTTGCGCATCCCGGGTCAGGAGATCCAACCCTGACACCGCAGCGTGAGCGCCGACGAAGAAATCCGGCAGGACTCCCGTGCGTGCGCCGCCCGCCGCCCGGTAGCGCTGGAAGGCCTTACCTGCGAGGAACAGTGCGGGGCGCGATATGTCGGCCAACACGACCCCGGCTTCATCAAGCACCGTGTCGAGAGTTTCGATCGCCGCAAACCGGACCGACAGTTCGGCATAGACCACGGCGTTGATCACCAACGGCCCTCTCAGCGCCGCAGCGTCCAATTGCCGGATCGACCAACCCACCCATTGGGGATCGTCGGTGACGAGATCCAGCAGGATATTCGTGTCGACCAGAGTCACGCGGTCAGTCTTCGCCGCGGGTCAACGCCATGATCTGGTCCGCGCTCAGTCCTGGGCCAGCGCGACCTCGCAAAGCCTCGAACCGGCTTGCGCGCGGCTGTGCGCCGGACTTGACCAACACGACCCTGCCGTCGGGGGCCATTTCGAAATCGACCGGATCGCCAGCCACGATACCTAGCCGCTCCAGAACGGCCTTCGGGATCGTGACCTGACCCTTGCTTGTGACGGTGGTCGTCATCGCCCGCTCCAGTAATACCGCCGATCACTCCGGTATTACATAGGCCGCCGCAGGCGCCCAAGCAAGCTGTCCAATGGCCTTCCCCATTGGACATTTCCGCCTCGGCATGGGAGGACGCAGCCGAATCGAATCGGGAGCTTGCCGCCATGGCCGACGACTACGACCTGCCCAAAGGCGATCTGATGCGAGGCAAGAAGGGCCTCGTCATGGGCGTGGCCAACCAGAACTCGATCGCCTGGGGCATCGCCTCGCAACTGGCCGCCCAGGGCGCCGAGATGGCCTTCACCTATATGGGCGAGAGCCTGGAGCGGCGCGTGCGGCCCCTGGCCGAGAGCATCGGGGTGAAAACCCTGGTCCCGGCCGACGTCACCGACGACGCCTCGATGGACGCGGCCTTCGCCCAGATCGAACAGGCCTTCGGGACCCTGGACTTCGTGGTCCACTCGATCGCCTTCGCCGACAAGGACGAGTTGAAGGGCAGCTTCGTCGAGAACACCAGCCGCCAGGGCTTCCTGACCGCCATGAACGTCTCGGCCTACAGCTTCGTCGACGTGGCGCGCCGGGCGTCCAAACTGATGCCCAATGGCGGGTCGATGGTCAGCATGACCTATCTCGGCTCCGAGCGCGTGATCCCCAACTACAACACCATGGGCGTGGCCAAGGCGGCGCTGGAGGCGGCGACCCGCTATATCGCCCGCGACCTCGGCCCGGTCGGCATCCGGGTCAACGCGATTTCCGCCGGCGCCATGCGCACCCTTTCGCTCGCCGGGATCTCCGGCGGCCGCAGCATGATCGCCCAGGGCCGCGCCTTTAGCGCCCTGAAGCAGGACACCAGTATGGAGGGCGTGGCCGGCTGCGCCCTGTGGCTGCTGTCGGATCTCGGCCGCTCGACCACCGGCGAGGTGGTCCACGTCGACGCCGGCTTCCACATGATCGGCCTGCCGGAGGGGATGGGAGAGTAGCCTACCCCGGCGGCGGCTCGCCCGTTACCGCCTGCTGCGCGGCCGACGGCTCGGCCGCCGGCTGGCCGCTGGCCGCGCCGTTCAAGATGCTGTCGATCGATTGCGGCGGTGGCGGCGCCGGGTTGGCGCCCGGGATGGTCTGCACGCCGAGCCTGGGCAGGCTCGCGGTCATGAACTGACGCCAGATCTGGGCCGGGGTCGAGCCGCCGGTGACCTTCTTCATCGGGGTGTTGTCGTCGCGGCCGGTCCAGACCGCGGCGGTGAAGCCGCCCGTGTAGCCGACGAACCAGGCGTCGCGGTAGTCGCTGGTGGTGCCGGTCTTGCCTGCGAGGTCATAGCCCGGGATCTGCGCCTTGACCCCAGTGCCCGAGACCAGCACCTCGCGCATCAGCTGGATCATGTAGCTGAGGGCCGGCTGGCCGATCACCGGGGTCTTGGGCGGCGCGCCCAGGCTGTGGTCGAACAGCACCTTGCCGGCGGCCGTGCGGATGCGCTCGACGCCATAGGCCTTGGCCCCGACCCCGCCGTTGGCGAAGCTGTCATAGGCCTGGGCCATCTCCAGCGGCGTCACCTCCACCGCGCCGAGCGCCATGGAGGGGCTGGTCTGGATGGTCTCGGTGATGCCCAGCCGGTGGGCGGTCTGGGCGACGTTCTGGGTTCCCACATCGCTGCCCAGCTTGGCGGCCACGGTGTTGATCGACTGGGCGAAGGCGTTCTGCAGCGTCATCGGGCCCAGATACTTGTTGGTGTAGTTGTGGGGCTCCCAATTGCCGATGGTGATCGGCTCGTCGACCACCATCTGGTCGGGGGTGTGGCCCTGCTCCATGGCCGTCAGATAGACGAACGGCTTGAAGGAGGAGCCGGCCTGGCGCTGGGCCATGGCGGCGCGGTCGAACTGGCTCTGGGCGTAGTCGGCGCCGCCGACATAGGCGCGGATGCGGCCCCCGGCGTCGACCGCCACCAGGGCCGCCTGCTGCACGCCCCGGCTGGCGTTCTGGGCGACACCCTGGCGGACGGCGTATTCGGCGTTGAGCTGGATCGGCAGGTCGAGGGTGGTCTCGACCACCAGGTCCTCCTGCGGCTGGCCCACCAGGGCGCGCACCTGCTGGTCGACCCAGTCGACGAAATACTGCGCCTTCTGGCTCTCCAGGGTGGCCGAGACGCGGACCGGCTCCTTGATCGCCGCATCGCGCTGCTCGGCCGTGATGGCGCCGCTGTCCACCATCGCCGCCAGCACCAGGTTGGCGCGGCGGGCGGCGCGGTCGGTCTCCGAGACGGGGCTGTAGCGCGACGGGCCCTTCATCAGCCCGGCCAGCAGCGCCGCCTCGCCCAGGGTCAGCTTGGAGGCCGGCTGGTTGAAATAGCGCTGCGAGGCGGCCTCGATGCCGTAGGCGCCCTCGCCGAAATAGACCCGGTTCAGATAGAGGGACAGGATCTGCTTCTTGGTGAACTTGGTCTCCAGCCACACCGCCAGGATCAGTTCCTGGGCCTTGCGGCGGATGGTGCGGTCGGGGGTCAGGAACAGGTTCCTGGCCAATTGCTGGGTGATGGTCGAGGCCCCCTGCACCGCCCGGTGAGCGCGGAGGTCGACCACGATCATGCGCGCCATGCCGATCGGGTCGAATCCGAAGTGGTGATAAAAGCGCTTGTCCTCGATGGCCACGAAGGCCGCGGGCACATAGGACGGCAACTGATCGAGATCAACCGGCGGCGAGAACTGGCTGCCGCGCACCGCCACCAGCACGCCGGAGCGGTCCAGATAGGAGATCGACGGCTGGCGCTGCACGTCGAACATCTTGGACGTGTCGGGCAGGTTGGTGGCGAACACCGCCAGAAAGCCGCCCACGGCGATCAGGGCCCACACGCCCAGCACCGCGCCCCAATAGAGAAAGGCCTGCAGCGGCGTGCGCCGGCCTTGCGCCTTGGCCATGATCAAACCGTCTCCGATCAAGCCGTCCTGCGGCTCATAACCCAGGGGGACGCTCATAACCCAGGGGGGACTCAGGCGCGATAGGGTTTACGAAAGGTGAATCCGAGGCGCCGGCGACATGACTTCGCCGCAAGGCGCGGCTAGGCTGAATACTGCACAGCCATCAAGAGCCAGATGATCCCTACTAAATTCCTCGCCTGCGCCGTGGCCCTCCTGGCGCTCGCCGCCTGCGCCAGCGCGCCGAAGCCCGAGCTGCAATCCGCCTGGACCGGCGGCGATCCGGCGCGGCTTGTGTCCGACCAGGCCCAGTGCCGCAAGGAGGCCGACAGCCTGGATGTCCATGTCTCGGCCGGCTTTTCCGATCCGCGCTACGGCGTGACCAGCGCCATGGCCGCCTATGTCGACAAGGACAACCCGCTGGCCGACCGCGACAAGCTGACCCGCAACGCCGCATTCGCCACCTGCATGAACGACAAGGGCTGGCAATCGAAGTAGCCGGTTGGCCTGAGCTCCCGCCTCCGCCATAACCCATCGGGTGAGCGCCGAATCGACCTTTAACGCCGCCCGTCAGATCCTCAATCGCACCTTCGGCCACGCCGCCTTCCGCGGCCTGCAGGCTGGGGTGATCGGCGAGGTCCTGGCCGGTCGCAGCGCCATGGCCGTGTTGCCCACCGGCGGCGGCAAGAGCCTGTGCTACCAGATCCCCAGCATCGCCCTGCCGGGCCTGGGCCTTGTGGTCTCGCCGCTGATCGCCCTGATGGCCGACCAGGTGGCGGGCCTGCGCCAGATGGGCGTGGCGGCGGCGCGGCTCGATTCCACCGCCTCGCCCGACGAGCGGCGCGATACCTGGGACCGGATCGAGGC